>Ga0070741_10010135_pt1 | contig 17944 bp, 20 predicted proteins | sample Coa_R1_4_FD_66440 | JGI IMG/M metagenome (GOLD analysis project Ga0070741, IMG submission 66440) | Surface soil microbial communities from Centralia Pennsylvania, which are recovering from an underground coalmine fire - Coalmine... | ecosystem: Environmental > Terrestrial > Soil > Unclassified ...
GTGCCGGCCGAGAGGCGCGACGTGATCTCGCCCGGCACGGCGAGCACCTCCCTGCCCTCCTCGAGCGCGAAGTCGGCGGTGATCAGCGCGCCGCTCCGCTCGCGCGCCTCGACGACGACGGTGGCGGCGCAGAGGCCTGCGACGATCCGGTTGCGGGCCGGGAACCGCCACGGCGCCGGCTCGACGCCGGGCGGGTACTCCGCCACGATCAGGCCCCGCCCGGCGACCGACGCGGCGAGCCCGGCGTGCGCGCGCGGGTAGTCGCGATCGATCCCGCAGCCGAGCACCGCGACGGTGGCGCCCGCGTCGAGCGCGCCGCGGTGCGCGGCCCCGTCGACGCCGCGGGCGAGGCCAGAGACGACGACCACGCCCGCCGCGGCGAGCTCGCGCCCGAACGCGAGCGCGACCGCCGTCCCGTACGCCGAGCAGGCGCGGGCGCCGACGACGGCGACGCACGGCCGCTCGAGCAGCTCCACCGGCGCCTCTCCGCGCAGGAAGAGCCCCGGCGGCGGGTCGTGGATCGAGCGCAGCCGTGCGGGAAACGAGGCGTCCGAGCGAGCGACGAAGCGCAGGCCCCGCTCGGCCAGCCGGCGGCGGTAGGCGGCCTCGTCGAAGCCGCGCCGGAACCGGTCGAAGCGCGGCGACCGGGGCTGGTCGAGCAGGTGCGCGCCCGTCTCGGCGGCGAAGACGGCGACGGCGAGGTCGCTCATGCTGCGAGCTCCGCCGGGGTGCGGTAGGAGAGTGCCTCGGCGACGTGCTCGGGTGCGACCGACTCGCCGCCCGCGAGCGCGGCGATCGAGGCGGCGACGCGGGCGACGCGCGCCCGGCCGCGGCCCGACAGCGGCAGCCGCTCGACCGCGCGCGTGAGCAGCGCGTCCGCCGCGGGGACGCGCCGGGGCGGCGCCTCCCGCAGGCGGGCGCGGGCGGCGAGCACGCGGCGCCGCACCTCCGCCGAGGCCTCCGCGGGCGGCCCCGCCAGCTCGTCGCCGCGCGGCCTCGGCACGGCGACGACGAGGTCGAAGCGGTCGACGAGCGCCCGCGAGAGCTTCTCGCGGTACCGCTGCACCCGCTCCGGGCTGCAGGCGCAGGAGCCCGCCGCGTCCCCGCGCCCGCCGCACGGGCAGAGGTTCATCGCGGCGACGAGCTGGAAGCGCGCGGGGAAGGCGGCCCGCGCGCCCACCCGCGCGACGAGGACGACGCCGTCCTCGAGCGGCTGGCGGAGCGCCTCGAGCGCCGGCCGCTGGAACTCGGGCAGCTCGTCGAGGAAGAGCACGCCGTGGTGCGCGAGGCTCGCCTCGCCCGGCCGCGGCGTCCCGGACCCGCCGCCGACGAGCGCGGCGACCGTGACCGAATGGTGGGGCGCCCGGAACGGCGGCACGCGCACGAGCCCCGCGCCCGGCGGGAGCACGCCCGCGACCGAGTGGATGCGCGTCACCTCGAGCGCGGCGTCGTCGCCGAGGAGCGGCAGGATGCCGGGCAGCCGTCGCGCGAGCATCGTCTTCCCGGTGCCGGGCGGCCCGGCGTAGAGGACGTTGTGGGCGCCGGCGGCGGCGATCTCGAGCGCCCGCCGCGCGCGCTCCTGCCCGCGGACGTCGGCGAGGTCGGGCGCCCCGGCGAGCGTCTCGAAGTCGTCGTCCGGCGGCGGCACGCCGGGCGGGTCGCGCTCGCCGCGCAGGTAGGAGACCACCTCGCCCAGGTGCACGGCGCCGACCGGCTCGACGCCTGCGAGCGAGACCTCGGGCGCCGACTCGGCCGCGCAGAGGAGGTGCGTGAGCCCGGAGCGCCGCGCCCCCTCCGCGGCGACGAGCGCCCCGGGGACGGGCCGCAGCCGGCCGTCGAGGCCGAGCTCGCCGAACGCCGCGTGGCCGTCGAGCGCGCCGGCCGGCACCTGGGAGGAGGCGGCCAGCACGGACAGGGCGATCGGCAGGTCGAAGCCCGAGCCCTCCTTGCGGAGCGTCGCCGGGGCGAGGTTGATCGTGACGCGGTGGTGGGCGGGCCACTCGAGCTCGGCGGCGGCGACGCTGGAGCGGACGCGCGCCTTCGCCTCCTGGCAGGCCCGGTCGGCGAGACCGACGATCGTGAAGGCCGACAGGCCCCGCTCGATGTGGGCCTCGACCTCGACCCGCCGGGGATCGAGGCCGACCAGCGCGTGCGTGACGGTACGGGCGAGCACGGTGCCACGCTAGGCGGGAAACCGTCACGTGTCTGTGACGGGACCGTGCCGATGTGCGAACTTCTGCGGCCGGGCGCGCCACGCGCGCCCGGCCGCAGCTCCTTCGGCGTCAGCCTGCGAGCGGCTGTCCGGTCTCGAGCAGCGTCTTGAGCCCGCTGAGGACGAACATCCAGCCGGCGCCCGACACGCTCTCGGCGGTCTTCGGCGCGCCCTCGAGCCGGTCGTGGACGACGGTGAGGAGGCAGTAGCCGCCCTCCTTCGGCTCGATCTCCCAGGTGACCCGGCTCTCCTCCTCCGCGGCCAGCTCCGGGTCGTAGGCCGAGCGCCAGCCGTGCACGAGCCTGCGCGGCGGGTCGAACTCGAACGTGGCGGCCGAGCCCCAGTCGGAGTCGTCGGTGCCGATGACGGTGTGCAGCTTCGGCGTGTTCTCGACCCGGGCGCCGTGGAAGTAGCGCTCGGTGAACTCCGGCTTGCAGATCGCCTCCCAGATCTCCTCGGCGCCCGCCCTGATGTACACCTGGTAGACCTGCGTGCTCTGCGCGGTGATCGTGGTCATCAACGTCCCTCCAGTTGCGTCTTGAGCTCGGAGAGCGCGGACACCCGGCTCTCCGTGTACTTGTCGATCCAGCGGTCGTGGATGAGCCGGATCGGGACCGGGTTCAGGAAGTGATGCTTCTCCCGGCCCGAGCGGCGTGAGACGACGAGGCCGGCCTCCTCCAGCACCCGCAGGTGCTTCATGACGCCGAAGCGCGTCATCTCCACGTCCTCCTCCAGCTCGCTCAGCGTGCGGCCGTCACGCTCGAAGAGCCGGTCGAGGAGATGCCGCCGCGTCGGGTCGGCGAGCGCCTTGAACACCAGGTCGTCGTCCTCCACGCGCCGCAGAATACGTGACCATAAGGTCACATGTCAAGGGCTAGCCCGGACGGGCGACGAGGACGTCCTCGAAGTACTCGCCGGCGCGGCGGCCGGTGCGGCGGTTCACGTGCCGCGAGTAGCGGTGCTCGAGCGCGAGCCCCGCCCGGTCGAGGATCGCCGGATAGAGGTCGCGGCGGTCGTTGACCACGATCACGACCCGGCCCTGCGGCCGCAGGGCGCGCAGGCAGGCGGCGAGGACGCCGGAGATCCCGTCGACGTACTCGGCGAGCGCCGCCTTCGACGTGCCGCGCGCCGCCGCGCCGAGCTCGCGGGCGCGCCGGTCCTCCAGGCCGAGCAGCTCGTACGCGTAGCGGTGCTGCTCGTGGTAGTCGATCAGCCCCGGATACGGCGGCGAGGTGACGACGGCGTCGAACGGGCCCGGCAGCTCGAGCTCGCGGGCGTCGCCGTGCAGGACGGCGACCGGGCGCACCTGCCGCACGCGCGCGAACTCCTTCAGCCGGGCGAGCGTGTCGAGCGTGTAGCGGCGCACGAAGTGGCCGGCCCGCTCGACCGGCCGGCACTCGCGCCGGTGCTTGTGGCACCAGTAGGGCCCGTGCTGCGGCGCCTGCGGAAAGTCGAGGTCGAAGTGCGTCGTCAGGCGCGCGGAGCGCGCCGCGCGCGCGAGCACGACCCGCAGCACGTCGGCCTGCCCGCTGCCCTCGGCGAGCGAGCGGAACCTGAGCAGGTCGTCACGCGCCTGCGGCGCGAACCAGTCGCGCACGTAGGCCGTCGCCTCGCCCGCCTCCCCCTCCCCGCGCTCGAAGCGCGCGAGCACGTCGCGCAGCTCGTGCTCGAGCGCGAACGGGTTGTAGGCGCCGGTCTTGACGCGCATCAGCAGGCAGTTGAACGCGGCGATGTCGACGCCCGCGCTCGGGTGCCCCGACTCGAGCGCCTGCACGAGCGTCGTCCCCGAGCCCGCGAACGGGTCGAGGACGGCGCCGCCGGCCGGCACGTGGCGGCGGAAGAGCTCCTCGACGAGCTGCGGGATGTACTTGCCGAGGTACGGATGGAGGCGGTGGACGTGCTTCGTGCGCTCGCGCTCCGGCAGGTCGCGCTCCGACCAGGACAGGTCGAGGTCCAGGCCGGAGTAGAGCTGCTCCTGCGTGGCCGCCACGCTCCACGGTTCGCTAGAAGGCGGCGGGAACCTGCTCGACGCGGCCGGCGCGCACGGCGACGACGTCGAAGCGGACGTCGAGCGCCGCGTGCTCGGGATGCGCGGCGAGCCACGCCTCGGCGGCGCGGCGGATCCGCGCGACCTTCACCGGCGTCACCATCTCGAGCGGGTCGCCGTAGCCGTCCCCCGCCTTCGACTTCACCTCGACGAACGCGAGCACCCGGCCCCTGCGGACGACGAGGTCGAGCTCCGCGCCGGCGAGCCAGACGTTCGCGCCCAGCACCCGGTAGCCGCGCAGGCGGTACCAGCGCGCGGCGCGCGCCTCAGACGGATGCCGCCGCCGCGAGCTCGTCGTCGCTGAGATACGCACGCGCCCGCCACGAGCGGCGATGGATCTCGCACGGCCCTCGCTCGCGGACGACGCGCGTGTGCGCGGGCGTGATGTAGCCGACGTGCGACGCGAACCCGTAGCCGGGGTAGAACGCATCCGCGGCGCGCATGTAGCGGTCGCGCGTCACCTTGGCGACGATCGAGGCGGCGGCGATCGCCGCGCTCTTGCAGTCGCCGTCGACGACCGCCCGGTGCGGCGGCGCGGCCGGGCCGAGCCTGAAGCCGTCGACGAGCGAGACGTCCGCCGGCTGGCACGCCCAGAGCGCCTCGCGGAGGCCGCGCAGGTTGCAGCGATGCAGGCCGTCGCGGTCGATCACCGCCGCCGGGAAGACACGGACCGAGACGCGCTCGGCGCAGGCGAGCACGGCCCGGTAGAGCTCCTCGCGGGTCTCGGCGTCGACCTGCTTCGAGTCGTTGAGCAGGGCCAGCGGCCGGACACGGTGGTCGTGCAGGGAGCCGTAGTCGAGCAGCACGCCGGCGACGACGAGCGGCCCCGCGAGCGGGCCGCGGCCCGCCTCGTCCGCCCCGGCGACGAGCCGCCCGCCGAGCCCGCGGTCGAACCGCAGCAGCTTCCGGCCGGTGCGCTTGCGAGGGGGCACGAGTCCGAGCGTAGCCGCGGCGGCGGCCGCCGACTGTGCCGAAAGTGTGGAAAGAGCGGGTTAGTGCTGGCGCAGCTCGCGGACGCGAGCCTTCTTGCCGACCTTGCCGCGCAGGTAGTACAGCTTCGCGCGGTGCACGTCGCCGACCGCCTGCACCTCGATCCGGTCGATCTTCGGCGAGTGCAGCGGGAAGGTGCGCTCGACGCCGACCCCGAACGAGTTCTTGCGGACGGTGAACGTCTCGCGCGCCCCGGCGCCCTGCCGCTTGATCACGATCCCCTCGAACACCTGGATGCGCGAGCGGGTGCCCTCGATGACGCGGAAGTGCACGCGCACGGTGTCGCCCGCCTTGAACCGCGGGACCTCGCGCAGCTGGCGGCGCTCGATGTCCTGGATGGTCGTGCTCATGGGAAGGAGGGCCCGGAGGCCGCGAGCATGGTAGCGGAACCCGGAGGCTAGTGGAACGAGATCCGGCTCGGCGGCCAGTAGGTGGCGAAGACGAGCCCGATCAGGTTGCGGCGCGGCACCGTCCCCCAGGCGCGGGAGTCGCAGGACGAGACCCGGTTGTCGCCCATGAAGAAGTACCGGCCCTTCGGGATCCGCTGCGGCGGATAGGTCTTCGTGTCCCGGTGGTCGGCCTTGATGTACGGCTCGTTCAGCTTCTTGCCGTCGATGTAGACGTAGCCGTCGCGCTCCGACCACACGTCGCCGGGCAGGCCGATCAGGCGCTTGACGAACGTCCCGCCGGCGCCGCAGCGGACGGCGGCGAGCGGCGGCGTGTGGAAGACGATGATGTCGCCGCGCCTCGGCGACCAGAGGTGGTAGCAGAAGCGGCAGGCGAGCACCCGGTCGGAGAACGACGCCTCGCAGTCGGCCCCCGGCCGGGCGCAGTGCAGCGTCGGCTCCATCGAGCTCGACGGGATCCGGTAGGGGTTCACGACCCACGCCTTGATCGCCAGCACGATCGCGATCGCGCCGACGATCGTCACGAGCCAGTCGATCGTCACGCGCCAGCCGCGCGGCAGGCCCTCGGTCAGGATGTCGATCGGGTTCCTCAGCGGATCTGCTCCCTTCGCCAGCGCTCGATTCGGGCGTGGTCACCCGAAAGCAGCACGTCGGGAACCCGCCAGCCGCGGAACTCCGCGGGACGCGTGTAGTGAGGGTACTCCAGGCCGCCGCCGAGCTCGGCCGAGAACGACTCGAGCTCGCCGGATCCCTCCGCGAGCGCGCCCGGCAACCGGCGCCCGATCGCGTCGACGAGCAGCATCGCCGGCAGGTCGCCGTTCGAGAGCACGTAGGGGCCGACGGAGATCGCGTCGGTGGCCAGGTGCTCGACGATCCGCTCGTCGAACCCCTCGAAGCGGGCGGAGAGGAGCGTGACGAGCGGCTCGGCGGCGAGCTCCTCGACGATCGCCTGCGTCAGCTGGCGGCCCTGCGGCGTGAGGGCGACGACCGGATGCGCGGGCTCGCCGCCGTAGACCGCGTCGAGCGCCGCCGCGACGACGTCGACCCGCAGCACCATCCCGGCCCCGCCGCCGTACGGCTCGTCGTCGACCTGGCCCGCGCGCAGCGGCGTGTAGTCGCGATAGGAGTGCAGGCGCAGGTCGAGCTCGCCGCCGAGCACCGCCGAGAGCGGCCGCTGCTCGGTCAGCCACGCGTACGCGTGCGGGACGAGCGTGAACACGTCGAGCTGCATCAGTCCGCGAACCCCGTGGCGACGACGATCCGGCCGCCGGCGACGTCGACCTGCCGCACGCAGTCCTCCACCATCGGCAGCAGCAGGTCGCCGCCGAGGTCGAGCACGTCGTTGGCCACCCCGGGCTCCACGGACTTGACCGTTCCGAGCACGCGGCCGCTCTCCTCCACCACCTCGAGCCCGACGAGCTCGAACGCGTACCACTCGTCCTCGCCGGTCGGCGGCAGCTGCTCGCGCTCGACCTCGAGCGCGGCGCCGCGCTCGACCGCCGGCTCCACCCGGATCACCGGCCGCCCGGACGAGCGGCGGTGCGCGACGACCTCGACCGGCGTCCCGTCGGCGAGGAACCGCGCGCCGGTCTTCCACCAGCGCTCGTCCTCCGACGGCTCCTCGACGAAGAACGCGCCGTCGATCCCGTGCGGGCGGCCGACGCGGCCGATGCGGATCCTCACCGCCGCGCCTCGAAGTGCTCGATGGCGGCCTCGCGCGGCACGGCCTGCAAGAGGTTCTCGGCGATGAACTCCTCGGCTCCCGGCCACGTGCTCGCACGCAGCTCGCGCACGGCCCGCTCGACGTCGAACGTCGTCTTGCGGAAGGCCGGCTCGCCGTCCTCGACGACCGTCCAGAACGCGGCAACCTCGCCCTCGTAGGGCATGCCGACGGAACCGGCGTTGATCACGCGCAGCGCGCCGATCCTGCGGTCGAACTGATGATGGGTGTGCCCGATCACGAACGTGCCGGTCGGGCCGAACAGCTCGACGACGTCCGCGTCGAGCGTCGCCGCGGTCGTCAGCGGCGTGTTCGCCGTCGGCGCCGCATGGCAGTAGACGACGCCGTCGAGCTCCACCGTCAGGGGCAGCGACGCGAATCGCGGGTCGGCGTCCTCCGCGTTGCCGCGGATCAGGTGGGCGCCGAGAGCGTCGACGAGGGCGAGCGTCTCCTCGACGCACGGCCCGCCGACGAAGTCGCCTCCGAGCACGATCTCGTCGGCGTCGACCTCGGCGAGCACCGACTCGAGCGCCCACGGCATGCCGTGGACGTCGTACAGCGCGGCGACCCGCATCTACTCGGGGTCGGCGATCTCGACGAACACGCGGCGGCCGTCGCGCGACGCGCTCGCGCGCACGAGCGTCCGCAGGGCGCGGGCGATGCGGCCGTTGCGGCCGATCACCTTGCCGACGTCCGCGGCGGCGACGTGCAGGACGAGGACGACGCCCTCGTCCCGCTCCTCTTCGTCGACGGAGACCGCGTCGGGCTCGTCGACGAGCTCGCGCGCGAGGTACGCGAGCAGCTCGCTCATCGCTACCTGGAGATGCCCTGCGTCTTGAGCAGCCGCGCGACGGCTTCGGTCGGCTGCGCGCCCTTGCCGAGCCAGTCTTTCACCTTCGCCTCGTCGAGGTCGATCGTCGACGGGTCGGTCTGCGGGTTGTAGCGACCGACGATGTCGAGGAACTTGCCGTCGCGCGGAGAGCGCGAGTCGGCCGCGACGACGCGGTAGATCGGGTTCTTCTTCGAGCCCACGCGCGTGAGCCTCAGTTTCACTGCCATTCGCTTCCTTTCAACGGCGGGCCCGTTTCTTCTTGCGCTTCGAGCTCGGCTTCCGCGTCGCGGAGCCCGTGCTCGCCGCGCCCTGGGTCGGGAGGCCCGGCATCTTCCCCCGCCCCATCTGCTTCATCAACCGCTCCATCTGCTTGCGCGCCGCGAGCAGCTGGTTCACCTGCTCGACGCTCGTTCCCGACCCCCTGGCGATCCGGAGGCGCCGCTTGCCGTCGATCACGATAGGCGAACGGCGCTCCTGCGGGGTCATCGAGAGCACGATCGCCTCGACCCGGCCGAGCTGCTTCTCGTCGACGTCGACGTCCCCGATCTGCTCGCGCATCCCCGGGATCATCTTCAGCACGCCCTGCAGCGGGCCCATCCGGCGCAGCATCTTGTACGCCTTCAGGAAGTCGTCGAACGTGAACTGCCCGGCGGCGAGGCGCTTCTCCATCTCCGCCTGCTCGTCCTCGGCGACCGCCGCCTCCGCGCGCTCGATCAGGGTGAGCACGTCGCCCATGCCGAGGATGCGCGACGCCATCCGGTCCGGGTGGAACACCTCGAGCGCGTCGAGCTTCTCGCCGGTGGAGGCGAACTTGATCGGCTTGCCGGTGATCGCCTTGACCGACAGCGCGGCGCCGCCGCGCGCGTCGCCGTCGAGCTTCGTCAGGATGACGCCGTCGAAGCTGACGCGCTCGTGGAACGCCTCGGCGACGTTCACCGCCTCCTGGCCCGTCATCGCGTCGAGCACGAGCAGCACGTTCAGCGGCTTCGCCGCGTCGCGGACGCGGACGAGCTCGTCCATCAGCGCCTCGTCGACCTGCAGCCGGCCGGCGGTGTCGACGATCACCGTGTCGAGGCCGTCCGCCTTCGCGCGCTCGAGCCCGCGCTCGGTCGCCTCGACCGCGTCCTTGGTGTCGGTGCGGTACACCGGCACCTGGATCTGCCTGCCGAGCTGCTCGAGCTGGTCGATCGCGGCGGGGCGCTGCAGGTCGGCCGCGACGAGCCCCGGCTTGCGCCCCTGCGTGCGCAGGTGCAGGGCGAGCTTCGCGGCGGTCGTCGTCTTCCCGGAGCCCTGCAGGCCGGCGAGCAGGATGACCGTGAACCGGCCGAACGCGAGCCCCGACTCGCCCTCGCCCATCAGGCGCGTCAGCTCGTCGTGGACGACCTTGACGACCTGCTGGCCGGGCGTGAGGCTCTTCGTGATCGCCTCGCCGAGCGCCTGCTCCCGGACGGTCGCGACGAAGTCGCGGACGACAGTGAAGTTGACGTCGGCCTCGAGCAGCGCGAGGCGGATCTCGCGCATGGCGCGCGAGACCGACTCCTCGTCGAGCTTGCCCTTCTTGCGCAGGTCGCCGAGGGCGCTCTGCAGCTTGTCGGAGAGGCTGTCGAACACGACGGCGCATGGTAGCTGCGGGCCTCTAAGCTCAACCCATGCCCTACACCGCCGCCCCCGACCGCTACGACGCGAAGCTGCCCTACCGCCGCTGCGGCCGCAGCGGCCTCAAGCTGCCCGCGATCTCGCTCGGGCTCTGGCACAACTTCGGCGGCGACCGGCCGCTCGAGACGTCCCGCGCGATCCTCCGCCGCGCCTTCGACCTCGGCGTCACGCACTTCGACCTCGCGAACAACTACGGGCCGCCCTACGGGTCGGCCGAGGAGACGTTCGGGCGGATCATGCGCGACGATCTGCGCCCCTACCGCGACGAGCTCGTCATCTCGACGAAGGCCGGCTACGACATGTGGCCGGGACCGTACGGCGAGTGGGGGTCGCGCAAGTACCTGCTCGCGTCGCTCGACCGGTCGCTCGCCCGCCTGGGGCTCGAGTACGTCGACATCTTCTACTCGCACCGCTTCGACCCGGAGACGCCGCTCGAGGAGACGATGGGCGCGCTCGACACCGCCGTCCGCTCCGGCCGCGCGCTCTACGCCGGCATCTCCTCCTACTCGCCGGAGAAGACGCGCGAGGCGTACGAGATCCTCGAGGCGCTCGGCACGCCGCTTCTGATCCACCAGCCGTCGTACTCGCTGCTCAACCGCTGGATCGAGCCGGAGCTCCTCGACACGCTCGGCGGGCTCGGCGTCGGCTGCACCGGCTTCTCGCCGCTCGCGCAGGGGATGCTCACCGACAAGTACCTGGACGGCATCCCGGCGGGCTCGCGCGCGTCGGCCAACACGTCGCTCTCGCCCGACCTGCTCGACGAGCAGACGCTGGCGAAGATCCGCGGCCTGAACGAGATCGCCGCGCGCCGCGGGCAGAGCCTCGCGCAGATGGCGCTCGCGTGGACGCTGCGCGACCCGCGCATGACCTCGACGCTGATCGGCGCCTCCAGCGTCGCGCAGCTCGAGGACTCGCTCGGCGCGGTCAGCAAGCTCGAGTTCTCGGCCGACGAGCTCGCCGAGATCGACCGCTACGCCACCGACAGCGGCGTCAACCTCTGGGCTAGGTCGAGTACGCCCTGATCCACTCGGCCAGGAACGGCTCCGCGATGCGGTAGCCGTCCTCGCCCCGCTCGACGAGCTCGTCGGCTGCGAGCTGCTGCACGGCCCGCTGCACGGTCGACGCGCCGGGCAGGTCGTGCCGGCGCCGGTAGTCGGCGCCGAAGACGCGGCCCGGCTCGGCGGCGAGCGCCTGCAGCACGAGCCGCTGTGCGCGCGACGCGCCGTCCCAGACGAGCGTGAAGTGCGCGTTCTCGGAGCGCAGCACCGCCTGCAGCGCCCGGTCGAGGTCGCCGGCCGTCGCGTCGAAGCCCGCGGGCACCTCCTCCCACAGCGCGTAGGCGAGCTCCTGCGTCGCGTACGGGTGGCCGCGCGTCGTCGCGGCGAGGCGGGCGGCGACGCCGTCCGCGAGCCCCCGATCCGTCCGCGCGAACCGCTGCTCGACGAACTCCGCGAACAGCGCCACGTCGATGCGCCCGAGCTCCAGCACCTTCGCGCTGCGGAAGAACGGCTCGTTCTCGTCGGTGAAGAGCCGGCGCATCATGTCGCGCCTCGAGCCCGAGTAGACGTGCGCGACCTCGCGCTGCTCCTGGAACACGGCGCGCATCAGCGCGGGCAGGCCGGGGTCGACGCTCGTCACCTCCTGGAACTCGTCGAAGACGAGCACGACGCGCCGGCCGCGTTCGGCGGCGAGCTGCGCCGGCAGCTCGAGCAGCCGCTCGAGCGTGTCGTCGATGTCCTCGCGGCGGTGCGTCGCCGTGAACGAGAACGACGGCGAGCCGTCCGCCGGGTCGATCGTCACGGTGGGCGTGATCCGCAGCCCGGAGAAGATGCGGAGGCGGTCGCGCGCCCGCACGAGCGCGGTGGCGATGTCGTCGTGGATCGCCCGCGCGAGCTTCGACGCCAGCTTCTCCTTCGTCGGCGTCTTCATCAGGTCGACGTCGGCGACGAGCACGCCCTCGGCGGCGAGCGCCTGCTCCGCACGGCGCAGCAGCGACGTCTTCCCGTAGCGGCGGGGCGCGACCAGCGCCACGTTCTGGCCGTTGCGCATGTCGCTGCAGAGCCCGGCCAGCTCGCCCTCGCGGTCGGTGAACGCGTCGTCGAGCGCGAGGTCGCCGAAGCGGAAGGGGTTCTGCGCGCGCTCCGCCACGCTGCGAAGCATAACGCTAACTCGCGTATCTCTATACGCTGATTAGCGTTACGCTTGTCGGCGTAGCATCTCGATCTGGCGCAGGTCGAGGCTGCCGCCGAGCGCCCGCAGGGCCCGGCTTGCGACGTCGCCCTCCGGCACGTTGACGAAGCTGAGCGCCGTGCCGCGGGAGAGCAGCGCGACGGCCGCGTCCTCGTCGTCGGCGCGCAGCTGGAAGACGCTGCCGCCGCGGAACACCATCGCGCCGCCGTCGACCTCCACCCGCTCGCAGCCCGGCGGCAGGGACTCGTCCGCCCGCTGCCACGGCACGCCGCTCGAGCCGAGCGGCGCCGGCTCGACGCTCCGCGCCTCGACGTAGGGCGCCTCCTGCAGCGACCACACCTCGAGCAGCCGCACGGCCTCGAAGCCGAGCTGCTCGTAGAGCCGCAGCGCCGGCTCGTTCTGCTCGAGCACCTCCAGCGCCACCGACGGCGGCGCCACCTCGAGCACCGCCTCCAGGAGCGCGCGCCCGACGCCCCGCCGGCGCGCACCCGGCACGACGGCGAGCCCGCCGATCCAGCCCCGGTTGCCGCGCACGCCGAGGTTGCAGACGCCGACGCCGGCGGCGACGCGCGAACGCGAGAGGTCGATGTCCCACGACTCGACCATGAAGCGCATCGCGGCCTCGTCGACGTGCACCGGCACGAAGTAGCCCTCGTAGCCCGCCGAGAAGAGGGCCGCCAGCTCGGCCATCGACAGCGCGTCGGCCGGCGCCAGCCTCATGCGACGAGCGCGCGCGCGAAGTCGCCCGCGTCGAAGGGGCGCAGGTCGTCGATCCCCTCGCCGACGCCGACGAGCTTCACCGGCAGCCCGAGCTCGTAGGCGATCGCGACGGCGATGCCCCCCTTCGCCGACCCGTCGAGCTTCGTCAGGGCGACGCCGGTGACGCCGACCGCCTCGCCGAAGAGACGCGCCTGCTGCAGGCCGTTCTGGCCGGTCGTCGCGTCGACGACGAGCAGCACCTCGTGCGGGGCGCCGGCGAGGCGGCCCGCGATCACGCGGCGGACCTTCGACAGCTCGTCCATCAGGTTCGACTGCGTGTGCAGCCGGCCGGCGGTGTCGACGATCACGACGTCGCTCCCCGAGCCGACCGCGTCGTAGGCGACGGCGGCCGGGTCGCCGCCGCGCTCGCCGCCGACGAACGCGGCCTGCGCGCGCTGCGCCCAGATCTCGAGCTGCTCCTCGGCCGCCGCGCGGAAGGTGTCCGCCGCCCCGAGGGTGACGCTGCGCCCGTGCTCGTGCAGCTTCCAGGCGAGCTTGCCGATCGTGGTCGTCTTGCCGGTGCCGTTGACGCCCACGACGAGCACGACGGCGGGCTCGTGCCCGAGGTCGAGGGTGGGCGGCTCCCCGAAGAGCGCGGCGATCTCCTCGGCGAGCGCCGTCGAGAGGTCGCCGAGCTCCTGCCGCGCCTCGAGCCGGCGCACCAGCTCGGCCGTCGCGCGCACGCCCACGTCGGCGTAGATCAGCGCCTCCTCGAGCCGCTCCCAGGACGCGTCGTCGGCGGGGTCGAACGCGGCGACCTGGATCTGCTCGGCGAGCGCGCGCCGCGACTTCGAGAGCGACTCGCGCAGCCGTCCGAAGAAGCCGCGCTGCGCCTCCTCGGGCTCGTCGCCCGCTCCGGCCTCGCCCAGCAGCTGCGCCCAGCTCCTCGCCATCGGCGAGGCACCTTAGCGTCAGGCGGCCGACTCGACGCGGTAGCTGTGCCGGAAGCCGGCCAGCGCGACGGGCCCCGCGACGCGGAGCGGCCCGTCGACGACCAGCACGTCGTCGGGCCAGTCGTGGCGCCGGCGGGCGAGGCTCGTGTACCAGCCGCGCTCGTCGCGGCGGACGAGGAAGAGCTCGACCGTCGTCCCGTCGAGCACGAACGCCCGCTTCCAGGGGAAGCGCTTGCCGGGCAGCCAGTCGAGCGGCAGCCGGTCGATGTGCGCCCAGGTCTCGCCGGGATAGAGCAGGTCGAGGTCGGCGTGCTCGCGCGGGCGGATCAGCCCCCGCAGCTCCTCCCCCCAGCCGCCGAACACCCAGGTCGGGACGCCGTAGCCGTCGAGCAGGTCGACCACGTCGCAGACGAAGGCGCGATCGTTCATCGGACGTCCGAGCTCACGCGGTCCGCGCCTGCTCCTCCTCGCGCGGCAGCCGCCGCGAGACGATCTCCGACACGCCGTCGCCGCCCATCGTCACCCCGTAGAGCACGTCGGCGGCCTCCATCGTGCGCTTCTGGTGGGTGATGACGATGAACTGCGCGCGGTCGGCGTAGGCGCGCAGGAGCGAGGTGAAGCGGCCGATGTTCGTGTCGTCGAGCGCCGCCTCGACCTCGTCGAGCAGGTAGAACGGGCTCGGCCGCGCGAGGAACAGCGAGAACAGGAACGCGATCGCGCCGAGCGCCTTCTCGCCGCCGGAGAGCAGCGACAGCCGGGTGACGCGCTTCCCGGCCGGCCGCAGCTCGACCTCGATGCCCGGCTCCTCGCCCTCCTCCTCCGGCTCGGAGAGGCGCAGCCGCCCCTCGCCGCCCGGGAAGAGCGTCGCGGCGACCTCGTGGAAGTGCTCCTCGACCGCCGCGAACGTCTCGGCGAAGCGCGTCTCGACGGTGTCGGCGAGCTCGTCGCGGAGCTTCTCGAGCTCGCGCAGGCTGTCCTCGAGGTCGCGCCGCTGCCCGGCGAGCTCCTCGAGCCGCTCCTTCTCCGCCTCGTACTCCTCCTTCGCGAGCGGGTTCACCTGCCCGAGCTGCTCGAGCCGGCGCTCCGACCGCTCCAGCTTCTGCGCCAGCTCGTCGCGGTCCTCGCCCTCCGCCGGCTCGGCGCCGGCGGCGTCGAGCCGCCGCTGCGCCTCGTCGCGCTCCGCGTCGGTGCGCGCGAGCTCGACGTCGATCGCGGCGAGCTGCTCGCCCGCCGCGCCCGCCGCCTGGCGCAGCTCGAGCTCGCGGGCGCCCAGCCGGCGCAGCTGCGCGCCCAGCTCGCCGGTGCGGGCGGCCTGCCGCTCGGCCCGGGCGCGGACGGGCTGCTCGAACCGCTCCGCGTCGAGGACGAGCGCCTGCTCGAGCCGCGCCGCGGCGGCGTGCAGCCGCTCGAGGACGAGCTCGCTCGGCCGGCGCGCCCGGTCCGGGTCGGCGTCGGTGAGCGCCCGCGCGGCGGCGCCGGCGCGCTCGGCAGCCAGCTCGGCCGCGGCCGCGGCCTCGCCCGCCCGCCGCTCGAGATCCTCGGCCTCCTCGCGCAGGAGCGCGAGGTCGCCAGCCGGCGCGGCCGTGCGGCCGTTCGCGCGCCGCTCCGCCGCGAGGGCGCGGCCGTCCGCCTCGGCGGCCGACCGGCGCAGCTCGGCTTCGCGGCCGGCGAGCTCCCGGAGCTCGCCCTGGAGGCGCGCTGCGCGCTCGGCGAGCGGCGCCTCGAGCCGGGCCGCGGCGGCCGCGGCGACGCGCAGCGTCTCGTCGAGGCGGCCGGCGCCGTGCGCGAGCCGCTCCAGGCTGCCCGCGTCGGCGCGGCGAATGCTCCGGAGGTGCGCGACGGGAGCGAACGCGGCGGCGGCGGCCCGGGCCCGCTCGGCCGCGGCGTCCGCCTCGGCCGCCGCGCCCGCGGCGCGCTCGGCGAGCTCGTCGACCTCCGCGTCGAGCCGCCGTCGGCGGGCGTCGAGCTCGAGCAGCACCGCCTCGGCCGTCTCGCCGGCGAACCACAGCTCGCCGCGCTGCGGGTCCCAGCCGATCCCCTCCTCCGTCACGGCCGGCACCGGCGAGGCGAGCAGCTCGCTGCGCGGCAGCACCGGCAGGTCGACGAGCCGCCGCGGGTCGGCGCCGACGAGCACCAGCACCGAGCCCAGCCCCGCGGCGCGTGCGCGCTCGACGAGCGCGAGAGCCCGCTGCGGGTCGGCCGCGAGCACCGCGGAGGCGCGGTGCGCGAGCGCGGCCGCGACCGCACGCTCGCGGCCCGCCTCGACCTCGAGCAGCTGGAGGGCGAGCTGCTCCCCCTCCTCGGCGAGCGCCCGCGCGGCCGGCGGCAGCCCCTCGCGCTCGGCGAGCGCCTGGTCGAGCGCGGCCAGGCGCTCGCGCGCGAGGCCGAGCCGGGCGGCGAGGTCGTCGCGCTCGCGGATCGCCGCGCGCGCGGCGGCGTCCGCCTCGTCGGCGGCGCGGCCGAGCTCGTCGGGGGTCGGGCCGGACGGGGCCCGGCGGGCCTCGGCCAGATCCTGGCGCAGCTCGGCGAGGAGGCGCTGCGCCGACTCGTGGCGCACGCCGAGCCGCTGCGCGGCGCCGCGCAGCGCGAGCAGCGCGTCGCGCTTGCCGCCGGTGAGCACCGCCTCGGCCTCGGCGCGGCGGCCGAGGACGTTCTCGAGCTCGGCCGCGGCCGCGGCGCCGGCCGTCCGCTCGATCGCCGCGATGCGCGCCCAGCGCTCCTCGGCTTCCACCTGCAGCCGCGCCCGCTCGCCGGCGGCCGCCTGGGCGGCCGCGGCCGTCTCGCGCGCGGCGGTCTCGAGCTCGGCCGACGCGGCCGGGTCGTGTGCGCGGGCGGCCTCGAGCTCGCCGCGCAGCGACGCGCGCAGCGACGCCGCCGCCTCGCGCCGAAGCGCAAGCCGCTCGCCGGCGCTGCGCAGCCGGTACAGCGCCGCCGTCGCCTGCTCGCGCGCGCCGGCGGAGTCGGTCAGCTCCTCCTCGGCGTGCTCGCGCTCGGCGACGACCGCTGCGATCTGCTCGTCGAGGGCGCGCCGCTCGCCGGCCGTCTCGGCCCGGCGCCGCTCGGCGTCCGCCCGGCGGCCGGCGAGCCGCGCGAGGTCGAGCGTGGCGATGGCGGCCTGGAGGCGGGCGATCTCGCCGCGCAGCTTCTCGGCGCGCTCGGCGGCGGTCGCCTGCAGCGCCAGCGGCCGCAGCCGCTTGCGCACCTCCTCCTCGAGGTCGCGCGCCCGGTCGACCTGCACCGCGACGCGGGCGAGCTTCAGCTCGGCGCGGTGCTTGCGCCGCTTGAACCGCCCGAGCCCGGCGGCCTCCTCGATCAGCTCGCGGCGCTCGGCCGGCTTCGAGTTGAGCACCGTCTCGACGCGCCCCTGCGAGATGACGGAGCGCAGGCCGCCGCCGAGGCCGACGTCCGACAGCAGCTCGACGAGGTCGAGCCGGCGGACCGCGGTGCGGTTGACGAGGTACTGGCCCTCGCCGCCGCGCTGCAGGCGGCGGGTGACCGCCACCTCGCTGTAGGGGAGGTCGGGCCACGCGCCGTCGGCGTTGTCGAACAGGAGCTCGACCTCGGCGTGGTCGGCCGGCTGGCGGCCGGCCGAGCCGGCGAAGAGCACGTCGTCGGGCTTCTCGGCGCGCAGCTCGCCCGGGCTGAGCGAGCCGGTCGCCCAGAGGATCGAGTCGGAGACGTTCGACTTGCCGGAGCCGTTCGGGCCGACGACGACGGCGACGCCGGGCTCGAGCCGGACCTCGACCGGGTCCACGAACGACTTGAACCCGCGCAGCTTGATCGCCTTCAAATGCACGCGGTGGGAGGCTAGCGAGCGTGGAGGACGCCGCCCCGCCTCCCGCCCGCTACGCCTTCGTGCCGGCGCCGACGAGCAGCACGCACGGGCCGGCGAAGCCGGACGGCCCGTCGAAGGCCCGGAGCGCCTCCTCCACCTCGCGCCAGGCGTCCTCCCGCCCCGCGGCGTCGAGGCCGGCGAGCATCTGGTGCAGGGCGCCGAACGACTCGCGCTCGAGACGCGTGCACTCGGCCGCGTCCGCGAGCAGGAGCGGCGCCTCGACGCGGTGGACCTCGACGTCGGCGTAGCCCGCCTCGACGAGCTGCTCCTCCAGGTTCGCCGCCGAGAACGGGCCGGGGAGCCCGGGCGCCGGCGCGGGCAGCCCGGCGCGGCGGCGGATGATCGACACGGGGACCGAGAAGAAGGGGTTGCGCTCCGGCGTCGAGTAGACGATCGCCGACAC
>Ga0070741_10010136_pt1 | contig 17943 bp, 10 predicted proteins | sample Coa_R1_4_FD_66440 | JGI IMG/M metagenome (GOLD analysis project Ga0070741, IMG submission 66440) | Surface soil microbial communities from Centralia Pennsylvania, which are recovering from an underground coalmine fire - Coalmine... | ecosystem: Environmental > Terrestrial > Soil > Unclassified ...
CTGCGCCGGGATGCCAAGCAGCCGCGCCGCGAATGCCCGCAATTCGTGCGGCGTCTGCGTCGACGCCCAGATCGTCAGCTCCTCGGACGCGGCCTCCCACTCGGCCACCATGCCTCGCGTCTCCATCGGCACTGGCGCGTAGATCTGCTGGTACACGTTCTCGGACACAACGCACGCGGCCGTGTTGAACGTCTCCTCGTCCGGCGGCGCGCCCGCCATGCCGCCGGCGACATTGTCCGGATATGCCTCGTGCACAACAACATCCGACCCGACGGCCTTGGTGAAGTCCGCGACCGCGGGCAGCGGCTCGTAGTCGACGTCGACGAGCTCGACCGCGTCCTCTGCGACGTACCGACTGTCGGCGACGACGAGCGCGACGGGGTCGCCGACGAACTTCGCCTCACCCTCGGCCAGCGGCGGGCGTGGTGTGTCGGGAATGTCCTTGCCGGCGACCGCATGCCAGGCTTCGCGGACGTCGGGGTTGAGGTCGGCCGCGGTGAAGACCGCCCGCACGCCGGGCAGCGCCAGCGCGGCGGACGCGTCGATGCCGTTGATCCGCGCGCGGGCGAACGGGCTGCGCACGAAGCAGGCGTGCAACATGCCGGGGCGGGTGACGTCGTCGACGAACGTGCCGTGACCCGTCAGCAGCCGCAGATCCTCGACGCGCTGCACGCGCCTGCCCGCATAGCGTGCGGCGACGGCTTCAGTCATCGGTGTCGCTCCCATCCCGTCAACGACTGCTAAGCAATCGCTCAGCACACCATAGTGGTCGAGCTCCCAGGCCGTCTAGCTCGTGTCGTGGTGAATACGGCCGTCCACCTCCGCCAGCGGACGACCGCGCCCACCCCACCGGCGCGCGATGATCTCCGCCGCGATCGACACCGCGGTCTCCTCGGCGGTGCGGGCACCGAGGTCGAGGCCGATCGGGCTGGCCAGGCGGTCCAGCTCTGCTTCGGTCAGCCCGGCTTGCCGCAGCCGCTGCAGCCGCTCGTCGTGCGTCATGCGCGAGCCCATCGCCCCGACATACCCGACCTGCGGTAACCGCAGCGCGACCTGCAGCACGGGCACGTCGAACTTCGGGTCGTGGGTGAGCACACAGATTGCGGTGCGCTCGTCGATCTCGCCCGCGGCGGCCTGATCGGCGAGATAGCGGTCCGGCCAGTCGACGACGACTTCGTCGGCGGCGGGGAAGCGCACCGGCGTCGCGAACACGGGCCGCGCGTCGCACACCGTCACCCGGTAGCCGAGAAACGCGCCCTGCCGGGCCAGCGCCGCGGCGAAGTCGATCGCGCCGAAGATCAGCATTCGCGGACGCGGCGCGTGACTCGCGACGAAAACCTCCATGCCGGCGTCCTGCCGCTGCCCGTCGGGGCCATAGGTCAGCACGGCGGAACGGCCGGCACCCAGCAGCCCGCGCGCGTCGTCGGCAACGGCGTCGTCGGCGCGCGCCGAGCCCAGCGTGCCCTCGACGGTGTCCGGCCCGAGCACCAACCTGCGGCCCACCCAGTCGGGGTCCGGGTGCGCGATCACGGTGGCGACGGCTGTCGGCCGGTGCGCGGTGATGTGCTCGGCGACGGCCTCGAGTTGCGGAAACGTTTGGCGCGAAACGGGTTCGACGAACACGTCGATCTCCCCGCCGCATGTGAGGCCGACGGCGAACGCGTCGTCCGCGGTGATGCCATAGCGCTGCAGCACCGGACGTCCCGACCGCACGACCTCGTTGGCGAGCTCGTATACCGCCGCTTCCACGCACCCGCCCGAGACCGATCCGGCGACCGTGCCGTCGGGTGCGACCACCATCGCAGCGCCGGGCGGGCGCGGGGCGGACCGGATGGTGCGGACCACCGTCGCGACGCCCGCCGTCTGGCCCGAGCGCCACACCGTCATCAGGTTGTCGAGCACCTCACGCATCGTTGACGAGTCTATGCGGTGACGAGATCACTATTCTCTGAATAGGGGAACGGTATTTCCAGACGGGATGTGATGAGCGCAGACGACGCACCACTGGTCGCCGGGGTGCTGTTGGCCGCCGGTGCGGGCCGGCGCTACGGGCAGCCGAAAGTCCTTGTGGACGATTGGCTTACGACGGCTGTCGCTGCGCTCACCGACGGTGGTTGTGGGCGTGTCATCGTCGTGCTGGGCGCCGCGGTGGTGCCGGTACCGTCAGGGGCGACGGCGGTGGTCGCGCCGGACTGGGAAACCGGGCTCAGCGCGTCGGTGCGCGCCGGTCTGGCTGAGGCCGCCTGCGTCGGCGCCGACTATGCCGCGCTGCACGTGGTGGACACTCCCGACGTGGGCGCGGCCGTAGTGGCGCGAGTTCTGCAGCGCGCGTTGGCATCTCGCAGCGGGCTGGCCCGCGCGGTGTACGACGGCCGGCCCGGCCATCCGGTCGTGATTGCCCGCGAGCACTGGCCCGACGTGATCGCCGCGATGTCGGGGGATCAGGGCGCGGGCGCCTACCTGCGCGACAGGCCGGACGTGGAGATCGTCGACTGCGGCGACCTCGCAGACGGCCGCGACCGCGACGAGCCGCCGAAGACCTAGCCGCGGTCGCCGTGGTGCCAGCCGCCGCCGGGTCCCATGTGGTTGAAGTGATGGTGCCCGTACCCGTGCGCGATCATCACGATGATGAACACGGTGTAGCCGATCGCGCAGAGCAGCAAGAGGATTCCGAAAAGCCAGAGCGAAATGATCCCGAGCTTGCGTGTCCGGTCCGATGCGGCCTGCGCGCCGACGATGTCGCCCCGCGCCCACAGCGGATACACGTTGAAGGCATGGGTGAAGGCGGAGAACGACAACGGCCAGAAGAACAGCAAAGCCGTCACGGCCCATCCGGCGTGCGTGGGTGGCGGTGGAGTGTCTCGCTGCTCCGGGGGGAGCGGCGTGGTTTCAGCGGTGTCAGTCATGATGACCTCCTGTTGGGGTGCGTGTTACCCACGTTAACCGCGAGTCTTGAAAAAGCCTGGGCGGTTGCAGAGGAACTGCTGACAGCACTCGTTCAGGAAGATGCAGCAGGATGTCCGGCGTGAGTGGACTGACGTATGTCGAAGCGGTGGTCGTCGGGGCGTTCCAGGGAGTCACCGAGCTGTTCCCGGTGTCGAGCCTGGGCCATTCGGTTCTGGTGCCGGCGCTGATCGGCGGCCGGTGGGCACGCGATTTGAATGTCTCCGCACCCGAGTCGCCGTACCTGGCGTTCATCGTCGGCCTGCACGTCGCCACGGCCGCGGCTCTGCTGGTGTTCTTCTGGCGGGACTGGGTTCGCATCGTGGCCGGGTTCGTAACATCGTTGCGCTACAGGCGAATCGAGACGCCTGCAGAGCGGCTTGCCTGGTTGATCGTGCTAGGCACGATTCCGGTCGGGATCGCGGGGCTGGCGCTCGAGCACACCTTTCGCACCACGCTGGGCAAGCCGATACCTGCTGCAGCGTTCTTGTTAGTCAACGGCGTGGTGCTGTACGCCGGCGAGCGACTGCGACGTCGTGTGCCGGTGCCCGTCGGCGTCGGAGCCGCTGCTGAACCGGAAGTGCTTGAAGACGACGGCGGTCCCGGTGGCCTGAACGAATCCGATCAGCGTCTGGCGAAGATGCCGATGCCCCGGGGTGTGCTGATCGGCTCGGCGCAGATCCTTGCGTTGCTGCCTGGTATCAGCCGCTCGGGTATCACAATGGTCGCCGGACTGCTGCGCGGGCTGAATCACGATGACGCTGCGCGGTTTTCGTTCCTGCTCGCGACGCCGGTCATCCTCGCGGCCGGGGTGTTCAAGATCCCGGATCTGTTCGGACCGCTCGGCGCGGGGATCGGTGGGCAGGTGATCGCGGGCAGCGTGGCGTCATTCGTCAGTGCATACCTGGCGGTGCGGTTCCTGATGCGTTACTTCGAGACCCGCACGCTTACGCCGTTCGCGATCTACTGCGCTGTTGCGGGCGCGGCGAGCCTCGCCTGGTTGATCACGCACTGAGCCGGCCCCCGCCACACGGTCGGCACCGTCGATAATCACGAGCGTGACCAACGTCGATCGGCCGCAGCCGCAAGGTCCCGCACCCGCGCGCGTGCGCCGCATGTCCGGCCGCGACCCGCACGAAGAGTCCCGCGCGGCGACGCCGTTGGAGTTGCTCTTCGACCTGACCTTCGTCATCGGATTCGGCATCGCCGCTTCGGAATTCGCGCATGGGATGTCGGCCGACCACGTCGGGCCCGGGCTTGCCGGATTCGTGTTCGCGACGTTCGCGGTGTGCTGGGCGTGGATCAACTTCAGCTGGTTTGCCTCCGCGTATGACACCGACGACTGGGTCTATCGGCTCACCACGATGCTGCAGATGGTCGGCGTCATCATCCTGGCGCTGGGGCTGCCGCAGATGTTCGCCTCGATCGAGGACGGCCGTCACGTCGACAACCGGGTGATGGTCGCGGGCTACGTGGTGATGCGCGTCGCGATGGTGGCCCAGTGGCTGCGCGCAGCCAAGCAAGACCCGGCCCGCCGCCGCGCCTGCCTGACCTACATCGCGAGCATCACCATTGCCCAAGTCGGCTGGATTGCAATGATTTTCGTGCACACGTCGGTGGCGACGACGTTCGTGTACTACGGCCTTCTGATGTTGGTCGAGGTGTCCGGACCGGTCATCGCCGAGCTCCCCGGCGGCGGCACCCCCTGGCATGCCCACCACATCGCCGAGCGGTACGGCCTGCTGACCATCATCGCGCTGGGCGAAGGGGTCGTGGGCACCGTCGCGTCGGTGTCGGCGGTGGTCAGCGCGCAAGGCTGGAGCGTCGGCGCGGTGCTGGTCGCATTGGCCGGCACGGGTCTGACGTTCGGAATGTGGTGGATCTACTACACCGTGCCCACCGCGCCGCTGCTGCATGCGCACCGGCGCCGCTCGTTCGCGTTCGGGTATCTGCCGATCGTGACGTTCGGCTCGATCGTGGCCACCGGTGCCGGACTCCATGCGGCCGCCTACTACATCGAGCATCAGAGCAGACTCGGGTCGGTGGCGACGGTGTCGGCCGTCGCGATTCCCGTCGGCGCCTACATCGCGTCGGTGTACCTGCTGTATGCCCTGCTCGCCAAGACTTTGGACGCGTTTCACCTGCTGCTGATCGCGCTCACCGCGGCCGTGCTCGGGGCTGGCGTGGCGCTGGCGGCGCACGGCATCTCGATGTCACTGTGCTTGCTGGTCGTGATGTTCGCGCCGGTGGTGACTGTCGTCGGGTTCGAGCTCATCGGCCACCGGCATGCGGCGGCGGTGGTCGGGCGATCGGTCGCCGAGTCGACTTGACCGCTACGGCGGGCCGGTGAGGTTGCCGCGGCGAATGTCCTCGCGGCACTTCAGCCGCGTTTGGTGCGTTTCTTCCACGCACACCCGGACCTGGTCCTCGATACCCGGCGGATACACCACATCGGTCGCGGCGGGCGTGTCCGACGGGCTGGGCACGTTGCTCGTGTACAACGACCACACGGTCTGTCCGGCCGACGCCAGATTTGCGCAGTAGGCCTGTGCGCCAGTCGAACTGACGCCAGCGGCGCCCAGGGTCGCGCAATCGGCCCCGATCAGAACGACCGGCACTGTCGGGCCCGCCGAACTGGCCGGCGGGGCTGCCGGCGCCGCAGGCGAGTGGGCCGAGTTGTGAGCCGCCGGGGATGCCGCGGTGTGACGGTGTCGCCCGAACACTAGAAACGCGACGACAGCCACGGCGACGAGCACGACCGCGAGAACCGCCGCGGCGATGACTACGCTGCGCACGTTCGATCGCTCGCGCGCGGGTGCCGGCCGCGCGCTGTGTTTGGGGCCCGAGGTCGCGGGCGCCGAGATGGTCGCGTCGCTAGCCCCCGTCTCGGCGGCCACGGAGCCCAATCGCTGCGTGAGCGCGTCGGCGAAATCCATGCAGGTGTCGTAGCGGTCGGCCGGAGCCTTGGCCAGAGCTTTGGAGAACACCGGGCCGAGGTCCGACAGGGCCGGCCGCCGGGAGCCGATGGACGGCGGTTCGGAACTCAGGTGCTGGCTGATCACCACGGCAGGGTTGGAGTGCTGGAAAAGTGGCGTACCGGTGAGCAAGTGGAAAGCTGTTGCCGCCAAAGCATATTGGTCGGCGCGACCGTCGAGCTGTTCGCCCATCAGTTGCTCGGGAGCGGCATATGCAACCGTACCCACCGTCATGTTCGTACCGGTGAGCCCACTGGCGTCGTCGACCCGGCGGGCTATTCCGAAGTCGGCCAACAGGATTCGCTGATCTTTCGAATCCGGTTCGGACAGCAGAATATTCGCGGGCTTGACGTCGCGGTGCAGCAGTAGACGCTGATGCGCATAGTCCAGCGCCTCGGCCACCCCCTTGACGATCCTGATCACCTCGTCGGGCGGCATCCCGTTGGGATATCTGTCTGACAGCAGGCGCGCGGCGTCGGTGCCCTCGACGTAGTCCATCGAGATCCACAGTTGGCCCTCGAACTCGCCGCGGTCGTGTACGCCGACGATGTGGGGATGCCACAGCGTCGCGGCAATGTCGGCTTCGCGGTTGAACCGCTCGCGATATTCGTGGTCGTCGGTGAACGCGGTCGGCAACACCTTCAAGGCGTCGTGGCGCGGCAGTCGGGGGTGGGCAGCCAGGTAGATCTCGCCCATTCCCCCGGAACCCAGGTGCCGCAGGATCGTGTAGCCCGCGAAACTCTGGCCATCGGCCAACGGCATGCGCGCATCCTACGGCGAATGCGTGGTGATCACGCGGCGCATCCGGCATTCTTCACGGGTGAACGTCGAAGGCTTGCTCGCTGCGATTCCCGCACCCTTGGTGTACGCGATAGTCGCGGTGGTGATCGGCGTCGAGAGCCTCGGCGTTCCGCTGCCAGGCGAGATCGTTCTCGTCAGCGCGGCCTTCCTTGCCTCCCAGCATGTGACGAGCGTCGACCCCGTCGGTGTGGGTGCCGCCGCCGTGATCGGTGCGGTCGTCGGCGACTCGATCGGGTACACCATCGGCCGCCGCTTCGGCCTGCATCTGTTCGACCGGCTCGAACGCAGGTTTCCCGAGCACTTCCGGGCCGCCCACGTCGCCTATGCCGAGCACCTGTTCGCCCGCTGGGGAGTGTGGGCGGTGTTCTTCGGCAGGTTCATCGCGCTGCTGCGCATCCTGGCCGGCCCGCTCGCCGGCGCGTTGAAGATGGCCTACCCCCGCTTCCTGGCCGCGAACGCGGCCGGAGGACTGTGCTGGGCCGGCGGCACCACCGCACTGGTCTACTTCCTCGGGATGGCCGCCGAGCGCTGGCTGTCGCGGTTCTCCTGGATCGCACTGGTGGTCGCGGTGCTGTGCGGTATCGCGGGTGCGCTGTTCCTGCGGCACCGCATCGAGGAAGCAGTCGCCAAGTTCGAAGCCGACACCGCCGGCTAAGATAGCGTGTGGGCGAGGCGGTCGAGGAACTCCAGCACCTGGTCCGGGCTGTCCAGCGTAAACCGAGCCGCGGACGGTCGATCGCCATCTTCGGTGTGGCGCACCAGAATTCCGATGCCGTCGGCGCGGATGGCGTCGAACGCATCTTCGTCGGTGAGATCGTCGCCGAGATAGATCGGCAGCACGGGCTGTTCTTGCTCGATCTGTTCACAAATCCAGTCGAGAGTGGAGCCCTTGTTCCAGTCGACGTCCGGTCGCAATTCGACGACCTTGCGCCCGTTGGTGACTCGCAGATGCTCGCGGTGGCCGACACGATAGGTGGCTGCGACCACGGTGCCGACCTGGTCGACTGCGACGTCGCGGTAGTGGATGGCGACGGCAAAACGCTTGTGCTCCACCCGAATTCCGCCGATGCTCTCCAGCGTCTTGCGCAACTGCGCGGCAGCCTCCTCCAGCACCGGTACCGCCGCGGCGGCGTCCTCGTTCTGGCGGTAGCTGCCGTCGGGCGCGACCGATTCGAAGCCGTGACTGCCCGCGTACCACAACCCGGGGACGCCCACGCGGTAGCGGATGTCGGCGAGGTCGCGACCGGAAAGGATTGCGACAGGGCAGCGCTCGGCCAGTCGGGCCAACGCGTCGGCCGCACCGTCGACCAACTCCGCTGAATCAGGGTCGGGCACGATCGCCGACAGCGTGCCGTCGTAGTCGAGGCACACCGCCGGTCGGCCCGACAGCGCGTCGGCGATCTGCCCGAATGACGCGACGGCGTTGGGGATTTCGGACATTCGGGAGTCGCCTGTACGCACCTGAATCGCACCGACGTTGTCGACGACGGCGTCGGCGCCGTGCTCGGCGAGGTCGTCAGCCGTGCCGATACCGATCACCATCGAGAAGCCGCCGTCACGGCCGGCGATCACCGCGTCGGCGTCGCCGGCGATGACAGCGGACCGCTCCGCACGGGCGCCGAGCCGACGCGATACTTCCGCCAGAGTGCCCGCGTCCGCGTTGGCCGTCGCAATGCCGGCGTCGTGGAGCCGCCGAGCCAGTTGATCAGCCGAATCGCTTTGTGGCACAGCGAAAATCACCGCGTCCTGAAGGCGAGGGTCGATCGTCGGCGGCATCTCGCTACCCTACAGCGATGGCCGAATACCGCATCGACGACCTTGCGCGCGCCGCCGGCACGACGTCGCGCAACGTGCGGGCGTACCAGGAGCGGGGCCTGCTGCCGCCGCCGGAGAAGCGCGGGCGCGTCGGCTACTACAACGACAGTCATCTCGGCCGGCTGAAACTCATCGACTCGCTGCTGTCGCGCGGTTTCACAACCGCGCACATCGCCGACTTCATCACCAGCTGGGAAACGGGCAACGACATCGCCGAAGTCCTTGGGCTGGAGAACACAGTCACCGAGCGCTGGGCGCGCGGGGAGACGACACGCGTGCCCCGCGAGCGCATCGCCGAGGTACTCGACGTCGACGACGATGCCGTCATCGACAGGCTGGTGTCGATGAGCCTCGCGCGGGTCGACGGCGACGACTGCGTGCTTGCCGAACCGGAACTGCTGCAGGGGTTCGCCGAGCTGCGGCAGTTCGGGTTCACCCTCGACCATCTGCTCGACGTGCACGCCGACACCGAAGAACTGATGCGGCAGATTGCCGTGCGGATCATCGGTGAGGCAAAGGATCGGATCGCCGCCGAGCACGGCGAGGGCTGGATGCCCCAAGGCAGGGAAATCGCCGCGGCCACGGAGATGCTGCAGCGGATGCGCACGATCGGCACGCGCTCAGTGCACATCGCCCTGGCCCGGGCAATGGACCAAGCGCTGCAGGACGAGCTCGGCGCGCACGTCGCGGCGGCGATGGGCCGCTCGCCGCGTGAAAATTGATGCGATTGTGACTAATGGCGTTGGCGTTAAATCTGAGGTAATTGTCGTACCCTGTGGCTCGTGTCAATCAGCCGGCGCGAGCTTCTGCGGCTCACGGCTGCCGCGCCCATCGCGCTCGGCGCGGCAGGGGCGCTGAGCACGGTACTGGCACCCATCGTGGAGGCAGCCCCGCTGGGCGTGCTGCTCGACTACGCAGCCGGGGTGATCCCCGCTGCCGACGTGCGGGCATCGGGCGCTGCGGGCGCCATTCGGTACGTCTCGGACCGGCGTCCAGGCGGGGACTGGATGAAGGGCAAGCCCATCCAGCTGCCCGAAGCACGCGACCTGTACCACAACGGGCTGAAGATCGTGTCCTGCTACCAGTACGGAAAGAAGGACAACGCTGACTGGCTCGGCGGCCAGGCCGCGGGCGTCCGGCACGCCCAGCGCGGCTGGCAGCTACACGTCGCGGCCGGCGGCTCCTACGGAGCGCCGATCTATGCGTCCATCGACGACGACCCCACAGCTGAGCAGTACCGGCAGCTCGTCGCGCCGTATCTGCGAGGGTGGGAGTCGGTGCTGGGTCATCAGCGGGTGGGCGTCTACGCCAATGCGCCGACGATCGAATGGGCGCTGCACGACGGCCTGGGCTCCTATTACTGGCAGCACAACTGGGGTTCCCCGCCCGGTTACGTCCATCCCGCCGCACACTTGCACCAGGTCGAGATCGACAAGCGCAGCGTCGGCGGCGTCGGCGTCGACATCAACAACATCCTCAAACCCGACTTCGGGCAGTGGGATTGACGGGCTAGCGGCATCCACCGGACGTACGACGCACAAACCGACGAAGCCAGCTAGCACTTCCAGCAAACTATTTACGCGACTTTCGGTGAACAATTGTCGACTGACCACCCGAGCAAGTGCTTGTCGGAGTTTGGCAAGCTAACGAAATAGCCCAAAATATTTGTCATAACGATTCGATAACAATACTGGTGTGATCAGCGGTGTTGTAGCTACTCGACCGTAACCACCGGCATGCAGCAGGTTCGTCGTCGCGGGTCAGAGCACACATTCGGCCGGTTGTTACCTGGCCGACCGCTACTAATGCGTAGACTCGCCAGTAACCATTCGCGCGGTCAGTAACTCCCAATTTCTTATGCCATTCTTAGGGGCAGCCAGAGACGCTGGCGGCCATCTCTGTGGGATTCGACGTGGAATCGCACCATCGGCGATGAGGCGCTCGCGCGAAGAGCAGAAGGCGGCGCGACGCAGCGCCGGGCATACGCAGACACGAAACCAATGAGGCACCGAGGAGACGCGACACGTGACGATGCATGGGTATGACCGGATATCCGCCGGCCAGACGAGCGAGTCCGTCGCAAGCGTGCCCGGTACGCATGCCCTCGTCGACCGTCTGAACGCCGGCGAGCCCTATGCGGTGGCATTCGGCGGCCAAGGCGGCTCATGGGTGGAAAGCCTCGAGGAACTGGTCACCTCTGCCGGGATCGAGAGCGAGCTGACCAATCTGGTCGGGGAAGCCGACCTGCTGCTGGAACCGGTGGCCCGAGAACTCGTCGTCGTGCGGCCGAATGGCTTCGAACCGCTGAGCTTCGTGCGGGCGCTGGCCGCGGGGGAACCGCTGCCGCCCCCCAACCAGCTCTACAGCGTGGCCGTGTCCGGCCCCGGCATCTTGCTCACCCAGATGGCCGCGATGCGCGCGATTCAGCGCCAGGGCCTCGACCTGATCGGTGCGCCTCCGGTGGCGGTCGAAGGGCATTCGCAGGGCATTCTGGCCGTGGAGTCGATGAAGTACCACGGCGAGCGCGACGTCGAGATCCTGGCGATGGCGCAGATCATCGGAGCAGCCGGCTCGCTGGTGTCACGCCGGCGCGGCATGGTCGGGCGCGGCGACAAGTCGCCGATGGTGTCTGTGACGAACGCGGACCCGGACCGGATCGCGGAGCTTCTCGAGGAGTTCTCGAAGGATGTCCGCACGGTACTGCCGCCGATCCTGTCGATCCGTAACGGCCGGCGCGCGGTCGTCATCACCGGCACGCCCGAGCAGCTCGGCCGCTTCGAGCTGTACTGCAGCAAGGTCACCGAGAAGGAACAGGCCGAACGCAAGAACAAGCTTCGCGGAGGCGCAGTCTTCAGTCCGGTCTTCACAGGGGTGCAGGTCGAGGTCGGATTCCACACCCCGCGCCTGGCCGACGGCATCGAGCTCGTCGACCGCTGGGCAGAAAAGACCGGCATCGACACCGCCCTCGCGCACGAGATGACCGAGGCGATCTTCGTCCGTCCCGTCGACTGGGTCGCGCAGGTCGAGGAGCTGCACCAGGCTGGCGCGAAGTGGATTCTCGACCTCGGGCCGAGCGACACCGTGACCCGGCTGACCGCGCCCGTGATTCGCGGGCTCGGCATCGGCATCGTGCCCGCGGCGACGCTGACCGGGCAGCGCAACCTGTTCACGATCGGTGCCGCGCCGGACGTCGCGCCGGCATGGTCGACGTACGCGCCGTCGCTGGTGAGCCTGCCGGACGGCTCGGTGAAACTGTCCACGAAATTCACCCGGCTGACGGGTCGGTCGCCGATCCTGCTGGCAGGGATGACGCCGACGACCGTCGACGCCGAGATCGTCGCGGCTGCTGCGAATGCCGGGCACTGGGCCGAGCTCGCCGGTGGCGGCCAGGTCACCGAGGAAATCTTCAACGACCGCATCGCCGAGCTCACCCAGCTTCTGGAGCCCGGCCGCACGGTCCAGTTCAACTCGCTGTTCCTCGATCCGTACCTGTGGAAGCTGCAGGTCGGCGGAAAACGCTTGGTGCAGAAGGCCCGTCAGTCTGGCGCGCCGATCGACGGCGTCGTCGTCAGCGCCGGAATCCCTGAGCTCGACGAGGCCGTGGCGCTGATCGACGAGTTGAACAGCGTCGGCATCAGCCATGTCGTGTTCAAGCCTGGCACCGTCGACCAGATCAAGCAGGTGATCAAGATCGCGGCCGAGGTCCCCGCGAAACCGGTCATCGCGCATATCGAGGGCGGCCGCGCCGGCGGGCACCACAGCTGGGAGGACCTCGACGACCTGCTGTTGACGACGTACGCCGCGCTGCGGGGACAGCCGAACATCACGGTTTGCGTCGGCGGGGGCATCGGCACTCCGGAACGCGCCGCTGAGTATCTGTCCGGACGATGGTCGCGCGCCTACGGCCACCCGGCGATGCCGGTCGACGGCATCCTGGTCGGCACTGCCGCGATGGCCACGAAAGAGGCCACCACGTCACCGCAAGTCAAGCGGATGCTGGTCGAGACGCAGGGCACCGATACGTGGATCGCCGCCGGAAAAGCTCAGGGCGGCATGGCTTCCAGCCGCAGTCAGCTCGGCGCCGACATCCACGAGATCGACAACGCCGCGTCACGCTGCGGGCGGCTTCTCGACGAGGTTGCCGGCGACACCGACGCGGTCGCGGCGCGCCGCGACGAGCTCATCGCTGCGATGGCCAAGACGGCCAAGCCGTATTTCGGTGACGTCGGTGACATGACCTACCTGCAGTGGTTGCAGCGCTACGTCGAACTGACGATCGGCGACGGCTCCAGCACCGCCGACACCGCGTCGCCGGGCAGCCCGTGGCTCGCCGACACGTGGCGGGACCGGTTCCAGCAGATGTGCCAGCGCGCCGAAGCGCGGCTACACCCGCAAGACTCGGGTCCGATCGACTCGCTGTTCACCGACAGCGCGCTTATCGAGAGCCCCCGCGAGGCGATTGCCGTTCTGCTGCAACGCTATCCGGAGGCCGAGCACGTCAAGCTGCATCCGGCCGACGTGCCGTTCTTCGTGACGCTGTGCAAGACGCTGGGCAAGCCGGTCAACTTCGTGCCGGTGATCGACAAGGATGTCCGTCGGTGGTGGCGCAGCGACTCCCTGTGGCAAGCGCACGACGCGCGGTATGACGCCGATGCGGTCTGCATCATCCCGGGCACGCAGTCGGTGGCCGGCATCACCCGAATGGACGAACCGGTCGGCGAGCTGCTGGACCGCTTCGAGCAGGCGACGATCGACGACGTGCTGGCGTCGGGCGCCGAGCCGGTGCCTCTGGTGTCGCGCCGCCAGGCCCGCCCCGATGTCACCGGTCCGCTCGCCGTCGTGCTCGACTCGCCCGACGTGCTGTGGGCGGGACGCACCGCCACCAACCCAGTGCACCGCATCGGGCCCGCCGACGAATGGCAGGTCAACGAAAACCGCGCTGCTACACACCCTTCCACGGGTTCGCGGCTCGAACTGTCGGCGGACAACGAGGTCACGCTGAGCGTTCCGCTGTCCGACATCTGGATCGACATCCACTTCACGCTGCCGCCATGCACCGTCGAGGGCGGCATGCCCGTGGTGACGGTAGAGGACGCGTCGGCCGCAATGCGTTCGGTGCTCGCGATCGCCGCCGGGGTGCACGGCCCCGAGGGCCTGCCCGCGGTGCACGACAACACCGCGAAGCTGAGTGTGGACTGGGATCCCGAACAGGTCGCCGACCACACCGGGGTGACGGCCACCTTCGGCGCGCCGCTGGCGCCGGGTCTCTCGCTGGTGCCCGATGCTCTGGTCGGGCACTGCTGGCCGGCCGTGTTCGCGGTCATCGGCTCGGCGGTCACCGACGACGGCTTCCCGGTCGTCGAGGGTCTGCTGAACCTGGTGCACCTCGACCACGCCGCGCACCTGCTCGCGCAGATGCCCGCGACCCGCGCTCAATTGACCGTCGCCGCAACGGCTTCCGCTGCCTACGACACCGAGGTGGGCCGCGTGGTGCCGGTGTCGGTGACGATCGCCGACAGCGACGGCGCCGTGCTCGCCACGCTCGAGGAGCGGTTCGCGATCCGCGGCCGCAGCGGCAGCGCCGAATTGACCGATCCGCCGCGCGCCGGCGGTGCGATCACCGACAACGCGACCGAGACGCCGCGCCGTCGTCGTCGCGACGTCGTCGTCGACGCGCCCAGCGACATGAACGCGTTCGCGGTGGTGTCGGGTGACCACAATCCCATCCACACCGACCGCGCAGCCGCGCTGCTTGCCGGCCTGAAAGAGCCGATCGTGCACGGCATGTGGCTGTCGGCGGCCGCACAGCACGTCGTCACCGCTACCGACGGCCAGGCCAGACCACCGGCACGGCTGATCGGCTGGACGGCGCGTTTCCTCGGCATGGTGCAGCGCGGCGACCAGATCGACTTCCGTGTCGACCGGGTCGGAATCGACCGCGGCGCAGAGATCATCGAAGTGGCCGCAAGAGTCGGTTCGGACCTCGTCATGTCGGCGACGGCACAACTGGCCGCGCCGAAGACGGTCTATGCGTTCCCCGGCCAGGGAATTCAGCACAACGGCATGGGAATGGAAGTGCGCGCCCGCTCGAAGGCCGCGCGCAAGGTGTGGGACGCCGCGGACAAGTTCACTCGCGAGACACTGGGCTTCTCGGTGCTGCACGTGGTTCGGGACAACCCGACGAGTCTGATCGCCGGGGGCGTGCACTACCACCACCCCGACGGCGTGCTGTATCTGACGCAGTTCACTCAGGTGGCCATGGCCACCGTGGCCGCCGCCCAGGTCGCCGAGATGCGCGAGTCGGGTGCGTTCGTCGAAGGCGCGATCGCGTGCGGTCACTCAGTAGGGGAGTACACGGCGCTGGCGTGCGTCAGCGGCGTGTACGAGTTGGAGGCGCTGCTGGAGGTCGTGTTCCACCGCGGCTCCAAGATGCACGACATCGTGCCGCGTGACGAGCGCGGTCGGTCGAACTACCGGCTGGCGGCGATCCGGCCGTCGCAGATCGACCTCGACGACGCCGACGTGCCCGCCTTCGTCGCCGAGATCTCCACGCGCACAGGTGAATTCCTGGAGATCGTGAACTTCAACTTGCGCGGCTCGCAATATGCGATCGCAGGAACGGTGCACGGGCTGGAAGAGCTGGAGGCCGAGGTCGAGCGGCGCCGCGAAATCACCGGCGGCAAGCGGTCTTTCATCCTGGTACCGGGAATCGACGTGCCGTTCCACTCGTCGGTGCTGCGGGTCGGCGTGCCCGAGTTCCGGCGTTCGCTCGAGCGAGTGATGCCGCGCGACAAGGATCCCGAGCTGATCATCGGGCGCTACATCCCCAACCTCGTGCCGCGGCCGTTCTCACTGGACCGCGACTTCATCCAGGAGATCCGCGATCTGGTACCCGCCGAGCCGCTCGACGAGATCCTCGCCGACTACGACACATGGCGAAACGAGAAGCCCGCAGAATTGTGCCGCAAGGTCGTCATCGAATTGCTGGCATGGCAGTTCGCCAGCCCGGTGCGCTGGATCGAAACGCAGGACCTGCTCTTCACCGAGGAAGCCGCGGGCGGACTCGGCGTCGAGCGGTTCGTCGAGATCGGCGTGAAGTCTTCGCCGACCGTCGCCGGCCTTGCCACCAACACGCTGAAGCTGCCCGAATATTCGCACTGCACAACCGAAGTACTGAACTCGGAGCGTGACGCCGCGGTGCTGTTCGCCACGGATACCGACCCCGAGCCTGAGCACGAAGAGCACGACGATCACGAGGAGCAAGCGCTGGCTGCCGAAACAGCGGCCGTGGCAACAGAATCCGCTCCGGCGCCGGCGCCGGCACCCGCTGCCGCCCCCGGCGCGGCGCGTCCTGACGACATCGGCTTCGACGCCGCCGACGCCACGCTCGCGCTGATCGCCTTGTCGGCGAAGATGCGCATCGACCAGATCGAGCCGCTGGACTCGATCGAATCGATCACCGATGGCGCGTCGTCGCGACGCAACCAGCTGCTGGTGGACCTGGGGTCCGAGCTGAACCTCGGCGCGATCGACGGCGCGGCCGAAGCCGACTTGGCCGGGCTGAAGACGCAGCTGACCAAGCTCGCGCGCACGTACAAGCCGTTCGGGCCGGTGTTGTCCGACGCGATCAACGACCAGCTGAAGACTGTGCTCGGGCCGTCGGGCAAGCGGCCCGGATACATCGCCGAACGTGTCCGCAAGACATGGGGACTCGGCGAGGGCTGGGCCCGGCACGTTAACGTCGAGGTGGCGCTGGGCACCCGCGAGGGCAGCAGTGTGCGCGGCGGCCCGCTCGGCGATCTGCACGAAGGCGCGCTAGCTGACGCCGCGACCGTCGACAAGGTCGTCGATGCCGCCGTCAGCGCGGTAGCTGCCAGGCACGGCATCGCCGTCGCGCTGCCGTCCGCGGGAGGCGCAGCGGCGACGGTCGACGCGGCCGCGCTCGGCGAGTTCACCGAGCAGATCACCGGCCGCAACGGGGTGCTGGCGTCGGCGGCGCGGCTGATCCTCAGCCAGCTCGGCCACGACACCCCGGTGACCACCGACGACGCTGCGACCGATGCTGAGCTCATCGACTTGGTGACCGCCGAATTGGGTTCGGACTGGCCGCGTTTGGTGGCCCCGGTGTTCGACAGCCGCAAGGCGGTGCTGCTCGACGACCGCTGGGCCAGCGCTCGCGAGGACCTCGCCAAGCTGTGGCTGATGGACGAAAGCGAGATCGACGCCCAGTGGCCGCGGCTTGCCGAGCGGTTCGAGGGCACCGGGCATGTCGTCGCCACCCAGGCGAGCTGGTGGCAGGGCAGGGCGCTGGCCGCCGGCCGCAACATCCACGCCTCGCTCTTCGGCCGCGCCGCCGCCGGCGCCGAGAACCCCGACAAGGGCCGATACGCGCGCGAGGTGGCCGTCGTCACCGGCGCGTCCAAGGGATCGATCGCGGCGTCGGTGATCGCACGGCTGCTCGACGGCGGTGCGACGGTGATCGCGACCACGTCCAAGCTCGACGACGACCGGCTGGCGTTCTACCGCACGCTGTATCGCGACCACGCCCGTTTCGACGCGGTGCTGTGGGTCGTGCCGGCCAACATGGCGTCGTACTCCGACGTCGACGCGCTGGTCTCCTGGATCGGTACCGAGCAGTCCGAAAGCCTTGGGCCGCAATCGATTCACCTCAAGGATGCGCTGACGCCGACGCTGCTGTTCCCGTTCGCGGCGCCGCGGGTGGCGGGTGATTTGTCCGACGCCGGTGCGCGCGCCGAGATGGAGATGAAGGTTCTGCTGTGGGCAGTGCAGCGGCTCATCGGCGGGCTGTCGCAGATCGGCGCCGAGCGCGACATCGCGTCGCGGCTGCATGTCGTGCTGCCCGGTTCGCCCAACCGCGGGATGTTCGGCGGCGACGGCGCCTACGGCGAAGCGAAGTCCGCACTCGACGCGGTGGTGTCGCGGTGGAAGGCCGAGTCGTCCTGGGCGCGGCGAGTCACGTTGGTGCACGCACTGATTGGCTGGACGCGCGGCACCGGGCTGATGGGTCACAACGACGCGATCGTCGGCGCCGTCGAAGACGCCGGCGTGCGCACGTACTCCACCGACGAGATGGCGGCGCTGCTGCTGAATCACTGCGACGTGGAGTCGAAGCTGGCCGCGTCGCGCGAGCCGCTGCAGGTCGACCTCACCGGCGGGCTCGCCGACGCCGAGATCGACATGGCGGAGCTGGCCGCGCAGGCCCGTGAGGAGATGGCCGCCGAAACCGTTGAGGACAGCGAGGATTCGGCGACGACCGTCCGCGCATTACCGTCGCCGCCGCGAGGTCACACCAATGTCGTCACGCCAGAATGGCAGGACCTCGACGTCGACCCGGCCGACCTCGTCGTGATCGTCGGCGGTGCCGAACTCGGCCCGTACGGCTCGTCGC
>Ga0070741_10010137_pt1 | contig 17942 bp, 16 predicted proteins | sample Coa_R1_4_FD_66440 | JGI IMG/M metagenome (GOLD analysis project Ga0070741, IMG submission 66440) | Surface soil microbial communities from Centralia Pennsylvania, which are recovering from an underground coalmine fire - Coalmine... | ecosystem: Environmental > Terrestrial > Soil > Unclassified ...
CCGAAACCGGAGCAATATTGGTCAAGCAGGCGTGGGGGTGGCGACTGACGGCTGGCATGGCGACAGGCTAAGGCAACACCGTCCGATAAGCGAATGGCAAGCCAATTCCAAAATTATTTCTAGCTATACGCTTCCCCGTACAGCCACACGTGCTTAAGAAGGCGATCGTCGATCTGTTTCGCCGCTGGCAAGCCTTCATCGTAGCCGATAGACTCGACCATAACGACGGGAAGGTTTTTCTCAATCGCGGCCAGCAGTGCCCCTACCGACAGCATCTTGTTTCCTACAGGAGAGAGCACGACCTGCGAGCCGCCGAGTGCACCGAAAAAAGTGTCTCGCATGCTGCAAAGCTGCGAAATAGCTCGGTACGAATCAAGTGGATCGCTTTCCGCCGCGTAGAGAAAATCTCGGCTATCGGCTTGCCACCGGATCAAATCTTCCCGGTACTCGTCAACCAACCTATCCGGCAACCGTGGGTCCCGTCCAGGGAAAGGAACGATAGGACAAACGTCAATTGGAGTCTCTCTTCGCTGGATGAACGCATGAATTTTCCCCAAGGAACTCGCGTGACCCGGCGTTAATGTCGGAATCCATAGTATGGACGCATTTTCATTGGCATCGAGCGATTGCGGTCCTTTAAATCCGTGCAGCATTGACGCCGCGTCTGCTGGCACGCCGCGGATGGCCTCATCGAAGTCAGGTTGCTCCGCAACCAAAAGATGCAGATTGAATTTTGCATGATTATTCTTCTCACGAACCGAAACCAAAAAGAACACCAGCGAAAAGAAAACGCTGCAAGACAGTGCGCTTATATCGACAAAAACGTCCGTGTAACTCTCGAATGAGATACCTTTGATGACTTCTAATGCACGGCGTCCGCCGACTGCCGTAACCGCGTCCGAAAAAATATCAATTTTAGGGAACTTGCTCGATGACAGCAGTCCGCGAATACTTGCCTCAATCTTATCAGCCGACGGGCGCAGGAGCGGTTGATCCAAAAGTCGTTCTTCGCGGAAGAAGATTCCGTCGACCTTACACTTCTTCAATGTGGAAAACTGCTCGGCGACGAGAGTCGCCCGTGGATCGAAACCCGCGCCGCCTATGATGAGGCATGTTTTTGCGGAGTGATCGACATGCTCTGCTAAAAAAATCCTGAACTCAGACGCATCTTGAACTACACATGGATCCCAACGAAGACTCATAGCCAGCGCTGCAGTTCGTTATTCAAATCCTCCGTCGTTCCCTCTACGAAGCCTCCCCGTTTGAACGGGAGGCCGGCTTGCACAATGGAAACCCCACCTAACTCCAAAAGACACCAAACTTTTTCCTTACACGGGTAGTTAGGAATGAGGGTTAGTGCATTATATGCTACCGCAAATTTTAACACATGTGCGAGCGTGGGATACTGTTCTTCTATTCGAGCGAAGTCGTCTTGCCTAATCCCAAAGGCATTTGCACCAGCACCGAGCGGCGCATTGCGCTCCAATGTTCGCGTCTTGCAGCGGTCCGCGATCCAACTTGTTAGGCCGCGTACCCGTCGGTGCTCGGGAAAATTCCAAGAATCGATAATCAGCTTGGCACGCTCTGTCAGGAGAGCTTGTTGTTCAGGTGCCCGAATAGCACTCGACTTTTGTTTAATTAGGAGATTTTCTGCGGCTTGCACAATGTGCGAAGCGAGATGCAAGAATGTTTCGATGTTTTCGGAGGCAGCGTCACTCAATGCATCGAAACCGACGTAATACGGCCTGTTATAATCATGCAGAAGTTGTATGCGTGCTCCGTCATACACTGTGATATCAGCTCGCAGAGGCTTAGACGGATCCGGCCCCTCGTCGTCTGGGAAAAGCGCTGTCTGAGGTGTGCGTTTGGCATAGCGGTGAACTAAAATTCGCAACATAGCCCATCGAATTTCGATCTCCTTATCTGATCGGTTGGCAAGATCCTGATCAATCATCGTTTCGAGCTCTTTAACTCGTGCGATGGACAAATGAAATCGACGCGAGGCAGCTTTGACGGAGCTCACCAGCTTTTCGAAATTTGAAGCCGAAATTGGTTCGATCTTTTCCGGTAGAATAATTCCGAGATCCGTAATGGCGTTATCGGCAAAAATCTTCATCTGTCCTAGATACTTTCTACTCATCCCCCGGGCCATGGTGCGAAAGTTTCGACGGCTTTCGGTTCTACTGCCGCTCTGCAGATTAATGCGCACAATGTCTCTTCCCGCCGTAATGCCGGGAAGGCTAACATCAGTCTCGACGAGAGATAACGATTCGAATAATTCCTTCGGTTGGAGCACGTCCAATCGAGATAAGATCCAACGTCCAATCACCAACTCACGCTGAACTAGCCAAGTCTTGAGATTCTCCAACTGGGGCGCATGCAAAAAGTGAGCGTCATCAAGGATCACGATTGGGCGAAGTACAATACCAGCGGATGCCTGTTGGGCTGCCGACACGGTCAGGCGGATGCCGTCGATAACGCCAAAGGGGCGATATGGCTCAATGATCTCGCGCTCTATTGCACCTTCGATCGGCGGTACGAGAGCCCCTATTATCCTATAAATGGCTGCCTCAATCGCTTTTGCGCGCTTGAAAACATGTTCGCCGTCGGAGCCACCAACGAAAGTCGTCGCTGCCGGGAGTTCTTGCTTAACTTCCAATGAAATGGCGCTGGGTTGTATGTTTGCTTTTCGAAGTTGGCTAAACCAAGCAAGGATTGCGCGCGCCTGAATCAAGCGCTGCATCAGCTCGTTTCGAATTTCCTCTGAGTACGGTAGTTGCCACAATTCGCGATAATCACTTTCTAAAGGCAAGCGACACGCGACAATTTGCGTTTGCCCATTACGAATAGCGCCACACTTTTGAAGTGGCCCGATCAGTTCCGAATAAGTTTGGTTTGCGCCGCCTCGAAGCAATGTCGCCAGTGTCGAAAATTCGAACAGTCGCGCGATTGTAGTCTTCCCGCTTCCCGGCTGGCCTTGTATTGAAACGAGGCGACGGTAAAGCCCGTCGTCTCTTGCGTACGGTTCAAGAAAGAACGAAATCGGTTCAGGACTGATCAGAGCCAGAAACGCCTCGTTAGACTTAAGAAATTCCGTCGCGCGGGTCGTGAAAGGATTAGCCATCGTTAAGTGTGCCGTTGCCGTCGACGGAATAGCGGTCGCATTTTGTGAGCGACTTTGGATCCTCCCACCGGAGATTCTGCCCACAAAAGACCAATGGAATTATTCGGTGTGTTGTGTTCTAGCACGACGGGTAAGCCACACGCGGCAAATCCAAATTTCACGTCTGTCCCTCCGACTTTAATGCTCGGCGTTTCTACCGCAGCGTCGTAGTACTTATCGACCAAGCTGTCAAAGCTAACAGATTTTCCACGAGCGATTTTGATATCAGATCCGAAATTCAAATCGTGCGATGCGCTCACGATATTTGGAAACCAAGAGGCTGGGCCGTCCTTTGATGCTGTTATGAACATCTCCGCGATGTATTGCGCCGCCTGTTGCGTACTGATATAGTGATGAATCGCTATTGTGCAGTCTGTGGCGAACAGTTCTCGTTGTTCGGAATAGTTCTGCGCTAACTTCGTCAGCTTGCCCTTCCACTGAGATCCTTCTTTTCGAAGCAACGTCTTACCACTTCCGGTAAAATCATCGATCAGGAACAGGACATTAAACCTTGCTGAATCTGTTTTTGTCCTTTCTTTCAGGTTTGCGTGGAGATCCTGCCATTTCTCTTTGGACAATTCGATGCCGACAGCTACTTGATCGTTTGCGATAACGCCTGCGTTTGCCCGTCGAAACGCATCAATACGGGCACCATCGCTTAATGCCAGGAACAAAGTGCGTTCGAGAGTCTCCTTATACGATCTACGCGTTTGTTCGCGTCCCCAAATTAGATATAACGGAACATTGTTTTTCTGAGCAACTCTGGAGGCAATAACCTTCCGGGCATAAACTGGAAATGTTCGATTTACCAGGTGCTGCATTTCAATCGTGCTAATGAAAATCAGCTTTCGACGCACAAAATCGTAGGCGGTCTGGCGATCCGCAGGATCAAACTGTTGCAGCCAGTTTAACAATCCTTCTGCGAAACGAGATCCCGCCCGGAAATCATGATAGTTGTCGTACTTGAAATTCGATATCGATCGCAGCCATGTCGTTTCCCGATTTTCGATGTCGAAAGGCCAACCCATAACCCTTCCGATGTAACGAAGCGCATAGCTTTCAATCATGCACTCCGACCTCTCTTGGGTAACGAAACTGTAAACGAGCCTTTCCCGGCTCGGATATAAGACGCATACAAAACCAAACCGGGTGTATTTCGGACGCCGGGTGGCAAAATATTCCAACAGCAGTCCAGTGCAGTCGAAACTGCATCCACGCTTAGAGAGAAGGGGTGAGTCAACAAATCAAAGTCGTTGCCCCCGACAGATCCTCGATCGCCTACGGTCAATACTGCGAGATCAGCTGCTATTCCACGTCGTGCAAACTCAACGCACGCGAGCTTAGTACGCTTCGCGGGGATGATATCGATCGAGTGACTCGACTGCACTACACGTAACATCCCCTGTGAATACTTGTCGACCATGTCTCGGACTCTGGAGGAAATGGCGTGCGTACTCTCTTGCGCAGCCACTCTTACAGTTATTTGCGAGACCTTGTTAGCCACTCTTGTAGTCTGCTTAAGAAGGCCGTCCGACCTGAGGATCTTCGCAACTTCATCAAGCCATGGATCGCTTGGCAATCCTTCGGCCAATTTCGAGGACTCACTCAGTGGTAAAGTAAGTGCGCCATTATAATAGGAAATAAAGAGGCTGCTCCACACTCTTTTCGGAAAAGATGCTTCTAAGATGCGATGGATTGAATCGCCGCGTCCCGTCGCAAAATAAATTGGGATGCCCGAATCAATGAGCTTATTGAAAAAAAGGATCACTTTCCGATCGAGCGGCCCTTCGATCGTTCCTGGCCCCACTACTGTACCGTCGAAATCCGCTACAAGAGTACCAAACTTGGTTTGCTGAAGAATTTTAACATATGTGTTGAATGCGGAGCGGACGCGCGCCTCATCTTCAACAGAGCCAATTGTACCGCGAGCAGCTTGCTTGCGCTCAATGGCAATTTTCTCAATCGCAAAATAGCCTTTGCGGGAAACTCGTCTGTAGAAAGCGGGACCCAAATGGTAAATTCGGCGTCCATATGACGGCACGCGAGGTCGACCTGGGTCGATGTTTTGTTCCTCCCCGATCAGTGCCGTGAAGCGAAATACTTTAAGTATAAGTTCGAGAGCGGCGGACGGTCCTGGGGTTGTCGTAACAAATTCGGCAATTCGAGTCGTTGATGGCAGCAATCGGCGGGTGCGGCGGTACATTTCTTCACACGCAGGCGTGACAAAGGCAAGAACAGTTGAGTCGGCGCCTTGTTTGTCGATCCAATTATGGCGGCCATGAGCAAAATTCCTATAGTCGGAAAGCATGACGGCACCGAGACCTGCTTCACTAAACTTTGACTCAAGATCGATTGCAGCGGGGCGAGCCCAATCAGCATAGAGAGCAAGATAAAAAGGCGAGAAGAAATTGTGCACGTTTCGTTGCCAATCATAATCGAACCCATGAGTGATTCCTTCCGTTAACCGGCGATTGGGCAGTGAATAACCAAAAGCACGCGTAAGTAGTGCCACAAATGCAACCAGCGAGTTTGTCGCCAAGTATCCGTCGCGACCATTTGGTAACGCACGCGCGAAAAGTTTCGCTCTTGGAGACATCGCAACATATCGTGCAATTTTCGATTGTGCGGCACCGCAAATAACACAGATTTCATTTGCCTCGCGCTCCATCGCTGCGTTGAAAGTCGCAATCACATCGCGATTGTTACCAGCAGCAGTGAAGATTAGAATGTTTGCGTTTCGCAAATCGGAAGTGCTTTGAAGGAAAGTTAGCGGTGTATGAGAAACTCCGATCCCGCCTCGCGACTCAAAAAGAAGACGCGCCATTTCAGCGGAGGTAAACGAACCTCCTGCTCCAATCGTAAATAACGGAGTGCCGCGTGCATGAGCCAAAAACGATGACAACTCGGACACGTCGGATTTTTCTACCCAATCCAGAGTCTTTGAAATTTGATTCAGCTCTGTAGCGAAAGGTCTGCCCATGGAGAGTTGCTAACCGGCCCAAAATTCCCGCTGCACTGTGGGCCGGCCCCTGATAGCGTGAACAAAAGTACGCGTCCGTTCTTAGGTTTGAGTCTCGATACTATCACTGGGGGGAAAATTAGGCACGTTTGGGGTTGTTAGAAGGACGGCAGTCTATAAAATCATTACAAGCAGCGAAAGAGCAAAATCGAAACTATTGGGCTCAACAAACTTCGCGCACTCGGGCCGACCGGCTTACCGCGTCAAGACGAGAAGGGAGAATGGACACCGTTGCCTCACGGAGGCAATGCCGTTTATCTTCGCCGCGCCAGAGTATGAACTCGCAACCGCCCGCGATGGAGGTAACGCTTTGGAGCAACTCGATACGAGATTACCCGATTTTGACGTGATTATCGTCGATCAAAAAATGCCCACATGACGGGCGTGAGTTGGTGGGAGAACTTAGAGAGCGGGGAATCACGGCAAAAGTTATCGTCCTGTCCGCCCATCTGTCGCCAGCTGTTCGCCATTTTAATGTCTGGGAACTGCGTCTAGCAGTTAATCGGTTGGCGGCATGAGTTAGCGAATGGGAAATAAGTAATCCCGATTCACGAATTTCCGTTCGCGCTTCGCGCTACGACCGTTACGACCTCTTTGCGTAAAGCGTTCACTATCAAAGGTCGAAATCTCCCTCTTTCTGGCTCTCGGTTTTTTCCGTCTCCGGTTCTTGCAACAGGTAGCGAAATTCCGCCGACTCTTTACTCTGCGCTCCCGGTTTGTCGTTGCTGACGATCTCAATACCCCCAAGTCGCGGACTCGCGAACACGCTCGTGTGGGAGTGGTCTGAGACGCTGCCCGCGAATTGTTATGGTGGTGCCGACAGCATTTATCTGATAGTCAAAAGCGCGATGGCGACGTGGATTTACCGTAGAAAAACGCATCCAGTCTTTATCACGTCAGATGATTTGACAGGATTGCAGGAATTTCTTGCAGCGAAATATCAGGAGTTCGAGTGGGAGGCGGAATGTATCGACGGTTCCCATCTTGTTCATGACCAGTTAAAGCCGATCCTTGATTTCGAAAATCCTCGAGTTCGGAGAATAGAGTCTCTAAAAGTGACATTTCGGCGCCAGAATTTTAAAGAGCGGGGCAGCGTGGAATTTGGAGACAGCGGTTTTCGGAGTTGCTCGTGCAGTATCCACGGAGACGACGACGCGGCGACGCTGCACATTGCGAACGAGTTGACGCGGATGTTCGGAGAATACCGGCCTTGGTATTTTGTGGCACGTTGGCTTCGGCCATGGGTTATTTTTGTGGGCCTCAGCTTGTTTTTTGGTTTTCTCTCGGCTTTAACCGATGCGAAAACAGGAAAATGGCCGGCAATGCCTGCCTCCGCACTGCCTGCGATAATAAATTTGGCGGTGCCTTTTGTGCTACTTTACGCTGGCATTCTCTACCTCGTAGAAAAGGGTTGGGATTGGCTATTCCCAAAAATCTGGTTTGCTATCGGACGACAGAAAGCTGCCTTCGAGGTTAAGAAAGCGGTGCGGCGATGGGTTTTTGGAGGCGTGATCTTCGCAATCATTATCGGAGTTGTGACGAACTGGATATTCGCAACGCTTCACCGCCAGTAGATCGCCGAGTTGTAGGTCGAAAAGTTATTATCAAGTCGTCGACCGCCCTCACCTGCGCCGTTGTTACTCATTCATGAACGATATCGAAACTCTGCGGCTTCTCTGCTGTGGAAGCCGGCCTTGCCTTTGCTGACGATCTCGATCAGGCCAAGCGTCACAAGAGCACCAGTGATGTCGTGTGCTTCTTGGTGGCTGAGTCCATCAAAGACTTTCGATGCGTCCCGGCAACTGAGGAAATAAATGTATGCCGAGCACGAGCGCGATAACTCGCGATGAAGCGCCGCAAGTCTTCGCCAGCTTTCCGGTGCGTTCGGCTTCCCTGGGATTATCGGAAGCTGATTGGGCGACATCCTTGCTACGTTTTCCAGCGCGGTCGCCAGCGTTCCTTCGCCGGTTGCAAATCGAACTTTCTGATACTCGGAGAGAAATTTTGCTTCGTAATGCTCGCGGCTCTTGGCCGGGTCGAGAAAGGGCGCTGAGAGCCGATGCCACTCATCGAATGCCGTCGTTAGCTCGGCGGTGTGCAATTTCCGCTCAATCCCCTTCTCCACAGCTTTCAGGTCACGCAGCAATTTGAATCGTCTGATCCGCGCGGTGTTGAGCTGCGTGCATGCGTTCCGCGCGGCCAAGGCCTTGATCTGCTTCTCCAGTTCTGCATGAACGACTTCTCCTTCGGACACAGGAGACACAGATACACAACGACACTCAGAGACTGAGACATTCAGATATTCACGAGATTCAGAAGTGTGCCGGGATGGAAAACCCGCCATCTCCAAGTAATGCTTTATCGCCTCGCGCCGCGAGATGTTAAAATGCTTTACGAGAAACGCGATTTCGTCGCCGGACGTGCAACCTACAAAACATTTGTGCCACCACGCGCCGTTTTTTTGGAAAACAGAAAATGAGGGATTGTGATCGTCGTGAAAAGGACACCGCGCTTGTTCGCCGATGTTCTTTTCCTCGTAACCGAGTGCGCGCATCAGTGTCCGCATCGGCAAAATGGTCTTTGCTTTGTCGATCTTCGCCCTTAGCTCCGCGTTGTCGCGGCTCTTAATACAACGGCGTTTCATCGGGTGCAGGCCGCCTTTTCGGCTGTGATGATATTGACTCGGCTGCCATCGCTCGATGGCGACGAAATAGGCACCGGAAACGCTTCATTAGGCCCCGCTAAATATCGTGTCACCAGTCGCCGGGCGCGCCACGGCTCGATCTCTTCTTGGTAGATGCGAAGATAACCGCCCAGCACCGACCAGCCGACGAGTTTCGCACCCGAACGATCGGTGAGTTTGCGCGCGAATTCGGGTGACCGTGTCTGGAATCGGCAAATGCCAGGGCCGACCGTCCATGTGCAAATTTCCGTTGTCCCGAAAGTGCCTGTTTCTTGATCAATCCATGTCGCAGCGGATTCAAATTTCATAGTGTTCATGCCCGATTCCGGTCAGTTGACTCGGCAAAATTCGTTTAGCTTGGACACAACGTCTGCCCACCGATAACGCGTGCTCCGGCCAATTTTGAAATAGGCGATGCGCCCTCGCCGTTGCCAATCGTCAATGGTCCGGGGTGACACTCCTAACCTCTCCGCAAGTTCACCTTTCTTAAGCAGCCGCTCGCTTGCGCGATCAAGCGTCTGCTCGGTCTTATCGTGTAATTGCATGCGCACATTTTTGACTGCGCGCAGGCACAAAAAAACTCACCGCATAACGCGCAGTTTCGGTGCTCTTTTTCCTGACGGCCTGCCGCGCTTACTGGGACTCGTGCGATAGCCCAAACGTCGTAAAGACCTTCGCAACGAACGCTCTGTGGCTCCTGTCAATTTCGGATTTTGTGCCCGGAAGATTTTCAAAAAGTCGGAAAAGGTAGGCCACGGGAGGGCCGTATCCTGCACATCATCGGGCGAAAAACCCTGTGGAAGCGTGCGCCAAACATTACCAAAGGCTTCTATGTAGGCTGTGCGAATTTCAGCGTCATACCAATCGTCTCCGGGGCTATACCGACGAGGCTTGGCCCGAAACACGTCCTTTACCGAGTCCGCACCCTCAAGCAAATCGGCTATCGTCCGCAAGAGATTCACATCGCAAAGGCAAAAGATTTGTCCAAGCGCGGCAAAGTTCTTCCTGTTTGCTAGCCCTTTGCGCGCCGCAATTATTTCGGTTGCGATGGCTCTCGCTGTCCAAACCAGCTCAGCTTTATTGCGCTCCCTGTTTCGACGCTCAGAACCTGTCTCACGTTTCGTCATCGTGATCGCTACTTTCTTCTGAACGAGACGGCAGTCACTTTCTCGGTTGCTGGTGGAGCAATGGAGAACCATGTGCATGCCTGCTCCGGCGTCGCCAATTCGCGGTAGTGCCGGAAGATCATTTGCGGCGAATTGCCAGCTTCCAGGGCGACGCGATTAATATCCTGAACATCCGCCAATCGGTAGCTAATCCACGAATGGCGAAGCACATTGGTTTTCCAGACAAATGCCGGTTGCTTGTTTTTCTTACGATTTTTGCTGACCTCAGCGACAGATTTCCGAATCGATTCAAACAGATATGGCTTGCTATGCGGCCACACATGGGAACCGCCACGAGGACTGACTGCAAGCCATTGCGCGAGATTGTCGGCAATCGGAACGAGTCTCCGAGTGGCTGTTTTAGCTTTGTGCGCTCCGACTTCGATAAACCCGGGGCGACGGTCGACGTCCGCCCATTCGAGACGCAAAATCTCCTCTGCGCGAAGTCCAGCAAATGCACCTAAAGCAATGCACGGCGCGAGTTCAGTTGATGCGTATTCGAACAACTCAGCGACCTCGGCGGGTGTGAAGATTTCAACCGCAGCACTCTTTTCCTTTCGCTTCTCAACGGGTTCTAACAGATCGGTCTCTTTGGATAGCCACCGTTTTTTTTGCGCGAATGAAAAGAAGGTTTTGAGCGTGCGACGAAAGTTGTTGTAGCTGCGAGCCGACAAGTTCAGCTTACTGAAAAATCCAGCGACATCATCGGGGCCAAGCTGATTCACGTCACAACCGAAAGAATTGCTGAAAACCCGAAGGCGATACCGAAGGTCTGATAAATAAAGATCGCTCACGCCAGACTCCCGTTTTGCGGCGATCATTTCGTCGATCGCCTCAGACACCCGCTTTCGGACGATTCCCTGCCCGTGATGGCGGGCATAGAACTTCGCCGCGTCCACCAGCGAAACCCCATTCAGCATCTTCCGAGCTTCGCTATATTCCAGGGCGGCACCATCAAGGGTGACTCCGTGCTCTCGAACGGCCTCTAGGGCGCGACTGTAAACCAAGCGGTCTTTTCCGGTGATTTGCAGCGCGTCGATGTCACCCCGCGAAAGTTTCTTAGCCTGAGCCTCTGCTTCGTCGATAGCTCTTTCTAATGTGGAAAACGTCAGCCGTTCACGCTTGCCGCCGATGTAATAGACGACCCGGTAATATGTGCCGCTGGCCTTGCGGTCTCGGTAGATTTTCACCCGAGACGAGCCTTGCTTTATCTCAATTGGAAATCGGAGGCGGTTCACTTTCATAGGTCTTAAGGGTATGAATATTGTCCGAAAACTGTCCGAAAACGCAAGTATTTTCTCGCGAGAAGGCGCGATTTACCTATGAATCCACAGTGGCGACCCTAACGGGATTCGAACCCGTGTTACCGCCGTGAAAGGGCGATGTCCTAGGCCTCTAGACGATAGGGTCGTAAAGCTGGCCAATATTCCATTCGATGGCCGCAAGGCAACTGCAGCGCTCGCTTACGCGCCCCGGGCGAGATCGAGAACAAATTGCGCCGTCCGGGCGGTGGCACCTCGATGGACATCAAGCACTTGATGGGCGTTTTTGTCCATCCTCTCGCGCTCTTCCGGATTCGCGAGCAGATGCGCCATCGCGCGGCGAAGGTCGGTCGATGAGTTCACCTGGATCGCACCGCCATTCGCAACCAGGGCGCTGGCAAGTGCGGCAAAATTTTCCATATGGGGCCCAAACAGAACGGGTTTCCCGGCAAGGATCGCTTCAGCCGGGTTCTGCCCTCCTTGTGCGCGAAGGCTTTTACCAATGAAAACGATCGTCGCCACCGCGTACCAGTGACGCAACTCACCGGTAGAATCTATGAGCAGACAATCGAGGAATGGGTCCGGCGCCGGGACTTGGCTGCGCAGGGCGATGTGAAAGCCCATCCCTTCAATCTCGCGCCGCACCTCACCGGTGCGTTCGGTATGACGCGGAGCAAGCACGAGCAGAAGATCGATAAAATCGCGCTTCAAAGCGCGAAAGACCTCGGCCAGGAGTTTTTCTTCTCCACTGTGGGTGCTTCCACCGAAAATCACCGTTCGCCGCTCCAATCCGAAACCGGCAAGAACACTGCGCGGTAACTCGCGGTCGATCTCCATTTCCTCGGGGTCGAATTTGATACTTCCGAATGGGTGAATTCGCTCCTCAGCAACGCCGAGAGCTTTCCAGCGTTCTACGTCTTCCGGACTTTGCACGCACACCGCGTCGAGCATGCGAAACACCGGGCCGACAATTCCGCGAAACCTTTTGAAGCGTTTTTCCGAGCGCGGAGATAATCGCGCGTTGACCAGAGCAATGGGAATTGTTCGGGCGCTCGCTTCGGCGACAAGATTTGGCCACAGCTCGGCCTCCACCAAAACGATCTTTTTCGGCCGGATGACGGAAAATGCGCGCCGCATGATGGGCCAGAAATCAAGCGGGCTGTACATGATCTCCATCCACTCGGTTGCCTGCTTATTGGCGAAACTGAATCCGGTCGTGGTCGTAGTGGTCAGAACGCAGTGCAGATCCGGATTCAAAAGATGAATCTGCTGCGCCAGCTTCAGTGCAATCGTCACCTCGCCTACACTGACCGCGTGCAGCCAAATCGATTTCTTCCAATAGAGTTTGGCCTGCAGCTGCGGCTCGTACCATCCCAGGCGCTGGCCGAATTTTTCACGGTAGTTCCCGCGCCGAAACATTTTTACCAGGTAACCGGGCAGAAAAAAGATCAGCCCAATCGGCCAAAGCAGATTGTAAATGAAACGGATCACTCGATTACGGAAAGAAAGAGCACTTCGGTCGCACCGTAGGCTTTTTGCCGAACCAATTTCCAATGTTTCATATCCGGAATCATTTCTCCTGGCCGCTTTTCCAGCACGAACACGCCACTCGGATCCAGCATAGCCGGCAGGTTTTGATCGCCGAGAAGTTTGTCGGTGAAGCTCTCGCCCGATGTTGTTTTGTCGTAAGGCGGATCGGCAAAGACGATTCGGAATTTTTCGGCCAGGGTGGCGGCACTTTTCAGAAAGGAAAAGACGTCCCGCTGACGGACCGACCCGGTCAGGTGGGCCTTCCTGAGATTGGTCTCAATCGTTTGGATCGAATGACGATCGTCCTCAACGAAAACGGCCGATGCCGCGCCACGGCTAAGGGCCTCAATTCCAAGTCCGCCCGTCCCGGCAAAGAGATCCAGGATTCGGGCGCCAATCACCATCTCGCCGAGGCTGGAAAAAATGGCCGCTTTCACGCGGTCCATGGTTGGGCGAACACCCTGCTTGGGCACAACAAGCCGAACGCCGCCGGCACGACCGGCGATGACTCTCATGGCGAGCTGGCGGGGGTGGGACCGGCCGGAGAAGGGCTCGGTTCAGGCGTGGCCTCAGGGGACGCTTCATCGGCGGCGCCTTGATTGGCTTTTTCTTTCTTTTTCTTCGGGCGCTCGCTCTTTCCGCCTCCAAGGAAACTATTCACAAGATCCTTCAGGTCCCGACCGACGACTTTTTCGAGCAGATTGGTTTTTGGATGGTCCAAGGTCCCGCTCACTTCAAAGTCGACCGCAGAATAGCCGGGCTCTTCCGTCGGCTGAAAATTTGCTCGAATCGGCTTAAAGAGTTGCGCCCGAACTTTCTCATTGATGGCAAGGCGTGAATTCAAATGAACCTTGCCGCGAAAATTGACGGTGCCAGCCGCCGAAAGATGAATGTTTGGCGATCTCAACACGAGGGCGTCGATTGTCACGAGGCCGGGGGAAATATGATATTTTGCCTCGGCCTGATCCAGATGAAGCTGAGTAAGCTCTTCGATCTGAAAGAGCTGACCGAGCATGACAAGCACATTGTACTGCCGGAGCTGACCGTCATGTAAAAAAACCTCGCCGCTGCCGGCAAGCGCGTCCGGATTTGTTGTTTTTCCTTCCACTTGCAAGCTGCCTTCAAGTTTTCCCTGCAAAACACCAGCCGGGCCTCCCGCCTCGGAAATGATCTGATCGGCCTGGACACCGCGAAATTTCATCTCCACCCGGAAAGGCGATTCCTCTGTTTCCGGCTGCATTGAGAAACTTCCGGTGACATCACCGGTCGCGACGTGGGCCGAAATCTGCGCGAGATCGAGACCGTTTTCATTGTAACGCAACGGAGACCGCAATTGCTCGAGAAAGAATCGATCGCGCAATGAAACCTTCTCAACACGCGCAGTCCCGTGCAACGCGGCCGGATTTGTGATGCGCGCGCGGAAGCGCACGCCTTGGAAATTTGCAACCGGCTCACCTGCCTTCCCGAGAAAACGAAAGCTGCCATCCGTCAGGCTCATTTTGTGAATTTCCGAAATCACCGGCGACGTGATGATTCCCTTTCGTTCGGACCGGGGCGGACTTTGGGGCGAAGGTGAGACCACCGCCTCCTTCGCCGCTGGCGTTTCGTCGCGATCTTGCTCGCGGGATGCGCTCGTCTGGTCGGGCGAAGAGGGTGGAGTCAGGTTCTGGCTGCGTTGGCCGCGGAGATCCGGCAGGCGCCATTTCCCGTCAGAATTCTGTGGCCAAACGACATTTGGGCTCACCAAAGTCGCTTCTTTGATCACGAGTTTTTTGGAAAAGAGAGAGAAGAAGGCGATACGCAGTCCGAAATTTTTCGCTTCCAGGAAATTGGCGCTACCAGTGGGCCCCTGGGCAATGGTGATCTGATTCACTTTAACGCCGCTCCAAGGGGTCACACTGATCCGCCCGATGGTCAAAGCGGTCCCAAAGCGCTGGCGGAGTTCTTGCTGAATCCTTGCTTGTGTCCCCTGCGATTGAACATACAGATTGAGGGCGAGAAATATCACGGCCGCGAAAGTCACCAATCCGCCAGCCAGTAGGAACGCGAGACGCCCAAACTTTTGCACCCCGAGAAGTTACGCAGAGCATGTTTGAAGAAAAGATGAAACCGGAACCGGCCTGAGATGAAGAATACCCTGATTATTCTCAATCCGGCGGCCCACGGCGACCGCGCTCAAAAAAAACAGGCACAGGTCGAGTCTCTCGCACGGGAGTGCACCTTTTGCGCAACCACCCGCGTTGGAGAGGCCGAGTTGATGGCTCGGCGCGGCGTCGATGAAGGTTTCGAGAAAATCGTGGCCGCGGGCGGTGACGGAACAATCAATGAAGTGGTAAACGGGATCGGCCTCTCCGGTTCTCACCCTGCGGGAAAGGTAAGCCTTGGCGTCTTGCCAATTGGGACGATGAACGTTTTTGCAACTGAGCTCGGTCTTCCGGTAAGCAATCTCGAACAATGCTGGAACATCATTCAGATGGATCGCATTCGGGCGATCGACCTCCCGAAGGCGAACCAAAAATTTTTCGCTCAACTTGCAGGCGTGGGACTCGATGCCCAAGTCGTGAAGGAAACGAGCGCGCAATTAAAAAGAAATTTCGGGCCGCTTAGCTATTTGATTTCCGCGGCGCAAATAACCGCGCGCAAACCGCCGCGGCTGTTCATCGAATCCGACGAAGCACCGGTGAAGGAAGGTTCCTTCGTGCTCGTCGGGAATGGGCGGCTTTACGGCGGGCCATTTCCTTTTTTCAAGCACGCCGTAATCGACGACGGCAAACTGGATGTTGTCGTTTTTAAGAGCCTTGGTTATCTCGAGATCATCAAGTATTTGCAGGACGTCGTCTTCAGCTCCGATATCCGGGTACCCGAAATCGAATACTTTCAAACGCCGCGGCTGCGGGTGGAAAGCGATCAACCGGTTCCGGTCGAAGTTGACGGAGAGCTCGTGGGAAATTGTCCGGTCGAGTTCACGCTGCAGGAGCGATCTCTGCGAGTGCTGGCGCCGGCCTGAGATCAATCCCTGCCGAGCCAGCCGCGCATCGCGCGAATAATTGAAAATCTGCTGACAAAAAAAACGCTCTGCGATACTCTTAAAAAGTGCGGATCTCCCGGGGAAAACCATCGCTGTTCGCGCGGCCTTGGCGGGAGAGCAGGCCGATCGTCCTGCTGGCGCTGATCGCGCTGAATGCTTCGGTGTTCGTAGCCCAGATTTTTCTGGATGCGTTCGAACCTGGCTTCGTGCGGGATTATCTGGCAATCAGTGATTCCGGCGTACACCAGGCTTATGCGTGGCAATTCTTCACCGCCGCGTTCCTCTACGCCAGCCCGTGGCACTTCATTGGAAACGTGCTCGTTCTTTATATTTTAGGGCGCGATATAGAATCGATTCTGGGAGAACGGCACTTCTTTTATCTGTTTTTGAGCGGAGTGATTGGTGGCGAACTCGGACACCTTTTCCTCATGCCGCTGCAAACGCCGCTCTACGCCGCGAGCGGTGGGGTGGCCGCTGTCCTTATCGCCTACGCAACGATTCTTCCTGAACTCGACCTCATCTCATGGGAGATTTGGCGTCTTCGAATTCGACTGAAAGCCAAGCATGTCGCCAGCACGATCTTGGTTCTGAGCGTGATCATGCTCCTTGTCGATCGAGAGGGGGCGGTGATGCACAGCGCCATTCCCGGTGGATTGGCGGCAGGGTGGCTCTATGCCGATCTCCTCGGATTCGGACGCGCATCCTGGCTTCGAAGATTTCTGATGCGTCGCCGGGAAAAGGTGCAACGTCTGCAGCGAATGAGTCGCGAAGATTTCATCGAGCAACAGCTCGACCCCATTCTGGAAAAGATTTCCCGCAGCGGAATGAAAAGCTTGAATCGAGCGGAACGCCGAATCCTCGCCCATGCGCGCGAGAAGGTGAGCTGATCGCGCTCGGCGGCGGATTAGAATTTCGCCCGGTTTCGCGGCATCTTCTGCGAGATGGATGTCGAGGAATGGATCAAAAGGAAAGCCGCGGCCTCGCTCTACCCGGCCCAGGTTGAAACCACGCTCACTCGTCTGCATGGCGGGTGGCCGCCCGGCCGCCCTTCGCTACCGGAGAGCGTGGAAACGTTCCCGCTCGGTGAAGCTGCCCTGCTTCATCTCCTCGCAATGTCCAGTATTTGCGCGACGCGGATCGTCCAAAACCCGGATCTGTTGCTCTGGCTTTGCCGCCCCGAAATCTCTGCACAGCCGCGCGACCAGGTCGCGATGGCAACAGAGCTTCAGTGGATTTCCGACGGAAATGTAGCCGCGAACAATTTTCGGCCGCTGCGGCGATGGAAGGCCCGCGAAATGACACGAATCGCGCTACGTGAGCTCGCGGGCGCGGCCGCGCTCGAGGAAACCACGCTTGAATTATCCATGCTTGCCGAAATCTGCATGCGCGAGGTCCTGGCGCATTGGAACGCGAAATTGTGCGAATCATTGGGGGCGCCTTCCGCTGACTTTACGGTTCTCGCCTTGGGCAAGCTCGGCGGACGCGAGCTGAACCATAGTTCCGATATCGACCTCATCTTTCTTTACAGCGAAGAAGGCGAGGTCTCACCTAAGGTTTCGTATCATCAGTGGTTCAATCGATTATCGGAACAGATCCTGGAAACATTTTCCTCACCCGATCCGGAAGGGACGCTCTTTAGGATCGATCTTCGTCTTCGTCCGGAGGGTGGCGCCGGTCCGCTCGCGCGGTCGCTCGAGAGCATGGAAAACTACTATGCCGGGTTCGGCGAAACGTGGGAGCGAATTGCGCTGATCAAAGCGCGCGGTATCGCCGGCAGTCGCGAACTGGCCTACGAATTTCTCCGACAGCATCAGCCATTTATTTATCCGCGCAGCCCGACCCCTGATCTGCTGGACGAGATCGCCAAGATCAAACGACGCATCGAACGCGACGTGGTTCGAAGCGATACCATGGAGCGTGACCTGAAGCTTGGCCGCGGAGGAATTCGCGAGGTGGAATTTGTTGTTCAAACGTTGCAATTCATTCACGGCGGCAGAAATGCGTTTCTTCAAAACACGAGCACGCTTCAGGCACTGCAGACACTGGCTCGCCTTGAGCTAATTCCGCGCAACGAGGTTCTGGATCTCGATC
>Ga0070741_10010138_pt1 | contig 17941 bp, 6 predicted proteins | sample Coa_R1_4_FD_66440 | JGI IMG/M metagenome (GOLD analysis project Ga0070741, IMG submission 66440) | Surface soil microbial communities from Centralia Pennsylvania, which are recovering from an underground coalmine fire - Coalmine... | ecosystem: Environmental > Terrestrial > Soil > Unclassified ...
AAAGTCGAGAAGGTTTATACGGTTCTGGACGGTCTGCCGGAAAACGATCTGACATCGCTGGGCGTCTATCAAAACCACCTCTACATCGGCACGCCACATGAAGGATTGGTTTCGTTCGACGGTAGTTATTTTGTCCGATACAAGTTCAAACAGCCGGTTGCATCAAACGTGCATGTGCTTGTTCCAACCGAGAGCGAGCTTCTGATCGGGACATTCGATGGCGGTTTGTTTGAGTTTGACGGACAAACGTTCACGCGCCGTTTCCAGAAAACGAAAGGAGCGGATTTCAAATCGGTCACTGCGTTAGCAAAGAAGGATTCGCGAGTTTACATCGGAACACAGGACAAAGGACTTTTCGTCTGGCGCGAAGGGCACATTGATCATTTTACTCATCTCGAGGGACTTCCTTCGGATCGCATTACAGGAATATTAGACCTCAATAATCAGGTTTTAATCGCTACAGATTTTGGGATAGCTGAACTTGGCGATAATAATCAGATTCTACATTACAGTTCACAGCCGAATGTTACCTCGCTGGTCAATTACAGCGGGGAGCTCTACGCCGGACTGTTTACTGGAGGGGTTGTTCAGATTCGCCGCGATCAGCAACCAATTTCTTTCGGTAAATGGGAGACGAATTCTTCCGCGGGATTATTCCGCACTGTTTCGGATGTTCAGGCTTCGCCAGTAGATGTCAGATTGACATTAGACGCCGCCGGTATGTGGGCATTGACGGAAAACGGTCTTTATAAACTGGACAATCTGTCGTTTAAACCGACAGCACTTGTTTCAAACGAAACCGAGCTTCGACACGGACATGTTACTTCACTGGCATTCGATTGGAACGGCCGATTGTGGGTCGGCTATTTCGATGGCGGCATTGATGTCCTGTTACCGGAAACGAACGAGCGCTTCTCACATTTCGAAGATGCAAACTTGCGCGAGGTTAATTTCTTGCGCGCGGACAAAGACCATAGCAAAATGCTGGTGGCCACTTCGGCCGGCCTGGTTACGTACGATTCAAGATTAATACCGCAAAGACTAAGTGAACGAGAAGGCTTGATCAGCGATTCGGTGATGCATATTTCTTTCGCAGATGGCATAGGGCCGGACAATTCCACGCGGTCAAAAGGTCAGACGGTTGTATTGTCCACTGGCAAAGGGTTGACAATGGTCCAGGGCGCCGTGCCGCGGTCGCTTTCGCCATTTAATGGACTTACAAGTCCGTACGTCTATACATCGCTGCAAATGAACGGGCGACTTTACCTGGGCACGCTGGGCGGCTTGTCGGAAATTGAGCGAATGCGAGTGACGAGAACTTATACGGCATCGAATTCAAAGCTTCAGAACAATTGGATCACCGCGCTTGCCGATATCGATGGGACTCTTTTCATAGGAACAAACGGAGGCGGAGTTCAGGCATTGACCCCCGCCGGCGACTGGGTTGATTTCAAAGACGAGATCGGTCGTTTCGACGTTAATTTCAACGCGATGCTATACGATCACGGCAAACTTTACGTTGGAACTTTGGATCGTGGAGTAATGATATTCGATACTCGCACCCGTCAGTGGACGACATACGCGACCGGTCTTGGATCACACAATGTGACGGCAATTGTTGCTGACGCGGACCATATCTATTTCGGCACTACGAACGGGATTACAAAGGCAGAGCGGCGGATATTCAATTAGGAGATTTTATGACGCGACGCGAAAAGCGTTTTCTCCCACTGGTCAGGATCGCGATAACGGTCCTGTTTCTTGCATTACCGGCGATTGGATTCGGGCAGGCGGGTGTTTTGATACCGACTCAGGGGGGGGATAAACCCGACCCAAGCAAACTCTCTCTGTCCGAAATGACAGTCGATATCAAGATCGACAATCAGTACAGCCGCGTTCGCGTGATGCAGATCTTCCAGAACCACACAGACATGGTTCAGGAGGGCAAATACGTTTTTCTGATCCCGACAACAGCCGCTATATCCGATTTCGCGGTTTGGGATGGAGATGTTCGCATTCCTGGCGTAATTATGGAGCGCCGTCGCGCTGATGAAATTTACGAGCAGTTGAAATGGCAATCAATTGATCCAGGTCTCGCCAAACAGGCAGATGAACAAGGCGGCGCGACTGCATTCACAGTTCAGATTACTCCTATCGCCGCTTACGGAACGAAAAGGCTCGAGCTTGAATATACCGAAGCCTTGCCGGTCGACAGCCTGCAAACAAGATTCTCGTTCCCGTTCAAGCCGTCAGAATACGGCACGCAAACCGTAGATTATTTGAAGATCAATCTTGATGTGACCAGTCAGCTTCCTCTCAGTGGTTTCAAAGTCGAAGGGCAAATCTTTAATGTTAATTTCGACAAGCAGGACGACCACGAAGTTATCGCCCATTATGAAAACAACGGCGTGAATCTCGGCGAGGACTTCGCCTTCAATTATGGCGTAAATGTCCCGCAGAGCATGCTCAGCTTCATCTCTTATCGGGCGCCAGAGGTTGTAAGAGCAGAAGAGCTTCGCGATCCTACCCGAGTTACTCCGAATCCCGACGGATATTTCGAGGCCGCCGCGATATTTAACGAAGCTCATCGTCAACCGGGCGCTCCATTGAATGCGAAACCACGGTCGGTAATCCTGATGCTGGATACATCACTGTCAATGCAGTGGGAAAAGTTGCAGAAGTCATTCGAGGCGATGGAGTTATTCCTGAAATCGATGACGCCTGCCGATACGTTCAACGTCATTCTGTTTAATGACGAGATAAATCAGTTTAAGAGCAGCCCGCAGAAAGCCACAACGGATAACGTTGAGCAGGCTCTCCAATTCATTCGCTCGGCATATATGACCGGCGGTACGGATATATCGAATGCGCTGGTTGCCGCGAACAAGGCCGCCAACGATCTTCCAAAAGGCGAACGCTCGATCGTGATGGTGACGGACGGTAACTCGACGCTGACGACGACACAAACCAAAAAGATCGTCGATGGTTTTACCAAAGCAAATACGTCGGCCTCTCGCGTTTATGTTTTCGGTATCGGTTCGGATACGAATCTCAATCTCCTTGGTGAACTGGCTCGCGCAAGTCGTGGCTTGTTCCAGTGGTCGCGTGAAACTGACGACATCGATTTCAAACTGAAGACATTCTTTGAAAAAGTTGGAGAACAGCCGATTGATGGATTGTCGGTTTCGTTTAGCGACGCGAGCAATTTCTATCAGGTTTATCCTGACGTCGGTCTGACCTCTTACGACGGTTCCGAATTCGCCTTCATCGGTCGTTACAAAAAGCCTGAAGGCGGTACTGTTACATTCAGCAGCACGAGCCAGGGCAAACCAATCAAGCTAAGCGAGCAAGTAAACCTGCCAGAACTTGATGCTACCCACGACCACTTGCCGAGATTGTGGGCACGTCAGCGTGTCGACGCACTGCTCAGATTGATCGATCTGAATGGTGAATCGCCGGAATTAATCAATGAAATTATCGCGTTATCAAAGAAGTACAAGTTCGTAACACCGTACACGTCATTCCTGGCTGCACCACGAAGCCTGTTGCGGCCAAGAGTAATCAAACCTGGCGATCCTGTGCTGCGTGTGCGGGCCGATAAATCGATCAAATCAATAGTCGCCGTCTTGCCGTTCGGTGAAACAAAACAGATGGTCTACCTCGCCGATCAGGATATATGGGAGACCAGATTCCTTGCCCCGCCCGAAATGCAGGACGGCACATATCGCGCTCGACTGATACTGCAGGATGATCGTAACCGCAGTTATCAGGAAGAGAAGTCGTTCGTTATCGACAGTCGCCCACCGCAAATAAGTGCCAAGCTCAATCAGGGGACTGTCAGAGCTGGTGATGAGTTAACAATCACCGCAACGGCAGACAGCGACACCCGTCGCATTCAGGCCAGGGTATTCGGCGCGGTTCCAGTTGATCTGCGATGGAGCAAGCAGGCTAACGCTTCAGTGGGCAAACTCAGAATTCCTGAAGGACTGCCTTCAGGCGCTTACACCATCACCCTTTCAGCCGAAGACTTCGCCCATAACACGTCGAGTTTGGAACTGCAGGTTCAGGTATTAGGCAGATGAAACGCGCAAGTGAGAAGATCATGAAAAAATCTCGCCTCATCGTTATCGCATCGGTCGTTGTTCTGATGTTGTCGGTTTTGGGCTTTGCGTGGGCAACGCAAACTCGTAAGCCGACGCAACGGCAGACACCTTCAAAAAAACAGGCCACGAAGAAAGCTCCGGCATCGGACAAGGTAGTGACTCGCCAGCCGGATCCTAATCGAGCGCCGCAGAAGGCGGTCGATGATGCGCTGTATACAAAACAGGAGTTTTTTGGCGCTACGGTAAACTTGCCGCGTCCGTACGCAGAAGCTGCGACGAACGTCGAATCTTTGATCGCGCAATTTCCAAAGGATTCCGACCTGCGTTTGCAGGCTGTTCGACTTGACGAAAGAACAAGCCAGTTCGACAAATCCGTCGCACAGATGCAGGAATACGTTCGGCTGAAGAATTCTTCTGAGGACGCATTGCGCAGACAGGCTGCGTTTTACCACCGGCGAGCTTTATATACTGACGAAGTGCGCACGTTACAAACGCTGGCGAAAGCGTCCCCCGTTTCCCAGCGCGAGCCGATTTATAAACGCGCGATTGCTCTGGTCGAAGAACACAAACTGACAGAGTTTACGCCTGACCAATTTTATGGCGAGATGATTGCAGGCAACCCGGAGAGTTTCACTGTAATAAAAAGTTACTTGCAAACTCTGATGAACGACAAGCGGTATCAGAAGGCGTTGGAAGTCATCAACGCTTACGAATCCAAATTTAACGATCAGCAACAGTATTTCCTTAAGACTCATGCCGAAATTCTTGAAGATCAGAATAATCGAGCCGGCGCGATTGCTGTCTATAGTCAGCGGTTCGCTCCTACCTGGCCAAGAGCCCTCGCGTCCGATTATTACGAATTGCTGCGCCGTTATGGCAAATACCGCGATTATCGTCGCGATTTGCAGGCGAAGATAAAGAGCGGCTCAACCGATTTTGACAGCGTATCTCGGCTTTTCAATGTTTATGCCTACGAATCAAATATTCCGTATGCAGCGCATGTTCTGGCGGAATATGAACAGCGAAAGACCGGCGGCGGAAACATTCAAGGTTTGAGCATCTCTGCGCATGAACTGGGCACAATAGCAGATATGTATGCCAGCATCGGCTATTACGATCAGGCTTCGCGCTATCTTTATACGCTTTACCTGACTGGAACATTGACGCAGCAATCTCAGGCGCGTGAAGACGCGCTCTATAACCTGTTCAAAGCCTTGATCGACGCTGGCGACATTCCGACTCGCGTAGGTGCGGGCGACCTGAAGTTTTATCAGGACGTTGCGACTGTCGATCAGAATCCCGGTTTATTGAACGGTGTCCTGTCGCTGATCCTCAACGGCGACGATCCCGCCAGGGAATTCAAGGCCGAAGAGCAAAAGGCGGCAGGATATTTCAATCGTGCGTTCGCGTATCGAATATTCACATCTTTCAAGACTGAGTACGCAACCTCAAAACGGTTGCCGCAGATGTACCTGGATATGATCGATGCATTCGCCGGATTCGGCGAAAACCAGCTTGCCGTCAATCTGGGTAAAGAGTTTCAAACAAAGTATCCGAAAGCTCCGGAATACGCTGCGGTCGGCTTAAAGATGGCCGATTCGCTGGTTGCATTGAAACAACGCGTGGCGGAGCGGACAACGCTGCAAGGAGTTCTCGATTTTCTGGCGGCTAATCGGCCGGCCGGAACTTTGCTTTTACCGGTATCATCCAAACGCTGGCAATACGTGCCGTCAAGTGACGAAAACACCGAGCTTCTCGGTGACGATTATGAAAAGCAATCAGCTGAGGTATTCGATCCCGATGAAGGGGAAGGAAACAACGGGCCAACATACACCGGCACAGAATACGATTATCGCGGGAATGAAGTACCCGCCGCGCACAAGATAACCTATAGCGAAGTCCTTGAACGAATGGTTGCGTCGTATTCCGCCAGCCAGAAAGATGCCGACGCACTGAAGTTCTTTTGGGCTGAGGTCAAAAAGCATCCGAAGGAAGAAGGGCTGTACGAACGTTTCCTGAAATGGCTTGAACAGACCGATTTAATCGACGAGCAGTTAAAAGCCTACACCGCTGCCATCAACCAGTACAACAGTCAGACATGGTATGATCGGCTTGCCAGATGGTATGTCAAACAGAAGCGCGCGCAGGCATTTGTTGCATACTCTAGGCAGCTTTTGGACGTTTTCGAAGACGAAGAAGCAAGCGCCTATATGCAGAACGTAGGCGACAGCTCAATAGACGGTGATCGGACGATCGCATTCAACGTTTATCGTTTGGCTCATGATCGGTTCCCGCACAACATTCAATTCGTAAAGGGACTGCTGACATATTACAGCAACACCAATCAGCCTGCGGAGTGGGAGAAACTGGCTACTCAGTATTATTTCGCTGACAAAGATATTAGAAACAGTCTGATCGCCCGATATTCCCGCTATAACGAGTTGCGCGCAAAGTTCGACCAGGCTCAAAAGAATCGTGACAAACTCAGCTATCGACAGTTCTATGCAGATGCGGCGATGTGGCTATCGCATTTCAATGACGCATTGGACACTTACCGCCAGCTTGCCAGGGATTATCCCGGAGAGACCGCATATGTCGAGCGCCTGGCAGATCTGACCAGATCGCTTGGTCATTCCGACGACAAGCTTTATGCTGAATCATCAAAGGCCTGGGCCTCGCTTGCAGATATCTATCCTTCGGTTCCGGACTTTCGAACAAAAGCAGGTGAAACTCTTGCGGAGATGGGTGATTTCCCCGGAGCTCGCGCAGAGTGGGAAAAGCTTTTAAACAAGGAACAAGGCAACAGCAAAGCCTACCTGGATGTCGCCAGTATATTCTGGGATTACTATCAGTGGGACGACGCCATTCGAACAATAAATGAATTGCGACGAACATCAGGCGACACAACTGCTTATGCGTATCAAATGGGCGCCCTGTATGAAGGAAAGAATGAGTGGGAAAAAGCCATCAACGAATACGTCGCAACACTGGGCGATGGTGACGCCGACCAAAGCAAATCCGTCAAGCGGTTGGAACAACTGACACCGCGAAAGAATTACAAGGAGGTAATCGCGCGCGCATTCGAGCAGCGTCGCAGCGCACAACCTGATAACAGTGGACTGATACTTACCTATGCCGGTTATTTGCAAGACACGAATAGAAGTGAAGAGGCGTATACATTGCTTCGCAATGAAGTGGCCAGGCGAACCGATATTGCGTTTCTGGAGAGCGCTCGTGATGTTTTCCACGCGAATCAGTTGACTACCGACGAACAAAAAGTAATTGCCAGGTTGATCGATTCGTCGCGCGATGTTCGCGAACAGTTGCAGTATCGATTGCAGATGGCTGCTTTTTTTGAAGCAACCGGCAAACCCGCAGACGCCGCGCAGACATTCGATAAAATCGTCACCGATTTTCCGACGAATCTTGGAGTAATTCAGGAAGCCACGTCCTATTACTCACGAGCTGGACTGATCGACAAATCGATTGGTCTTTACAAAGATGCGGTCGGACGGGCGCAGGGCCAGTATAAACGCGACTTTATTCTGGGGCTTGCCGATCGTCAGGTAAGTGCAAACAAGCTTGCTGACGCCGAAGCGACGCTTCGCGGCTTGTACGCACAGGATCCTCTGGATACCGATACATTCGGCAGGCTGGTCAAAGTACTGGGCGATGAGAACAAGAACGATGCTCTGGTAGAGTTGTACAAGACCGGGCTTGAAAATATCAAGAACGCCGATCTCGATCACGATACTGCGACGCAGCGGTTGAGAGAGCTCCGCCTTGGCATGGTCGAGACGCTGGCCAGATTACAGCGTCCGTCGGAGGCCGTCGATCAGTATATCGAGGCGATAAATCGACAGCCGGAAGACTCTGATCTTCTTAACAATGCTGTCGCTTTTTCAGAACGTAACAACCAGCTCGACCGTCTGGTCAAATATTATCAGGATACTTCGCAGAAAAGTTTTAAGGATTATCGTTGGAACATAGTACTGGCACGAATCGCCGAATACCGTGGCGATAATACTACTGCGGCAGCGCAATACAAGAATGCGGTACTGAACGAACCACAGCGACTGGATTTTCATTCAGTTCTCGCTGATTCGTTGATTCGAACAGGTCAGCTTGACGATGCAATTGCTGAATTGCACAAGGCGCATGATCTGGACAGCGGGAATCCGGACTGGCTCACGCGGATTGCGATGATACAAGTTCAGCAGGGCAAACGCGCCGACGCGGTTGCAACACTGAGAACCGCAATGAAATCCAGCAAGAATACGCTTGCCGCGACCATTTTTATTTATGCAGACAAATTGAAGCAATGGGGCCTGTCGAAAGAGGCGCTTGATTTCTATAACGAAGGACTGACCCGTTATTTGAAAGACCCCTATCAGCAGTCGCTGGACGGTAAGACGCTTGCCAGCTTTATCGAAGCTTCGCTTAAAAACGAATCTCCGGTCGCCACAGCCAATCGGCTGGAATCGCTCAACAAAACTCTGCAGGAGCAGATAAATAAAGAGAGCAACTACGAAAAATACAAGATCGAATCGGCACAGCGGATCGTCGCTGAGTCTATAGAGCAGGTGTTCGCAAAAGATGTGGCTGCGTATGGTAATCCGGAAGAGATCAGACCGCTGGCGGATTATTACAAACGACAGATTGCCGGGTACAACGATTACAGTGATGACTCACAAAAACAGTTGCGCCACTTTGCAACCATTGGCCACAACGCATTGTTGCCGGATGTGGAGGAAAATTCGCTGATTCGTTTGAAAGATGCTTCTTACACGGTTTACAAAAACGGCGGCAATGCCGGAAGCAATAACGCGACGGCTCAGACAACGCCTGCTCCTGCCACGACAACCCCGCGACGGGGACGGCAAGCGGCGACGCCTGCTCCTGTTCAACCGACGAGCTACACGGTTGAGGCTCAGCATTATTATATGGAGCTCCGGCGTCTGCTGAGTTTTTATGACAGTCGCGCCTCGTTCGATAAAGGGGCGCAATTGCTGGAAGCCGTATATCAACAGGATCCGATCAAGGACAAGTTCAATTATTTCGAAGAGATTGCGTGGCGATACGAGATGCTTGGGCAGCCCGATCGCGAGATGGCGGCTCTCCGTCAGTATTACAATTCCAGAGCCGGCGATCTGACTTCTAATAACGATGCTGCTATAGAACGTTATCTGGAGCTGCTATACAACACCAGTCACGTCGAGAGCAAACCGATCTCAACAAATGCGGCGTCCCGGACTGCTAGCGATGAGCTGCGCCAGATCGCGTCAAAGTTCAATCCGTACCAGTTGCAGGTAATCAATTTCTTCATCGACCACGGCGAAGAGGCTCTGGCACAGGAAGCGATAACCCACACAAACCTGTCGGCTGCCTGGGTTGCGTCACGCAGCGCACAAGTAGCACTTTACTTCAAAGATCAATCATCAAAGGCCGAAGGTTATTTCCGTGTCGCGCTTGATATAAAGACGATTGGTGACTTTATCAAGAACCCGAAGTCTGCTACCGATGGATTGTCGCAGCACGATTGGTTATGGACTGCAAGATCATACGGAATGTGGTTGGGCCTGAATGACAAACGCTCCAATGAAGTTCACCGGTATATCACAGGCTTGATTGAGCGTCGCCCTCACGATCCGGGTGCTCAACTGCAACTAGCCAGCTACTATCTTGGCGCGAAGCAGACCAAGCGCGCAGCGGATCATGCAACGCTGGCTCAGGAAATGGCGCCGAACGACACTCGTGTTCTTGCCGTAAAAGGATCGATTCTTTTCGCGGATGGCAAACAGAATGACGCTCTGGCGTTGTGGAATTCAATTCCTGCGCGAAAGGGCGCGACAATCGCGGACATTGAAACTTATTTCAAAGTCATGCGCGATCACAAACTGGCAAGACAAGCTCTGCCGCAGATTGAAAATTTCCTGGTAAGCCACGTCAACAAGGCTGATGCATTTGAAGTGTTAAAGCCGTTTATTCGCGAGGTCGCTTACTCTGCCTACGCCGACGATTCAGAGAAGATTTATCAGGTCGCGCAGGCGATTGGATCACCTCAACAGGTATCAACCAATTACGACACCCAGTTAGGGTCCGCTATTACAACCATGTTCCGCAATGTTACTAATCGATTGCAAGATAATCTCTTGCTGCCAGAGATGGTCCTGAACGAACAACTGGTCTCTGACGCGGATCGCGCGGATTTCTACCGCACTGTCATTTCCCGACAAGCTAACAAGGTACTCGCCCTTATTGCGTCGGGAGAGAACGCTGACAAATACAGCGAGTGGAATGGCAACGAATATGTCAGCCCGCTCGACTCAATGAATAAATGGCGCGAGCAGTATGTTAATTACCTGACCGATCATAAGTCTTATGCGCAGGCTCGCACTGAGCTCCAGCAGTACCGCGCGCTGGATGCAGCAAGGCAAAAGGACAACTATAAGAACAGCTCTTCCTCGGATAACTCTGATACTAGCGACGATCAGTCTGCAAAACAGGATTGGATGGTTTTGGCAGAAGCCAGATTGAATATTCGCGAAGGAAAGAGCGCCGAAGCACTTAAGTCCCTTCGTAATTACGCTGCGGTCGGTGTGGCGTCAACTCAGTCGGGTATTGCATACATTCCCGATAAAGATCGGGCCGTCGCCGCGTACCTGATGCTCAGAAACGAAGGCAAGTTCACGGAAGCTGACCAACTGATGCGTGACGTTTATTCGCAACTGATTGCCGCGCGGCAACTGGACAGCGCGAACTACGCTGGTCTTGCTGAACTGGAATTCAAGGTTGGGAGCACTGATCGAGCACTGACGCTGTTAAAGCAGATGGTCGACGCTCACATTGGTGACGAGAACACCCTCGAACTGGCAGCGACCATAGCGGCCAGGTATCAGTCGTTCAACGCCGCGCTCGATTGGCGACATAAAGCGCAGACGCTGAATGTTGAGGACTCGGAAAATCAACTGGAGACCGCTCGCGTTCTTGCGGCGATGAATCGTCGAACCGAAGCTGCTGATGTGCTGGCCACAATAATCGACAATCACAGCTCGCCGAATACAGCGCGAGCTGCGGCGGCGTTCCTGATGCCGGAGGCAGTTAAAGGCGATTCAGCAGCGCTGACTCACGTAATGGATGTGTACCGCCAAAAGGCATCGAGCGGAAATCTTTATGCTCGGCTGGTTCTGGCAGAGCTTCTTGATGCGTCCGGGCAGACTTCTGAAGCTGAGAACATGTTGAAGACCGGTGCAAGTCAGCCTTACAGCGGTATCGCTAACCTGGTGCTGGGCAGCTTTGAACTGAAACACGGAAATGCCGGAGCGGCCATGCCAGCGTTCGAGGCGGATCTCTATCAAGATCCTGACGCCCTCGTCAGTCAGACGGTGACATTTGCCGCGGGATTGCCTCGCGAGCAGTTAATCAAACTATATTCGACCAGCGGACGACAGGCTGCCGCTCTTGTACTGGCAAATCAGTCAAGCGATTATAGGCGAGCGAGCGGGCGCGGAGACGATGAAGGCGGATTGGTCTATTCGGCTGGCAGCGAAGGGTCGATTCTCGATAGCCAGTCCAGCGCGTGGTTCCTGGAGATCTATCTCTACCCGCTCTATTCAAGACCGTCCAGCAGTCTGTTCAGAATACCACCGGGTCATGGACCGCTGGGGACTGATCAATCCGCAACGCAGATCGATGATTCATCTTCAGCGAAATTCCACACGATTGCGGAGTTAAATCTGGAAGCAGCTTTGCAGGGAAGACGTTCGACGCTGAGACTTCTTTCCGATATGTCTGCGCGCGATGGCAATTTTGCGGCGGCTATCGATTTCGAAAGAGCCAGGCGGCCGTTGCTGGTTACAAGCCAGTCAATCACCGAGAGCAACAATTACCTGATCACGTTGATCGGGAAACAGCACGAATCAGAGAAACGGTTGATCGCGCGCGCACACATTGACCAGAAGCTCACGGACGAGCCGGCCGAAGCACAACCGCCTGAGCAATAAGAAAGAAACGCGGTTTATTAGTTGCGAGCGAACAGAACGGAGTCAACTATGAAGGTCGACAGAATGAAACGAATAACAAAGGCGATTCTGGCAGCTGTATTTATTACCGCAGCATTAGCGATGGTATCTGACAGCGCTCCGCAAAAAGACGCGGCCAGCCAGTTAAAGCTGAGCAAGTTCATGCCAAAAGGCGCGCTTCTTTACGCGCAGTCCAGCAATTTGGGCGCTCAGTTCAAAATGTGGCAAGCGTCGCCTTTGCATGACCGGTATTTTTCCAGCAAGAATTACGACTCATTTCAGGAATCGCGACTGTTTCTGAAACTGCAATCGCGCTCGAAGGAGTTTGAAACCGCGCTCGGGCTGGAATTCACCGAAGACACTATAGCTTCGCTTGTAGGCGGAGCCAGTGCTATTGGCGTTTACGATCTGGGAAAGCTCGAGATGGTAGTTATCTCAGAGATGCCGCGACCGAAGGCATTCGCGACAGTTTTGTTTGCCAACGCGAAATCGTTTGATGAGCGAACAACCGGGGGCGGCACCGTTTACTATATGCGAGAGTTTGTTTCAGACGGCGGGCGATCGCAGCAGCGCGTTGCTTTCGCGTATGCAGGTGGAAATCTGGTACTGGCTTCGAACGAAGGGTTATTGCAGCGAACGCTGGAAAACATTCCCGACAAACAGAGCAACGACAGGTTAATCGACGAAATCTCGCCCGTTCTGGCAAAGGCGACAGATTTTTCCGCTCACAATATTACATTGTGGGTGAATCAATCGAAACTAAATGCCAATCGCTATTTCGATAATTACTGGGTTCACCATAATGTCGATGATCTTAATCGCATACAGGCTGGCCTGATCGATTTGGAAATCACAACCGGCGAATTAAAGGAGCGACGCTGGTTCACATTGGATTTAACGGCCCAAACCAGACCCGCGGCGCGAAACGCAAAGGGAATTACGAAAACACCATCTCGACCGGTCGCGACGACTAATGCAGGCGCTGGTGGTCAGTTGATGTCGAATCTTCTAAGGTTCGCTCCATCGGATGCTCAGTTTATTGAGGCGCGAGGATCTGACAGCAACGATCCAAAATTAGTTTCGTCTCTGGCTGCGACATTGTTCGGGCAATTGCCGGATACGCAAGGCACCGCGCGGAGCGTTCCCGTATCCGATACAAGCTCTCGCAGCAATGACAACGATTCTCCCGGCCGCTATCGGCATCTCGACTCGCGATACGACCGAGACATCGATGACGAAGCAGCTGTGAAACTTACCGACACCCAAAATGAACGGGCAAACGCGAATGCGAGATTCTCTGCGTCTCTCGCGACAGTCATTGCGCCTGCGAAACCAGACGCATACGTAATGATCGAAACGCCAGAGTTGAGCGGCAACAAACTCTTTGTCCATTTCAATCGTGCGGTGGTGATCAATCTTGGCGATTCAACTGCGCTGAGTACTCAACGACTGGAATCTGCAGTCGCCGACGAGATGCAGCAACGCTTCGTTGTCGGTAATGCGGGACAACGTTTAGGATGGCAGGTTGAAGGGTCGGTTCATTACTTGAAACAGGCGCTGCTGGAACAAGGTGGTGCGTACGCCATCAGCGGAAAGAGTCTTATCATCGCCAGCAACAAAGAATACTGCGCGGCGGTTGTAGCGCAGGCCGCGACAACTACTACCTACAAGGCATCCCTGGCCGGGAAGCTGCAGCGTTACGCAATCGTCAGACCTGGAGCGATCAAGCCTATTTTTGCGAAACTTGCAAAGGTCCTGGATGCGAATCAACCCGCAAAGAGTGCAGATGCTTCGGGGGCATCAGATACACCTTCAGAAGGCGATACCGAAGAAGGCAGCTCGCAGGATGCAAGTGCTGGCGCAGACAACGACAGTGGACCGGTTACGTTCTTTGGCCAAAATGTAAAGAGTCTGCTGGATGTTATCGATGGTGTTGATGAAGCAACTTATCAATCATCGATTACAGGCGACCTGATGATCGAAGTGATAACATATCACTTGAGTTAATGCACAACCGGCTGACAGCCTGTTGAGCAGGTCTGGGCTTTTAAATCACCTGAAGGGCGAACAGTGAATAGCCGTGGGCAAAGCGAAGCGACGCCCACGGAAGCATTCGTTGGCTTTTCTTAGTCTGAAGGACTAACAGTATATTCGACTTCGTTCAAACGAAGGGAAGTTGCAGCCCTTCAGGCTGCGAATCTGTGGGGAACCGTTCCTTTGGCGGTGCCACCGGCTATTAACTGTTTGCCCTTCGGGCAAATTGGTGGTGTGCCAAAGCAGGAGAGCTGGACATTAGATTTGAGGTGCCGAAACTACAGCAACAGGCTGGCAGCCTGTTGTACACTAATGAAGTACTGTCTTTCCTTAATCCTTCTGGCGATTTGCTCACAAGTCGCAGTAGCAGCCGACAACGTCCGAATCGGGGTGTTCTGGCTATACGATATTAGAGTAATCCAGGCGACACCCGTTAATAAACCAATCACAATTTCTCGCGACAATGGCAGACAAGATTACTTGCTCACTGTCGGGCGGAAGCTGATTGTCCAGCGCGACAGCGATGGTCTTCTATGCAACGTCACCGATAATTCTGGACAAACGGTAGATCAGTGGCGCGGTTCCAGCATTTCTCTTAATGAAGGCGATCTTTCAGGCACGACCAGTCTGTCTATACCAGGCAAAATCACTCGAGCTTTTCGAGGAGTGGTAATGATAAAACCCGCAGCAAATCTCGCATCAGCGCCGAAAACCGAGATAAGAGTCGTTCTGGAAACTGATCGCGAAAACGCTATCGCTGCGATAGCCGCATCCGAAATGCCTGTTCGTGCCGGGAAAGCCGATCTTCAATCGTTGCAATCATTGTCGGTTGTCATCAGGACATTCATGATCGGTCATCCGCATCGCCATTCGGAAGAAGGCTTCGATTATTGCGACAGCACTCATTGCCAGCATTATCAAGGTGAGGATTTCACCAGTCGGATTGCAGGTCGACTGGCAAAACAGGCTACTAGTGAAACTCGCGGAAACATTCTGTCATTTGAGGGCAAACCGATCGAGGCATATTTTACCGCCGCATGTGGCGGAATCACTACGACGCCTCAAGTAGCGTGGGGAACAGTTCCGTCTGGCGCGTATAGCTATTACACCGTAAGGTGCAAGTGGTGTCGCGCTTCGCATTTTTACCGGTGGGAACGTCATGTCGATGCCGGGAAGTTATTTGATGCCGCTTCGAAAATAGCTGGCCTAAAACTTACATCACAGGCCAGGTTCGAAACTGTCGAGGCAGACAACGGCTTTGTGCAGGCAATCAGGATTATAGACGGACCACAAGTGGCATTAGTATCTATCTCAAAATTCCGTAGCGACCTTGGACGAATTCTGGGCTGGAACACCGTAATCAGCAATGCCTTTACGATGGAGCGGCGCGGCAGCGAATTCGTGATACACGGTCGAGGCTTCGGACATAACGTGGGACTCTGCATAGAAGGCGCCTTGCGACAATCTGAAACGGGCCGAAGTTGGCGCTCGATTCTCGCTTATTACTTTCCGCACGCTGACATAACGGCAATGGCGAATGCCCAAGGTCTGATTAAGTCACTGAAATAGAGGGGTTAGCGCTGATAAGTCATAAATCGACACATGAATTACTGTTTAATGCTATACTTCCTGTTTATCCAAAGTGGACCCCGCAGCATCACAAAAGGGAAATACGGACTAACTGAATGCTACGACTGACTGGCGCTTATTTGGCGCTTTTTCCCCTGCAACAAAAATTACAGGTATTCTTAAACTGGGTTCAGACGTTCGGCGTCGGAGGCGTATTCGTTTTGACGCTGCTCGATTCAGCGTTCGTTCCAACGGCAGGAGCACCAGATGCCTTGTTGCTGATATTGGCGGCGAACGGACAGGCTTTTCTGGCTGCGGTCGCTGCAATTATTGGATCAACAGCAGGTTGCATTGTTCTTTACTACATTTCCAGGGCCGCTGGCGAAGCTGCGCTGGGTAAATTCAGTTCAAGCAAACGGGATCGGGCGAAGCGCCTGCTGGATAAATACGACGTTTTAGCTGTACTGATCTCGGCTATATTGCCGCCGCCGTTTCCATTCAAGATTTTTGTTATTTCCGCGGGTGTTTTCCGTCTAAGGATCGAGCGCTTTGTTATTGCAATTCTCGCAGGACGAGCGTTTCGATACGGATTACTCGCAATTTTCGCGTTTAAATACGGTCAACAGGCAGAGGCGATCTTTAAGCAGCATTATCCGAAAATTGGTCTCGGCTTAGCCTTAGCATTAATCGGTTTTCTGTTATTATATACGATGATAAAGCGCCGCCGACAAGCACTGATGACCCAAAATCCGGGGCGAATATAGGTCAAAGAGCAGGTTCCACTGAACGAATTGCCGCTGGGCGAATTTATTGCAACTTATAGAGACGAAAAGCGTTCGAAATGAAGAAACTGTACTGCTCGCGGTTCTTGTGGTCGATAAATAATCTGTACTAGTACCGTTTTTATTTTTTGCAGGTCATGAAAAAGCTGATTTTTTTCCTTCTTCCGATAATTCTGGTCGGGCAAACTCTGTTTGCCAGCACCTACGCCGCTCGCCAAAGCAAGTGCATTCGAATAATGTCATCTGAAGAGCTGACAAAAGAGGCCGAACTGATTGTTCGGGCAAAAGTAACCCGCGTTGATCGGGCGACTTATCAGGGTCTTTATGATCAACTGGCGACCTTGAAAGTCAGCGAAGTAATCGATGGCGACACCGCTCTGAAGGATAAAGAGATCAAGGTTTGGGCTCAAACACGAGTTCCCTGCGCAAATGACAGTTATGCGGTGAACGACGAACTGCTCGTTTTCCTGGTCAGAGAGATCACTTTTTACCACACGTTGAATTATCAATACGGACAATTCCACATGCAGAACGAACAGGTGATGGGCTGGCGCGACAAAGATAAAGGCGAAGTTGCAAAGAATTATCCCGATGTCGCAACCGAGATCCGAACGATTCTGGTGGCACGTACTACATCTGCGCTAACGACCAGCGCCGCGATTGTATCGACGCCGCGGTAATCGCATTTTAGAGTCAACCGGTTCAAATCTGATTTTAAATTCCCCAGTTGTTATAGTTATAAGTTGAGATCACTGCGGGCGTTTGCTTTAATGGCAAACGCAACCTGCTGGTTTGCGCTGTTCATCATATTTATTCATTCCACATCGCCTGGTGGTGACAGATGAAGGGACTGATATGGGACTCCTAACTCGAAGGCGCATTCAACTGATAGCGGCGTTCGCTTTATTAACAGCCAGTGGTCTCGCGCTGGGTTTCAGCAACCGCTTCGGCGCCAGTCCGCCCCAAAGCACCGATTCGGCCGGCGTGTACAAAAATCGCTGTTCCAGATGCCACGGCGTCGACGGCAAGCCGAAACGGGACACGATTCCAGATTTCACGGATGCTAAATGGCAGTCGAGCCGAAAAGATGAAGACCTGAAGCAATCTATCAGTGACGGCAAAGGCGAGATGCCAGCTTACGGCCAGATACTGGATGAGACTCAAATAAACGGATTAATTACGTATATACGTTCGCTCGCAAAGCCAGGTCAATAGACTTTATGTATGATTGATAACCAGAATCCTGATCTGCTCGAAACATTCCTGGATGGCCGAATAAAAGTGTTGGTTGGCAATATCGTCGAGCAGGACGTCGACGTCATCGTGAACGCGGCCAATTCTGGACTGATGGGCGGTGGTGGTGTAGATGGCGCGATTCATCGGGCAGCGGGTCCACAGATTCTCGAGGAATGCCGCGAGATTCGCCGTACTA
>Ga0070741_10010139_pt1 | contig 17940 bp, 14 predicted proteins | sample Coa_R1_4_FD_66440 | JGI IMG/M metagenome (GOLD analysis project Ga0070741, IMG submission 66440) | Surface soil microbial communities from Centralia Pennsylvania, which are recovering from an underground coalmine fire - Coalmine... | ecosystem: Environmental > Terrestrial > Soil > Unclassified ...
GCCCAAAGAGGGCGGCAACACGTTCAAGGTCTCGTTCTTCGGCACGCGGGTGACCCCGGCCTTCCAGGGCAACAACTACACGGCAGACTTGAAGGCGCGCGGCCTGACGCAGCCGAACTCCCTCAAGGAGGCGTACGACTTCAACGGCTCGGTGGGCGGCCCGATCCTTCGGGATCGCCTGTGGTTCTTCGTCTCCGGCCGCCGTCAGCTGAACGACACGTACTTTGCGGGCGTCTACTACAACCTGAACGCCGGCGATCCGACCAAGTGGACCTATCTGCCGGCTGACGGCAAGGACGGGCGCCCGCTGCAGCAGGCCGACACGTTCATCCGCCAGCCCGACGTCAACGTGCGCGTGACGTGGCAGGCGACACCCAAGAACAAGGTCAGCTTCTACAACACGCACCAGCCGCGCGACGTCTACGGCGATCGGACGCCGGTCTCGCCCGAGTCGGCGAACGAATTCATCCTCGACACCGGCCGCCTGACGACGCTCAGCTGGTCGTCGCCGGCGACGAACCGGCTGCTGCTTGATGTGCGGCTCGCGAGCCACGGCGAGATCCTGCACAACGCCGCCTGGCCGGAGGATCCGACCAGCATCTGGCGATCGCTCATCGCGGTCACCGAGCAGGGCGGCCTCATCCCGGGCCTCCTCTACCGCGGCGCCGGGCAGGCGGCGGGCCCGACGTTCATCTTCGCGGCGATGTCGGCGCCGAACATCTGGGAGCTGAAGGCGTCGGCGACCTATGTCACCGGCGCGCACGCGATCAAGTTCGGGATCGGGGACAGCTGGGGCCGCCAGTACCTGCTCGAGCGCGACATCAACTCGTCGACGAGCTATCGGTTCAACAACGGCGTGCCCAACCAGATCACCGAGCGCGCCTCGCCGGTGTCCCGCTACGACGACCTGCGGGCGGAGCTGGGCCTCTACGTGCAGGACAAGTGGACGCTCAAGCAGCTCACGCTGAGCGGAGGTCTCCGCTACGACTGGTTCAGCACCTACTTCCCCGAGACGCCCATCGGCCCAGGGCCGCTCGTGCCGACGCGCAACTTCGTCATCCCGCAGTACGAGTGGTGGAACTGGAAGGATCTCTCGCCGCGGGCGGCCGCCGTCTACGACGTGTTCGGGAACGGCAAGACGGCGGTCAAGGCGAACGTCGGCCGCTACGTCCTCGCCGGGGATCCGACGGTCGGCAACGTGTTCTCGATCCTCGCCAACACCGTGACGCGATCGTGGACCGACGCCAACGGCAACTACACGCCGGACTGCAACCTGCTCAACCCGGGCGCGCAGGACTTCCGCGCCGCGGGCGGCGACTTCTGCGGGGCCATCTCGGACTCGCGGTTTGGCACGCAGATCCCGAGCACCAACTACGATCCGGCCGTGAAGGCCGGCTGGGGCCGGCGCGGCTACAACTGGGAGATCTCGGCCGGCGTCCAGCACGAGCTGACAAACCGCGTCGGCCTCGATGTCGGGTACTTCCGACGTGTCTACGGGAACTTCACGATCACGAAGAACCGCGCCGTCAGCGCCTCCGACTTCACCCCCTACAGCATTCCGGCGCCAATCGACAGCCGGCTGCCGAACGGCGGCGGCTACGTGGTCGGTGGCCTCTACGATCTGAACCCGAACAAGGTTGGGCAGGTGGACAACCTCGTCACCTTCGCCGACAACTACGGCTCGGCGCTCGAGCACTGGAACGGCGTCGACGTCACGATCAACGCCCGGCCGCGCACCGGCGTGCTCCTCCAGGGCGGCCTGAGCACCGGGCGGACCTCGATGGACTACTGCGAGATTCGCGCCGCGGTGCCGGAGCTGGCCATCACCACGCCGTTCACCGTGAACACCACGAACCCGTACTGCCACGTCGACTCGAACTTCCTGACGCAGTTCAAGCTGCTCGGCACGTACACAGTGCCCAAGGTCGACGTGCAGTTCTCGGGCACCTTCCAGAGCCTCCCGGGCCCGCAGATCACGGCCAACTATGTGGCGGCCAACGCGGTCGTGCAGCCGTCGCTCGGCCGGCCGCTCTCCGGCGGCGCCGCCAACGCCACGATCAACGTCGTCTCGCCCGGGACCCTGTACGGCGAGCGCCTCAATCAGCTGGACCTGCGCTTTGCGAAGGTGCTGAAGCTCTCCCGCACACGGACGGTGGTGAACTTCGACCTGTACAACGCGCTCAACGCGAACCCCGTCACCTCGGTGAACAACAACTACGCGGCCTGGCAGGTGCCGCTCAGCATCCTCGACGCCCGGCTGTTCAAGATCAGCGTCCAGTTCGATTTCTGAGGCCCGGCCAACCTATGGATGCCCATCTCGCTGGCCCGCGGAATCCCGCCGTCGATTCAGCGCACGCGGGCGACTCAACGGCGGCGCGCCGCCTCGGGCGCGCCGCTCCGCCCTTCCGCGCAGACCACGTCGGGAGCCTGCTGCGCCCCCCGGCCCTGCTCGAGGCGCGCCGCCGGTTCGCCGCGGGCCTGATTCCCGCCGACGAGCTCCGGCGCGCCGAGGACGAGGCCATCCGCGGCGCCGTGCGGATGCAGGAGGACATCGGCCTTCAGGGCGTGACCGACGGAGAGCTCCGCCGCAGCTCGTGGCACATGGACTTCATGTACCAGATCGGCGGCGTCACGAAGATCGAGGATCACGTCACGGTCCGGTTCCGGAACGCACAGGGCGGCGTCGAGTTCACGCCGGCTGCCCTGCGCGTCGTGGGCAAGCTGCACCTGCGGCACTGCATCTTCGGGGAGGATTTCGCGTTTCTCCAGTCGATCACCCGCCGCGTGCCCAAGCTCACGATTCCAGGCCCGAGCCTCATCAACTATCGGGGCGGCCGCGCGGCCATCGATCCGGCGGTCTATCCCGACCTCGACGCGTTCTGGGAGGATGTCGGCCGCGTGTTCGCCGAGGAGATTGCCGCCCTGGGCCGCCTCGGGTGCACGTATCTCCAGATCGACGACACCAGCCTCGCCTATCTCAACGACCCGGCCCAGCGCGCCTACGTGACCGAGATGGGGGGCCACGGCGACCGGCAGCACCTCACCTACATCAGGTCCTTCAACGCCGCCCTCGCCGGGAAGCCGGACGGGATGGTGGTGTGTACCCACATGTGCCGCGGCAACTTCCGATCGTCGTGGGTCGCTTCCGGCGGATACGAGTACGTGGCCGAGGCGCTGTTCAACGAGCTCGAGGTCGACGGCTTCTTCCTCGAATACGACGATGCGCGGTCGGGGGGGTTCGAGCCACTGCGGTTCGTCCCGCGGAACAAGATGGTCGTGCTCGGCCTCGTCACGTCGAAGCGGCCCGAGCTCGAGCGGAAGGACGATCTCAAGCGGCGGATCGACGAGGCGGCGAAGTTCGTCCCCCTCGAGCAGCTCTGCCTCAGCCCGCAGTGCGGCTTCTCGTCGACCGTCGACGGCAACGCTCTGACCATCGATCAGCAGATTGCCAAGCTGCAGCTCGTCGTCGACACGGCGCGCGAGGTCTGGGGCTGATCACGGAGGACAGGCCATGAACGGCACGGATCGCTTGAAAGGCTCCATCCCGCCGCTGGCGACGCCGTTTCGCAGCGGCGCGGTGGACTACGACGCGTACGCCCGCATCATCGAGTTCCACCTCGAGCACGGATCGCACGGCATTCTCGTCAACGGAACGACCGGTGAGCCGGCCACGCTCTCGCTCGAGGAGCGCAACCGCCTGGTGGACGTCGCGGTGGCGGCGGTTCGCGGCCGCGTTCCGGTCGTGGCCGCGACCGGCTCGCAGTCGCTCGCCGAAACGAGGCTGCTGACCGAGCACGCCGCCCGCGCCGGCGCCGATGCGCTGCTCATCGTGACGCCCTACTACACGCGCCCCCCGCAGCGCGGGCTGGTCGGCTACTACCTCGAGCTCGCCCGCCTGACCGATCTGCCCTGGATGGTCTACCACATCCCGAAGCGGACGGCCGTCACCGTCACCATCGACACACTGAAGGCACTGCGGGACGAGTCGCCGACCTTCATCGGCATGAAGCACGCGGTCAACGACCTGGACTTCGCCTCCGAGTGCCTCGACGCGCTCGGCCGCGATTTCAAGATCTTCGCGGGGCTCGAGGAGCTGTCGTTCCCGATGATGGCCGTCGGCGCCTGCGGGATCATGAACGCGGCCGCCAACGTGCATCCGCGGGCCCTGGCCGACCTCTGCGAGGCCGTCTGGCGGGGCGACCTGCCGGCGGCGCAGGCGCTGCACCACCAGCTGTTCGAACTCAACCGATCGGTCCAGTTCGACACGAACCCGATCCCGGTGAAGTACATGATGCGGCGGCTCGGTCTGCTCGCCGCCAACGAGCACCGACTCCCGATGGCGCCGGCGCTGCCGGAGCTCGAGGCGCGCCTCGACCAGGTGCTGGTGCGGACCGGGCTCCTGCAGCCGGCCGCCACGGGGCGGGCGTGAAGCTCGCGACCTTTGCCCACGGCTCGCGCACCTCGTTCGGCATCGTGACGGCCGGCGGCGGCGTCATCGACGCCGGTCGAAGGCTCGGCCCCGGCCTCCCGGACCTGGCGTCGGTCCTCGCGGCGGGCGCGATCGCGCGCCTCGAACGGCTGGCCGCCCTGCCAGCCGACCTCGCGCTCGACGAGGTCGCGATCGCGAAGCCGATCCCCCGTCCCGGCAAGATCGTGTGCGTCGGGGTGAACTATCTGGGGCGCCACGAGGAATACCGCGACGGGACGGATCGCGCGCAGTACCCGAGCCTGTTCCTCAGGATCGCCGAGTCGTTCGTCGCGCACGGCGAGCCGCTCGTGCGGCCGCCGGAGTCCGGGCAGCTGGACTACGAGGGCGAGCTGGCCGTCGTCATCGGGCGGCGCGGCCGCCGGATCCCGCCCGAGCGCGCGCTCGATCACGTGGCCGGCTACACAATTTGCAACGAAGGCACCGTCCGCGACTGGTGCCGGCACGGCAAATTCAACGTGACCGCCGGGAAGAACTTCGCACGCTCGGGATCCATCGGCCCCTGGCTGGCCACCCGCGACGAGCTGCCCGACGGCCCGCTTCGCCTCGTCACCCGCGTAAACGGCGAGGTCCGCCAGGACGACACAACCGACCGGATGATCTTTCCCATTCCGGCGCTCGTCGCCTACATCTCCACGTTCTGCACGCTCGAGGCGGCCGACCTCATCGTCACGGGAACACCCATGGGCGCCGGCGTGCGCTTCGACCCGCCAAGGTATCTCCAGGCCGGCGACGAGGTCGAGGTCGAGATCTCCGGGATCGGCACGCTCGCGAACCCGGTCGCCGACGAGGCGGCCGAGCCGGTCGCGCCGGCACCCGCCTGAATGGGAGCGACGATGCCCCAGGTCACCGTCGAGTACACGGACAACATCAAGGCGGCAGCCGACATTCCGCTGCTGCTCAAGAAGATCAACGACACCATCATCGGCCAGGAGGGCGGCATCTTCCCGCCGGGGGGCACGCGCTCGCGCGCCATCGAGCTGACCCAGTACCGGATGGCGGACGGCGCCGCCGACTACGCCTTCGTCCACGTCACGTTCAAGATCGGGGCGGGGCGGACCGAGGCGCAGAAGAAGAAGGTGTGCGACGACCTCTTCGACATGATGAAGGCTCACTTCGCGCCCCTCTTCGCGACGCGGTACCTGGCGCTGTCCATGGAGCTGTACGAGTACGACGAACGCGGCACCTACAAGCACAACAACGTGCACGCCCGGTTCAGGAAGCCGGAGGTCGAGGCGACGTGACCTTGGAAAGGAAGGAGGCGGCATGCGCACGGTGATCCTGGCGGGGCTGGTCCTCGCCCTCGGACAGGCCCTTCCGGCTCGTGCGGGCCAGCAGCCCGGCGATCGGACGGCCCGGCGTCCGGCGATGACGCTGACACCGCAGGACTACGTTGAGATCCAGCAGCTCTCGGCGCGCTACGCCTTCCTGATCGACTCGTGCACGAACGGCGGCTACGATTTCGCCGATCTGTTCACCGAGGACGGGGAGTTCAGCGTGTCCGAGCAGTGGGGCGCCGCGGGAACCATCGGCCGCAGCAAGGGGCGCGACGCCCTGGCCGCCGCCGGCGGCGGCGACGGCAAGGGCGGATGCCGCGACCCGAAGACGCTCGTCGGCTACGGCATCAGCCACGTCATCGTGAACCACGTCATCACGCCCGCCCCCGGCGGCGCCACCGGGAAGTGCTACCTATTGGCGATTGGCGTGGGCGGAGACCCGACGACGATCGAGCGGCAGGGCGGCTACGAGGACGTCTACGTGAAGACGCCGGCTGGATGGCGGTTCAAGTCGCGGACGCATGTGTTTCCCAACCTCCGCCAGTCCGTGCAATTCGGCTCTGGGCGCGGACGGCGGGGCCGGGCCGACGGCGCCGCAGCGCCGCCATCCAGCCCGCGGTAGCGTAGCCGCCCGCGCCGCGTGGCCCTGGACGTTCGCCCATCGAGGTGTCCCATGGCGACGGAAGCGAAGGCGGCGTCAACTCAGGTGGATGTCGGCGAGCTCGTCGACCGGGGCGCGTGGGGACGCTATCAACAGCTCGCCGTCGGCCTGACGTCGCTGAGCGTCGTGATCGACGGCATCGACAGCCAGCTGCTCGGCATCGTCATTCCGGCTGTGATGGGCGACTGGGGCGCCACGAGGACGGCGTTCGCGCCGATCCTGGCCGCCGGGTTCGTGGGCATGATGGCCGGGGGGGCCGCCGCCGGCGTCGCCGGCGATCGGATCGGCCGGCGCGCCGCGCTCGTGGCAAGCGTGCTCCTGTTCGGGAGCATGACCATCGGCGCCTCGATGGCGCCGGGGCTGCTCGCCCTGGGCGTTCTGCGGTTCTTCGTCGGCGTGGGGCTGCAGGGGGCGACGCCGAATGCCGCCGCGCTCGTCTCGGAATACGTCCCCGAGCGCCATCGCGCCTTCGCCGTCACCGCCACAGTGGTCTGCGTGCCGCTCGGCGCGATGCTCGCCGGCATCCTCGCCATTCCGGTGCTGCCTCGCTTCGGCTGGCGTGCGCTGTTCGCCATCGGCGGCCTGATCCCGATTGGCGTCGGCCTCGTCCTGATCCGGCTGCTCCCCGAGTCGCCTCGCTTTCTCGCAGCCCGGGCCGACCGGTGGCCCGAGCTTGCGCGCACGCTCGGGCGCATGGGGCACCGCGTGCCGCCGACTGCGATCTTCGTCGATCGACGGGAGGCCGCGGCGAGGCCCGCCTCAATTGCCGCGCTCTTCGGGCGCGAGCGGGTCTCCGACACGCTGGCGTTGTGGGGGGCGTTCTTCTTCTGCCTGCTGGCCGTCTATTCCGGGTTCAACTGGATCCCCTCCATGCTGACAGGGGCGGGGCTGGCCGCCGGCGTCGCGAACACGGGCATCACGACGTACAACCTCGGAGGGGTCGTCGGCGCGATCGGCGGGGCGCTGGCGATCAGACGATTCGGCTCGCGGGTCGCGATGCCGGCGATGGCCGCCGGTGCCGTGGCCGCGGCAGTCATTCTGCGGTCAATGCGGTTCGGCCCCGGCCACGAGACCTCGATCACGCTCATGCTCGGCGTCATCGGCGCCCTCATCAACGCCGTGCAGGTGACGATGTACGCGCTGGGGGCCCACATGTACCCGACCGGCGTGCGGGCCACCGGCGTCGGCACGGCGAGCTCGGCTGGCCGCATCGGCGCCATCTTGAGCACGTACGCAGGCGCGTGGGCGCTCGAACGGGGCGGCAACCGCTCCTTCTTCCTGCTGGTGGCGGCCTCGATGCTCGCCGTCGCCGTCTCGCTGGGATTGATCCGGCGCCACATCCCCGCCGTCGATCTCGCGTCGAGCGGCCGGTCGAGCGCCGATGGCTCGTGAGATGCACGTCCGCACCGGGTCCCCTCGGCCACGCCAGCCGGTTCAGCGTTGGCCGGCCTCGGCGGGCGAGCGCGCGATCCGGATCGGCCATTCCGCGGTTGAGGACTGCCAGCGGTTCGTCGCGGAGGTCTCATGCTGGGTCCGATCGTTCGCCGAGTGAGCGCCACCGGGATGCTGCTGCTCGCCGCGGTCCTCCGGCCCGCGCCGGAGGCGCGGGGCTCTCGCCTTCTCTCGGCGACACCGGTCGAGTCCCAAGCCGGCAGGCCGGCGCCGCGTCGGACCGCCGGGGCCGCTTCGGCGCAGGAGGATGCTGACGTGGCTCGGCTGCGACGCGAGGCTGAAGCGGGAGACGCGGCAGCGCAGTTTCAGCTTGGCGAGCGCTACGCGACCGGGCGAGGCGTGGACCGCAGCGATGAGGAAGCCGCGCGGTGGATTCGCCGGGCGGCTGACCAGGGCCATCTCGATGCGGAATTCAACCTCGGCCTCATGTACGCGGATGGCAACGGCGTGCCCCAGGATTCGGCGCTCGCGCTCGTGTGGCTGCGCAAGGCGGCGGAGGCGGGCGACCGCCGCGCCCAGTCGAATCTCGGGCTCATGTATGCCAACGGCGTCGGCGCCACGCGCGATCCGGCGCAAGCACTGCGCTGGTATCTGGCGGCCGCCAAGCAGGGCGAGGTCACGGCCCAGTTCAGCCTCGCCCTCATGCTCGCACGCGGCGAGGACGTGGCGGCAGACCCCGCCCAGGCCGCACGCTGGTTCCGGGCAGCGGCGCAGCAGGGCCACGTCCTGGCCGCTGACAACCTTGGCCTGATGTATCTGGGCGGGACCGGCGTCCCGAAGGATCCCTCACAGGCCGCACAATGGTTTCGCCGCGCCGCCGAAGCCGGGGACGCGGCTGCGCAGTTCCATCTCGGCCTCCTCTACGCGAACGGAACGGGTCTGCCCCGCGACGATCGCGAGGCCGCCGAGTGGTACCGGCGGGCGGCCGACCAGGGCCTCGCCGCCGCCCAGACAAACCTCGGCGTCCGCTATGCCAGCGGTCTGGGCGTGCCACGCGACGAGGTGGCGGCGGTCGCCTGGTTTCGCAAGGCCGCCGATCAGGGCGACGGGGAGGCGCAGTTCAACCTCGGCGTGATGTACGCCAACGGGGCTGGCCTTCCGCAGGACCTCGTGCAGGCGTTCAAATGGCTGAGCGCTGCGGCCTCGCACGCCTCGGGCGACGCGCAGGCCGAGTACGCGCGGGCGCGCGACGCCGTGGCTGCGGCGATGACGCCCGACCAGCGCGCGCGCGCGCGGGAGGCGGCCGCCGGGGCGGGCGCGTCGAAGTAGGCGGCGCAAGAGTCGCGTCAAGGGCGCCGAAATTTCGCCAACCCTTGCGAAGTTCTCCCCAGTCCGGACGCCCGCACGGGCGCCTGGGTCCCCGCGCGCGACGTCGCGGCTCGACATCCGGCGGCTGGATCGACCGCGAGCCCCGCGCGAGCCGACGCGCTCGGTGCGCCCCGCGCCGGCGCCAGATTCCGCAAGCGCGCCCCACGACCGGCCTCGACGCTTCCGCTCCGCCCGGCATGCCTGTTGCCCGCAGGCCTGCCGGACGGCTCTGCCGCGCGGAGGCGCGCGGCGGATCCCCGCTGCCGGCGCGCCTCGATGATCGCGAGGCGCGGCCGCATGCAGGGTGCCCGGGAGAGGCCGACATGATCACGCTTGCCAACATCCTGGTAGCCACCGACTTCGGCGACGCGGCAGAGGCCGCCCTTTCGTATGCCCGCGCGCTCGCGCGGGCCTTCGGCGCCACGCTTCACGTGCTCCACGTGCGCGAGAACACGTTCCTGCGTCCGACACCCGCAGATCCCCAGGCACTCGAAGAGGCCGCGCTGGCGCAGCTCCACGAGCGCCTCACCGACGACGATCGCCGGCAGCTGCGCGCGCAGGCCATCGTCGAGACGTCGGATGCCCCGGCCGCCGCCATCGTCGCGTACGCCCGGCGCGCGGGGATCGATCTCATCGTGACCGGGACGCATGGGCGCACGGGCCTCGAGCGCGCGTTGCTCGGAAGCGTCGCCGAAGAGATCGTGCGCACGGCGCCGTGCCCCGTGCTCACCGTCCGACATCCGTAGCAGACGCTTACCAACGGCACGGGGCCTGCGCCGGCGCTTAACCGCGCGAGAGGCGCGGCGCGTCACTCGATGGCGTGGCAGCTGTCGCACTCCTGCGCGATCCTCCGGCCGTCGCGCGAGGCGTGCCGGTCGTCGTGGCACCGGAAGCATCCGGGCGAGTCGACATGGCCGGTGTGCGCCGGATACGTGCCGAATTCCACGTTCATCGCCGGAAAGACATTGCGGGCGTAGATTTCCTGCACGGCAGCGATGGCGCGATCGATGTCCGCGACGCGCGCCGCCGCCGCCCGGGGCTGCTCGCGGCTGAAGAAGTCCCGGAGGCGGCGCGCGATCTCGTCCGCCGCGGCCTGCTGCGACGGAAAGCGCCCCTTCAGCACGCGGACGGCCTCGCGGTGCACGTAGGGGAGGTCGGCCGGGATCCGGCCGTCCGCCATCGCCTCGTTGACGGCGCGCTCCGCCGTCGGCGCGATCTGGTGGCTGGGGCGATTGTGGCAGTCAAGGCACCCCATGCGGCGCCAGCCGGCGGCCGGCGGCTCCTGGCGCTCCCCCTCGGCCGAGAACACCCGCATGACGCCGTCGCGTCCCCGCATCCGCACGTAGGGAATCGTCTGCTGGCCCTCGTCGGCCGCGATGTACTCGACCTCGTGCGCGACGTTCATGTGGGAGTGAATGCCGGTCGCCGTCCCCAGGCGCCGGTCTCCGCCCCCGACGTGCAGGCGCAAGGTCGTCACGGTCTGGGTGTTCGTCTCGTCGTCGGCATACTCGACGATCCGGCGGATCCGGTCCCCGTACGGCTGGTCGGCCCAGTGGCACCGTTCGCACGCATCGCGCGCCGAGAGCAGGCGGTCCGCCCGTGCGACGATCGGGCGCGGATACGTGCCGAAGATCGTCGCGAGCACCCGCCGCGTGCCGGCGAGCTTCGACGAGGCGAACGACGACGCCCCCGGCCCGACGTGGCATTCCACGCAGCGCACGCGGGCGTGCGCCTGGCGCTCGTGGCTCACGAACTCGGGCTGCATGACCGTGTGGCACACCTGGCCGCAGAACTGGACCGAGTCCATGTATTCCACGCCACGATAGGACGCCATCGCGACGATCACCACGTTGATGATCGTCAACGCGAGCACGAGGACGGCGGTGTGCCGCTGGGCCGGATCGTCGAGGTCGATGCGCGGCCAGCGGACGGCCGAGGGCGGGCGCCCCGCGGCGCGGCGCCGCCCTTCCAGCCAGGCGCCGAGCGGGATCAACGCCAGCCCGACGACGAAGGCGGCCGGCAGGAGCAGGAAGAACACGATGCCGAGGTAGGGGGTCGTGTGCAGGCCCGCGGCGTCGGCGGCGACCGCCGCCAGGAAGACCAGGGCGCTGGCCGTCGTCAGCAGCGCCCCGACGACGGACAGCGTGTTGCGGGTCAGGCGAAGGTGGTCGGCCATGGGCGCCAGTCGAACGGTTGATGCGCGGCCCGGCGCCGCGAGCGCCGGCTGGGGGCGCGCGGCGGTGGCCGCCGGGCGCCGACGGCTGTGCAACATCGGCGCCGACCCAGGGCGCGCGCCGCCACATGGTAACCCGGAGCCCGCGGTGCGAGCGCCAGGGGTGCCGGCGGAGCTCCAGCTGCGGCGAGCCCGGCTTTCCCTTCGCCGGCCGAGCGGCCGCCCTTCGTCTCTCGGCGAAGGCCGAAGCCCGGAGCGGAACGCTTGATTGGCCCAAACAGTTGCTTTATACAGATGTTTGAGATGAAGCGACTCGCGCTCTCCCTCGTGCTCCTCCTGGGCGCCGGCGGCGCCGTGGCCTACGTCCGCTGGTCGCAGCCGGCCGATCTGGTGCTGACGGGCATCGTCACGACCAACGACGTGATCGTCAGCCCGCAGATTACCGGGCAGATCGAGAAGCTGCTGGTCCGGGAGGGCGACCAGGTCGCGCGCGATCAGCTGCTGGCCGTGATCGCGCCCGACGAGCTGCGCACCGACAGGGAGTACTACACGCACACCGCCGAGGGCTACGAGTCGCAGGTGAAGGAGAGCGAGGCCGCGCTCCGGTACCAGCAGCGGCAGACCGAGGATCAGATCCGGCAGGCTGAGGCGACGCTGGCCTCGACCATCGCCCAGGAGAAGTCGGCCGAGGCCGACCGCGAGAACGCCCGGCTCGTCTTCGAGCGGTACCAGAAAATGGTCGAAGAGGACGTCGTCACCAAGGAGCAGTTCGATCAGGCGCGCACGGCGTACGACGCCGCCTCGGCCAAGGTCGACTCGCTCGCCCGACAGGTCGAGGCGGCGCGGTCGGCGGTGGCTCTGGCCCGCGCCAACGCCGAGCAGGTGGCGATCCGCCGCAGCCAGCTGGCCGCGAGCCGGCAGCAGCACGCGGCGGCCAACGCGCAGCGCGCCAAGGCGGACGTCCGGCTGGCGTACACCGAGCTGCGGGCGCCGATCGCCGGCCTCGTGGACGTCCGCGCGGTGCGCCCGGGCGAGGTCGTCACGCCAGGCCAGGCGGTGGTGACTCTGATCAACCCGGACGATCTCTGGGTGCGGGCGGACGTCGAGGAGACCTACGTCGATCGCGTGCCGGTCGGCACGACGCTCCAGGTGCGCCTGCCCTCGGGCGCCCAACGCCCCGGCACGGTGATCTTTCGGGGCGTCGACGCAGCCTTCGCCACCCAGCGCGACGTCAGCCGGACCAAGCGCGACATCAAGACGTTCGAGATCCGGCTGCGCGTCGACAACCGCGATCGCGCCCTCGCGGTGGGCATGACGGCGTACGTGCTGCTGCCCCTTCGATGACGGCCGCACCACGGCTCCAGGCGGCCTCCGCCACGGGGGCTTCGAGCGTCGTCCGGAGCGCGGCGGCTTCGAGCCGCGCACTGGCGCGCGGCGGCTCCAGCCAAGCGGAGGTCCGGTCCATGCCGGCGATCGAGGTCCGGAACATCGTCAAGACCTTCGGCGACTTCACCGCCCTCAAGGGGATCACGTTCACCGTCGAGCCGGGGGAGATCTTCGGCCTCCTCGGGCCCAACGGCGCCGGCAAGTCCACGCTGATCCGCATCCTGACGACGCTTCTGCCGCCCACGTCGGGGACGGCGCGCGTCAACGGGTTCGACGTGGTCGCCGAGGCCGACCAGGTGCGCCACTCGATCGGCGTGATCCCGCAGGCGATGACGAGCGACCTCGAGCTCAGCATCGACGAGAACCTGCTCATCTACGCCAAGCTCTACGGCGTCCCCCGCGAACGCCGCACGCGCATCATCGACGAGCTGCTCGACGCCGTGGAGCTGACGGCCTGGCGCGACAAGCCCGTCAAGAACCTCTCGGGCGGCATGCGGCGGCGGGTTGAGATCGCGCGCGGCCTCGTCCACGAGCCGCGCATCTTCTTCCTCGACGAGCCGACGACCGGCCTCGACCCGGTGTCGCGCGTGGCGGTGTGGGAGATGCTTCAGCGGATCAAGGCCGAGCGCGATCTGACCGTGCTCATCACGACGCACTACATGGACGAAGCTGACAAGCTGTGCGACCGGATCGCCATCGTCGACCACGGCGAGCTCAAGGCGCTCGACTCGCCGCTCAAGCTGAAGGCGTCGATCCCGGGCAAGAACGTCATCGAGGTCAGCTTCGGCGCCGAGCCGGCGGGCTGGCGGGAGGCGCTCGAGCGGCTGCCGGAGGTCGAGCGGATCGCAGCCCACGATCACGTCTTCCGCATCGCCTCGTCCAACGGCCCGGCGACGACCACGGCCCTCATGGACCTGGCCGCGCGGAGCGGCGTCCCGGTCCAGTCGCTCTCGGTCCAGAGCACGACGCTCGACGACGTGTTCGTCCACTACGCCGGGCGCGCGCTGCGCGACGCGCTCCAGGAGGCGTCGCCGCGCGAGAGCCCCTTCATGATCCGGCGAGGCTGACCATGCACCGCACCTGGGCCATCATCGAGCGCGAGCTGCGGCGCTTCCGCCGCAGCCCGACGCTGATCGTCATGTCGATGATCATGCCGATCGCGCAGCTGGTCGTGCTCGGCAACGCGTTCGGCGGGAACGTCAAGCACCTCAAGCTCGGGGTGGTCGACGAGGACCGGGGCGTCCCGGCCGTCCGCGTCCGCGAGCTCGCGCACGCCATTCAGTCGGGCCCCCGCACGCTCGATCTCATCGAGTACGGCGATCAGGGCCGCGCGCTCGAGGACCTGCGCAACGGCCGCCTCAACGGCGTGCTGACGATCCCGCCGGAGTTCTCGCGCAAGACGCTGGAGCGGGCCGACCCGCGGATCGCGCTCATCGAGGACAACACCGACAACTTCGTGTCGGCCACGCTCGCCGCCACCGTCAACTCGCTCGTCGCCTCCTACGGCCAGCCCGCGGCGACGACGCGCCGGCTCGCCGGCGAGCCGACGCTCGACGTGGTCGAGGTCTACCCCTACGTCCCGTACATCCAGTACCTGCTGCCGGGCTCGGTCGTCATGTCGATCTTCATGATGGTGATGATCGGCGGCGGCATCATCTTCATCGACGACAAGGCGCGCGGCCTCCACGAGGGCTATCTCGTGACGCCGATCTCGAAACTCGAGCTGGTCGCCGGCTTCAACATCTCGGGCACCATCAAGGCCGTCCTGGCCGGATGCGTGCTGATGACGATCGGATCGCTCATCGCCGGCATCCCGAACCCGTTCGACGCGGTACGGCTCGCCCGCCTCGTTGTCGTCGTGGTGACCACTTCGTTTGCGCTGATCAGCCTGATGTTCCTGCTGATGGTCCGCGTGTCGGATCCGCTCGTGCCGCGCGCGATCTTCGGTGTGCTGAACACGTTCCTCTACTTCCCGAGCGGCGCCGTCTACCCGACGCAGGGCTTCCCGCGCTGGATGCAGGCCATCGCCGCGGTCGATCCGTTCACCTACGCCGTCCACGCGCTCAAGAGCCTGCTGCTCAAGAACACGGGCCTGGAGGCGATCGGCGCCGATCTCGCCTACCTGGCGGTCTTCTCGGTCATCGCCATGACGGCGGCCACGCTCCTCTTCAAGCGAAGCCTGTGAAGGCGCTCGTTCGCGGCTCCTCGCTGGCGATCGCCACGCGGCAGCGTCTCATCGAGACCGCGGCGGAGCTGTTCGCCCGCCGCGGATTCAAGGACGTCACCATCCGGGAGATCTGCCGCGCGGGCCGAGCCAACGTCGCGGCCGTCAACTACCACTTCCACGACAAGCTGGGCCTCTACACCGCCGTCGTCCGCGCGGCGATCGCCCAGATTCGCGGCACGAGCGACCTGGCCCGGCAGGCCGGCGAGGGGGCGTCGCCCGCGGAGAAGCTGCGCGCCTACGTCCGCGTCTTCCTGGAGCGGGCGGCGGCCAGGGGGCGCGACGCCTGGATGTACCAGCTGATGGCGCGCGAGATGACCGAGCCGACGCCGGCCTTCGATCTGATCGTGCAGCAGGCCATCCGCCCCCGGATCGCGTACCTCGGCGGCATCATCGGCGAGCTCGTCGGATGCCCGCCGACCGACGACCGCGTCCTGCGCTCGATCGCCAGCCTGCAGGCGCAGCTGCTGTTCTTCTCGAACCCGGGCGTCGCCCGCATGTACCCAACACTCGACCTCGCGCCGCCGGCCATCGAGGATCTCGCCGACCACATCGCGACCTTTTCGCTCGCCGGCATCCGCGCCGCCGGCCAGCGCCGCCCCTCCCGCGCGGCGCGCACGCCGCGCGGCGGACCCCGGCGCGCGGTCCAGACGGCTTGAAGCCCTGACTGACCAGGAGTCGCCCCCATGACCTTCCTCGACCGGGCGCGCTGCACGCGCGCACTCCGAGCGGCCGCCGCAGCCGGCGCCGCCGTCTTCGTGATGCTGAACGTCGACACGGCCGGGGCCCAGCCGGCGACAGGAGGACCTGAGGCCGGCCCCCAGAGCCTCGCCGCCGCCGCGGCCGGCCCGCTTCCCCGCCTCCAGAACCTGATGCGGGACGCGGCCGAGCGGCTCGCCCAATCGGACAGCCGCGGCGGCGCCCCCCGCGCCTCCCGCAGCGGCCAGGCCACAGCCCCGCCGCAGGTGCTTCGGCTGACGCTGGACGATGCCGTCAAGCTGGCGCTCGACAAGAACCTCGACATCGCGGTCGAGCGCGTCAATCCGCAGATCGCCGACGTCTCGATCGCCGGCGTGCAGGCGGCCTACGCGCCCACGATCACGGCGCTCTTCGGCGGCCAGCGCCAGACCTCGGCGCCCATCACGCTCTTCACCGGCGGCCAGCTGGTGACGACGAGCACGGCGACCTTCAACGGGCAGCTCACCGAGAACCTCCCCTGGGCCGGCGCGCGCCTGACGCTCGCGTGGAACAACAACCGCGTGTTCACCAACAGCTTCTTCTACAACTTCAACCCGGCGTACAACGCGACGCTCAGCGCGCAGTACACGCAGCCGATCCTGCGCGGCCTCAAGACCGACGCCGCGCGGCAGCAGCTCGCCGTCGCCAAGGTGAACCGCGCCATCTCCGACCTGCAGCTGCAGGCCACAATCGTTAACACGATCACGGCGGTCCGCCACGCCTATTGGGATCTCGTGCTCGCGACCGAGGCGATCGACGTCGCCAGAGCGTCGGTCGACCTCGCCCACCAGCTCGTCGTCGAGAACGAGAAGCGCGTGCAGGCCGGCACGATGACTCGCCTCGACCTGGTGACGGCCACCTCGCAGGAGGCCAGCGAGCGCCACGCGCTCGTCGTCGCCGAGGGGAACCGCCGGACAGCGGAGCTCGCGCTCAAGCGGCTGCTGGCAGCCGGATCGGACGATCCGTTGTGGGGCTCGGTGATCGACCCGGTCGACCGGCCGGACGACCGGCCGCAGCCGATCGACGTCGAGGCGGCGGTCAAGCGGGCCCTGGCCATGCGCACCGATCTCGCGCGGGCCCGACGTCAGGCGGCCGCGAACGACGCGGCGCTCCAGTACTTGCGCGATCAGACGCGGCCTCAGGCCGACGTCGTGGCTGGCTACTCCGTGGCGGGGCTCGGCGGGACCCAGCTGCTCCGGCCCGGCGATTCGTTCGCCTCGCTCGCGGGCCCGGTCGTCGGCACGCTCCCGGGCGCCTACGGCGATGCGCTGCGGACGCTGCTCGAGAACAAGTACCCCACGTGGGGCGTCGCCCTCAACGTGACCTACCCGATCGGAGATCACGCGGCAAAGGCCGAAGCCGCGCGCGCCGAGCTGCAGGCGGCGCAGGTCGCCGCCGAGACGCGCCAGCTCGAGGTCCAAGTGGTCACCGATGTCACGAACGCGGCCATCGCCGCCCGCAACGCCTTCGACGAGATCGATGCGGCCAAACAGGCGAGCGACCTGGCCGCGCAGAAGCTCGAGGCCGAGCAGAAGAAGTTCAGCGTCGGCCTCTCCACGAATTACCTCGTCGTCCAGGCGCAGAAGGACCTCGCCGAGGCGCAGAACGCGGTCCTACGGGCCGAGATCGCGTATCAGCAGGCGCTTATCGACTTCGATCGGGCGCAGCAGACTACTCTGCAGTCGGCGGGCGTCACCGTCGTCTCGACGGCCATCCCGGAGCCGGCCGTCGGAAGCGGGCGCCCGGCCAGCCCCGCCCCGTCGGGATCGTTCGTTCCGTGAAGCCCGGCGCAGCGCCGGGCGAGCCGGCTACGGCACCACGATCAGCTCCGCCTTTGCCCAGGGATGCTCCTGGCACGTGTAGGGATAGCTGCCCGGCCTGTCGAAGGTGACGGCTCCTGCTTCGAGCGGCGCGAGGCGGCCCGTCGTCCAGGAGCCGTCCTCGGCCACGACGGTGTGCGCGAGGCGACCGTTGTTGACCCAGAGGACACGCGTGCCGGCCTTCACGCGCGCGCGATAGACGCTGAAGGCGTACTCGTCGTTCATGTAGCGGGCGCCGCCCGTCGAGTTGTCGCGCACGTTCGACACGAGCTCGATCCGGTTGGTGTCCTGGATCGGCCCGTTGAACGGCGAGGGATCGGCCGCCCGCGCCGCCTGCGGGGGCGGCCCCTGCGGCGGGAGGGCGCCGGCGAGCTTGAACGCGATGACCTGGTTCCGGGCGCCCAGCGCGACGTAC
>Ga0070741_10010140_pt1 | contig 17939 bp, 13 predicted proteins | sample Coa_R1_4_FD_66440 | JGI IMG/M metagenome (GOLD analysis project Ga0070741, IMG submission 66440) | Surface soil microbial communities from Centralia Pennsylvania, which are recovering from an underground coalmine fire - Coalmine... | ecosystem: Environmental > Terrestrial > Soil > Unclassified ...
CCGCGCATGAAGCCAACCTCGCCCACGCTGAACGGCGGGAAATTGTAGTGCAGCATGAATCGCTTGGTGACTTCGCCCGGCTCCAGCAGTTCCACGCGCTGCTCGTCTTCTTTCGTGCCGAGCGTGATGGTCACCAGCGCCTGCGTTTCGCCGCGGGTGAAAAGGGCCGAGCCGTGCGTGCGCGGGAGCACGCTGGTTTCGATCGTAATCTGCCGGATCTGGTCGAACGCGCGACCGTCCGGACGGCGGTGCCTCTCGAGCATCTCGTCGCGGAAGATCCGCTCCTTGAGAACGTCGTAGAGCTTCGCCGCTTCGTCCTGTTGCTCTTCGGGAAGGCTATCGACCAGCTTGTGCTTGATCTCGTGGACCTTGGCGTAACTTTCCAGCTTCGGATACTTCTCTGTGTTCAGCGCATCCGTCAAGTCGGCGCGGCACTGTTTCTCGATCTGCGCGTACAGTTCCTGATTGATGGGCGGCGGCTCGAATGTGCGCTTCGGCTTGCCCGCCGCGGCGACCATCTGCCGGATGGTGGCGGCGATCCTTTTGCAGCAGTCGTGGCCGAACTCGATCGCGCCGAGCACCTCGTCTTCCGACGCTTCGATCGAGCCCGCTTCCACCATCACAATACCGTCTTCGGTGCCCGCGACCACGATGTTCAGCTTCGATTCGCGCCCTTCCGAGTAGGTGGGGTTGGCGATATATTTCCCGTTCAGCATGCCGACGCGGACGCCCCCCAGCACATGTGCGAAGGGCAGGTCCGAGATCGCGAGGGCCGCCGCCGCGCCCACGATGGCGAGCGAATTCGGGTCCTGTTCCGGATCGGCCGACAGCACCATGGCGATAATCTGGGTCTCGTTCAGGAAACCTTCGGGGAACAGCGGACGGATGGGCCGGTCGATCAACCGGCTGGTGAGAATCTCTTTTTCCGAGGGACGTCCCTCGCGTTTGATAAAGCCGCCCGGAATCTTGCCGGCGGCGTAAGTGTATTCCCGATAGTCGACGGTGAGCGGAAAGAAACCCGCTCCCGGTTTGGGCTCTTCGGCGCCGCAGGCGGTGACCAGCACCACCGAATCGCCGGAGCGAACGACGACCGCGCCGTTCGCCTGTTTGGCCATCTTGCCTGTTTCGAGCGTGATCTTGCGGTCGCCCAAATCAACGTCAAAAGTGTGGATCATTCAATTAACCTCCAACCTCGTCCGGGATCGCCCGGACTGGTTCTCTGGCCGGATTTCAACCGGCGTCCTTGAGACTGGAGTTGACAGGATAGGACCACCCGCATACGGCGGAGTGGACTGTGGAATTACAGGAGACGCCAATGCGCTCCTTCCTTCAGAGAGTCTCTAGCGGCGGATGCCGAGTTTCTGAAGGACCGCTTTATAACGTTCTGGGCTGGTATTTTTCAGATACGTCAGAAGCCGACGCCGCTTGGCCACCATGATCAGCAGACCTCGTCGCGAGGCATGGTCCTTCTTGTGCGTCTTGAAATGCTCCGTAAGCTGGGTGAGGCGCTCGCTCAACAGAGCAATCTGAACTTCCGGCGATCCGGTGTCGGACTTATGGGTTTGATTCCTTGCGAGAATCTGCCTTTTGGTTTCGATCGCCAGTGCCATTTCTAGAGTTGCTACTCCTTGTCTTCTCTTTATCTCGTTTGGATACCTGTCCAGAATACCACAGATGCAGCGCGGTTGGCAGGCGCTTTCCTGTCAGCCGATTACGGCAGAATCGGGACGTGAGAAGCCGGCAGCGCGGAATTGGTAAAATCCAAGCCTATGAAGTTGCACATAGCTGCAATCCTGCTTTCTCTCCCGCTGCTGGCGGACGATATTGCCACCAGCAAGGGAACCCTGACCATTACCCCGATCCAACACGCCAGTTTCATGATCGAAGCCGGCGGCAAAGTGATCTATGTGGATCCCGCCCAGGGTAGCTATGAGGGTCGCCCGAAGGCCGACCTCATCCTGATCACCGATATCCACGGCGATCACATGGCGCCCAAAATCGTTGACAGCCTGCGCAAGCCGGGCACGTCCATCATCGCCCCCGAAGCGGTTGCCAAGTCCGTTACCGGGGCGAAGATCATCCGCAACGGCGAAACCATGCAGGAGGGAGACTGGAAACTTGAAGCGATCCCGATGTACAACCTGAAGCGCGGGCCGTCGGAAGGCAAGTTCTATCACGACAAAGGGCGCGGCAACGGTTACGTGCTCACCTACGGCGGGAAACGAATTTACATCTCCGGCGACACGGAAGGAATCCTCGAAATGAGAGCGCTCAAAAATATCGACGTTGCGTTTGTGTGCATGAACCTGCCCTTCACGATGACACCCGAGGAAGCGGCCGACGCCGTGCGCGCTTTTCATCCAAAGATCGTGTACCCGTATCACTACCGCGGGTCGGATGTGAAAGCTTTTGAGAAGGCCCTGGCGGGAACGGGAATCGAGGTCAGGTTGCGGAACTGGTATCCAGGGTGAGCGTTCTCACGCTACTGCTTCTTGTCCTGATCCTGCGAGTTGTAGACCTTTTCGCCGGGGTGAACGAGCCCCAGGTGGCGGCGAATCTCCAACTCCTGCTCGGCGGGATTGTCTTGCAGCCTTTTCAGCTTGTTCCGCTTCTGTTCGATTTGCTTGGCAAGGTCGGCGTTCCCTTTTTCGAGCTCTTTGATCTCCGCCTGCTTCTTCATCAGGGCGGGAATCCCTTGGGAACCGCGTAACGTATAAATGCCGAATCCGATCACCATTGCGATGGCGATCACGTAGGCAAGTTTACTCCAAGTGAATCTCATTTCGGGCCGGAAGATAATAGTAACATCAGTAAGCGGCGGCATCTTCAAATTTTTTAACATGACCGATAAAATTGTTGTGCTTAACACCTGTGCCAGCGCGGAGGAAGCGGAGAACATTGCGCGCGGATTAATCGAGGCGCGACTGGCAGCCTGTGTCAGTGTGTTACCGGGCGCGCGCAGTTACTATCGTTGGCAGGGTGTCATCGAAAATGCGGACGAGTGGCTGCTGTTGATCAAGACGTCGCGCGAGCTTTTCGAAAGCCTGCGCCTCGAACTGGAGAAGCTGCACTCCTACGAAGTACCCGAACTGATAGCATTGCCAATCGTGGATGGTGCTCCGAATTACTTGAACTGGCTGGAAGCCGAGATCGCGCAAACCCGTGAGTAAGTGGCTACAAGCGTATGATAGTATACACTCTGGGGTGAATCTCGGTTTGCGGGAAGGCATGGCGATCATTCTGGATATGGACGGAGTGATTATCGATTCAAACCCGGTTCACCGTACGGCCTGGAGTATCTACAACCGCCGCTTCGGGATCGAAACCAGCGAGGCCATGCAAGAGCGGATGTACGGCAGGCGGAATGACGAGATTGTGCGGGATTTTCTGGGATCGGAACTAACGGCGGAGGAAGTGCGCGAGCACGGCGCCGCTAAGGAACGCCTGTACCGCGAACTGATGGCGGAGACGATGCCGCGATCCCTGGTGCCCGGCGTGCGCGAATTCCTGGAGCGTTATGCGCGATCTCCGCTCGGGGTGGCGACAAACGCGGAGCCCGAGAATGTAGACTTTGTGCTCGACGGCGCCGGGCTGAGACCATTCTTCCAGGTAATCGTCGACGGCCGTCAGGTGCACAATCCCAAGCCCGACCCCGAAGTGTTTTTGCGCGCCGCCGAACTGATGGAAGTGGCGGCCTGCGACTGTATCGTTTTCGAAGATTCCCTGCCTGGCCTGAAGGCCGCCCGAAGGGCGGGGATGCGGACGGTGGGGGTGAAGACCACCCACGCCGAACTGTCGGACGCCGATCTGGCTATCGACGATTTTTTGAGCCCGGAACTGGACGAATGGCTGCGTTTACAAATCCCGCGCCGTTGAGCCGCAGGTTCAGTTGGATCGCAGCGGCGGTGTTCTGGCTGCCGTTGGCCGCCGGTCCGCTCACGCTGCGCCTGGAAGAGGCGGGTTCGCGAACGCCCATTGATTTCGCTCCCGCGTACGCCGGTAAGGTCGTGGAGGTGAAGGGTGTCGTTGCGTCGCGGGCGATTTCGTTCCTGAACTACCAGCAACTCGCGATTCAAGAAGGTGGTTTCGGCCTGCTGCTGGAAGGCCCCCACGGGACGTTTGACAAGCTCAATCCCGGCGACGAGATCCACGTGGTGGGCAAGATCGCAGCCCGGACCGGCATGGTGATTCTGCAGCCGAGTGAGCCCCCGCGCATCCTGTTCCATGGCGCTCCCCCGGCCCCGGAAGTGTTGGATCGCGAGAAACTTCGCGGTACACGTTATTTGGGCCTCCTGGTGACGACCGAAGGCCGGGTAACCGATATGGGCGAAAGCAGCGGCGGCTCGTATCTCATCATCGGGGATTCCAAAACCTCCTATAAGCTGTTCGTGCCTTACTCGCGCCAGTCGCCGTCAGCGGCGTTTCCAGGCATTAACGAGGGAGACTTGGTGCGCGCTACCGGTATCGCCTCGCAATACTGCCCGATTCCGCCTTTCAACCGCTGGTATGAGATGGTGATGCCGTCGAGTGTTTCGGTGGTCCGGATCGCCGGCGGATGGGTGATCGATCCGCTGGCCGTGGCGGGCACCCTGGCGCTGGTGCTGATTGTCGGTGTCACCTGGTGGTCGCGCGAGCGTCGTATGCGCACACAGCGTGAAATGCTGACCGCAGTGCACGCGCTGGGCGAAGAGATACCGGGCCTTTCTTCCACGGCCGAGATTCTGAAGCGCATCGGCGCCGCCATGCCGCGCCTGTTCCGGGTGTCGCGAGTCCGGCTCTACGTGTACAGCAAGGGTTCGAAAACCTTGGACGAGGTGGCGGCTGACGACAAGGCCCACCACCCCGTATCGATCAATCTCGATGCGCCCGGAGGCCGGACGGAGCCTGGTGTGGTGGCTTGTTTCCAGAACCGCACCCAACTCGCGGTTCCCGATACGTCGAAGAGTCCGTTTGCGGTTTCGGATGAGCGCGGACGGCCGGACTCCCGCACACTGCTGTTCGTGCCCATGTTCGTGCAGGGTGAGGTGATCGGCGTCGTTGAAATCGGCCGGGACAAGGGTCCCCGCACGTTCACAGCCGACGAGTTGACGCTGGCACAGCACTTGGCCAACCAGACAGGGCTGGCGATCCAGTTGGTCGGGCAACGGTCCGTGCGCGAGCAATTGTTCCGCACCGAAAAACTGGCCGCCGTCGGGCGTCTGATTTCGGGCGTGGTGAACGAACTGCAGGCGCCGCTGGCCACCATCACGAAGATGGCGCGGACCGTGCTGGCCGACGAACCATATTCGGCGGCGGATCGGGAACTGCGCGTGATCGCATCGGAGGCGGGCAAAGCGTCGGAGATCGTTACCCGGCTGGTTTCCTTCGCCGGCGGCGAACAGGTGGAAGCCAAGCCGGTCGATATCAACGCGGTTCTTCGTAACCTGATGGAGTTTCGATTGCGGGAATGGAAGGCGCGCGGCATTCGCATGCGCGACCTGATTGCCGACCGTCCGCTCATGGTGATGGGATCGCAAGGCCAACTCGAGCAGGTTTTTCTGAACCTTCTGGTTCATGCCGAGCAAACGATGACCGATATGGCCGAGAAGATCATCGTGGTGCGCACCAGCACGTTGGCGCGGCGGGTTCTGATCGAGATCGGTTACCGAAGTTCGGGCGAAGCGGAAGGGGAGGATCCGTTCTCCAAATGGTCCGAGAATTCGAGCGGTGCGCTCGGTCTCGGGGTGTGCCGCAGTATCATTGCCGGACACAGCGGGGAAGTGCGGCTGCTGCGCGGACAGGGGGCGGAGGCGCGCTTCGAGGTGGAACTTCCGGCGGCGGGGGTCGACGCGCCGGCGGCCGGTCCCGGCGAACCGCCGCGCAACCGTTCGCGCCAGCGAACAGCCATGCTGCTCGAACCGGACGAAAGCGCTCAGCGGCAACTCCTGGCCATGCTGACCTCCCGCGGCTATCGCGTGGTGCCCGTGCCGAGTCCGGAACTGGCGTTGGACATGGGGCGACGGCTGCGCTTCGATATCGTCTTCTGCTCGAGCCGTCTGCCCGGCTTGAACTGGGTGGAGCTTTCGGAGCAGTTCCAGCAAATGGTAGACGCCTTCGTGCTCATTTCCGAGGCCTACGATCCGGATCTGCAGATCAATTTCGAACGTAATCGGCGATTCGTGGTGAACAAGCCGTTCGACGCCGTGCAACTCGACCGCGTGCTGGCGTTCGCCGAAAATCCGCCCACCCGCCGCGAACTGATGGCCGGTTGAGCTTGGACCTGTCCCTGTGCGGCGGGCAATCGTGCCCGATGCCGCAAGAATTTCCCGCGTTCGGACATTTGCATAATAGTGGGGAGGACTCCATGGTGCGCGGCCGGTCCTTCTGATCGCGGGCGTCCGCCCGCCCGCATTTCCGCGGTGTTTCCATACTTTCGAAATGCTTGCGGCATTTGGCAAGCGTGACCGCAGCCGGCTGGACGCGCTGGAGGCGCCTCCGGGCCTGAATAGCCCGGCCCACTACTCTAGAATAAAATCATGATTCCGCGCACGATTCTCCTGCTCACGGCGATGGCTCTCTGCGCGCCGGCGCAGCCGAAATACAACGGGCCGAAGCCGGACAAACCCGATCTGCCGTACCTGGTACACGCCGACAACCTGGTGCCGACCGAAGCCCAGGAGGCGCGCGAGCAGAAGGGCAAGAAAGAGCAGATCACGTATATCGTGTCCGGCGCGACATCGACGGCAAAAACGCCGCTGGCGTCGCCGATTTTTCTGATCCAGACGCAGGACCTCGATGCCAGCAAGCTCCAGCTCTACAAGCTGGAGGTGAAGGGCGGGCAGCGCGAGATTTCGTTCACCAAGAAGAAGCAGCCGGCTGCGATCATCGTCAACGCGACGCCGGCGGGATCCGGCGGTCTGTACCGCATTGAGGTGGAACAGACGCTGTCGCCCGGGGAGTACGCGCTCACGCCGGAAGGTTCGAACAAGGTATTCTGCTTCGCGGTGTTCTGAAAGAGTACATGGGGGTCCCGCGCCTGGAACTGCGCCAGGTCACCAAAACGTATCGCACAAACGGACAGAGCACAGAGGTTCTGCACGGCGTTTCGCTCGTGGCCGAGGCCGGCACGGTGACGGCGCTGGTGGGACGGAGCGGCTGCGGTAAAACCACGCTGCTGAACCTCGCCGGAGCCATGGATTTTCCCACTTCGGGTGACGTGCTGATCGATGGACGATCCACGCGTGCGCTCGGAGAGGCGGAACTGACGGCGCTGCGGCGCCGCCGCGTGGGATTCGTCTTCCAGTTCTTCCAGCTTCTGCCGACGCTGACGGCGCTCGAGAACGTGGAATTGCCGCTGCTGCTGGCCGGCGGGGCGCGCGCAACCGAGACTGCGCGAGAGCGGCTACGGTGGGTCGGGCTCGAAGAGAAGGCCGCGTCGATGCCCTATCAGCTGTCGGGCGGACAGGCGCAGCGGGTGGCCATCGCCCGGGCCCTGGTGCACCAGCCCGACTTGCTCATCGCCGACGAGCCTACCGGCAATCTGGACACGGCCAGCGGCGAACAGGTGCTGACGCTGATCCGCAAGGCGGCCGCCGACTTCGGGGCCGCCGTCGTGATGGCCACGCATAGCGCGGAGGCCGCCGCGATCGCGGGCCGGAGCCTGCAACTCCGCGATGGCCGGGTGGTGGAGTGAAGCTCGTCCGGACCCTCGTGCTGCGGCCGCTGGCGCGCGACCCCCTGCGGACCGCCCTCACCGTCCTTGCCGTCGCATTGGGCGTAGCAGTGGTTGTGGCCATCGATCTGGCGGGCGATGCCGCCACGGGGTCGTTTCGTTCCTCGCTGGTGACGCTGGTCGGCGCGACCGATCTGCAGATCGTGGCCAACGGCGGCGTGGACGAGCGCTGGATGGGCAAACTCGCCGTACTGCCTTACGACGTGCGCTTCGCGCCTGTCATCGAGACGCAGGCGCAGGTGAATGGGGCCGGCGCAGTAACGCTGTACGGCGTCGATCTGCCGGCGTATGCCAACAAGCCGGACGCGCTGGTGATTTCGCGCCCGCTGGCTGACCGGCTTCACGTGCGGACGGGCGATCGCTTGAAGCTGCTGCTCAACGATGCTTCGGGCGAATTCACGCTTGCGGAGGTGGCCGATTCCAAGGAGGCGGAGTTCGTCGCGCTGGATATCGCGGAGGCGCAGAAAGTGTTGAATGAATACGGCCGCCTGGACCGCATCGACGTGTTCGTCTCGCCACACGAGGAATTCGCCAAGGTGGAAGGCGCGATCCGGGCGCTGCTGCCGGCGGGGTACAGCATGCAGAAGCCGGGGGCGCGCAGCGACGAGAACCAGCGCATGCTGCGCGCATTCCGGTGGAATCTGCGGGTGCTCAGCTATATTTCGCTGGTGGTGGGGGCATTCCTCATCTACAACACGATTTCAGTGAGCGTGGTGCGGCGGCGGCCGGAGATCGGGATCCTGCGCGCGATCGGGGCTGCCCGCGCGCACGTGTTCTGGCTGTTTCTTGGCGAAGCGCTGCTGTTCGGGCTTGTCGGGTCGACGCTCGGTGTGGTGCTGGGGCGCTTGCTGGCCGCTGCCACGGTCGGGCTGATCGCGCAGACCGTGAACGCGCTCTACACCAGCAGCCGGCCGGCAGCGGTTTCGCTGGGCGCGGGCGAGATCGCGACCGGCATCATCGCGGGCCTGGTGGTCGCCGTCATTTCGGCCTTTGCGCCGGCCCGCGAAGCCATGCAGGTTGCGCCGACGGAAGCGATGGGCCGCGGCGCTTACGAGCATCACGCGCGCCTGCACTGGATTCGCGATCTGGCCCTATCCGCAGCCGTGGCGGCGCTGGCTTTGGCGGCTTCGCTGGCGCCTCCGATCGACGGCAGTCCGGTTGGCGGATACGCCGCGGCCCTGCTGGCGATCGTGGCGGCGGCACTTGCCACACCGGCCGTGGTGGTGGCCGTCAACAGGATGGCCCGCGCGCTGGCGCGCCGGCTTTTCGGCCCCGAAGGATTGCTGGCCGCCCGCAGCCTGGTCGCCGGGCTGGCGCGCTCTTCGGTGGTCGTCGGCGCGCTGGCCACGGCGATTTCGATGATGGCCAGCGTCGGGATCATGGTCGGCAGCTTTCGCGAGACGGTGGTGGTCTGGCTCGATACCCAGCTGCGCGCCGACCTCTACATCCGCCCGGCTACTCGTGCCGGTGCGGGATTGTATCCGGCGCTGTCCCCGGAAGTCCCCAAGATCGCCGCGGCGGCCGCGGGTATCGATGCGGTCGACGTCTTTCACGCGATGGAATTGCACTATCGCGGCGAGCGCTCCACTCTCGGCGCCGGCGATATCGACGTTGTGCGCCGCCATGGCCGCCTGCGCTTCCTTCACGGCAATCGCGACGAGATCCTTCGATCCCTTCCGGGGCAGGATCGGTGCGTGGTAAGCGAACCTTTCGCGAACAAGCATGGCCTCCGCGCGGGCGATCGGCTGGAACTGCCGCTGGGCGACCGTATTGTCCCAATGACGGTGGCCGGAGTCTATTACGAGTACTCCTCCAGCCAGGGGTTCGTGATTCTCGACCGCTCGACGCTGCTGCGTTATCTGCCGTCGAGCCCGCCGACGAACGTGGCGATCTATCTCAGGCCCGGGGTCGATGCACACACGGTTCAGCAGGATCTGCAGCGCCGGCTCATATCTTATCGCGTAGCCGTCGCGCTGAACTCGGTGTTGCGCCGCGACGCCATGGCTATTTTCGACCGAACCTTTACCATCACCTATGCGCTGGAAGCCGTAGCTGTAGTGGTCGCTATGCTGGGCGCGGCGAATTCGCTGCTGGCCCTGGTGCTCGACCGGCGCCGCGAAATGGGGCTGCTGCGATACCTGGGCGCATCCGGCGGGCAGGTCCGCCGCATGGTGCTGCTCGAGGCCGGCTTTATCGGGCTGTTGGGAACTCTGGTCGGATTGGCGCTGGGCTTTGTCCTTTCGTTATTATTAATATTCGTAGTCAACAAGCAGAGCTTCGGCTGGACGATCCAGTTTCACCCCCCTGTAGAACTGCTGGCGGGCGCACTGCTGCTGATCTGGTGCGCCACGGTTTTGGCCGGAATTTACCCGGCGCGGGTCGCCTCGCGCCTCAACCCGATCGACGTAATACATGACGAATAGCAACTCTGGAATCCGCAACATCGCCATCATCGCCCACGTGGACCACGGTAAGACGACCCTGGTGGACGCCATGCTCAAACAGAGCGGGATCTTCCGTGCGAACGAAGAGGTCAGGGAGCGCGTGATGGACTCCAACGATCTGGAGCGTGAGCGCGGCATCACGATCCTCTCGAAGATCACGGGCGTGCGTTACCACGGCGTGAAGATCAATATCGTCGACACTCCCGGCCACAGCGATTTCGGCGGCGAGGTCGAGCGCGCGCTTAAGCTCGTGGACGGCGTGATGCTGCTGGTCGACGCCAGTGAAGGGCCGCTGCCGCAGACGCGGTATGTGCTCTCCAAGGCACTGGAAGGGCACCTGCCGCCGATCGTCGTGATTAACAAGATCGACCGGCCCGATGCGCGGATTCAGGAGGTGCTGAACGAGGTATACGACCTGTTCATCGATCTGGACGCGCGGGTGGAACAGCTCGAATTTCCCGTGCTGTACACGATCGCGAAGACCGGCATCGCCAAGAACACGCCCGAGGATCCGTCGCAGGACTTGCGCCCACTGTTCGAGGCCATCGTAAACCATATTCCATGTCCGGCCGGTGATCCAGATGGTTTGCTGCAGATGCTGGTGGCGAATCTCGATTACAGCGATTATCTGGGGCGCCTGGCGATCGGCCGCGTCTTCAACGGCACGCTGCGCTATGGCGACGAGGTCGGCATCGTCAAGCTGGACGGCTCGCTGCAGAAGACGAAGATCACGAAGCTGTACTCGTTCGAGGGCCTGAAGCGTGTGGACGAGACCGTCGGTACGACCGGCGACATCCTGGCGATCGCCGGGGTCGAAGGAATTACGATCGGCGAGACGGTGACACACGCGGAGACGCCCGCGCCTCTGCCGAAGATCCGGATCGACGAGCCGACGATCGCGATGATGTTCACGATCAATACGTCGCCGTTCGTCGGCCGGGATGGGCAGTACGTGACGTCGCGGAACCTGCGTGAGCGGCTGGACAAGGAGTTGCTCACCAACGTCTCGATCCGGGTGGAAGAGTGGGGCGGCCCGGACGCGTTCAAAGTCATGGGCCGGGGCGAACTGCAACTGGCCATTCTGATCGAGATGATGCGGCGGGAGGGCTATGAACTGGCAGTAGGCAAGCCGGAGATTCTGACGAAGTCGGTCAACGGCAAGGTACACGAGCCGGTGGAGTTGCTGGTGATCGACTGTCCGGAGTCGTTCCTGGGCGTGGTGATCGAGAAACTGGGTTCGCGCAAGGGCAAGATGGCCAAGATGATCAACAACGGCTCGGGCCGGGTGCGTCTGGAGTTCCAGATTCCGTCGCGGGGGCTGATCGGGCTGCGCAGCGAGATCCTCACGGATACGCGCGGCACGGCCATCATGAATTCACTTTTCCACGGCTATATTGAATGGCAGGGCGAAATTCCGACCCGGCCCACGGGATCGCTGGTGGCCGACCGCCCGGGCAAAGCGACCGGGCACGCCATCTTCAACCTGCAGGAACGCGGCGAAATTTTTCTGGCGCCGGGAACCGAGGTGTACGAGGGCATGGTCATCGGGGAGAATTCGCGCGAGCGCGATCTGGACGTGAACATCGTCAAAGAGAAGAAGCTGACGAATATGCGCGCGTCGACCGCGGATGAGGCGATTCGGCTGGTGCCGCCGCGCATCCTGAACCTGGAGCAGGCCATCGAGTTCATCCGCGAGGATGAACTGGTGGAAGTGACGCCTTCGTCGATCCGGCTGCGGAAGAAAGTGCTGAAGGCGAATCAGCGCTAAGCCTTGCCGCACCAACGCCTCCATCGATAAAACCGCTTGTATCGGCCAGGACGTCGTGATAGACTTCCCCGCAGCGAAAACCAATTGACAGAATCAACTGGGCCGCTTTCCTAAGTTGTCTTGGGTCTCAAACGAAATCAGGGGGGGTATATGCCGAAAGCTGCAGTTTCTCAGATCCTTTTCGCCGGCTTGCTATTTGCCGCAGGTTCCCTGTTCACGGCCAATCATTGTTACGCCCAGATTTCCAGCGCCTCCATCAACGGCACCGTGACCGATACTTCCGGCGCTGTCGTTCCCGAAGCCGTCGTGCTGCTTCGCAACACCGATACCGGGGTCGAGACCCGCACCCTGACCAACGCGCAAGGTGTGTACATCCTCTTGAGTATTCTTCCGGGCAATTACACGCTCGAAGCCAGCAAGCCTGGTTTCGCCACCGGCAAGCTCGAGAGCTTTACGCTGGTGGTGAACCAGAGGTCGGTTTTCGATTTTGCGCTGTCGATCGGACAAACCCAAACGACGGTGAACGTGGAAGGAATCGCCTCGCAGTTGCAGACCGGCAGCGCCGAGTTGGGCGGCGTAATCACGCACCAGCAGGCTTTGGACCTGCCAGCCTCCCGGAGCGTTCAGAATCTGATGGCGCTCACACCCGGCGTAGCGCCGATCAGCACCGGCCAGGGGGCAATCCCTTCGGTAAATGGGCAGATCAATCGCAGCAGCATGTACATGCTGGACGGCGTCAACAATCAGGCAACCTTCTACTCCGCGCTGGGCGTGAATCCGGTGATGGAGACGGTGGAGGAGTTCAAGGTGCAATCGCACAACGACTCGGCCGAGGTGGGAGGCGTCATGGGCGGAGTCATCAACATCGTCACCAAGTCGGGGACGAATCAATTGCATGGCACCGTTTACGACTACGAGCAGAATGACGCTTTCAACGCCCGGAACACCTTTCTCACATCCGTGGCTCCATACAAAGGACACAACTTCGGCGGCATGGCCGGCGGGCCGCTCTGGATACCCAAGCTGTACAACGGCAAAAACCGGACTTTCTTTTTCGCCTCCTGGCAAACGAGTCTGATCCACACACCGGCCCAGAGTTATTTCGTGGTGCCGACCGCCGCCAACCTGCAGGGCAATCTGAGCAACTGGGCACTGCCGATCTACAACCCCTTCAGCACGACCGTGAATCCGGCGCAGGCCGGAACCTTTGTCCGCGAACCGTTCCCGGGAAACATCATTCCGGCCAGCCTCTTGAATCCCGCGATGGTGTACTTCGCGCAAACCGTGCTGCCGCAGCCGATCTACACGGGCGTCGGGAATAACAATGCCATCAACAGCTTCGTCAATGCAAATCAAAACCACACCCTGACATCGCGAATCGATCAGAAGTTTTCCGACAGAGATTCGCTATGGGTCCGCTATGCCGGGAACTTTAACCCAGGCGTCAACGCCGTCAGCCTTCCGTCGCAGGCGAGGAACATCAACGGCCGGAACCATAATATGGCGGGAAATTGGGTGCACACGTTCGGTCCCTCTTCGGTTTTGCAGGTCGGAATTGCGCGTGTCATCCAATGGAGCGGCTACAACGACTTATTCCAAAATCTTCCTTCGGATTTCCGAAGCAAACTGGCCTACTCGTCGAACGTCCTCAGCCCCTACCAGGACGGCAACGTCTATCTCCCTAGTTTCAGTGTCTCCGGGTACTGGAGCGGCGGTGAACAGACCGTCTATCAAAACACCGGCGACAGTTGGCACTTCAGGGCCGGACTCAGCAAGCTCACCGGCACCCACACACTCAAGGTCGGCGGAGAATGGAACCTGCTGAACTGGAATTACAGGCAGGGTTCCACAGTCGTCAATTTCGCTCCGGCGCAGACCGCCGATCCGCTGCGGCTGGCCAGCACCGGCAGCGCCCTGGCTTCTTATCTACTGGGCCTTCCGGATAGCGCGACGCGCCGCAACATTGGCGAAACCATGCCATGGTGGGGAGGCGTTATCGGGTTCTACGTCCAGGATTCGTGGAAAGTTACCAACCGGTTAACGCTGAACCTCGGTCTGCGCTACGACCGCACTTTCATTCCCAGCAACGGCACCGACGGCGACCGCAACAACATGGATGGGAATATCAATTTCCTGAACGGGACTTACATCCTTCAGAGGACGGCGCCGCCTTGCTCACAGGTGGGGCAAGCTCCGTGTGTCCCCAGTCCGGACGGCTCCCTGCCGGCGAACGTATTCGTCTCTCCGTCGGGCAAGGTATTTCACGACACGACCAAAAACTTCCAGCCGCGACTCGGACTTGCATACCGTCTAGGGGCTAAGACCGTGATTCGCGCGGGCGCGGGCGTTTTCTTCGACAATTATTCCGGTGTCACCCAGATCGCCCGGAACTTCGCCGGAACGTGGCCGAGTATCGGCTTTCAGTCGGCGACCAACGAAAACTATCCCACTGCCACCCAGCTCACACCCTCGGTCTCGTATGCAAACCCGCTTCCGTCGGCCACGTTGCCGGCGCCGACGCCGTTTACACAATCGGCTTACTTCGCCGATCCCAACTGGAAGAACGCGTACTCGGAACAGTGGAATTTCGGCATTGAACGCCAGCTCACTTCTTCGCTGTCGATGACCGTGGATTACGTCGGGTCGGAAACTCACCGCGCGGATCTTGGCGGCAAATATAACGTTGCCGTGACGCCAGGACCCGGCAACTGGCAGGACCGGTCCCCGTTTCCCTATATCGCGATTCCCAGTTCGTTCGACAGAAGCTGGGGTAATTCCAACTATCACGCGCTTGAAGTGGCGCTGCAGAGACGATGGTCGAACGGCTTGGCTTTCACACTGGCCTACACGTGGTCGAAAGCGATCGATCCGGGTTCCTCGGGTTTCTTTGGGGCGGACGGACAATCCATCGAAAATCCATACGACACGAAACGCGATCGTGGCGTACCCGGTTCCGACATTCCGCACAACCTCGTGATGAGTTGGGTGTATCAATTGCCCATGGGGAAGGGAAAGCTCCTGCACACGGGCAATCGCGTGGCGGATTATCTCATCGGCAACTGGCAATTCAACGGAGTTTCCAATATTCGCTCGGGTCAACCGTTTAATTTGACAGTGTCCGGCGACATAGCCAACACGGGCAGCTCGGGCTATGAGCGGCCGGATGTGGTGGGAGACTGGCATGTCAGCAATCCGACCCCGCAAAAGTGGTTCAATACGACGGCCTTTGCCGCACCGGCGGCTTTCACCTTCGGAAATGCCGGCTGGAATGTTCTCCGGGCCGATGGCGTGGTTCGCTTCGATATGTCAGCCTTCCGGAGCATCCCGATCCGGGAACGCGTTTTCGCGCAGTTACGGGTGGAAGCCTACAACGTCTTCAATAGTGCGACGTACAATGCGCCGACGGCGGAATTAACCAACGCGAACTTTGGGAAAGTGCTGAGCGCGATGGCTTCCCGTTCACTGATCATAGGCGCCCGAATCAACTTCTGAGCCGCGCGGCTTCAGTGAGTGGTTCTGTGCTATGCAGCCTGGGCCAAACCTAATAAATTAATTGCCGTACATCAAGCAGCTCTGGCCTTAACGGTCTTCTGTACATGCTGCGCCAGCTTTTCCGCGTGCTTGGCCAGGATGACCATTACCGCGTATTCCTCGGCGCGCAGGCCTTCGCCGTTGTAGGCCCTTTCCTGCTCTTCACCCTGCTGCATCACCTCGAAGAGCGAGCCGTCTTCGTAGGCCTCCAGAATCGCGGGATGGATGTAATATTTGCGGCTCGCCGCCGGACGGTTGCCCAGTTGACGCGCCACCTCCTTCACCGCGGCCACAATCTTCTTCTTACAATCGGTGGCGTTGCGGCACGGTCCCGCTGCCGCCAGCGTGCGAGCTGCAACAACCGTTCCCGACCACGTACGAAAATCCTTCGCGGTAAATTCGTCCCCGGCAATCTTGCGCAGGTAGGCGTTCACATCACCTGAATCGACGACGCAACGGTTACCTTTCTTGTCGATGTATTCGAACAACTCGTAACCGGGCAATTCCTGGCACTCGCGCACGATCCGCGCCAGTTGGCGGTCGTTGATCTCGATCAGGTGACGTTGTCCGCTCTTGCCCTTGAACTGAAACCGCAGCGTAGTCCCGGAGATCTGGACATGGCGGTTGCGCAGCGTGGTGAGGCCATACGACTCGTTGTCCTTAGCATATTCGGCGTTGCCAACCCGGATGCAGGTCGTCTCCAGCAGGCGCACTACAGTGGCGAGAACCTTCTCACGGCATAGCCCGGGGCGTCTCAGGTCATGCTCCACACGTTTGCGGATAACCGCCAGCATCGTGCCGAAGGCTATGAGACGGCTGTACTTCACCTGGTCGCGCACTTCGCGATAGAGCGGATGATAGCGGTACTGCTTGCGGCCTTTGACATCCCAGCCGACGGCCTGCAGATGGCCGAAGGGACTGGCGCAGATCCAGACGTTCTTCCACGCCGGCGGGATCACCAGCGACCGGATCCGATGTAAGGCTTTCGCGTCGCGCACAGGCTTTTCGTCGGGTCCGTAATAGCGGAATCCGTGTCCCGCACGTTTGCGACGTATTCCCGGGACGTCACCGCTGATATAGCGCAAACCGGCCGCCATAGCGGACTTCAGGGGATCGGGGGAGAGAAGATCTGCCGGACGAGGGCGCCTGTGCATTCCATTACGCACCTTGCAATCGGTGTGCCAGCACGCGGATTGTTAGGGATCGTACCGGATCAACCGCCGATCGAGTACATGGGCCGGGGCGGCGCGACGAAGCGTGCGCTGTTGATCTCGTGGCCTTCCCACTTGCCGGCGATGTTGCGTCGCACCAGCGCGGCGATGGCTTCATCGGACGCCCCGGAGCGTAGCAGCGACTTCACATCATCCTCTTCGATGGCGAAGAGGCAGTAGCGCAGCTTGCCGTCGGCGGTGAGGCGGACGCGGTTGCAGTTCAGACAGAAGGGGCGGCTCACCGAGGCGATGAAGCCGACGCGGCCAATGCCGTCGGCAAAACGGTACTCCAGGGCCGGGGCGCGCGGGTCGGCGTCAGGGATAACTTCGAGGGGGCAAATCTCCCGCGACAGCATTTCGATGATCTGACCGGCGAGCAGGACCTTGGAGCGATCCCAAAGCTGCTGCGCGTCGAGGGGCATGAACTCGATGTAGCGCACCTCGAATCCATTCTCGCGAGCGAAGCGGGCCAGCGGCACGACGTCGGGCTCGACCAGGTTCTTCACGGCAACGGCATTGAGCTTGATCGGACCGAATCCCAGGCGCTGCGCTGTTTCGATGCCCTTCAAGACGCGGCCGAGATCGTCCCGACGGGTGATCTCGCGGAAACGGTCGCGGTCGAGAGTGTCCAGATGGACGTTGATGCGCCGGAGTCCGGCCTCGTAGAGGGGAGCGGCGAGTTCATCGAGCAAGACGCCGTTGGTGGTGAGGGCAAGGTCCTGGATGCCGGGCAGGGAAGCGAGGTTGCGGACCAGCACCGGGAGGTCGCGGCGCACCAGCGGCTCGCCTCCGGTGATCCGAACTTTGTTGATCCCCAGTCCGACGGCGATGCGAACGAAGCGCTCGATCTCCTCGAAATCGAGAATTTCGCGCCGCTCGACGAAGTGCACGCCTTCCTCGGGCATGCAATAGAAGCACCGGATATTACAACGATCGGTGACGCTGATACGAAGGTTGTCGTGAACGCGCCCGAACGAATCGACGAGCGGCTGCTTCATTTGACGGCCAGCATGCGCTCGAGCGGAAGCAGCGCGCGGCGCATCGTCTCTTCGGGAAGCTCCACGCGCGGCTCCAGCGTGCGCAGGCAGTCGCGTAATTTTTCCAGCGTGTTCAGGCGCATGTACGGGCACTCGCTGCAATTGCAGTTTTCGTTGGCCACGTAATGGAACTGCTTGCCCGGGGCCAGTTTCCTGAGCGAATGGTTGACGCCGCTTTCGGTCATCACGATGAATTCCGTGGCGTCGCTGCGCACGCACCAGTCGATAATGGCGGAG
>Ga0070741_10010141_pt1 | contig 17939 bp, 17 predicted proteins | sample Coa_R1_4_FD_66440 | JGI IMG/M metagenome (GOLD analysis project Ga0070741, IMG submission 66440) | Surface soil microbial communities from Centralia Pennsylvania, which are recovering from an underground coalmine fire - Coalmine... | ecosystem: Environmental > Terrestrial > Soil > Unclassified ...
CGCGCTCACGCAGGAACGCCTCGGACAGTCCAATATGCTGGAAAGTCGTCAGCCGGAGACCATCCAGCAACCGGAACCACGCGGCCGAGGCGCCCATCAGATCCTTGAGTTCTTTCAGGGCGGTAGCTGCGACCGGCCCGTTTTGCCCGGTGCGCGCGATGCTTGTGGTCAGGGCATTGAGAGTCGCAAGCCGCCGCGTGTGCAGGCGGGATTCATCGAGAACTACCAGCAACATGCCAAGTCCCAGCAGCATGTCGAAGAGCAAACCTGCTTCGGAGGACAGCCGCGCGCTGACCGGCGCCCAGTCCAGATGCAACAGCAGCAGGCCGGCAGCCAGGACCCAGGGACCAATCTCCCGTCGCGCGCGGCGAAAGCGCAGCAGGCGGGCAGCAGCTCCTATCGTGAAGACACGGTAGGACAGCTCCAGCGCAAAACGCAGCGGTACCGACTCCGGCCAAAGCATTGCGCGCAAGCCGGCGAATACCATCAGTGCCGCGCCCATGGCCAGGAGCGGCGCCAGCCACGCCCGCGCGTTCGCATAAATCAGAGTGCCGGCGGCAAACAGCGTCACCGCCAGGATGAACTCGAGGTGGGAAGCCAAAACCGAGTAAGGGCTCACTCCGCCGGTGCTGGTAAGCAGCTCATGGTGGGAGACAAAGTAGGCCACCCAGCCCACGATCCACACCATCAGGCATCGTTCCCGCAGGGTGCGGAACACCAGCAGGCTGGCGGCGAGAATCAGCAGCACCGCCATTTCGCGGACTACGAGTCTGGGTATGGCCAGGCCGCCCAGAAACTCCCAGGCGCGCCAGACGAGCATGTTCATGAATGCAGACCTAGCTGTGGATTAGATTTTTGCACGGATAACGCCGTAACTTGTGGGGTTTCCCCTGTCCTTTGGTTACTTTCGATATCTCAAACCTAAGGTACAATCGTCCTACTCTAGTCAGGGGAAGGTGATGCCAGCCGAACGAGTCCTCGTGGTAGACGACGAAGAGCCTATCCGGGAAGTAGTCTCTTCCATGCTGACTTCGGCGAACTTCGAGTGTGTCCAGTCTTCATCCGGCCGGGAAGCGCTGGCGCTGCTGCAGTCCGGCGAAGAGTTCTCGCTGATGCTTTCCGACCTGATGATGCCGGGAATGGACGGCGAAGCCTTGCTGGCAGCCAGCAAGGAGCGTTATCCCGACATGCCCGTGGTGATGGTTACGGCGGTACATGACGTTTCGGTAGCGCTCAGCGCCATCCGCAACGGCGCCTACGACTACCTGCTCAAGCCCTTCGACCGCGAACAGTTGCTGGCCACGGTGCGCCGCGCTATGGAGAACCGGCGCCTGAAGCTGGAGAACCGCGAATATCAGACCAACCTGGAAGCCCTGGTCACGGCGCGTACCGAACAGTTGCGCCAGGCCATCACTACCCTGGAACGGTCCTACGACATTACCCTCGAGGCGCTGGGCAACGCGCTGGACTTGAAGGACGCCGAGACCGAGGGACACTCCAAGCGGGTGACGGCTTTCACCATCGCCATGGCCAGAGCGATGGAGCTTCCTGCCGAGCAGATTCGCGTGATTGCACGCGGGGCCTTTCTGCATGACATTGGCAAGATGGCCATCCCGGACGCCATTCTGCGCAAGCCGGGTGCGCTTACTCCCGAAGAAATTGTCATCATGCGCGAGCACTGCTATCGCGGTTACCAGATTCTCAAGAGAATTCCCTTTCTCGCGGAGGCCGCCGAGATCGTGTATGCCCACCAGGAAAGATACGATGGCACCGGGTACCCTCGCGGCCTGAAAGGCGAAGAAATTCCGCTCGGGGCACGCATCTTCTCGGTGGCTGATACGCTCGATGCGATGACTTCGAACCGGCCGTATCGGCCGGCTCAGCCGTTCTCGGCAGCGCGCGAGGAGATCCAGCGCTGGTCCGGGCGCCAGTTTGATCCCAGGGTGGTCAAGACCTTTCTGGAGATGCCCGAGCATATCTGGGACGATCTGCGCAAAGGGATTGACGAGCAGATCCACCGCTTTGCCTACTCGGCCGGCAAGAGCTAACCGCATTTTCGGATTCTTCAAATCACTAGAGACCAGGCGCCCCCTCTCGCCCTCTTTTGGCGAGACAGGGTGGGGTTTGACTTCCCTTCTTGTCCGTCGTAAGAAAGTCAAAGTCCCCGCTCTGTCCATCGCAATAACCGCGAAGGACGAGGACGGGGCACCTCTCAACCAGAAGCTTGTATAATTCACCCTCGAAAAAACTCAGGAGGCCACATGCCGAAATACCTTATTGAGCGCGAAGTTCCGGGCGCCGGAAGTCTTTCGCGCGATCAACTCCGCGCTATTTCGCAGAAGTCATGCAGCGTATTGAGCGGTCTCGGCCCACAAATACAGTGGATCCACAGCTACGTGACCGGAGACAAGATTTACTGCGTGTACCGCGCGCCCAATGAAGAGATGATTCGTGAGCATGCGCGCCAGGGCGGGTTTCCGGCCAATAAGATTTCCGAGATTGCCACGACGATAGACCCTACGACGGCGGAATAAGCGCGGCGAGCTTGCGCGGGCTCAGTCCCTGCCGGCCAAGTCGGTCCTTCGGATTCGTTCAGAGTCCACCGGGACATCGCGCTGCAGCACTACTTCCAGAGTGGTGCCGGGGCCCATTTTCACCTCGTTGCCGTGGCTCAGGGCTGCAATTGCCGTTCCCACTGCGCCGCCGATCCCGGCTCCGATCAGGGCCCCGGTTCCGCCACGAATGACCGCCCCGGTGAGCGCGCCTGAAGCCGCCGGCTGAGCGATCGTCGCCGCAGTCTTGCCTTTATTGCTGTCGGCCTGGATTGTGCCTTCCTTGTCCTTGACCGAGGCCTTATCCACTCCGGGAGCGTTCTCGATGGCACCCGGGAGCATGACCGTGTATCCACTGGGGTAGATGAGGGTGGTGAAATGAATCAGGACCTCTGCCCGCCCTTTGATATGCCCCGCCGGTTTGATCGAGGTGATCCTTCCCTGCACATAAGTCCCGGCAGGGACGACCACCCGGTCGTTCAGCACCACCGGAAAGGTGGACTGGGCATAGATGGGGTTGCCTTCGTGGTTTGACCTGGTCGAGATCGTATTCTTGAGCATGATTGGAATTCTGGTGCCTGCGGGGATCGTGATTTCGTGAGTGGCGGGCCGCGATGCCTCCGGCTTCAAAACGGGCGAGGCGGCCTTCTCGGCATTCGAACCTTCCTGGGCAACGGCCAGAACGGACAACACGACCAGCGCGAGTAGGGTCCGCATACAACCTCCGGTTCAGCAATGATGGCAGGAAAGCGCCCCTAAAGGAAGTACGATGCGGCTTGCCGCAAGAAAGCAGCTCATGGCCGCTTGTTATCATTCCACGGTCGCTCTGGAGGTGTTCCGTGCCTAGACTCTCGCCTGTAATTCTGCTGGCAATCGCCTGCCTCTCTGCCGCCCAGGCTCCTAACGCCGTATCCGGCCTTCCCCAGCTGCATCGCTACGTGCTGAAGCGCTCCTCAAGCTACGACCGAACAGGTGGGAACGAAGATGCTCGCCAGGTCGCGCCGGGCAGCGCCATCACCGTATTCGACGAAGACGGTCCCGGCGAGATCTCGCACATCTGGTTCACCATCGCCGACAAGGAAGAGAAGCACCTGAAGAAGATTGTGCTGCGGATGTACTGGGACGCAGAGAGCGCACCCAGCGTGGAGGCCCCGATTGGAGACTTCTTCGGCCTCGGCACGGGCGAGTATTTCCTGTACCAGTCCGTGCCGCTGGCCGTGGGCGCGGACAAAGCGTTGAATTGTTTCTTCCCTATGCCATTTCAGAAACACGCTCGCATCACCGTCACTAATGAAGGCAGTGACCGGGTAAATGCTCTTTACTGGAACATTGACTGGCGCTCGCTTTCGTCCGCGCTCCCTCTGGAGACGGCTTACTTTCACGCTCAATACCGTCAGGCAACGCCGAATGTGGCCGTTTCCGGGGCCAAGGTCAACCTCGATGGCAAAGACAACTACGTCTGGATGGAAGCGACCGGGCGCGGGCACTTCGTGGGCGTCACCATGTCCGTGATCGAGAACGCCGACGGCTGGTGGGGTGAGGGCGATGACATGTTCTTCGTGGACGGCGAGAAACTTCCTTCCATCAATGGAACCGGTACCGAGGATTACTTCCTGGGCGCGTGGGACTTCGGCGGAAAACCATTCGCGTACGGCTTATTCGGCGCCCCAGTTGCCGGTCCGGAGAAAAAGGACTCCAAATGGTCTCTCTATCGCTTTCATCTTGATTCGCCGATTCCGTTTACCAAGTCCCTGCGGGCGACAATCGAGCACGGGCACGCCAACGACCGCGGAGACAACTTTTATTCCGTCGCCTATTGGTACCAGCTGGAGCCGCACGCGGCATTTCCGGCGCTCCCGCCGGTGGATACGCGATGACTTACCGGCGCACGCCCATCGCGCCGCGGATCAGGTTCTCCCGGATATTTCCCATGAACTGGGACTGGAGTTTCTGGGCGCAGAGTTCCCCGCAGACGTGAAGGGTGCCTTCGCGGTTGGCCATCTCGTCGTCCCATGCGCAAAGGTAGAGTACGGGCTGGCTGAAGTTCGCAGACGAGGTCCACATCAGCCACCAGCGGTCGTTGGTCCGCTTCAGAATTCCGCAGTTCGGGCCGGCGCAGCGGTAAAAGTTGCTTGCGGGTGGGTTCTTGAGATTTCCAAGCTGCATGACAGGAACTGCTCCCGGAAGAATGGCTCTATTGTAGCGGCATTTCGATCCGGGCGAACTGGACCGGTTGCGCTACTTGTACATCAGATAGCGCGCACGCAATTGTTGAAACTTCTGTAAGTCTGACTGCCAGTCGAGCGCGATCCGCCGCGGGTCCTCGCCGCGCAGGAGGGAATTGTAGACCGGCTGGCTGGCAAGAATCCTCGTCATCTTCTCCGTATGAAACTGCTGGGGATAAAGTTTGGCGAGTGCCGAGGCCAGTTCGATCCCAACCTCCGGGGAATCGAGCAGTTCCCGGTCAGTTAGAACGATGTTTACGCCATGGCAGGCCTGCCCGGCGTAGTTGCTGGAGACCGGGGTAAAGGTGACAGGCACAAAGCGAACTCCGGGGATCTGACGCGCGTTCAAATACGCTGCCAGCTCGCGGGCATTGATCCAGGGAGCGCCGAGGAGTTCAAACGGGGTGTCTGTGCCTCGGCCCACGGACAGGTTGGTACCTTCGACCAGCGCGACTCCCGGATAAAGAATTGCCTCGGTCAGGCTGCGCAGGTTGGGCGAAGGGTTGATCCACTCCAGACCAGTGGAATCAAACCAATCCCCGCGCATCCACCCCTGCATGGGAACGACGGTGAGCCTCGCGTGAATGTTGTGCTCGGAGTTGAACATCTGTGCCAGTTCGCCCAGAGTCATTCCGTGACGCACTGGCGCCGGACCATAATTGGTGAAATCCTCCAGGCCCGGTTCTGACATGGGCCCTTGAACAAAGGCGCCGGTCAAAGGATTCGGGCGGTCCAGCACAACCAGCGCGATTCCTGCTTTCGCCGCGGCCTCCAGGAAATAGCCGGCAGTGGTCTCGTAGGTGTAGAAGCGCACCCCGGCGTCCTGAAGATCAACTACCACCGCGTCCAACTGCTGCAGAACTTCCGCTGGAGGCCGCCGGGCCGTATCACTTGCGCCGTAGACGCTGTACACCGGCAGACCAGTTGCGGCATCCCGGGCGTCTGCAACGTTGGGGGTGTCCAGATTACCCGTGATCCCATGCTCCGGGCTGAAGATTGCCTTCAACTGCACCCCGGGCGCGTGCGCGAGCACATCTATGGTACGCCGCCCCTTTGAGTCCACTCCAGCCTGATCGGTGAGCAGCCCGACGCGCCTGCCCTGGAGTACAGAGAAGTCCTGAGACTCCAACACATCAATTCCGGTCAGGACCGAGCCATTGCGGGCCGCAACGTGGCGTTGCGATGGCATGGCTTCGTTATAGCCGGTGATGCTCCTCAGCCGCAGCGCCTCGCGCTCATCGAGCGATAAGGGAATGGCCGCGGCCACCGCCGTCGCCACCTTGGAGCGCAGGGAGATTGCCGACCCTTGTCCGCGAGGGTGCACAGCGTTCGTCAGCAGGACGATGTAGCTGCGCGTTGCCCGATCAACCCACAGCGAGGTGCCGGTGAATCCGGTATGACCGAACGAGCCTACGGGCAGCAGTTCTCCCCGATTTGAAGAAAACGGCGAATCAATGTCCCAGCCGAAGCCGCGCACGGCCGTTGCCGTCGGGGGCTGCTGAGGGCTGGTCATCTTCTCCACCGACAACGGCGAGAGTATGCCCTTTCCCCCGTCCAGAAGAGCCTGGGCGAACTCTGCCAGATCATCAGCAGTGGAAAAGACGCCCGCATGTCCCGCGACTCCTCCCATTCGGCGGGCGGTCGGGTCGTGGACGGTTCCGCGCAGCATCTGGCCACGCTCATCGTATTGAGTGGGCGCGATCTGCGGCAGCCACTCGGCGGGGGGCAGAAACCGCGTGTGCGACATCCCAAGCGGAGCAAAGATGTTTTGCGCGCAGTAGGAATCGAGCGGCATCCCGCTGACCCGCTCCACCAGCGCGCCCAGCACAATGAAGTTGATGTCGCTGTAGATGAACCGCGTTTCCGGCGCAGCGACCGGATCGGCGGCAAAAGCCATGCTGTACGCAACCTCGCGGCCGGTCCAGGGGCGAGTCAGATCAAGGTCCGGCGCCAGACCCGAGTAGTGCGTGAGCAGGTCCCGGACTGTGATGTCTTCTTTATCATTTTGACCAAACTCAGGAATGTACTTCACCACCGGATCGTTCAGCCGGATTCTCCCCTGCTCGACGAGCTGCATGACGGCCGTGGTGGTCGCAATCACCTTGGTCAGGGAAGCGATGTCGAAGATGGCACCCTCGCTCATAGCCGAACGTGTGGGGTCGAGTGAGCGGCTGCCGAAAGCCTTCCGGTAGATTACCTGGCCGCGGTGTCCCACCACGAGCACTGCTCCGGGGACTTCTTTATTTTGAATTGCGGCCTCAACGATCGAATCCAGTGCAGACAGGCTGGGGCGTGGCGTCTGCTGGCCGGCCGCCAGCCCCAGCATGAGGCCTACGGCGCAAACCATCCGGCAGGCGCTCCCTATCCGCGAATATGGGTGGAGACGGTGAATGCCTTGAATGTACAACAGGCCCGACGGCGCCGATCAAGTTACGCCCGATGGGGTGCCAACCGTGCCACTGCCGCCCGCTTTACCCGTCCGGCCGCCTCTGCTATAACCGCCACAAAAGGGGTTCGGGAGGGCACGGCTTACAACCGCGCCGGGCAGGCCCTCCCGCACTCCTTCTCCAATACCGGACTGGACAGAACTTCTGGAAAATCTCACCGCATCCTTGCTGCATCCGGCTCAGAGCAAGGACCAGGACCGCATTTTCGGCATCGCTTTTCGGGTCCTCGAACAGGCCATTGAGCAGCGCGCCTTCCCTGCCGCCTCGGTGGCTGTCACGCACGCGGGAAAGCTGGTGGCGCTCAAAGCATTGGGGCGCTTCACCTACGATGAAAACTCCATCGCAGTCACGCCTGCCAGCGTGTTCGACCTGGCTTCAGTCACCAAGGTTGTCGCTACTACGACAATGGCCATGCTTCTTTACGAGCGCGGCCTGCTCGACCTGGAAGCGCCGATTGCGGGGGTTCTGCCGGAATTCGTGGGAGATGATCCACGCCGCCGTGAAATCACCCTGCGCATGCTGCTGGCCCACTGCTCGGGGCTGCCCGCGTACGAAAAGCTGTTTTTGAAAGCCCATACCGGCGAAGATCTGATTCGGGAACTCCTGCGAGTTCCTCTGAAAACCGCGCCGGGTGAGCACGCCGAATACAGTGACATCGGATTCATCCTTCTCGGCCTGGCGCTGGAGCGCATTGCCGGCGGGGCGCTCGACCGATTCTGTCAGCGGGAGGTGTTCAGTCCTCTGGGGATGCTGGATACCGCCTTCAATCCGCCGGCCGCGTGGAAGTCGCGCATCCCGCCCACCGCCGACGACAAGACGTTTCGAAAACGAATCATTCAGGGTGAAGTACAGGACGAGAATGCGAGTGCTTTGCGCGCTGCCGCCGGACACGCAGGGCTATTTTCCACGGCGGCGGACGTGGCCGTCTTCGCGCACGCGATGCTTTCCGGCGGCCGGCCCCTGGTTCGTCCCGAAACCCTGGCGGTCTTTACCCGACGCCAGAAGTCACCACCCGGGACGTCGCGAGCGCTCGGCTGGGACACACCCTCGGCGCCTTCGCAGTCCGGCAAGTATTTTTCGCCGGCCTCCTTCGGTCACCTTGGTTATACCGGGACCTCATTGTGGATTGACCCGGAGCGACAGCTCTCGGTTACTCTCTTAACCAACCGTACCTGGCCGGATTGCTCTAACCAGGCGATCAAAGAAGTACGCCCGAGATTTCACGATGCGGTGGTGGAAGCTTTGAACCTGAAATGATGTGGTTGGTCTTTCTTGCCTTCTAACCAGATGTCCAGACAACGCCGCACCCTACCGGAATTGGAGGACCTCCCGACCGAGCAGCCCAATCCTGCTTCGGTGGAACTTGACACGAAATCTTCAATCCAGATCGCGCGCATCATTAATTCCGAGGATGCAAAGGTTGCGCCGGCAGTGGAGCGTGCGCTGCCACAGATTGCGCTCGCCATGGACTGGATCGCGGACGCCCTGGCCAAAGGCGGCCGCCTTATCTACGTAGGCACCGGAACCAGCGGACGGATCGCGGCTCTGGATGCGGCCGAGTGTCCGCCCACCTTCAACACTGCACCAGAGATGGTGCAAGTGGTGATGGCCGGCGGATCGCGAGCCCTGGTGACAGCCCTGGAAGCCGACGAAGATTCCCGCGAGCTGGGTGTCCGCGAGATCCGAAAAAAGGCGCCTGGCAGAAACGATGTCGTGGTGGGCATCGCCGCCAGCGGACGCACACCGTTTACCCTGGCGGCGCTTCACTGGGCAAGGCGTGCCGGGGCGAGGACCGTTGCCATCACCTCCAATCCCGGCTCTCCTCTGGAGCGGGCTGCTGAGCTGGCGATCGTAATCGAAACCGGCGCGGAAGTAGTCGCGGGCTCCACCCGCATGAAGGCCGGAACTGCGGAGAAGATGGTGCTGAACATCCTTTCCACAGGCGCAATGGTCCGGCTGGGATACGTCTACAGCAACCTCATGGTCAACCTCCATCAGAAGAACACGAAGCTTGCCGGGCGCGCGGTTCTTATCCTGCAGCAAGTCCTCGGACTCAATAAGCCGCAGGCGCGGCGAGCGCTGCGCGCTGCAGGAAGCAGCGTTCCCGTTGCGATTGTGATGCAAAAGGCGGGAGTGTCGCGCTCTGACGCCGAGGCAGCGCTGGAAGACACCAAAGGCCACGTCAGAAAGGCGATCGCATTGGCGGGCGCCTCGCTGTGAAGCTCCGGTTAGAATAACTGCTTCTTCCCGAAGTCGAGATTTTTCGCCTATGGACAAGTTCGTCATTCGCGGCGGGAATCCGTTGCTGGGGACGGTCCGCATCAGCGGCGCGAAAAACGCCGCGCTGCCCGCCATGGCTGCAGCCCTGCTCACCGAAGAGCCCGTCGTCCTCGAGAATATCCCGCAGGTGCGCGACATCGAGACCACGCGCAGGCTGCTTTCTGCGATGGGGGCCGAAGTGGAGTTGGGCTACGGCCGCGCCCAGCACCGCACTACCATCTGCTGCCGCAATCTGACCGCGCCGGAAGCTTCGTACGAGCTGGTCAAGACCATGCGCGCATCAACCCTGGTACTCGGTCCGCTGGTCGCACGCTGCGGCCGCGCCCGGGTCTCGTTGCCCGGGGGCTGCGCCATTGGAGCGCGTCCCATAGATCTGCACATTAAGGGACTGGAGCGGCTGGGCGCTCAAATCACCCAGGAGCACGGCTATGTCGAAGCCACCGCCGATCGCCTCCAAGGCGCGGAGATCGTCTTCGACAAAATCACCGTTACCGGCACCGAGGACCTGCTCATGGCCGCCACCCTGGCGGAAGGCGAAACCGTGATGCAGAACTGTGCCCGCGAGCCTGAGGTCGCAGACCTGGCAGCTCTCCTCAACAAGATGGGTGCAAAAATCGAGGGCGCCGGCACCCCCACCATCCGGGTGAAAGGAGTGGCCGGGCTGCGCGGGGCCAGACACCGCATCATTCCCGATCGCATTGAGGCGGCCACCTTCATCATTGCCGGCGCGCTCACCGACGGCGACCTGAATGTCGCCGGGTGTGAGCCATCGCATCTTGGAGCGCTGCTGCAGAAGTTGCAGGAGGCCGGGATCAGGACCAAACACGCCTCTGATTCCGTTCGCGTCGAAGGCAACGGCAATATGAAAGCCGCCGATGTGGCTACCGAGGAGTATCCCGGTTTCCCTACGGATTTACAGGCACAATACATGGCGCTGGCCACCCAGGCCGACGGGACCTCGATCATCACCGAGAACATTTTTGAGAACCGCTTTATGCATGCCCTGGAAATGGTGCGCATGGGAGCGAACATCAGGATCGAAGGCCGCCGCGCCGTGGTTCGCGGCAAGACGCCGCTCAGCGGCGCAGCGGTGCTGGCATCGGACCTGCGCGCCTCAGCCTCGCTGGTGCTGGCGGCCCTGGTTGCCGAGGGCGAGACCATTATTGACCGCGTCTATCACATTGATCGCGGCTACGAGCACATCGAAGAGAAGCTGCGGGGAGTGGGCGCGCAGATTCGCCGTATTGGGGAAATCCTGCCCAAGAAGCGCTAGGCTGGCATTCCATCGTGTGATCTAAGTCATAGACCAGACTAGCCGTCAGGACGCATGATCCTCATAGAGGCTCATGTCAGATTTCGAAGAACGCACGTTAGCAAGGCAGGCCCTGGCTTCGAAAGTACCGCTCCACCCCAGGCATCCCGAGCGTGTTTGCTGGGGGTGCGACAAATACTGTCCTGCCAACGACCTGCGCTGCGGAAATGGCGCCATACGCACGCCCCATCCGGTGGAACTGTTTGGGGAAGACTGGGACGCATGAGTCCAGCAGGCCGAATAAGCCGCTGGTTCAAGTTCATTCATGCGGGCGCGCAGATGGTTTCAGATGTAAGAAATCGGTCCTGGCTGACTGCTGAGCGCTGATTGCCTACTCTGCTCCCGTCGCCAGCACTACCTGCACCGGAATGTTCAGCGCCTCACCGCTGCGGAAGTGCTCCAGTCTGGCGGTCACTTCAGTATCAATCTTCGATTTCAGGGTTTCAGGTATTTCCCCCAGCAACGGCCGGAACTGAATGCTGATCTCCTGTTGAAACTCCCAGAGCTCCTCCGCCGATCCTGCCCAAATTCTGGGCAGGACCATGGCGCGCTCGCTGACATCTTGAAATCCGGCCTTCTGCAGCTCTGCGCTCAAGCATCCCGGGGACGCAAAGCGGTGGGCCATGCGCGAAAAGGAAGGAAGCTGGGCGCCCGGAATGGACTTGAGCACGATCGCCATGGTGCTCTCAAACAAGGGCTGCTCAAAAGGACCCCAGGCCAGAAGCGCGACGCGGCCGCGCGCCTTGAGGACGCGCCGGACTTCGGAAAGGGCCCGCCTTATATCCTCAAAGAACATGACGCCAAAACGGCATGTGGTTCTGTCAATGCTCTCCGAACGCAAAGGCAGAGAATGCACATCCGCTTGCGCGAAGAGTACGCGAGACGAGACCCCGGCCGACCGGCACTTCTCACTCGCAAGCACCAGCCCTGGGGCTGACGTGTCGAAGGCGATGACTCTTGAGGAAGGAAAACGCTGCAGGATATCCAGCGCGGGCTCTCCCGATCCGCATGCCACATCGAGGACCAATGCTTCGAGCGGGATATTGGCAGCTTCTATCAGAGCATCGGTGAGCGCGCAGTTCCATCTTGCGGCGGCAATGGCCCAACGGTCGCGGCTTCGGGCGCGTGAGGCCTGTGCCCAGGGATCAGACTTCATACGAGAAAAGCCGCGGACACACATCCGCGCGCATCCGCGGCCGCTGTTTGAGTATCACTTCGGCTGCTTGCCTAACCGCAAATACGGCTTCAGGGTCCGGATACCCTCGGGGAATTTGCGCTTGACTTCCTCCTCCGGCATAGCCGCGGGAACCACAACGTCATCGCCCGGCTTCCAGTTGACCGGCGTAGAGACAGCCATTTTGGCAGTCAGCTGCAGAGAATCCAGAACTCGCAGGATTTCGTCGAAATTCCGCCCTGTGCTCATGGGATAGCTGAGCTGCAGCTTGATCTTCTTGTCCGGCCCGATCACGAACACGGTGCGTACCGTGGCGTTGTCCGCCGGGGTGCGCCCTTGACAGCTGTCGCCGGCTTCTGCCGGCAACATGCCATAGAGCTTGGCGACCTGCAGATTGGGATCGCCGATCATCGGGTAGTTCACCTTGGCGCCCTGGGTCTCTTCGATGTCCTTCTCCCATTTGAGGTGATCGCTTACCGGATCAACGCTCAGTCCGATGATCTTGGTGTTCCGTTTGTCGAACTCCGGCTTCAGCTTCGCCATATAGCCGAGCTCGGTGGTGCAGACCGGGGTGAAATCCTTGGGATGGGAAAACAGGATTGCCCAACTGTCGCCAATCCACTCATGGAACCGGATCGTCCCTTGTGTGCTCTCCGCGGTGAAATCGGGGGCAGTTTCGTTGATCCGGGGAATGCTGGACGTGGCTGGTGTCAGAGTCGCTGTGCTCATGAGAGTCCTCCTCGCGAAATCGAATTGCTGGCCTGGGATTGAGGTCCCTTACCTGCGGCGAACGAGATGAGCGGCAAAACAAAACCCACCCTTCGCTGCGCCGGATGGGTCAGAATTCTTACTTCTACCCACACGCCGGCGCGCGCGTACAGCAGCACGGCGTGGAGCAGGCCCGCATGGGGAATAGGATACGCAGGGCAGCGCGGGCCGTCAACGCGCCGCAAGGGGCCGCGACCAGCGCCTTCGGGATTATGTGCGGTGAACCAAGGCGCGACAGAGCGCCGGCCGGGCATATGCCTCCTCGTCGGGCCGAGCCCCACCATGACAGAGTGGTTAATGTACACGCCAGTGGAAATGTTGTTGAAGTTTTCCGCCGCGGAGTTTTTCTCCAAATTCACAGGGCGTCAACTCCGCAAGAAAAGCCCCGCGGCACACCTGCCGGTTTTTTTCAACGTGGAAAATTCGCATTGGCTTTTACGTTACTTTACACGCGACCATCCGCCAGCTAGGATTCAGTTCGCTCTTGGGTTGAATCCAGCAATCATTTTCAAATTTTTTGCGCGCGGCGGTCTAACACGCGCTCTTGGGAAGCCTATGAAGCCGAAACGAACGATTCTCTGCGTAGACGACAATGAGCAGTCCCTTTCCATTCGAAAAGTCCTGCTGGAGACCCGCGGCTACCGGGTTCTGGCATACAGCGACGCGCAGCAGGCGCTGCAGCGATTCGAGCAGGGCGGCGTCGACCTGGTACTTACTGACCTGGTCATGCCGGGGTTGGATGGTTCCAAGCTGATCCAGGACATCAAGGACATGTCGCCGGAAACTCCGGCCATTCTCCTCTCCGGGAAAGTGAAGATCTATGAGCGGGAGACCGCGGCTGACGTTTTTCTCGCCAAAGGCATGGACGTGCCCGCCGATCTTCTGGAACGCATCCGTGCGTTGCTGGTGCGCAAGCGCGGACCGAAGCGGCACGCGCGGGCGCAAGCTCCTCCGGCTGTTTGCACAATGTCCCAGGCTGCCCGGGCGTAAGCTCAAGTGGGCGGGCGCGGACCCCGGTCTCCACCAAGGCCGGGACAATGGCGGCCCGAGCGTGCCTGCGCTGGGCAGTCTCCCGGAGCAACAGCCCGCACTCCTGCACAGGTGTTGTTGTAAGATCAATACTTCGGAATGTCCGCTATTATCGAAGCCATTGATCTTCACAAGACTTACCACATCGGTAAGATTGATGTGCCGGCGTTACGCGGTGTTTCCATCAGCGTGGAGAGGGGCGAATTTGTCAGCGTGGTGGGGCCATCAGGCAGCGGCAAATCCACTTTGTTCTATCTGCTCGGAGGTCTGACGAGGGCGGATTCGGGCAAGGTCATCATTGATGGCGCCAACTTCACCGAACTCTCTGACTCTGCCCGCACGCGCATGCGCAAGTCGAAGATCGGCTTCGTGTTTCAGAGATTCAACCTCCTGCCCACTCTCGATGCCCGTTCGAATATTGATGTCGCCGTAGACATTGCGGGCAACGGCGGCCACGACTCCGCCTACTTTGAAAAGATTGTTGGCCTCCTGGGCCTCACCAACCGGCTCCACCATCGCCCGGCAGAGCTTTCCGGAGGCGAGCAGCAGCGGGTGGCGCTCGCCCGCGCGCTGATCAATCGCCCAGCCATTGTGCTCGCCGATGAGCCCACGGGAAACCTGGATTCCAGGAATTCGGAGATCGTGCTGAACATGCTCCGCCAATCGAACAAGGAACTCGGGCAAACCGTGCTGATGATCACGCACAACCCGGAAGCTGCGTCGTACGGCGACCGCATCATTCACATGCGCGATGGCGAGATCGTCGAGCCGGACCGGGACCCGCAGTGGCACACCGGGCATTAGGCGTTGTATCGGTGCGTGCGGCGAGTGCTCCGCCGAAAGCCCGGTAGTTTATAATGGCGGTACACGAGCGGGAGTAACTCAGCGGTAGAGTGCGACCTTGCCAAGGTCGAAGTCGCGGGTTCAAATCCCGTCTCCCGCTCCAGTTTCAGCGGCGTTGCCCTCCCCTCCACCGCTCGCCGGTTCCGGGCTTTGTATCGCATCAGACTGAATTCTGGGTTGATCAGTGGTAAGAACCTGTCCTGAGCAGCACCCGCCTTGAGGGGGAAGGGGAAGAAGATGCAAGGAGAAAAACGAGAACTCTGGATGCGTCTCTGTGAGCAGGCGGCGAACGAGCAAGACCCGGAGCGGCTCATCGCGTTGGTTGGAGAAATTAACCGGTTATTGGGCGAGAAGGAGCAGCGGCTCAGAACCGGCAACAAGATCACATCGGGGGCCGAGGCAGGCAATGGGCAAAAGCCCACCGGCTAATGTCTCGCCACTTCCCCGGCCCACGCTGGCTTTGGATTGTCCTTCGCTGCGATGAGTTGTATCCACAGCGTCAGTCAAGGTTTCCTCGACATTGAGAGTGACGCTTCCTACTTTTCTCGAATCGCAAGTTCCTGCCGGGGAATCGTTGGCCCTGAACCAAATACCCAGCCGGAATTTTTTCCGCACTAGATGGATTAAAGCGTCTCGCCTCGGCCTTTACCCATTGTTCTGTATCGAACAATAGCAGCTCTTGCGGCAAAGTATTGACTGAAAGCCACTCGTCTGCGCTGCTCATGAAACACGCACAGCTGAGCTCCGGCCGCCCCAAAACCGACGAGCTTTCATTTCCGCCACCCTACAGCGAGCAAAGCAGGTACCTGATCCTGGCAGATCAGTTCCTCGGCGGGGACCAGCAGCGGGAAAAGCAGACTGCACCGATTGCAGAATATCGGCGGAAATCGAAACCTAAGAAAACAGCCTGAGCAGGCCTGAGTCACCCCGAGCTGAGCATTTCCTGAACCGTGGCGAGGACCACGTTTGCTTCTATTGATTCGATGGAACGCGACGCTCCCGGAACCGGGGCCTCGTAAGGTCTGAGCAACGCCAGGATCGGAACATCATGGCGCTCGCGGATATACTCAATCAACTTCCGGCTATCAGCGCGGGGAATGGAGTGTCCCAACAATACCAGACTGAAACTCCCTCCCTCCAACTGCCAGATTCTTTGCGCTTCCGATGCGCCCAGGGCCGATACGACGTCGAACCCGGCCTCCTGAAGAAACAGGTGTCGCGTCCACAGCAGAGACCGGTCGTACGAGATGGAGAGTATTCTCTTGGCCATCGGGAAATATACCGGAAACGATACGCCATTGAAATGCCGCTGACAATTTGGTTGCGCCGGGTACGTCTGGAGCTCTATGTGCGAAAACGGTGGTATGGCTCGGAAGCCGGCGGCTAGTTGGACCCGGAAGCGCTCTGGACCTTTTTCGCGGTCCTGGCCCCCAGTTGCTCGAGCGACGGAAACGAATGAGGAGCGATCAAGGTCAGCTCAGGAGGGGCAGGGCCGGAGGCGATTGCGTGGACCAGCATTTCGAGAGCGGTGCCCGCCAAGGGCGGGGCGATAACGGTGGCTGTCAACATCCCGCTCTGGACCCAGGCCTGGCCGGTCTTGGGAACCCCGTCACAGCCGATAAAGGGCACTTCCAGCCAGCGTCCCTGTGCCGCACTCTCATACGAAAACTGCTGAAAGGCTTTCCTGGCGCCGGCCGCCATGGCATCGTTCTGCGCCGCGATCAGATCAATTTGGGCCTGCTGAGAGGTCGCTAATCGCAGCCAGGCGGTGATCGCCTTGAACGCGCTGGCCTCCGTCCAGCTGCCCTTTATGGTCTTGACCTGAATGTTCGCGGGCTTGGTCTCGTACATGCCGGCGGTGCGTAATTTCCCCGCGTCGCTGTCGGTGGGCCCCTGAATGTATAGAACGGAACCGCCCTTGGGCAACAGCGCCGCCATTTGCCGGCCTTCAATGCGGCCAATCTCCAGATTGTCGGAGGCAACGGCAAAGATCGGTACCTTGTAGATCTGGCGAAGCTGGCGGACGTACTCAACTTCGCGGTTCAGCACGATCCAGGCAATGCCGGCGACAGCGGCGGCCCTGGCCGCTTGCGGCAAGGCGGTCCCGCCGACTGGTTCCAGAATAATTCCGTCCGGCCGCCCGCCCGGCTCGGCTTGCACATATTTCAGGACTTGCTGGCTTTGTTGAATGGCATCGCCGTCGGCGTACACCACTTCAACGTCAACGCCGAGCTTTCGAGCCGCTTCCTCCGCCGCGGCGGCCTGTTCAAGCTGAAAATCATTGTCGTTGGTTATGAGCGAGACTACGACGCGGAGTCTCTTCATATGTCTCAGATCATAATGCTGCAGGCCGCAAACCCGAACGGTAACTAGAGTAATGTGGCAAACCAAAGGTCGTACGTGGCCCCGCAGGTTTCGCTGAAGATACCGCCACGTTGGTGATTCCGGCGTGGCTGCGTACAATATCGTTTTCACATTTCATTGTGGAGAACTTATCGAGTGAGCCCACTGCGCGCCAAGATCACTGCCTTGGGTACCTATGTTCCACCCCGGGTATTAACCAATCGGGATTTCGAGAAAATGGTGGATACCACGGATGAGTGGATCCTGACCCGCACCGGGATTCGCGAGCGGCACATCGTCGACAAAGGCGTGGCCACCAGTGATCTGGCGGTCGAAGCAGCCAGGTGTGCGCTGGCGCAGCGCGGCTTGAAGCCCAGCGATATCGAAACCATCATCGTGGCGACGGTGACGCCCGACATGCTGTTTCCCGCGACCGCGTGTCTGGTGCAGCACAAACTGGGAGCGGAGGGAATCTGGGGTTTCGATCTTTCGGCAGCTTGCTCCGCCTTCGTCTATGCTCTGCAGGCCGGCGCGCAGTTCGTAGTCAGCGGATCCCACAAGAAGGTATTGGTGATTGGCGCTGACGTAATGTCGTCCATCCTCGACTATACCGACCGCGCCACCTGCATTTTGTTCGGCGATGGCGCGGGCGCGGTCCTGCTGGAGCCGGCCGAGGATGGCGTCGGCATCATGGATTTTGAGCATGAGATTGACGGCTCGGGAGGGTGCTCGTTGTACATGCCGGGCGGCGGCAGCCTGAATCCTCCAACCCACCAGACGGTCGAGAAGAAAATGCATTTCGTACACCAGGATGGGCAGGCGGTTTTCAAATACGCGGTCCGCAAGATGGGCGAAGTCTGCGAGCGGCTGCTGGAGCGCAACGGGGTGAATGCCGGCGACATTGACTGCTTCATTCCCCACCAGGCGAACCAGCGAATCATTAAAGCCACCGCCGATCGTCTAGGG
>Ga0070741_10010142_pt1 | contig 17938 bp, 11 predicted proteins | sample Coa_R1_4_FD_66440 | JGI IMG/M metagenome (GOLD analysis project Ga0070741, IMG submission 66440) | Surface soil microbial communities from Centralia Pennsylvania, which are recovering from an underground coalmine fire - Coalmine... | ecosystem: Environmental > Terrestrial > Soil > Unclassified ...
AATCACTTCCAGCGGACGCTTGTGCGCGTCAAGCCCCATAGCATAGAAATTCTCGCTGCTCACCCAAAAGCTTTTTTCGATCTTTTTCGCCAACTCTGCTGAGGATTTGCGCAGGCGGTCCGCACGTTCAGTATCACCAAAGACGCGCAGCAGCTGCGACATTCGATACTGCGCTTCATAGCAGTATCCCTGCACCTCGACGAGCGCAATCGGAGGTGCGGCTACACTGCCGTCGCGATGCATGTTCGCATCCCAGGAATCTTTCCAACCCTGGTTGGTCAGACCTTTTGGCGACCGCCGTTTGTATTCGACAAATCCATCGCCGTCGAGATCGCCGTAGTTTTCGATCCAATCAAGCGCGGCGCGCGCAGCCGGGAGCAGATCCGTGACCAGCTTCTCGTCGCCGGTCCAGTTAAAGGTCTCGCTGAGCAGAATCAAAAACAAAGGAGTCGCATCGACGGAGCCGTAGTACGGCCCAAAAGGCATTTCGCCCGCGCGGGTCATTTCCCCCGTTCGGTACTCGTGAGGCATCTTTCCCGGTTCTTCATCAAGCCAGTCGTTGAACTGTTTGCCTTGGTATCGCGCGAGCACGCGCAGAGTTTCCGATGCCAGGCGAGGATTCAGCAGAAGAGCTTGATAGGCCGCAATCAGCGAGTCGCGTCCAAACATGGTTGCGAACCACGGGATGCCGGCAGCGACGATGTGCTGGTCCCCATTTGGGATTTGCAGCGCATGGAAATCGGCAATGCACGTACGCAGCGCCTGATCGAAGATGTCATTGCTGCTTTCAAAGCTGGTCGACTCCTGCTCCCAGCGGTGGAATGCATCGCGGCGATCACGAAATCCCTGGACTACCGTCTTGCCGGCCGGACGCGCGCCCTCGTCGCCAACGCGACAGCTCACTGTGTTCAAAAGTTCGCGAAATTGCGACGCCGGAACCTTGAGTTTCCAGCGCGCAACGTTGTGTTCGATTTCATCGGGCGGAGTTTGAAAGCGGACAACGGTCTCGCGGGAAACGTTGTCGAGCCCACGATAGAAGAAGACCAGGGTGTTGTCGCGGAGAATCGGCTTGTAGTACTTGCCGCATTTGTGGCGCGCGCATCCGCGCACCTGGAAGACATCGACAAAGTCTGACTCGAATGCGATCTCGACCAGCAGCTCGGCATCCGACTGATTGAAGTTGGAAAAAGTAATCGAGTCATAAAGCAACTGCGACGCCAGCAGTTGCTGGCGGCGAATGTGGATCGTGTTCTCAGGCAAATCGAAGGAATTGATCTGAGAAAGCGATCCCGTCGTTAGCTCGATCTTCGACGCGAAAGTCTTCTCCTCACTTGAGGACAACACTACCGTGCGATTGCCGCCGACCTTCAACTCCAGTTTGCTCAAGAAGCGGGTATCGTCGTGAAAAAATCCCACATCGGGAGCGCCGGGAGGAGTGATATCACCCGAGATCGTCGTCGAAAGGAATGTCTTGCCATCGATGAGAGTAAGGTTGTTGACCTTTCTCGGTTCGTGAACAAGAAACCCGAGCTGTGGCTCGGGATAAGGACATCCGACCTCCTGAAGTTCATCAGGAGGTATCTGGACTAGCGTGCTCATGCGGCGGCAGCTCCCGGTTCAGTGAGGAGCGAGAGAGCGTCAGTGGAGGTAAGCTCCATGGGCGTTTCTATCGCGCAAATCGATTCGTAGAGTTCCAGGTACTTTCTGGTCATCACCTCAACAGAGAAATTATCGCGCGCATATTCATGAACGAGGAGCGGTGAAATGGATAAATCGCGAACGCAGTTCACCATCTGCTCAACAGATTCGCACACAAAACCTGAGACTCCGCCACGTACCACTTCGGGAACGGATCCACGCTTCAGAGCGATCACCGGCGTGCCGCAAGCCATGGCCTCGATCATCACCAGACCGAAAGGCTCGTCCCACTGAATGGGGAAGAGCATTGCCATAGAATTTCCGAGCAGCTCATTCTTGGCGGCCAGATCGGCTTCGCCGATGTATTCGATGAAGCGGCCATCCAACTGCGGCTTGATTTCAGATTCGAAGTAGCTCTTATACATCGGCTGAATCTCGCCTGCAATCTTCAGCGGGAGACCCGTCTTCTTCGCCACTTCAATCGCGAGATGCGGGCCTTTTACAGGCGCGAGTCTTCCAATGAAACTCAAATATGGTTGCTTATTGGGCTGCAACCGGTAGTCGGAGAGATGGATCCCATGATGAATCGCTGTGCAGTGCGGCATCGCCTCGAGCGAGCTCTGAAAGTCGCTGATTGCCACGTAGTGCACCTGAGGGAAGTAGGAGTAGAAGTCGCTCAGCGCGGGCTCGTGTGGATGATGGACAGTGTAGACAACCGGCTGGTCTACAAAGCGCGTGCTTGCCAAACCAGGAGCGTTGTTGAGGTGAATGATGTCGCAATCGCGAGCTGCGTCAGCCATCGCCCAAGTTGTGTGATTTACGTCTTTCAGGCTCCCGAAAATTTCGCCTTTGAGCGGCCACTCTGATTCGGGATACAGCGATTTCACCTCCACGTTCACCGTGGAGTCTCCGTTCGCATAGACAACAACATCGATTCCATTTTGCTTCAGGCCCTCGGCCAGATGTCCGATGAACAGCTCTGTTCCGCCGTATCGACGAGGGGGAACCGGAATGAAAGGCGGGGCGATCAGGGCAATTCTCATTTATCTCCTTTTTAGGTTCGGTGAATGCAAGAGTTGACGGAGGCGTTTGCCGGGATCGAGCAATGCAACTAGATAAGATGCCATTGAGTTTGGCCTATGTTGGCGCACCAAGATCGGGCAGATCATTGGTTTAGCAACCGAGAGAAGCCTCCCAACGGGAGGCAGCCCACGCGTTGAGGGTCTTAGCAGCACTGCTCCTGCATTAATTCGCGGACATACCTTGGCCGAAGGAATCGTATGTTCGAGTTCCGCGAGGCAAGCTTCCGACTTAGTTTCACTTCACCCGATCACCCGACGGCCCGACTTCAGGATCCACCAATTCCACCACCCCTCCCCCTACGCGTTGTTGAACAAACTGTTTACATTGAGGCACTTGAACATCAACCGGGAGCGTTTCCCCATTCTTAAACACAATTTCTTGTAATTACGTCTCGGCAATCAGCACATATTGTGGCCCCCAACTTTCTGCGTCACACCAGAGCGACGGCCGCGCAGCGCGGTTGAGGCGATCTGCAATCTATAGAGCAGCGTTTTCGCGCGTCTGGAGTCCAGTGTTTTATTAGCAACACTGCGGCAGACATTCGCGACTGCCACCCGAATCGCGTGGTCATTGTTCAGCACTGGAACCTCACAGAAACCTGGTTTGGTTTCGTCAGAGCCCTTGCGCTTGCGTCCGTCAGGCGTCCGGCTGTGGAAATAACAATAAGCCAGATCCATCAATGCCGGAGAGCCACAGCCGGCACCATGAGGCTTGATGAACTGAGGCCGCGGCGCCTTCAATACCGCAAACTGCTTCCTTCCGTTACCAAGGTATTCTTCAGACAGGGATAGTCTCTTTTTATTCGCCGTGAGCCATTTCCTTCGGGGATTTTGCATTGCCGCGAGGGAGGGGCGAGGGGGAAGGGGGCAATGATGCCCTCTGGATTGACGAAAGCAGAGGAGAAGCAGATGGAGAAAGAAAATCTGTGCCAGTACTGAAATCGCTTTTTCTGGGAAGATAGATGAATGCCTCTTGGTAATCGCCATTCCAAGACTGCTGCTGAACAGCTTCGACGCGATGGACAGGCGGCTCTAGATTGGGTCGCCCAGTATCTGGAGCGTGCGCCGGAATTGCCTGTGCTTTCACCCGCCAAGCCCGGCGATATCTTGAGGTCGCTTCCTCAGCATGCGCCACAGCAGCCGGAATCCTTTGACGCGATCCTGAAAGATCTAGACTCCAGCATCCTTCCCGGCATCACCCATTGGCAGTCACCCAACTACTTTGCGTACTTCCCCGCAAACAGTTCGCCAGCTTCCGTAGCCGGCGACCTGCTCTCTTCCGGCCTCGGGGTCCAAGGCATGCTGTGGACCACGAGTCCTGCATGCACTGAGTTAGAAATGCGAGTGCTCGATTGGCTGGTTGAAATGCTTGCTCTGCCTGAGCACTTTCTCTCCACGCGCAGTGGTGGTGGAGTGATTCAAGATTCAGCTTCGAGCGCGAATCTCTGCGCAGTTCTTGCCGGTCGCGAGCGCGCCACGCAGTTTGGATCGAACGAAGATGGATGTGATCAGCGTCTCACGGCGTACACGTCACTCCAGGCGCACTCATCGGTCGAAAAGGGAATCAAAGTTGCGGGACTTGGACGCAGGAATTTGCGGTTGATTGAGGTCGATAATCAATTTCGCATGAAAGCTTCGCATCTCACGCGCGCGATCGAGCAGGACAAGCGCGACGGACGCACCCCGTGCTTCGTCGGCGCGACCGTCGGAACCACGTCCACAATGGCCGTCGATCCCCTTCCAGAAATTGGGGCCATCTGCCGCGAGCATGGCATCTGGTTGCACGTTGATGCTGCGATGGCCGGCACAGCCGCATTGTGCGACGAGCTGCGATACATCCACAAAGGGCTTGAATACGCAGACAGCTACTGCTTCGATTGCCACAAATGGATGCTCACGAATTTCGATTGCACGTGCTTCTACGTGCGAAATCGCAACGAGCTCACGGATGCGCTCACGATCACCCCTGAGTACTTGCGCAATACCGCATCCACTACTGGATCGGTAGTCGATTATCGCGATTGGCACATTCCTCTGGGCCGGCGCTTTCGCGCATTGAAGCTGTGGTGCGTAATCCGGTCTTACGGAATCGAAGGCTTGCGTGCGATGGTGCGCCGCCACGTGCAGCTTACGAACGAGTTCGTCTCCTGGCTGCACTCAGATTCCCGATTTGAAATCGTCGCGCCGGTCTCGCTCAATCTCGTCTGTTTCCGGCTGAAAGGACCGGATTCGGCAAACGAAGCTCTGCTGCAGAAGCTGAATGCCTCCGGTCGTCTTTTTCTTTCGCACACAAAGCTGAATGGAAAATTCGTCCTGCGATTCTGCATTGGGCAGAGTTACACGGACGAGGAGCACGTCGGCTCAGCCTGGCATGAAATCCAGAAACACGCGACAGAACCGGCGGTGGCTGCTGGATAATCCTGAGCATTTCTGCATCTTTCCAGCAGCACCTGAAATCAAAAGCTGATTGTAGTCACGTTATTCGCGAGGGCTTGATTGGACACTCAGTGTCTTCCATTTCGTGATGTACCCGGGGTCCCCCGGCTCTTCCTGGACTTCCTCTCGGGCAATCCGCAGCTTCGGCCTTTTTATCCCACTTCAACTTTTTCAATCGAGGAGTTGGCTGATCGGGCGAAGATGGTCGAAATGCCTGGAGACCGTCGGCAAAAGATCGCCGATGTCCTGAAGAGGCAGAACCAAGCCTGGAATGCAGATTCTGCCGCGCTAGACAGCATTCAAAAGCTTCGCAATGGCGCCTGCGCCGTGGTCAGCGGGCAGCAGGTAGGACTGTTTCTCGGACCTGCATACACGATCTATAAGGCTGTTACCATCATTCGCCTCGCGCAAGAACTGAACACGCGTGGTGTCAACGCGGTTCCCGTCTTTTGGCTCGCTTCGGAGGATCACGATCTCGCCGAAGTAAACCACGCAATCATGCCCGACACGCAGGGCGCGTTGCTGAGGCTTGAAACTGCCTCGCATAGCGTGCCATCTGCTCCGGTTGGTACGGTCAAACTTGATGTGGATCTTCACTCAGCTCTTGAGCAGGTAAAAGCGATAACTGGGGATTCGGAGGTGGCCAGCTTCCTCGCGGACGCCTACGCACCCGGACAAACTTTCTCCTCAGCGTTCGCGAAAGTGATGGCGCGACTGTTTTCGCGCCACGGCCTCGTTCTTCTCGATCCATTGGACGGCGAGGTACATCAGATCGCCTCACCGCTGCTGCAGAAAGCAGCAAGCGAAACTGAGGCGCTGGTCTCTGCGCTGCTGGAGCGAACGACGGAAATCGAAGCCGCGGGACACGAGGCGCAGGTAAAAGTGACGTCTTCATCCACGCTACTGTTCTTGCTCAAGGATGGTGCGCGTGTTCCGATTCACAAGAAAAACGGCGGTTTTGGCTTCAACGGAGAGCATTGGTCCGCGGACGATCTGCGCAGCCGCATCGAGAAAAATCCCGAACTATTCACGCCTAACGTACTGCTGCGCCCTATTCTTCAGGATTACCTGCTGCCAACGGCCGCGTACATCGCAGGCCCCGCGGAGACCGCGTATTTCGCCCAGGTGCAGGTCGTATATGAGCACCTGCTCGGCCGGACAACGCCGGTTTGGCCGCGATTCTCGACCACGTTGGTCGAAGCGCGTCTCGCAAGCTGGATGCGCAAGTACGGATTGCGACTTCGCGATGTATTGCATCCGAAGGAGGAGTTTGTTTCCATGCTGTCGCGCCGCACGATTCCAGCCGACATCAAGGACGATTTTGATCGCAGCCGCGAGCAGCTCGATCGTCTGCTCATGCCCTTGCTGCAGACTCTGCAAAAGCTTGATCCAACGATAGCCTCCGCCGGGGAAGTGGCGGGCCAGAAGATGCGATACCAGCTCGATCAACTCGAATCACGCGCCGCCCGCGCCCACCTCCAGCGGGAACAGGTCCTCGACCGCCATGCCGGTCTGCTCAGTACGATGCTTTTCCCGGAACGGGAACTACAGGAGCGCAAGATCGCGGGAATTTACTTCATCGCCAAGCACGGTGAAGGTCTCATCGATCAGCTCATCGAAGGCTACAAGCCCGACTGTAGGGATCATCAGGTGATCGAGTTGAGCTAATTGTTGAACCACGTTGGAGAAGGCCGTCTACGACTCCGCCTGCTGCCACTCATGCGTCTTTTGGCCGGCAGCATCTGAACGGGCGCTGAGGCGTTACAGCTCGCGACTCAGATGTTGTACTTCTTGGCCAGGTGACGGAAAGAGCGATAGGAGATCTTAAGCAATTCAGCGGCTCGTGTTTGCACTCCTCCGCATTGCTGCAGTGCAGAAACGAGAATCGCCCGCTCCATGTCGGCGACATAAGCTTCCATATCGAGACCATCGGTTGGTACCGAAATGGAATCGACGGATGGCGGTGCTCCGTTGTCAGCCACTGTGCGAGCCTTCGATCTTTCTTCCGGGACGCCGACGTTCAGAACGTCTGTGCTTTCCATGGCGACGGCTCGCTCGATTGCATTCTCTAGTTGACGAACGTTGCCGGGCCAATCGTATTGAGAGAGCGCTTCCAGAGAGTCCGGAGAGATGCGCACAATGTTTTTTCCTGCAGCAGGCGCATATCGCTTTAGGAAGGTGTTGGCGAGCAGCGGAATATCCTCCTGCCGTGCCCGAAGCGGAGGCACTTCGATTGGGATGACGCTAATACGGTAATAGAGATCTTCGCGGAAGGTCTTTTCTTCGACCATGTGATGGAGATCGCGATTGGTAGCTGCGATGACGCGCACGTCGACCGGAATCTCAGAGGTGCCGCCCACGGGTCGAATCGCTCGCTCTTGCAGCACGCGCAGTAGCTTCACCTGCATGGCAAGGCTCATCTCGCCGATTTCATCGAGGAAGATCGTGCCGGCATCGGCAACTTCGAACAGGCCCTGCTTATTCTGATTTGCACCAGTGAAGGCGCCTTTGACATAGCCGAAGAGTTCGCTTTCTAGAAGCGTCTCGGGAAAAGCTCCGCAGTTTACTGAAACAAACGGCTGACCGTCGCGTTGAGAGCATGTATGGACCGCGCGCGCAACCAGTTCCTTTCCGGTACCGCTCTCGCCGTGGACCAGAATGGTACTGCCGGTGGAAGCAACGGTTCTTATTGTCTCTTTGAGTTGATTGATCGCGGCGCTGCATCCGATGATGTTGTCGAGCGAATTGCGGCTGGCGGCGTCGCGGCGAAAGGCTTGATTCTGCCGCTTGAGCTCTAGTACCTCAGCGGCGCGTCCGATAGACACTCGCACTTCATCCACCAGTCCATTCGGTGTCTTTTGAATGTAATCAAACGCGCCTGATTTAACGGCTTGAACTGCTGAATCAAAATCACCGACCGCGGTAATCAGCACGACGGCAGACTGAGGCGAAACGCGATGTGCGTGTTTCAGCACGTCGATGCCGTTCATGCCCGGCATCTTGATGTCAGTGACGATTACGTCATATCGGGCCGACTCGATCTTCTTCACAGCCAGTTCGCCGGAGTTGACGATTTCGACTTTGTGTCCTTCTTTGCGCAGAGCGATGTCGAGGAGCTCGCGGATGGAGCGCTCGTCGTCGCACACTAAAACGTTAGCCATGCACTCTCTCCGCCGCAGCTACTGCAGCAAGTACTCTGTTTTCGGCAATGCTCACTGCTCGCGGAGCTGCCTGTGCCTGCGGAAGTTCCACGACGATCTCCGCACCGTCTTTGGCTCCAGGCAGGGCGTATACGCGCCCTCTATGAGCCTGCACAATCTGATAAACCAACGCGAGTCCCAGTCCGGTACCGCCTTCGAAGCTGGATTGAAACGGTTCAAATATTTTTTCCGCCTGCTCGGGACGGATACCTACTCCGCTGTCTTTAAAGGAGAGAACCCAATTGCTGCCTCGTGCACGCAGAGTCACCTTCAGCGTGCCGCCTTCAGGCATGGCGCGAAAAGCGTTGTCGCACAGGTTCCAGAAGACTTGCTTCAACCGATCGGAATCCACCATAGCTAACGCCTCCCGGCTCTCGAAGCTCCTTACAATGCGATATGCGGCAGTTCCACGCGTCGGCCGGTTCTCGATCAAACGCAGTGTCTCTTCAATCAAGAGCAGGAGATCATGTTGGACCAACTTGTAGCTCTTCTCGCGGGAATACATGAGGAAATCGGAGATGATGCTGTTGAGACGTTCCGACTCGCGTCGCACTATATCTACGAGCACCTGCTGTTCTTCGTTGAGCGTCGCCATTTTGGACAGCATTTGGACTGAACCGGCGATCGACGACAATGGATTGCGGATTTCGTGAGCAATGCCCGAAGCAAGCCGCCCGATCGCGGCCAGCCGTTCTCGCTGGCGAATTTCATTTTCCAATCTGCGGACCTCGGTGAGATCGGCAAACGTGTAAACGAAGCCAATCACTGCGCCATCGTGCATCGTCAGCGGAGTGATCGTTAAACCAAAAATCTTCTCGCCTTCGGGTGTGCTGGCGCGTAGCTCATCCTGAACTGGATACGAATCCGCGGGAGGAAGTGGATCTAGGAATAACGTTGAAACCTTGACGCCCAGAACGTCGGCGTACTTTCGCTTCAGGAAGTTCAATCCGGGTTGGTTGATCAGCGTGATTTTTCCATCCAGGTCGGTCGTGATGAGTCCACCGCGCATGGAGTGCAGGATGTTTTCTTGCATTGCCTGGAGATCCTGCAGCTCGTCATTCTTGACGTGCAGCTCGACTCCAGCCTGACGCAGCTTCGTGCTCAGGCTGCTCGCTAAGTAGGCGATTGCCATGTAAGCGAAGAAGTTGATGCCGATGACAAATTGCACCGATTTCAAATCGGGATTCGAAACGGAGAACGAGGGAATCAGCTGGTAATACGTCAGGTCGAGAATCGCTCCGAACGCAATGAACGAAAGCGCCGCGGTGAGGTATGCCCACCATCGCGGGAGCAGCGTACTCGCCACGATGATGACCAGTGGAAAAAGAAAATTGAACGAGGTGTCGATGCCGCCGGTGATGTAAATGACGACTGCAGTGAGTCCCAGATCACTGAGCACTTGTATGCGTGCCAACAGCCTGAACTGTTTCCCAAACGAATCAAATGCAAGAAATAAGATCGCAACGCAATACCAGACGGCGATCGCAGCGATGAAAGAGCGTTCGGGAATATTGGTGTGGGTCAGCCGAATGACGCCGAGACCGATCACCAGAAGGAAGGTGATGATGACAATTCTGACCTTCACCAGCCAACTTAGCGAGGATCGTTCGTCAAAAGGACGGGACATTCCACTCACTCTGCCTGTTCCTAATGGCCAGGCGCTGAAGATTATCAAGAACACGAAGGAGCAGCATTAATGCTGCTCCTTCTTTGCACGGCGATGGAGCACACTCAAGCGGTTATCCCGAGAGCTTCGCGATCATCGCGAACAGCGGCATGTACAACGAAATAACGATGCCGCCGACGGCAACGCCGAGGAACGCGATCATCAGCGGCTCCAGCAGCGTGAGCAGGTCTTTGGTGGCCGCATCGACTTCGTCTTCGTAAAAGTCCGCGATCTTTTGCAGCATGTTGTCCATCGCACCGGTAGCTTCACCGACGCCGATCATCTGCGTAACCATGTTGGGGAACACCCCGCATTCCTTCAACGGGTCAACGATCGTGCGGCCTTCTTCGATGGCTTTGCGGACTTTCATCAAAGCTTCTTCGAGCACGGCGTTTCCAGACGTGCGCGCAGTGATCGAAAGACCTTCCAGAATCGGAACACCGGAGGTGATTAGCGTTCCCAAGGTTCGGGTGAAACGCGCGACTGCAATCTTGCGGAGTAGCACACCGACAACCGGAAGCTTCAACAGAATGTTGTCGGTCATATACTTGCCTTTGGCATCTTTGCGGATCTGCTTGAGCGCTACGATTGCGGCAACCAAGCCAACCACTGCTACCCACCAGAAGTTCTGCACAAACTGGCTGAGTCCGATGACCATTCGCGTGGGCAGCGGGAGATCGACGCCAAGACCTACGAACAGCTTTTCAAAAATGGGAACGACAAACTTGAGCAGGGCGCCAACAACCAGCACAGCGATACTGATGACAGAGACCGGATAAATCAATGCCGATTTGACTGCAGCTTTCAGCTTCACAGCTTTTTCGACGTAAGCGGCAAGCCGTTGGAGAATAAGGTCGAGAATACCGCCAGTTTCGCCGGCCTCCACCATGTTGGTGGTGAGATCGTCAAAAATTTTAGGGTACTGACGCATCGCATTGGCCAGCGTAGCGCCGCCCTCGACCGTAACTCGCACGCCTGTTAGAGACTTCTGAAAAGCCGGATTCTCCTGGTTGGCGGCAAGAATTTCAAGACATTGCACGAGCGGCAGCCCGGCATCGATCATCACTGAGAACTGACGAAAGAAGATCGCGATGTCCTTCGTCGGAACCTTGCCCGAGCCGAGCGTTGGCAGGTTAAACTCTTTGCCTTTTTCTTTGATGACGATGTTGGAAATGCGTTCCTTGCGCAACGCCGCCTGCAGAAGCTGTTTGTTGACGGCTTCTCGCTCGCCAGCCACTTTTGAGCCGCCGGAATCGACTCCTGAAAACTTATAAATGGGCATCGTTCTCTCCCCTGCGGCATGAGCCGCAACTTACTTTCGCAGCGTTTATTTCTTTCCCCCTGCGGGCATTGCTTTGGCCGCCGCGGCTTGGCCGCGGTTGATCATCTCCTGTAGTTCGTCCGGCATAGACGAGCGGATCAGCGCAGTTTCCAGCGAGATCTGCTTGCTGAAGTACAAGCTCGCCAGCGACTGGTTGAAGGTTTGCATTCCGTACTTGTCCTGTCCAGACTGCATTGCTGAGTAAATCTGATGGATCTTGTCTTCGCGGACGAGGTTGCGCACAGCCGCGTTAGGCACGAGGATCTCCATGGCGCACGCGCGTCCCTGACCGCCGATTTTGGGAAGCAGGGATTGGCAGAGCACGCCTTCGAGCACTAGCGAAAGTTGGGCGCGAATCTGAGACTGCTGATGCGACGGGAAGACATCGATCACACGGTTAATCGTGGAGGCAGCTGAGTTGGTGTGCAAGGTGCCGAAAGTGAGGTGACCCGTTTCAGCGATACGTAGTGCAGATTCAATGGTTTCCAAATCACGCATTTCGCCGATCAGCACCACGTCCGGGTCTTCACGAAGTGCCGCGCGGAGAGCGTCGCTGAAGGACTTAGTGTCAGAGTGCACCTCGCGTTGATTCACCAGGCAATTCTTGTTCTGATGGACGAACTCGATCGGATCCTCAATGGTGATGATGTGGTCGTGGCGCTCGGTGTTGATCTTGTCGATCATCGCCGCCAAAGTCGTCGATTTTCCCGAACCTGTGGGACCGGTCACGAGAATCAATCCGCGCGGCTTATCGCACAGCTTTGCGACCACCGGCGGCAGGTTCAACTGCTGGAACGACCGTATCTCGAATGGAATTACGCGGAACACTGCGCCTGTTGCTCCGCGTTGATTGAACAAATTGCCGCGAAAACGGGCGAGCCCCTTCAGTCCGAAAGAGAAGTCGAGCTCAAGATGCTCTTCAAACCGGTGCTTCTGTGCGTCGGTGAGCACGCTGTACGCAAGCTGCTTGGTCTCGGAGGGGGTCAGCATCGGCAGATCCAGAGGCTGCAAATGGCCGTGCACTCGCACTTGTGGCGGGGAGTTGGTGGAGATGTGCAGGTCGCTGCCGCCGAGCTCGAGCATTTTCTTGAGCAAATCACTTAGCGTAACGTTCATTGTTCCTCGATTCCATTCCGATCACTGCTACTCGATTCATGTATTCCAAATTGGGACTTGCAGTCTAGTGGACTGTCTCACGCGCGACTTCTTCAAGGGTGGTCACGCCGTCCATTACTTTTCGTAATCCGCTGCGGCGGAGCGTGATCATTCCGCGCTCAATTGCCTTCTTCTTGAGTTCCACTGCCGACGCGCCAACGAGGATCAGCTCACGGACTTCATCGTCAATTTCCATCACTTCGTACAAACCGCAGCGGCCCTTATACCCGGTGTTGTTGCACGTGCCGCAGCCCTTGCCCTTGGAAACTTTTACCGTTTTGGATTCTTCAGGAGTAAAGCCGGCGTCCAGCAGGGCTTGGGGATTCATTTCCACATGCTCGCTGCAGTTGGAACAGATCCGTCGTATCAGTCGTTGCGCGACGATCAGGTGGACCGCAGTTGCAACCAGGAACGGCTCGATTCCCATGTTCATCAGGCGGCTGATGGTTTCCGGTGCGCCGTTCGTATGCAGCGTCGAGAGCACGAGGTGTCCGGTGAGCGCAGCTTTGATCGCGATTTCCGCGGTCTCGAAGTCACGAATCTCGCCGACAAGGATCGTGTTTGGATCCTGACGCAAGAACGCGCGCAGCGCCGCAGCAAAGTTCAGGCCGATTGCTTCTTTCATCTGCACCTGATTGACGCCGGCGAGCTGGAACTCGACCGGATCTTCGGCCGTCATGATGTTCGTATCGGGCTTGTTCAGCAGCGAGATGGCGGAATAAAGCGTGTTGGTTTTGCCCGAACCCGTGGGACCTGTCACCAGGACCATCCCATATGGCTTCAGCACTGCACGCTGGAACTTTTCCAGCGACTCCGGCTCAAATCCCAATTTGGTCATGTCGAGACGGAGGTTCTCCTTGTCGAGCAGTCGCAGGACGATCTTTTCGCCCCACAGCGTCGGTAGACAGTTCACGCGGTAGTCGAGCTGCTTCTTGCGTCCATTGAGTTGCATCTTCAGCATGATGCGTCCGTCCTGCGGAAGACGCTTCTCGCTGATGTCCAGCTTCGACATGATCTTGATGCGCGACGTGATCGCGTCCTTTAACTTCAGTGGAGGCTGCATGATGTTCTGCAGCACACCATCGATGCGGAAGCGTACGCGGTACTCCTTCTCGTACGGCTCGATATGAATGTCGCTGGCGCCGCGCTTGACCGCATCGGTGAGAATCAGGTTCACGAGCTTGACGATGGGCGCTTCTTCCGCGCTCTTTTCGAGATCGGCTGCATTGATTTCGTCGGCATCGGCCTGAAGCTCGACATCGGCTTCTTCGCCCATCGAAGCCATGATGTCGTCGAGATTTTCGGAGGGATCAGCCTCAGCGTAGGCACGCTCAATGCGTTCCATGATCGCGCTCTCGGACGCGACTACCGGTTCGATGTTGAAGCCGGTCATGAACTTGATATCGTCCATGGCGAAGACGTTCGTCGGATCGACCATCGCTATCGTCAGGGACGCACCGACGCGGCTGAGCGGCAGAATCTGATGCTTCCGCGCGGTTTCCTGCGGAATGAGCTTCACAACGTTGGGATCGATTTCGAAGAACTGAAGATTGATTGCGGGAACGCCATATTGGCGGCTGAGAAAGTTAGTAACTTCCTCGTCTGTAAGGAATCCGAGCGATACCAAAACAGAACCCAGTCTTCCTCCGGTCTGCTTCTGCTTCTTCAGCGCCTGGGCGAGCTGGTCCTGCGTGATAATCTTTTCGCGAACTAAAAGATCACCGAGCCTTTGCGACATACCTGAGTGTTCCAATCGCCGGAATCATCCGGCCGTAACTCTTGCTGATTCACTTGACCCAAAACACTGGGTAACTCGGCAGATCACAGAATTCCGCCGCGCGGCAGACAAACTTCGCTTCAAGACACCTTCGACAAATGCAGAATGTTCGAGGTGACATTTATTGTCAATCCAGAAACACTGGAGAGGAGTGGGGGAAAAGCACTTAGTTACCAAGGACATGCACGTTCGTGCTTTGGTAACGTACGGAAGTAACGAGTCCCGAAATGGGAATACAAGAGGCCTTGTTGTGTTTTATGGATGCAGACTAGTTCAGATCTGGAACTATGTGTTGTTAACTTCTTACTTCTTGCCTACCTCTGCTTCTGCAGGCTTCAGACTAGTCATAGCGTTCTGCAGATCCTCGACAGCTTTCGAGTCGAGCACATACAGACTCGGGTCGCTCTCGCGCTTGGCGATGTAGCCATCGCCCGACTTGGCAATCTGCACCTTTTCGGATCTCTTGCCGCTGTTGGAGACGACATCAGCTTCCAAAATGGGAGTTCCAAACCCGGAATCCGCGAACTTTGTTGCCTGGAGATCGCGGAGTTTGTCCAGGACTGATTCGGCGCTGGCAAGATCAAGCTTCTTGCCCTCGCCGGACCACCAGTCATCGCCACCTTTGGTCAGGAAGTAAGATTTCGAATCTTTGATAATCTCGATTTTGTCAGGGTCGGTGTAGCCGAAATCGAAGAGTTTCTTGTTACGGAAATCATCGAGCTTCTTGTTAACGCCCTCCCCGACATCGGTTGAGACCTTGTACACGCCGGCTACGAGGCTGGACTTCGCGTAGTAATCGTTTTTGTTCTTGCGCACCTGAAGCTGCTGATTTCCCGAATCGGTCGTGAGCGTCGCGCTTGCGACGGGCTTGCCTGAAGCAAAAGCCGAAGCAGCCTTCTTCTGATCGTCGGAGGTGAGGTCCATTTTGGCATCAGTCAGTTTACGGACGAGTTCATCGACGGCGAAGCTGTCGGCGCGTAGCGGCTTCGGCTTGAGGATCTGCCACTGGTCTTTATTGCGTCCGAACTCGAGCTGCTGGCCGTTGGCGTTCAGATCGACGCGGCTGACCTTATCCGGCTCCGCGGTCAGCAAGCGCTTGTCTCGCAGATCGTTTACGCCTTTGTAGATGTTGCTCTTCGTGTAGCTCGCGATTGTGAAGACGCGAGGATCGTTTTCAAGCTTGGCATAGGAGCCGCTTCCAGTCGGAGTGTCATCCCCGATCAGCAGCTTGTGCGTATCGTTCTTCGCGCTGACATCCACTTCGAGCGCAGGTGACTGAAGTCCGAATTGGCCCACGTTGTCGGCTTTATCTTCGACGAGTCGATCTGAGCTCAGCGACGACAGGCTGGAGATCATTCCCGAAACGGCAGAATCATCCGCGCGCAGTTTCTGCGGTGAGGTGATCTGCCACTTCCCGTCCTGCTTCTGCAGAACGAGATCGGCGCCGTCCTTTTTCTTCAGCTCGACACGATTTACGTCCGAGTCATTGAGTGAAAGGATCTTCGGCGGAGTATCGACCGCCGCCTGCACGGTCTCGGTTGGCTTGTGATGATTCGACCAGTACAGCAGGCCGCCTAGTGCGGCGAGCACTACTGCGGAAAGCAATAATCCACGATTCTTCATAAGCGCGAATTCAAAATAATGTTGGCTTCTGCGTTAATAAATCACAATGAATCTGATCCCCATACCTACTGTCATCCCCCGCTCCGCCGCATCGAGTTTTCTTCTGGGGAAATTTGTTTTTGCGGAGCGGGGGATCTGCTGTTGCCGCGAGGAGGAACAACAGATCCCCCGCGCAGCAAAGTCACATCCTCGAAGTTCTCGCCGGGCTCACGGCTGCGCGAGGGATGACAGTTCGTGGGAGGTGGCGAGGCTATAGATGATGATCTGGAACTCTCCAACATACCCTCACGACTTCAGCAACACATTAGCTGCGAAGCCTCGAAGCTGCGGAGCCGCGAAGCGAGCCGTGCGGCTACCTTCTCCTCCACCAGACGAACACGCCACCGAAGACCATCACCAGCGGCATGAGGAATTGACTGGTGGTCCGGACCCAGTGAAGCTGGGCGGTGGTCATCGTAATCCGGCGATCTTCTCGATCCTTCGGACGAATCGAGATCAGATCCTCATCGGACGCGAGCCAGTTAATCGCGTTCAGGGCAAGATCGCTGTTCCCGTTGAATGTGATAAATGAATTGCCGGCCCACATCGAGCTGCCGACCACGACAAATCGTCCTTGCGAATTCTCTTTGCCGGTGTTGTAAGTTCCGGCAGCGGCGATGAGCAGCGGTCCCTTTTTGTTGTTTGGATCGCTGGTTTTCACTTCGGGGCTGCTCAGGTTGTTCGTCGCCAGGCTCGTGTCCGAAGTGCTGAAAAGCTTCTCGACTGTGGTCTTATCGCCATTCTTGATCGTCAAAGATCGAGACAGCGGAAACCCGGTCGCGCTGCCCTTAAGGTCGCTCACGATCGGATGCGAGTCATAACTTGTGACTAGCGCTACCTGTGGGCCCAGTCCAGCAAGTTGTCCGATCGGGTTCAAATCGAGAATGAGGTCCTTGTCTACCGTCACGCCCCAGCTTTGGAGCACATTCGTAAGAGCGTCGTTCTCGGCGATCTCAGAGTGACCGACCTTGAGCGGAGGATCAAGCATTACCAGCGCGCGGCCGCCGTTCTCGACATATTTCTTAATCGCATCAACTTCAGGCTGCTGATAATCGCCGCTCGGGCCGCCGATCACGAGCACGGTGCAGTCGCCTGGGACTTCAGCTTTTTCCAGCAGGCTGACGGATTTCGCCGTGTACTCGTCTTTGCCGAGCAGGTCTTTGAAACGCGAGTAGCCGTAACGATCGCTGTTGTCGATCTGGTGCTCGCCGCTGCCGGTCACGAAGCAGACTGTGCGTGTGTTGTTCTTGAGATCACGGATGAAGGCGCCAGTCAGGCCCTCTTCCGTCATGCTCTTGGCCTCTTCCTTTTTTGCGCCGATCTGCACCAGAGCAGTGCCGTAATTCTTGATGGCGTCTGCGCGTGCGATCTCCGGCTTCTTGTCGGGATCGACGTACTCGACGTGAATTTTCGGCGAGAGGTTCTGGTATTGCTCGAGCAGATCTTTAGCGCTCTGGAAGCGCGTGGATTGGTCGAAGTAGGTGATGGTTGCGTCCTGCTTCAGACCTTTGACGATCTTCGCCGTCTGCTCGGAGAGGCTGTATCTCTTGTTCGCAGTGCCGTCGTAGGTCTTGTTGTAGCGGTCGGCGAGCACATTTGCGACGGCAACAATGGCAATGACGACGAGAATGTAAACCGTTGCGTAGGCGACATACTTCGTTTGACGAGCTTTAAGAAGCGATGCGTTCACTTATGACCTCCAGCGCAGCGATTCCATCGAGCGCGCAGTGAAAAACAAACCAATGAGGATGAGCGTCGCGTAATACACGGCGTCTTTCAGTTCGAGTACGCCTCGCGCGAACGACTCAAAGTGCACCGTCACCGACATATATGAAAGCACCTTGGCCCACGCGGCCGTTTCATATCCGCTTACCCACTCGAAAACCCAGAACATCAGGCAGACCGCAAACGTCGCGGCACCGGCGATGATCTGATTCCTGGTCAGAGTGGAGATGAAAGTCCCGATGGCCAGCAGACATCCCGCTTGCAGCAGCAGGCCGA
>Ga0070741_10010143_pt1 | contig 17936 bp, 11 predicted proteins | sample Coa_R1_4_FD_66440 | JGI IMG/M metagenome (GOLD analysis project Ga0070741, IMG submission 66440) | Surface soil microbial communities from Centralia Pennsylvania, which are recovering from an underground coalmine fire - Coalmine... | ecosystem: Environmental > Terrestrial > Soil > Unclassified ...
GGAAGCTCACCCGGTCGATAGTGAGATCCTCGTTGATGCGTTTTACCAGTCCTTGTACTTCTAACGCACTCATCGCGGTAATTCTCTCCTGGGGAACCAGAGATAATATTCACTTTTTCTGGTAAAGTTCTGCTCGGTAAGGGTATCACGTTCAGTCGTAGTTGATGCCAGGGCGTTCAGTACTTTTTTGCCCCCTGAGCAGCAAGAGGTACTATTCACACGACTCTCGATATCGTGATGATGTTTCAGAAGCAATAAATAGCACTGACCAGAAGCTGAGACAAAAAACCAGCTGCCATAGAATTAGCTATTGAAATGGGTATGGCGATACCGGTTACGGTCCAAATTCTATCATTTTTAGACTTACCAGGCAATTAAAAATGTATGAAGAAAAATACATAAGCAAGCTAGCACAAAGGCGATGATTGAGTTCCATGAAAAATGGAGCTCAACTATCTCCATCCCTTAAAGATTAGCATCACTAAGGACCAATCGCCTACAAGGGGCGGCGCTACGCGGGCCGCCCCTTGTAGGCGATTGGTCCTTAGTAGATTATTCTGGTTGCAGTGTAATGATATTTTTGATCCCACCCATTTTGCCGAGAAGGACATCGTGAGCCTGTTCGAGCGAATAGCGACCTGTGATGAGGGAGCGCAAGGCGTTGGGCCAGCGCTGCATAAAGATGCCCAGGTCGCGTACGGCGAATGTGAATGCATCAGATCCGGCGTTAACCGTGCCAAAGATCAGCTGATTTTTGCCCATCAGTCTGCTCATACCTGATGCAGCATTAATGCCTGGCTGATTGGGATTGCTGGTGAACACAAAGATGCCGTTTGGGCCGAGCACGTTCATGACCTCAAATGCAATGGGCTCCGCGTTAAGTGCTTCGTAGACGAGGTCGATCTGGCCAGTATGTGCCGTGAGTTGCTGGGGAGAGATCGTGCTGGAGGAAAGATAGGTTGCTCCAATGGCTTCGACGATAGCGGCTTTCGCGTTCGGAGCCTGTGAGCGTGAATAAACATATGTCTCGAAGCCTGCTGTAACCAGGGCCATAGCGCCCAGTAGCCCAATTGGTCCCGCTCCCAGAACCAGCGCTTTGAGTCCGTGTCCCGGCTCATTATCGGGGGCATCCGGCAGCAGCCAGGGGAGGCGTTGCTGAATGTGCCACACCTCTGCTAAGGCTTTCTCCGCAATCGTCAGTGGTTCAACCAGTATGCCCACATCGCGTAATTCGCGTGGGACGAAATACATATAGCGCTCGTCGTCAACCACAAACTCGGTCATAAAGCCATGCGCTTCTTTGATGCCACGCTCAGTGTAGTCGCCAGTGTAGCAAAAGTCCTGTCTTCCAACCTGACAGGCGCGACAATCAGCATGCTGGCAGGGGCGGCGCACGACCGTTACAGCAAGATCACCCGGTTTCAACGTGCTCACAGCCGATCCAACCTCAACCACCTCTCCAAGCGACTCGTGACCAATAATCAGATACTCGCTGCCTGCCGGGAGCGTGCCAAATGCAAATGTGCAAATGTCCCTATCAGTGCCACACACGCCGACCTCAAGCATCCTGAGCTTCACCTGCGTTGGCTGCGTTATCTGAGGCGCTTCGTGCTCGATCAGCCTGATCTCTTTATGTTCTGGAAAGATTGCAACTGCCTTCACCCATATGCTCCTTTGCGTTCTAGGAAAGTCTTGTTAGTAATAAGAAGCTTCTATCATCTCCCTTCCATCTTAACGAGGAGAGACATCTTTGTCCAGACCTGCACGCTTGTCGGAAAAATCGTTTTATGCCATACTGATCCACATAAATAGACTAGTAAGGAAAATGAGTAATGAATGTAACGAAGTTATTGACCGCGTGGCCGATTAAAGGTCCATGCCAGACCTCATCTTTGCGGCGTGGCATGAACAATCGTGTTTGGCGCGTCGAAGCTGCTGATGGACAGATCTATGTCTTGCGCGTTCTTCCTGATGAGTTAGCCTTGCCGCGCGTTCGTTATGAAGCTGCTCTGCTTCATGCATTGAGCGAAAAACAACTCCCGTTCCGTCTCCCATTGCCGCTGAAGGCCAATAGTGGAGACATTATAGTGCCTGTCGAACTAGAGAGCGGTAAGAACACGATTGCAACCCTGCAAGCCTTCTTGCCGGGGAGCACTCCCGACCGCCATGACTCCATCAAAGCAGCACAGGCCGGAGAAGCTTTAGCCGTACTCGATACTGCGCTGGCTACGCTGCCTGAACTTCATGCTCCTGAGCAGCCACAGCTATTTTCATCGTTTGCAGATCTCACGCATTGTCATCCTTTAGTGCCAGACCCACTTATAGCTATTGAGCGGCTACCGATTGAGCGTGAGCTATCCAGACGGATATGCGCTTACCTGAGTATGGTGATGGCGAGGTGGGATGAGCTGCACAACCGCCTCCCTCAACAATTGCTGCATCGCGACTATGACCCCAGCAATATCCTGATGGACGCTTCGGGCGTCACGGCTGTACTGGATTTTGAATTCGCTGGCAAGGATATCCGCGTGCTCGAACTGTGTGTTGCGCTGAGTTGGTGGCCAGTCAATTTGATGGGCACAGGGAAAGAGTGGAAAATCATTGACGCGTTTGGTGCCGCATACGTACGCAGCTTCCCTTTAAGCGAAGCAGAACTGAGGGCTATCCCTGATGTGCTGCGCTTGCGTGCTGCCACCTCACTCGTGCACCGGACTGGGCGCTACCTGGCGGGTCTGGAAAGCGATGCGGTGATAGTGAACAAGTTGGAGGAATCGCTCTGGCGCGAAGAATGGCTCTCAGCCAATCAAGAAACGCTCCTACAACACGTTCTGGCGTGGAACGCTATCTGACCATTGACAACAACACTTTCATCGACTATAGTAGCCTTATAAAAATAAACCTTCGGTCGGTTTTTGAAAGAGAGGGACGATGGTACGCACTGTCAACGAACAAGAATATGCTGTGAGGCGTAACAATATTCTCGATGCGGTGCAGCGACTCATGTACAGCAAAGGCTACGAGCAGATGACAATCCAGGATATCTTGGATGATCTCCAGATTTCCAAAGGAGCGTTCTATCACTACTTTGACTCCAAACAGGCTGTGCTCTCTGCGCTCCTTGAACGTATGATACAAGAGGTAGAACAAATCCTGCTCTCCATCGTGCATGATCCTGCTTTGCCAGCCATCGACAAACTCCAGCGCTTTTTTGCCTCGGCCAATCAGTGGAAAATCGCGCAAAAATCCTTTCTTCTCGCCTTCTTACGTGTCTGGTACGCCGATGACAATGCCTTTCTTCGCCAGAAAATGCACGCAATGAGGGTCAAAGCGCTCGTGCCTCTGCTCACAACGATCATCCATCGGGGTATCCAGGAAGGCGTCTTTACAACCTCCTATCCCGACCAGGCGGCCAGAGTAATCGTAGCTCTTATAGAAGATCTTGGAGATAACCTTGTCGAACGGCTTCTCTCAGATGAAGCGCAGCAGGACAGCCTGTCCCACGTCGAACATATCATAGCGGGCTATTCTGATGTGCTTGAGCGGCTGTTGGGCGCACCAAAGGGTTCCTTGCCGCTTGCTGATGTAGAGACGTTGAAGGAGTGGTTTGCTACATCGTAAGACAACATATAAGCGCATTCCATGATGAGTAAACATGTTGCGGCAATTTCACTGGAACTGTGATGGTTTTGTAACACCTTGAAAACATGTGTGACCGTTTTGTGAGGTCTATAAGGTACATCTAACACAGGAAGACACAAGCAGCTATCAAGAACATGTTCACCATCATCGATGGTTCGTGTAACGAAAGAGGAGGGCGCTGTGAGGACAACAAAGCGTGAGGATATATCGTCTGGCACTGCTAGCATAGCGCCAGTATCCGACATGGCAACTCCTCGCGTGGTGAATGCAGATAACCAGGAGAAACCGGTTATCGTCGTGCATGATGTGCAGAAGATCTATCATTTAGGTCAGACCCTGGTGCCTGCGCTGAGGGGCATCTCGTTAGAGGTCTCCCCTGGCGAATTTGTTGCTGTCAGGGGACCATCCGGCTCTGGTAAATCGACCTTTATGAACATCATCGGCTGTCTGGATCGTCCCACTCGCGGGTCCTATTGGCTAGCCGGGAAGCTGGTCAGCCAGATGTCAACCTATGAACTTGCGCGTATCCGCAATCGCCTGATCGGCTTCGTCTTTCAAGGTTTCAATTTGCTCGCCAGGGCCAGCGCTCAGAGCAATGTCGAGTTGCCCATGATCTATGCTGGCCTGACCAGAGAGATGCGCCAGCAACGGGCCAGACAAGCTCTCCAACTCGTGGGGTTGGGGTCGCGTCTGGATCACAAACCTTCCCAACTTTCAGGCGGTCAGCAGCAGCGTGTTGCCATTGCCCGTGCCTTGGTCAATTCTCCTGCTATTCTGCTCGCCGACGAGCCGACTGGCAATCTAGACAGCCGCACGAGCGTAGAAATAATTGGTATACTGCAAGCGTTAAACCAGCAAGGTTTGACCATTGTGCTCGTAACCCATGAACCGGATATCGCTGCCTATGCCTCGCGCCAGGTCGTCTTTCGTGACGGACGCCTGGTGCGTGATGAACCTGTCGCTAATCCACGTGATGCGCAAGCCGAATGGGCTGTGCTCTCCACGCAGAATCCTGACGAAGATTATTAAGGAAATAAGTAAGGGTTTGTCGCTATGCGAGATGACAAGGAGAATGTGCGATGAGTACACTCAATCAGGAACGAGAAGCATCCACATCTAGTTCCAGGAAACCCACGATTCTTCCTCGACTCAAGAGGGAGGATTTTGAACGAGCTGGCAAACTGGGAATCAATATCTCGATAGCTCTGCAAGCCCTGGCTGCCAATCGCTTGCGTTCGCTGCTCACCACTTTGGGAATCTTCATTGGCGTCGCCTCGGTGGTCTCTATGGTAAGCCTGATCCAGGGCGTCAGTGCAAACTGGACGGATACGATCGCCAGCCTGGGAACGAATATGATCATTATTGCACCCGGAGCCGGAAACAATCTTTCAAATAGTGGCCTCTCAAGTAACGGCGGTGTTTCTGTCAGCAGTCGTGTGACATCGGCTCTTCCTGCCGCTGAGACGACGCTTTCTCTCACTCCGGGTGATGCGACAGTGTTGGTCAAGATCCCTTCCGTGACGGCGGTAAGTCCTCTCCTCTCCATCCACGCGCAGGTCATCTCTGGCAACCAGAACTGGAATACACGCATTTCAGGGGTGGACCCGGGCCTGGAGCAGATACAAAACTGGACGATTGGGCAAGGAGACTGGTTCAGTACCACAGACGAGCAGGGAGCCAGAACAGTCGCCGTGCTTGGTCAGACCGTCTATCAGCAACTCTTTGCCACTTCAGGCACCGACCCGCTTGGCAAAACTATCCGTATCGGCAATCAGCCCTTCCGCGTGATTGGGGTTCTTGAGGCGAAAGGGGGTGCCTCCACCACCGATGATGTCGTCTTTGTGCCCTTTTCGACCGCATTAGAGCGGCTCAAGAACTCCTCGTATGTCGATCAAATTCTGGTGAAGGTCGATGATGCGAGCAACATTGATGCGGTACAGAGGGATATCACAACGCTATTGGAGCAACGCCACCACATCGCCAGGGGCAGCGCGGACGACTTCAATCTCACCAGTTCCAAGCAATTGCTCCAGACATTCGACCAGATTCTCTCGCTTGCTACTGCTCTGTATGTCAGCATCGCATCCATCTCATTAACGGTTGGAGGAGTCGGGATCATGAATATCATGATTGTCTCGGTAACCGAGCGCACACGCGAAATTGGCATCCGTCTATCTCTGGGAGCCCAACGACAGGACATTCGCAACCAATTTCTCATTGAGGCAGTGACCTTGAGCCTGGTTGGTGGGATAATCGGCATGCTACTAGGCATGCTGCTGGGATTAGTGATTACCGCGCGCCTCGGGGTGCCCTTCGTCCTCACGCCCACATCGGTGCTCGTGCCCTTTGTCGTATCTGCAGGCGTCGGTGTAATCTTTGGTCTCTACCCAGCTGTGCGAGCAGCCCGGCTCGACCCCATCGAGGCACTCCACTCGCTCTAGCTACCTGTTAGTACCTACAGCGCGAACTCTGCCACAACTGGATAGTGATCGCTTGGGTAGAGAGGTGGCTGTGCATCGCGCATGATCTCACAGCCAACAGGGTGGAGCTGCTCTGTATGATCCCGAAACATAAGCCAATCAAAACGCATTGAACCCGTTATCTTTGCTCCTGAAGAGGATGCCTTGGTCCATCCATAGGCATGGACAGTATTTGAGAACTCGCTATCTCCCTTATCTGTCTGTACATACTCTTTATCTGCATGGCCTGTAAAACGATAGGCATCCACAAAGCCATTCTCTAGCAAAAGGCGGTAAGCTGCCGTATCAGGATTGCAGTTGAAATCGCCAGTGAGAATCACTGGGAGATCATTGCTGTGTAATTGTGCCAGTCTTTGTAAGATGAGTTTGACGCCTTCTACGCGTGCTCGTTCAATGCGATGATCCAGGTGCGTATTGCAATGAACAAGCTCTTTTCCTGTTTCTACTATGCGAAATTGTGCCCATTGTGCCGTTCGCAGCGTCAGTGCATCCCAACCCAGAGAAGGGCTATCTGGTGTCTCACTAAGCCAGAAGCCGCCTGAAGCCATACGAGTCAGACGCTTAGGTTTCCAGAAAATAGCATTGTAGACGTACTCTTCCTCGTCATCGGTTCCTGGCCCAAGATCATAATCATACTTAGGTAATTGCTGCTTGTACACTGCAAGATTTTCCGCTTGCAATTCCTGAAAACCAATGAGATCAGGTGTAGCACGCTTAATGGCTGCAACATTTAATGTGATACGACGTTCCCAATTGTATGTTCCATGAATATTAAAGGTCATTACGCGAAGAGTAGACACAGGTACCTCCACCGTTTTGCGAGTGACATCCTATATCTGAAGCACGTGTCTCACATCATACGTTATGCGGCCTGTGTATTTCAAGAATGTTGGATTGCCAGAGCTCTTGTAGTTTGCTCAAAGCCTCAATGTAGCTAACATACTCTATAACATACACATCTGAATCTGCGTGTATCGACTCTTCAATGTCAATAGTGCCTGCACGAATAGTCAGCAGGTCAAGGCTGGGAAAGCTCGTGAGGACATTGCCGCTGCGATGGAGTGCATAGACAAGGTAAGAAATGGTCCTCTCAAAGGGAACATCTATCTTGAATCGGCAAATATCAACACGCCGTTCGCTATCAATGATAGAAAGCTCCAGGACCAGTGTAAAGCATGGCAGGAAAAAGCAGCAAATATGCTTTACAAAGGAAGCATAGAGTCTGACGAAAGTTTTTTTAGATTCAACCTTTCCGCAGTTCATCATGAGAAAGCAAAATCATTGCTCCACTGGCAAAGAACCAGAGATGATAGAAAAGTTGTACGTAGTAAGCTTACGACGGCTATGGAAACGCTTAATCCCGATTTGAATGTATGGAGAGCTTACTACTATATGACCCAGGCTCGCCTTGAACTGGCAGACCATGATCTTGAAGGGAGTGCACAATCAGCCAAAGCGGCTCTGAAGATTGCAAGGATTATGCACTCGAAGATGGAAGAAGAGAATGTAAGGCAATTTTACTATCAACTTAGCCAGCAGGCCGCAAATAACCCTTATGTCTCTAATTTAGGGGTGGAACTAGGCATTTTCTAGCCAAATATATCTCTTCAACCATTTTCTAAAAAAAGGTTCTTATGCCAGCGCCCCTATATTATCGAGTTGGATCACCAGGTCTGTGCCGTTACGAATGGGCATAGACGCGGTTTCAGGCAACGATTGCAATTCCTTCGAGACGTTGTTCAGATCGCTGAGCGTGTGTTGCCCGTCGAAGAGATTGAGCAGGATCTCTTCGGCTGGATGCAGGTCAAGGTAGTTCTGGTTCTGCTTATTGAGGACGCGCCGGGTAGTGCGCACGGCTCCCTGATAGAAATACATGCCGTTGGTCAGTTGCGCTTGATTGCTCAGCAGCAAGGGGCGTTCGGCGTATCGTGCTTCGATGCTAGCTTTATCGTAGGGGATGCCGAAGAGTCCATCGACCAGTTGTTGAGCCTCGTGCAGTGGATAACTGCCGAACAAACTCAAAGACTCGGCACGTGTCGCGTAACCGGAGGCGATACGGTTGAATGCCTCGCGGTCGGTCAGGTTGATCTCGCTTTCCGATTGGGCTAGAGTGCGCCTGGCCTCCCAGAACCAGGTTTCCATCGAGAAGTTATTGCTGTACCAGAAGGAAGCCATGTCGCGATACGCCTTCAAATAGGTACGGTAGGTATCCTCGTAGAATTGCCAGTAAGAGCGTATTTCGTCGTCGCTGCTGGCGCTGAACGACGAATTGAGCGCGTAGGCCGCCTTTTGCCCCAATTCGTGAGCCAGCATTACCCCAGATGAAAGAATCGGATCAACAAAGCCTGCTGAGTCACCGACCATCGCCCAACCGGGACCAGTGACCTGACGGCTCATGTAGGACCAGTCCTGGATGGCGCATACTTCCTTCTTCTGATCACGAGCGATGCGCGTTGGATAAGCTTTATCGAGCAATCCGCGTATCTCTGGGCAAGCCGCCAATTCTTCGCGATAGAGCTGTTCTGGACCGTTGGGCATGTGTTTAAGCGTCTGGCGATGCGTGACGAAGCCAACGCCGACGACATCACGGCTCATGGGGATATACCAGATCCAGCCGCGCGGCGTGGTGATGATACAGATGCGTGTCAGATCTGGATGCCCTACGTATTCGTAGATCCACTTCGCACCCTTCCAGTAGCCAAACAAAGCGTAGTTGTTCATACGCTCATCGTACTGGCGTAATCCCAGTTCATTCCCAAGCAGAGCGCTCTGACCACTACAGTCCATCAGCCAGGTGCATTCGATGGTCTGCGTGCCCTTATCATCGCGGTACTCTACGCCTGTGACACGTCCACCAGGTTTATTGCGCAGAACATGCACAACACGTGCCCCTTGCTTGACCTCGACGCCCTTAGAGACGGCATGCTTGAGCAGCAGGTGATCATATTCAGCACGCTTGACCTGCCAGGCTTTGGTGAAAATTTTGGGCAGTGTTTTACCTTGCTTGACCAGTTGCGAAATGACATTATCGAACTCGAAGCCCCAGGGATGGCGGTCCTGTCCCCAGATATAGGTGGCTCCCAATTTCTCTACGAAGTCTGCATTGTCAACTTTGTCGTAAGCTTCCATCTCCTGCAGGACAGGCGAGGCTCCTGCCAGCAGCGATTCGCCGACGTGGTGGCGCGGGAAATGTGCTTTTTCCAGCAACAGGATGCGTAAATGCGGCGCGTAGTGTTTGGTGAGGGTCGCTGTTGTACTGCCAGCAGGTCCTCCGCCAACGATAATAATATCATAGCGTTTCATCTGCTCTTCCTCCCTATAATTCGCGCTGCCACACATGACCGCCAGCAAGTAAGATATATAAGGTGGTATCGGTCGCGGCGATATCAATGATCTGTTCGAGCGGGAGACCTGTGTCGTCGTGTTGCCAGGTAGCGCCTTCGTCCTCTGTGCGTTGGATGCCGGTCGTGGTGAGGACGAGCAGGACGGTTTTGCCGTTGTATTGGGCACTGACGACACGACGTATGGCACCGCTGTCGCTGCCAACGGTGATTTTGCTCCATTGACCCGATGTACGTTGCAGCAGCATAACGTCTCCCGTCGTTACCAGCGCGGGACGTTTACAGGTGGCGACGATGGGCCATTTTGTCTCAGCTTCTGCGCCGCGCTCCCATGTCTTGCCATCATCGTGAGAGAACCAGATGGTTATACGATACTGTCTGGGGTCGTAGGTAGCGGCGAACAGTTTGTCCGCTGTTGCTTGCAGAGCTGCCAGAGGGAGGATGCCAAACGGCGCGCGTAGTGGTCGCCAGGTCATTCCGCTATCATCGCTGCGTAACAATCGCGTGCCATCTGCGCTGCCAGCCCAACCGCGCCACCCTGTGCCCTCCTCTCGGAAGGTCATATGAGCCACCTGACCAGCCTGCCCCTGGATAACTGACTGCTGCGTTTGGCCGCCATCTGTCGAACGCACGAGACCCTCGGGGCTGGAAAGCCAGAGCGAACCATCAGGGGCAATCGCAGTGCCCGTGAGTGGCTGCTCAACGTTCTGTAGTACCTGCCAGGTGCCATCAGGTGTGTAGCGCGTGATGCCCGTATAAGAGCCTGTCAGCAGTGGTCGGCCATCAAAGATAAATAAATGGCGCAGATCATGCACGGGAGGATAAGGCAGTTCATGCCAGGTAAGGCCATCATCGTAGCTGACGCTCACTCCGCTGGTAGTTCCCGCATAAACAGCACTGTTGCCGGCTGCGAGTGTAAGGACAATGTTATTGTAAACCGGCTGCCAGCTAATCCCATCATCGGTCGACCGCAAAAGCCCTTGCTCGACAGTGCCCAGAAGCAGCGCTTTGTCCGGCGTAACGAGCAGGGAAATTGTATGGGTATCCTGTAAGGCGTTGTCGTCGGTAAACCAGCTTTTCCCACCATCCTCGGAACGCAGCAAGCCACCTTCCTCCAGGGTCGCCAGGATCGTGCCATCAGGCAGGTAGGCCATTGCATCGATGCCCAGTCCCTCTTCTTCGTGCATACGTCGCCAAGCGCGTCCTGTGTTGGGAGAGCGGTAGAGGCCATCGGAGGTCGCCGCCAGAATGCTTGAGCCTGAATCCCAGAGCAGCGCAGTTACCTCAAAGCTCTCTAGCCCAAAAGCAACGTTTTTCCATGTACGTCCACCGTCATCTGTACGTAGAACGCCATTAGCCAGTGTGGCAGCAATGGCAGTCTGATCCTCCGCGAAGTGTGGTGAGACAGCAAATGCGATCACTGCAGCAACGCCGTCTTCCAGGTTTGCCAGTTGCCAGCTGCGTCCACCGTCGCGCGAGCGAGCAATGCCCTCTACGCCTCCTGCCAGCAGCAAATTATCGCTATCGATATATGTCAACGTAGTGACCGATGAGAGTGGCAGACCCGAAATCCTGGATTGCCATGTCTCGCTTGTCTGGCTACCATTCCCGGTGGTAGGGAACCAGGCAACGCCACCTGCGCCACCAGCCCAGATGCCGTCTCGTCCAGCAGTTACCGCAAATACCGGAGACGGTAATATCACTGGTGGAAGTTGATGCCACACCTTTTCTGTCGTCGCTTCCAAAAGACACCTCCGTTACTACGATGTAAATACAATTGCGTCTGTGGTCATAATCATTGCTGCAACGCTTACCGCTGCGTTCAGCACTCCTCGTGTGACGCTCAAGCTATCAAGGATGTGGCGTTCAGCCATACAGGCGACTTCGCCGCGCATCACGTCGAAACCGTAGCCGGGGCCTGAGCGCTCGACCTCTGCTAACGCTAGTGGTGGATGAATTTTGCCATAATTACGCACGATTTGCAGGAACGGCGCTTTAAGTGCGGATTCCACAGCGGATACTCCATAAATCTCGTCTGTGTGCTGGCAAGCCTCACGCGCCTCTTGCAGAGCAGGGATACAGGCTAGAAAGGCTGCCCCGCCGCCGGGCACAACTCCACCATCATATGCAGCTTCCAGGGCACGCAGCGCCTTTTGCACCTGCTCTTTTTTCACCTCGCGCTCCTGTTCGCTGTATGCTCCAAGCTTGAGCACACCGATGCCTCCCGAAAGCCGTGCCAGGCGCATGCGTAAACGCTCCCAGTCGGTATTGTTCGCCCGCGAGACGCGCTTTAGCTCGGCGCGCACCTCGGCGATGCGTTGCCTGATCGCCTGCTTTTCTCCCGCACCATCGACAATGACGACACCCTTGCGCGTCAGTGCAACACGTCCAGCGCGACCAAAGAAGCCAGGTTGCATGTTCTCTGGCCCTCTGCCTGTGACCTCGGAGATCACTTCACCGCCTGTGATGACCGCGATATCGCTCAGATCTTCATTGATCAGTGTGAGGCCCGAGGAGAGGACCATCAGGCCAATAGTTAGCACGCCGCGTACATGGTTGGTGATCAATGTGGCGAGGGCAGTATCAGAAATATTTCGTGCCAGGATAAGTAGTGGAGGCTTATCGGGAGCGGCTAGCGCCTGTTCAAGCATTGGCTGTACTTGCTCCAGCGTTTTGAGGTCCTCGTCTGCCAGGAAGACCAGCGGGTGATGTAATATCAATCCTTCGTTACCTTCGGGGATCAAGGCATGTGCGGGAATATAGCCGTCCCATTTGCCACCCTTGATGTATTCATGGTCAAGATAAGGAGCCGGTATTTCTTGCGTGATCACGGTTGCGTGTTCGCCCAGGATATCAAACATCTGGCCCAGCACCTCGCCAAGTGCCAGATCGCCTGTTACGCTGGTTGCTAGTGCGATCAACTCGTCCTGACCGCGAATGGGTTGTGCCTGGGCCGCTAGGGCGCGCTCGACAACCTTCACGGCGCGCTCCGCGCCCTGCATCATCAGCACAGGATTCGCACCTGCCGCGATCATCCTGGCTCCATCGCGCAGCATGGCCCTTGCCATCACTGTCGCCGTCGCCGCTCCATCGCCAAAACGATCGTGCAATTCCAGCGTCATATTACGCAACATCATCGCCCCGAGATTGCTGCCTCGCTGTGGCAATTGGATCACACGTCGAGCGATTGTACTGGAATCGGTGAGGATTTCGGGCTCGCCCTTGTTACGCTCGTTCACGATAACGCCCTGCGTTGGGCCAAGAGTAAGCGCGAGCGGTGCTGCTAGAGTGTCAAAGCCCCGGCGCAGCACAGCGAGCGCATGCGGTGAGTACATCACTGATTGTTGTGCTGTCGTCATACGTTACCTGCCTTAAATGCCTGTTCTGTTGTAGGATTGAAGAGACATACATTGTCCCCATGTGCGGATTTTGGAGTAATTTAGGTCTATCATACGTTACACAACCATACTTGTAAAGTGGGTTCGTCCTCGTCTTTTTCCGTCTCTGTCCGTCTGATTGCAGCGCCGCTACTGTCAAATCAACTGTCAGCAGCATTTTCTCGCATCGGCCTATAAGCCAGCGTTGATAGCAATACCGTCACCAGATCCCGACGACGATGAGCCCAATCGACTATGATTTAGGTTACTTGCCAGATATGACGGTTTAAAACATGGTCTATATAATGGCTCTACAGGCGAAGAAAACAAGGAATAAGGGGTCAGCTCATGGTTGGAACAGAAAGTCGGAATAGAAAAATAGCCCAATCAGTTGGCTGCGGATCTGGTAAACTGCGCCCCTACAGGACGCCTCCGTCCTGTAGGGGCGCAGTTTACCAGATCCGCAGGTTAGCGACTTCTCTATTTACAATACCGTATGCTTCAACTGAGGATCACGCAGTTGCCTAATTCCCTCTTGAGTGCTCAATAGCTGGCGAAGGTTCTGTAAAGCCTGGGGATAAGAAACAGGAATGTCCCTATTGCCTTGATCAATCTTATTCAGGATGGTCTTACTTCTGGGCGCAATTTGATATTGATTTGAGTGAGCAATGACCCTGACGTTCTGAAACTGCTCGTCGCGCCACTGATCATGATCATTGTGATTATATTTGCTCAGTGCCTCGTCGATTGTTAACCATTCCAACTTATGCATCTCAGGAGCATTATCATCCGTTACCGGTTCTCCCAGGTTGTTGGCCAGCTTATTCTCGTCAGTGATAGGAAAGTAAGCTTCCGTTGTTGCGAGCCATACATTTCTTGTGTCCAGATCATCCGTTGGAGGATTAAATGCCTGTTGACCGGACATATTTTCATTATCGTTTTGAAAAGCCACATAAAATGTGAAGTGAAAATTGATGTTGTTCTCTACTACAGGCTCAGAGTACGATCCCAGTTCATATACAACCACTTGCCCCACTTTCTGAGAGAGCGTCTCCTCCTTGAACTCGCGCACGGCTGCACGTGCCCCCTGAAGGGCCATATAATCGTTTGGGTTCTGCTGATCCTGATCCTCCACCTTGCCTCCCGGAAATGTATATTCGCCCGGATTGCCAACCAGGTAAAGGACGTCGTTGTTCCCGAAATCCGGTCCCAGCGTGGCCCGGTAATTGATGACCTGACGTTGCGCAAGAAGGACCTGATAGGGTCCGTTCGGCTGACTACGCAGGTAGATGAGGTATGCTCCATAATAATCTGGCATATTTGTATTTCCTTTTTCACATAATGAAGAATTAGCTAAAGCTCGCCCCTTGCGCGCTGCCTCTTCTCAGAGAGAGCGTGTCGCAGACGCGAGCTGTTCGGCCATGCTGCTAGATGTACTGTTTCAGAGAATCGGCAAATTTCTTAGCGGTCGTTTCTACATCATGAAAATTGAACCCCTGGTAAATGTGGAAGGGACGGCTCATCAGTGTTCCATCAATCGCCATTGTGACCTGGCCACCACTCACCGCACTCAACTTTCCTGAGAATTGCGCATGGGTGATGATGAGCAGTTCGGCATCGCTATGTTGGGCAATCCAGGTGGCTGCATTTGCTAGCTTGCCATAGCTCTGTTCGGTCTGCTGCAAAGATGCCTGAGCGGCTTCTAAAGCCAGTGTTGCCGTCTTCAGGCTTGCATAGAGCGAGGAAACACGCGGGTCCAGCTCAATTGGCGTTGATACAACGGTGCTCCTGAGCAGAGAGAGCGCCTGCGTTGCGGTTGCCAGTGATCCCTGGAGCGAGACTTTCTCGGCCTCCAATCCGGCAACTTCGCCCTTTTTCGCGGTAATCAGAACGCCATCTTTGGCAAAATTCCAGGGATGATGTCTGACATCGTCTTCGAGGCTATTCACATCATTGTTTAGCGAATCAATGCTCTGCTGCGTCGAGTTGATCTGGTTTTGCAGACTATTGACTTCATTTTGCTTGGCATTGAGGGTGTTGGCGGCGTTTTGGCGCTCTTGCTGAATCTGAGCGGTCTCCTGCGCTATCTGGCTGTTGAGGGTATTCACTTGTTGCTGTGCTGCTGCGACCTTCTTCTGTGCATCGGCAATGGCACTGCTTGCGCTGCTGACCGATTGCTTGATCGCAGCTACACCGCGTGTTTGCAGGAAATTGAACAGATCGTTCTCCATGATCGCTGTGACTGCAAAATCACCCTGCTTGAAGTTCTTGAGCGGGCACTGAGCTGACAAACTGGCCATGAAGACATTGAAAATCTTTGCATCCGTTGTCAGGGTTATGCCATCACTTGTTGCTCGCAGATCGAGATCCCTGGTGAATCCCAGCATCGTTACGCCACCGGAGACGACACAGTGTGGTCCCCGATATGCCGAGGTCGGGGCATCGTAGGTTGCCAGTGAGATTACCGGTGCTCCTTGACCACCAGGGCCGCTGAGACGGAAGACCGCGCCCAGGTCAAGAGGCTTCATAGTGCCGTCCGCAGCAATACCACCCTGCATATGTACATCGGCAGACACCGTCGCATCCAGTTCCAGGAATTGCGCCTGCGCAGCAAAGCTTATACCCTGCTGGAAGGTCAACTGGCCAATGCTGGTCGTCTGCGGCACGATTGCAAGTTGCACCTGCGACGAGACCTGCAACTGACCCCCCTGCATAGCAATCGTATAGTGCTTGACGGCCTTGCGGTCGGTAAGATACCAGGTGGCACCTGGTTTACCCACCACCAGCAGGGCTTGCTTGTCTCCTCCGCTCAGGTCGATCTTCCCGCCCTGCATAAACGCCTGGATAATGGCAGGGGAAAGGCTGGCTTTATCCAGGTCCGCTGCAAGAGTGGCTGAGATCGTAAAGAGCGGGATACTCTTGAGCGTCATTTGATCGAGGAGCACTGCGACATCGGACGGGATGGAGGCAACGGCATCGAGGAACAGGTGACTAACATCGGTAAGGGTCAGATCGCTGATGCTCCCAGCCAGCATACTCATAGCCGGGTCCTGAGAATCGAAGAGCACAGCCACAGATCCCTGTTTATCACCGATATCGACTGTTGCGGCCAATCCGATAGTAGGAATGCCTTCCCAATCGACGCCTATCTGTATCGCCATATCGCTCAAGGTGAGCTGACGAACGTCAAATGCATCTGTCCAGCTTCCTTGCATCGTCGCGGCAAACAGCGCGCCCAGTTCATTGATGTCGAACTCGCCAGTAAAGATGAGCGGGCGATTATGCACGGTCATATGGGCATCGCCAAAGGCGCTCACCACGACATTGCCCTGGTTCAAGATCACGCGAATGCCACCATCAAAGGTTGTCGTCTCATTGATACGTCCCGCTACGCTCGCTGTCAGTCTGGAATTGAGCGGATCTTCTCCGATCTGGAGCAGCACATCGAGGGTTGCCTGGTCCAGATGCAGCATCGTTTTCAGCAGATCAAGATCCTTGCGCCCACCAAATGCTATCTCGGCAAAGAAATTGAAGCCCTTGACGACCCCCTGGCTACTACTGGGTACAACGAACTTTGACTGAACAAGGGAAGGATCGTTGAAAACGGCCATATCGGGAAGCGTAACATTGGGCGAGGTAGAGGATGAGAACAGCAGCAGTGTCTTGTTGAAGCTGAAACTCGCGTCAAAGGGGGCCAGCGTGGCGCTGAGATTGGAGAGCTTCCAGTGCGAATCGAGATCAATGCCAAACATGCTGCTCCACTGACCATTGGTTTGCCCAATCTGGAGTGCCACAGCACCAATATTGTCTACTTGCGTCCCTAGCAGGAACTCAAAACCAGCAGCCTGTTCCTGAATAAGCACATGCGCACCGCTCAAAGCAAGATCAAACCCGGCGGGCCAGATGTTCGCACTCTGATCCAGGCTGGTTATCAGTGACTTCAGTGAGATGGCGGGAAACTGTCCCCGCAAGGTAATCGGACCTGGGAACTGGTAGTTTGCTTGCAGTATTACACCGGCAATGGCTATCGCCCCACCGATAGAGCCACTAAAGCCGCTGCCTTTTGTATAATTGAGCTGCAAATGAACATTGCTCACCGCCAACTGCGTCGGACCAAGATCGATAGTCCAGGGCTGTGGTTGATCCGCCAGCGTTGCCGCGATGCGAATATTCTGCCCCGGCGTCACCTCAAGGTAGAACTCGTCAATGGTGAGATCGCTTACAGCGGGCACGCTCGGAAGATACGTCTTCATCAGGGTCTTGAGTGGTAGGGAGCCCTTCTCCGTCAACCATGCTCCAATAGTGAAGTTCGGCGCGCTGGCCGCGACGGTAAGTGGCACGGAATCGATGAGCATCGTTCCGATGAGTACAACATCAAGGGCACGCTGAGCGCTGAACGGATCGTTGACCGTAAATCGCGCCGCCAGGTCATCAACTTCTATCACCCCATCGATGGCCTGCCACTTCATATTCTCTAAGCCAAAGGCTAGAGCCACTGCATCAACATGGAATGGCTTTGTTGTCACCGTTACTATAATGGACTGTACCCCTATCGGGCTTCCCTGGACAAAGAAGGACGGAGCTGGAGCCGGAGGTAGAAGGTGAGACTCTAGATCGTCTGCCCCCACCAGTTGCGCAATCTTGCTCAGATTTGGAAGTTTTAGTTCTTCGATGCTTGCAATAAAAGCCAGCTCTTGATCAACACCCAGGAATTTTTCCGCCAGCACTTCTACGGTCACATCATCACCGATATGCAGATCGCCACCGAAAAACAGCGTGGGAGGATAGAGAGGATTGCTCCGATACCAGTCAGTGCTGGGAGGGCTATAGACACGTAAGAAAGTATCGGTGAGCGTTACCTGCTCAAGCGCCAGAGAGGAGTGCAGCTCAGCTTGCAGATTGATGCCTGTACGCGGTGCGCTCGTTCTGGTTGGCGGCCAGGGAAGCGTCGGGGCTTGCGTGGGCGTAACGAGCGTGGGCAGAATGATCGGGCCAGCCAGCGTCACCGGTCCAGAGACTTGCAATAGTTGCTCGATTGCTCCCAGGATACCGTTGAGTTTTAAGTGACTGACGAAGTTGAGACCTGTATCAAGCTGCAC
>Ga0070741_10010144_pt1 | contig 17935 bp, 18 predicted proteins | sample Coa_R1_4_FD_66440 | JGI IMG/M metagenome (GOLD analysis project Ga0070741, IMG submission 66440) | Surface soil microbial communities from Centralia Pennsylvania, which are recovering from an underground coalmine fire - Coalmine... | ecosystem: Environmental > Terrestrial > Soil > Unclassified ...
GCTCTACGACATCGTGCTGTTCGACCGCGGCGACGACTACGTGCAGACGCTGAAGTCACGCATCGAGGCGCAGAAGGACGACGACGTGCGGGCGGCGGCGAAGCAGATCATCCACCCCGATCACATGACCTGGGTGGTCGTCGGCGATCTCGCCAAGATCGAGCAGCCGATCCGCAAGCTGAACCTCGGCGAGGTCCAGGTGCTCGACAGCGACGGGAAGGTGCTGCGTTAGAGCTAAGGAATGTCGCCGAGGTCGCGCGTGAAGGTGAACTTCGCGGGCTCGACGACCAGGCGCTTGGCCGGGTCTTTGACGTTCCAGGTGAACAGGTCGATCGGCAGCGACGCCACGAAGAGCGCGACGCCCGCGACGGTGGCGACCACGCCCAGCGGCCGGATCACCACGAGATCGAACGCCATCACTTCCGCCGACGGCGCAGCGCTGACCGAATCACCGTAGTCCTCGGCGAGCGTGGACGTGCTGGCGCAGAGCGCGAGCGAAGCGGCGGCGAATGCAACGGCGGTCTTGCGCATGACATCCCCTGAAGGCAGCGGAGCGTGAATGAGTCAAGGCTAGGCTGCGCGGAGCGCTTCGTCAATCACCGCCAGCACGCGCTGCGACGGCATCTGGGCAAGGCAATCCGATCGGCTCTGCTGATGGCGCTCGCAGCCCTCGAGCAGGCATGGCGCGCAGTGCGTCACGCCCTGGATGATCCAGACGTTGCCTTGATGCTGCAGCGGCGCGGACATCTTCCACTTCGCCGGCGAGCGGCCCGAAGCGCTGCGCGGCCACGGCCCCCAGGCGACCACGTTGGACGGCCCGAACAGCGCGATGGTCGGCGCGCCCGTCGCCGCGGCGAGATGCGTGACGGAGGTGTCGGGGCCGACGAAGACGCGCGCGCGCTCGATCAGCGGCGTCAGCTCGGGGAACTTGAGCTCGCCGGCAAGGTTGGTGACGTGCGCGGCATCCATGCCTTCCACGATCGATGCGGCCAGCGCGCGCTCCGCTTCCGCCGGACCGCCGGTGAGATAAACATGCAGGTCGCGCGCGGCGAGATCGGCGACGAGGGCGCGCCAGCCTTCGAGCGTCCAGCCTTTGTACGGATACATCGCAGCAGGATGGACGACGGCGTAGCGACGGTCTCGCCAGCCTTCCCCGAGCTTGCGATCGAGCGGCGAAAGATCGACCGGCCGCGGCGGCACCACCTCGGGCCATCGCATCACGTGCATGCGCTCGATGAGTTGGAGGTTCTGCTCGACGACGTTCATCGCGCGATCGTTCGCGCGCAGGCTCTTCCACGCGAGCCAGCGCTTCCAGCCCGCACCGGGCTCATTCGCAGGCGGCACGACCGCGACGCGCCGCGCCGAGGCCAGGAACGCGAGGATGTGCGCGCGATCGCTGAAGATCGTCGTGACCGCGACTTCGTAGCGACGGAAGATCCGCTTGAGCAGCGCCCAGGCTTCGCGCCACGTCGGTCGATGCGGAACGGCGATGATCTCGTCGACGTCGGGATTGCCGATCAGCGCCGGCACCGTCTCGGGCGAGACGAGCGCCTCGATGCGCGTGCCAGGCTGGGCGGCACGCTTCAGGCTGCGGATCATGGCGGTCGCGAGCAGCACATCGCCGAGTCGGCGCGTGCAGATCACGGCGATACGACGCTCGCGGGGCATGGCGCATTTTGCAGCACAGATACACTGTGCGCACGGGACGGGCCGACGGGGAAAACCACACGGTGCTGCTGGCGATCGACTACATCGAGGACGGCTTCCCCGAGCGCGCGGACCTGAAATTCTTCTACGGCCGCAGCGACGTCGAGTGGATCGAGCTCGGTCGCGCCGCCATCGACCTGAACCGGATCTCCGTCGGCGGCAGCACACTGTCTAAGCTCGAGCGCGCGATCGCGCAAGGCCGCTACGAGGCGATCCTGTTCGGCGCCGCGCCGCCGGTGTGGAACGTGCGCAAGAACTTCTTCCGCAATCTCGCGAAGTCGGCGCGCTATCTGCTGCGCGATCCGGCCGCGCTCGCGAAATGGCGAACGTATCGCGGCCTCGTTCGTCACGTGCGCGGCATGCGCAACGTCGCCGGCATCGATCGCACCGATTCGCTGGTGATCGACAACTCGCGCTTTGCCGCGCTCGACGCCAGCCGCGTCTACTTCAAGCGCGAGCTACCGCAGAATCCGCTGAACACGTTCCTCTACACGAGCGACAAGGCGGAGTACACCAGCAACGTGCTGCACATCCCGTTCTTCCGCGATCAGCTCGACAAGCTCGCGCCGATCGCGATCGGGCTCGAGGACGAGACGGTGCGCGACCTCGCCGCGCGCGACGCGCCAAAGGACGTCGACCTGTTCTTCGCCGGCGAGCTCAAGCACCGCCCCGCACGCATCCACGGCATGAAGCTGCTGCAGCGGCTGCGCGACGAAGGCTACAAGCTCGATCTGCCCGAGGAGCCGCTGCCGAAGAAGGCATACTTCGAGCGTGCCTCGCGCGCGCTGCTCGCGTGGTCGCCTGAAGGCTACGGCTACGAGTGCTACCGCACGTATGAGATGGCCGCGCTCGGCTGCGTGCCGATCCTGCAGTACCCGACCATCCAGCGCCACGCGCCGTTCGCCGACGGCGAATCGGTGCTGCACTACTTCATCGACGACGATTCGCTCTATCACGTCGTCAAGCGCGCGCTCGACGATCGCAACAAGCTGCGCGAGATCGGCCGGCGCGCGCGCGAGCATGTCGTCGCGCATCACACGCATTCGGCGCTCGGCAAGCACGTGCTCGATCGCCTCAACGCATGAGCGATGCGCCACGCAAGGTCCTGGTCATGGAGCTCGCGGGTCTCGGCGACGACGTCCATTTGCTGCCCGCGCTGTGGGTGTTGCGGCAACAGCTCCGCGACGCCGAACTGCACGTGATGGTCTCCGCCCACGTCGCCGATCTCTTCGAGCTCACGCCCTGGGTCGATCGCGTCTGGAAATATCCGCGCGTGCCGAAACGTCCCGGCTTCTTCGCGAACATCGGCTGGATGCGCAAGCTGCGCGCGGAGAACTTCGATCTTGTGATCAACACCACCGGCTCCGATCGTTCCGCGCTGCTGTGCGGCTTCAGCGGCGCGCGCGAGCGGATCGGACGGCGCCCGCCGAGCGGCGGACGCTTCTGGTTCGATCGCATGTTCGATCGCGTGATCGACTACCCGTTCTGGCAGGAGCCGATGTATCGCCAGAAGCTCGCGGTGTTCGCGCAGGCGGGATTTGCGTCGAGCAATCCACCGACTTTCGAAGTGAAGGTCGATCGCACGCGCGATCACGACTACATCCACGTGAGTCCCTGCGCCGGACATGAGCGCAAGGAAATCCCGATCGCGCAGCTCGCAGAGATCTGCGGCGCGCTGCGTAAATCGCATCCGGAGTTACGACTCGTCGTGTCATGCGCCGATCTGCCGCGTGAGAAAGCGCGGGTCGATGCGCTCGTCGCGGCGCTTGCGTCGCCGCCGTCGCAGGTGTTCGCCGGATCGCTGTCGATCCCGAAGCTCGCGTCGGTCATCGCGGGCGCGAAGCTACATCTCTGCGGCGATTCCGGCAGCCTGCACCTGGCATTCATGACTGCGACGCCGGCGGTTGCATGGCTGCGGCAGCATGTGAACCTCAAGGAATGGATGCCCGAAGGTCCGCAGTACCGCATGCTGATCGGGCCCAATGACGACAACGAAGCGCAACTGAGCGGCATCGACACGCGCGCGCTCATCGCCGCCGCGCAGGAGCTGCTCGCATGAGAAGCGGCCGACGGATTCTTGTTCTCGCCACGAAGCCCGATGCGCGCTGGGCAGATCTGCTTCAGCGCCTCTCCACCAGTGGACTCGACGTCGGCGGCGAAATCGTCACCCTGAACGCACCGCAAGGCGCCTGGGCGCTCTTCAAGCAGATGCGATCGCTGGGCCGATTCGACGTGATCGCCGCCGATACCGAATCCGAGCACTGGGCCGCTGTGCTCTACAAATCGTTCGCGCAGCATCCGGTGGCAGTGCTGAAGACGCGTTTCTCGCCGCAGCCGCTGCCGCCGACGCGGCTGAATCGCTGGCGCCACAACCGCATGACCGCCGCGAACCTGTTCCTGTCGCGAGACGACGAGAACCAGATGCGCGTGCGCGACGATCGCACGCGTTTGTGGATGGACAATCCGTGCGTCCTCGTGCAGGAGAAGCTCGGCGACGATTCTGCCGTGAGGATGCTGGCGCACGCGTTCTTGTCGCTGCTGCAGCCGACGCGCGACGATCCCGTCAACGGCTTCAAGCGCGATCTGTCGCATGTGAAGCTCGCCTACGTCACGCACTTCTATCTCAACCAGCAGGGCAAGGCGTCGGTGCTCGACTTGCTGAATCGCTACGCGCAATACGATCGGAAGCTGCTCGATCGCATCCACTTCGTCGTCGTCGACGACGGCTCGCCGCTGCACGTCGCGCCGCCCGATCTGCCGCTCAATCTCACCTGGCTGCGCGTGCGCAAGGACATCCCGTGGAATCAGGCGGGCGCGCGCAACCTCGGCGCGCTCTACGCGCGCGCCGACGCGATGCTGATCACCGACCTCGACCATGAATTCCCTGCACAGACGCTGGCGCGCATGGTCGAGCGCGGATCGTGCGGCAAGCGCATCTACAAGTTCTGGCGACGCGATGCCGATGGCGGCTTCTACAAGTGCCATCCCAACACGTTCTTCCTCTCGCGCGGGCGCTACTTCGAGCTGCACGGCTACGACGAGGAATTCGCCGGCGCTTACGGCGCGGAAGACGTGCGCTTCATGAAATACCAGAAAGCGCACGGCTCGCTGTCGACCTATCTGTCGAAGGACTACTGGTGCATCGAGCGCGGCGACATCGATCGCGGCAAGGGCTATCACAGCCTGACGCGCGACCACTCGGTCAACACGCCCGTCGATTCCCGCAAGCGCCTCGAGCTCGAATGGCACGGTCCGGCGGCCGGGCACAGCCGCGCCTTCCTCAATTTCGAGTGGGATGTGATTGGAGAACGCTGGCGCGACGTCGCGATCGAGCCGACCGTGCGACGCTGGTGGAAGCGGCTCGCGCCGCTGCGACAGATCCTGCCGCGGTTCTAATCCGCTTCGCTCCGCTGCGGCCGCGTCGCCAGCGCGAGCAGTGCTTCGGTGATCTTCGCCTCGCCCTGGATCACGCGCACGATCTGCTCGGTGATCGGCATGTCGACGTGATGGCGCTTCGCGAGTCGCAGCACTTCCGGCGCGACGCGCACGCCTTCGACGACCTGCTTGATCTCCTTCATCGCCTCGTCGACGCTCTTGCCCTGCGCCATCGCGAGACCGAAACGCCGATTGCGCGACTGGTTGTCGGTACAGGTCAGCACGAGATCGCCGAAGCCGGCGAGTCCCATGAACGTCTCGCGCCGGCCGCCGAGCGCTTCGCCGAGGCGCATGATCTCCGCGAGCCCGCGCGTCAGCAGCATCGCGCGCGTGTTGGCGCCGAGACCGAGACCGTCGGCGGCGCCGACGCCGATCGCGAGCACGTTCTTCACCGAGCCGCCGACTTCGACGCCGACGACGTCATCGGTCGTGTAAGCGCGGAAGCCGCCGCCGTGCAGCGCGTGCGCGACGAGCTCGGCGAACGCGACGTCCCGCGCGGCGACGGTGACTGCCGTCGGCAAGCCTTGTCCCAGCTCTTTCGCGAACGTCGGGCCGGAGATCACGGCGAATCGGCGATTCGCGCCGACGACTTCGGCAGCGATCTCGTGCGCGAGCTTGCCGGTCTCGGGCTCGAGCCCTTTCGCCGCGCAGATCACGCCCTGCTCGGGCATGAGCATCGGCGCGATCAATCGCAAGACCGCGTGCAGCGCGTGACTCGGCACCGCGACGAGTACGTGATCGGCCGCGACGATCGCCGCGCGCAAATCCGCGTCGATCGCGAGGCTCTTCGGGAATTTCACGCCCGGCAGGTATTCCTTGTTCTCGCGATCGGCGGCGAGATGCGCCATCTCGTCGCGACTGCGGCCCCACAGCGTGACCGCGTGCTTGAGGCGCGCCAGATGCACCGCGAGCGCGGTGCCGTAGGAGCCGGCGCCGACGACGGCGATCTTGAGGAGTTGTTTTTCGGTCATGACGAGCTTGCGCTCGTCAGTTGGCCCGCATGCCTGGAGGCACGCCTTCGGCGCCGCCTTGTGCGCGCGCCTGCTGCAGCGACTGCTGATACAGCGCTTCGAAGTTGATCGGCTGCAACAGCACCGGCGGGAAGCCGGCGTGACCGACGCTGGAGGCGATGAACTCGCGCGCGAACGGGAACAGCACGCCGGGGCAATAGCCGCCGAGCACGGCGCCCTTCTCGTTCGCGTCGGTGATGCCTTTCAACGCGAACAGTCCCGCCTGCTGCACTTCGGCGAGGAAGGCGACGTCCTGCTCGAGCTTCGCAGTCACCGTCACGGTGAGCACGACCTGATAGTTCTCGATGCCGGCGCTGGTGCCCGCGCCGTTGATCGCGGTGGCGACCTGCACGTCGACGTTGGGCTTCCACGGCCGGCTGAACACGGTCGGCGCCTGCGGCACTTCGATCGAAGCGTCCTTCACGTAGATCTTCTGCAGCAGCACTTGCTTGAGCGCCGTCTGCGTCGCTGCTTCGGTCATGTCCCCGCTCCCTGTTTGAGTAGTTCGTCCAGCTCGCCGCGGCGCTCGAGGTCCGCCATCTCCTCGTAACCGCCGACATGGCGTTCGCCGATCCAGATCTGCGGCACGGTGTGCCGCCCGCTCATCTCGCGCATCTTCGCGCGAAGCTCGGTGCAGCCGTCCACTGCGATCTCTTCGAACGCGACGCCTTTGGCTTTCAGCAAGCGCCGCGCCATCACGCAGAACGGGCAGAACCTCGTCGCATACATCAGGACCCGCGCCACGTTTCGACCTCTCGCCTCCGCGCTATTTCGCCGTCACCGGCAGATTCGCCCCGGTCCAGGCATTGAGCCCGCCCTTCAGAGGATAGACCTCGGTGAAGCCTTGTTTCTTCAACTTCGCAGCAGCCTGGCTCGCCATCGACCCCAGCGCACAGTAGAGCAGCACCGGCCGCGCCTTGTCCTTGCCGATCTCGGACGCGCGCTCCTCGATCTTGGCGAACGGCAGGTTGATCGCGTTGAGCAAGTGTCCTCGCTTGAATTCGGCGGCGGGGCGCAGATCGACGATCACCGCATCGCGATCGTTGATCAGGCGCACGGCATCCGGCGCGTTGATGCGCACTTCGCCGAGCATCGTCGCGGTCATCTCGTTGACGATCAGGAGCACGAGCACCACGCCGGCGGCGGCGAAGAGCAGCGTGTGATTGTGGAAGAATTCGAGCAATTGGGGCATGGAACAATTATACGATGCGACGCCTGACGCCCACCCTCGCCGCCTGCGCCCTGCTTCTCGGGGGCGCCGCCCTCGGCGCCGACGAGGAGGCCAAGCTCAAGGCGAGCAGCCGCGAGCTCGAGCAGATGCACGCCCGCATCCAGGCGCTGGATCAGGAGCTTGCCAGGAGCCGCGGCCATCGCGACGAGCTCGCCTCCCAGATCGAGGCGACGGAATCGCAGCTCGACGAGCTGAAGCACGCGCTCGCCGATCGGCAGGCGGCGACGACGCAGAAGAGCTCGGCGCTGAAGAAGACCCGCGCCGAGCGCGCCGCCGTCGAGCAGAAGCTCGCCGCGCAGCAGTCGCTGCTCGGCCGGCAGATTCGCGCGGCATACCTGATGGGGCGTCGCGGCTCCGAGAAGCTCGTGCTGCGCCAGAACGACGCTTCGCGCATGCAACGGCTGCTGACCGACTTCGACTACTTCAACCGCGCGCGGGTCGCGGTGATCGAATCGATCCGCAGTCAGCGCGCCGCGCTGGCAGAGCTCGAGCAGCGCCAGCAGCAGCAAGCCGCCGCGCTGAAATCCGCGCAGGCCGATCAGGAGCGCGTCATCGCGCAGCTCGCGGCGGCACACGCGCAGCGGCTCGATCAGCTCGACAAGCTGAAGAAACGCATCGCCGGCGGCGAGAGTGAGCTGCAGCAGCTGAAGGGCGATGAGCAACAGCTGGTCACGCTGATCTCGCGGCTGAAGGATCTCCTCGCGGAAATCCCGGCCGGATTCCGCGGCGATCAGCCGCTCGGCAAGCAGAAAGGCCATCTGCCTTGGCCCGCGCGCGGCAAGCTGCTCGCGCGCTACGGCGCGGCAAAAGCCGAAGGCAAATTGAAATGGACCGGCATCTGGATCGCCGCGCCGGAGGGCGCGCCGGTCCGTGCGGTTGCGAGCGGCCGCGTCGCTTATGTCGGACGTCTGCAGCGCTTCGGCTTGCTCGCGGTGGTCGAGCACGCCGACGGCTACTACACGCTCTACGGCCATAGCGCCGAAGTGCTGAAGAACGCCGGCGATCGGGTCCGCGCCGGCGAGGTGATCGCCCATGCCGGGACCTCGGGCGGGCACGATCAATCCGGGACTTATTTCGAGCTCCGCAAGGGCTCGCAGGCCGTCGACCCGATGGAGTGGTTCGGCAAGTAGGTTCTTGTAACTTTTACCGCCATTGGCGGTAGTACCATTGTGGTCCCATGACCGCGCCCCAGCCCGTCGAGCTCCAGCCCCAGGACCTGTTCCTGAACCGCGAGCTCTCGCTGCTCGAGTTCAATCGCCGCGTGCTGGCGCAGTCGCTGGACGAATCGATCCCGCTGCTCGAGCGGCTGCGCTTCCTGTGCATCTCGAGCTCCAACCTCGACGAGTTCTTCGAGATCCGCGTCGCCGGCCTGATGCAGGTCGCCGAGCACGGCGTCGCGCAGAAAGGTCCGGATGGACTGGGACCCCAGGAATTGCTCGCCGCGATCAGCGAGCGCGCGCACAAGCTCGTCGAAGAGCAGTACCGCGTGTTCAACGACGTCATCGTGCCCGCGCTCGAGCGCGAGAAGATCCGCTTCCTGCGCCGCACCGAGTGGACCAAGGAGCAGGACGCCTGGCTCAAGCAGTACTTCACCAACGAGCTGCTGCCGGTGCTGTCGCCGATCGGGCTCGATCCGGCGCATCCGTTCCCGCGCATCCTGAACAAGTCGCTCAACTTCATCGTCCAGCTCTCCGGCAAGGATGCGTTCGGGCGCAACACCGGTTTCGCGATCGTGCAGGCGCCGCGCGCGTTGCCGCGCTTGATCCAGATTCCCAAGGACGTCGCCGGTACCGGGCCGTACGACTTCGTGTTCCTGTCGAGCGTGATCCACGCCTACGTCGACGATCTCTTCTTCGGCATGGAGGCGAGCGGCTGCTTCCAGTTCCGCCTCACGCGCAACTCCGATCTGCTGGTCGACGAGGAAGAGACCGAGGACCTGCTCGAAGCGCTGGAAGGCGAGCTTTCGCAGCGCCAGTGGGGCGACACCGTGCGGCTCGAGGTCGCGCACAACTGTCCCGAGTCGATGTGGCAGTACTTGATGAACACGGCGCAGCTGACGCCCGCCGACGTCTATCAGTGCAACGGTCCGGTGAATCTCTCGCGCCTGCTCGCGATCCCCGACCTCATCGAGCGGCCCGACCTGAAATATCCGGTGTTCACGCCGCGCCTGCCCAAGGAATTCACCGGCGGCGACGTGTTCTCGGCGATCCGCGAGCGCGACATCCTGCTGCACCATCCGTTCGACTCGTTCTCTCCGGTCGTCGAGTTCCTGCGGCAGGCCGCGAAGGACCCGAAGGTGCTCGCGATCAAGCAGACGCTGTATCGCACCGGCGCCAAGTCGCCGGTGGTGGACGCGCTGATCGACGCGGCGCGCGCCGGCAAGGAAGTCACCGTCGTCGTCGAGCTGCGCGCGCGCTTCGACGAAGCCGACAACATCGACCTCGCGGAAAAACTGCAGGAGGTCGGCGCGCACGTCGTCTACGGCGTGGTCGGTCACAAGACGCACGCGAAGATGAGCCTCGTCGTGCGTCGCGAGGAAGGCGGGCTGCGCCACTACGCGCACCTCGGCACCGGCAACTACCATCCGCGCACTGCGCGCATCTACACGGACTACGGCCTGTTCACTTCGGATTCGGCGATGTGCCGCGACGTCCACGGCGTGTTCCTGCAGCTGACCAGCCTCGGCAAGGCCGCCAAGCACAAGCACCTGCTGCAATCGCCGTTCACGCTGGCGAAGGAGATGCACAAGAAGATCGAGCGCGAGATCGAGTGGGCCGGCAAGGGCAAGCCGGCGCGGATCATCGCCAAGATGAACGCGCTGGTGGAGCCCGAGATCATCAAGACGCTGTACCGCGCCTCGCAGGCCGGCGTGCAGGTCGACCTGATCGTGCGCGGCATGTGCTCGCTGCGGCCGGGCGTGAAAGGACTGTCGGACAACATCCGCGTGAAGTCGATCATCGGACGCTTCCTGGAGCACCATCGCGTGTTCTATTTCGGCAACGGCGGCGATCCGGAGGTGTATCTGTCCAGCGCCGACTGGATGGAGCGCAACCTGTTCCGCCGCGTCGAGATCGCCTTCCCGCTGCTCGACAAGAAGATCCGCGAGCGCGTCGTCGATCATCTCAATGGCTATCTCGCCGACGACGCCGAGACGTGGACGCTGCACGCCGACGGGACCTACTCGCGCGTGCGCAAGGGCGCCAAGGGCATGCAGCAGAAGCTCCTCGAAGAAGTGGCGCTGGTGAGCGGCGCATGACGAGACTCTGGCCGGCGCTCGTCGCCGCGGCAGTGTGGTCGACGCTCGCGCACGCGGACGATCGTGCGCATCCCGCGTGCGACGCCATCGTGAAGCCCGACGATCTTTCCGCGCACTCGCGCCATCCTTGGCGCGGCGCGCCCGGCATCCGGCTGCCCGGCGACGTGGCGGTGTGCGCCTACTATCAGGACGAAGTGCCCGCGGGGCTCACGCTGGCGGTGCACGAGGATCCGGAGCGCCACGAGTTCAACAGCGCGCGCAGCTATTTCAGGGATGTGCAGAACGCGACCGATCTGCGCGACGCGTACTACTTCCGCCTCGCCTCGACCGCGCCGTTCGAGCCGTCGTGGGGATTGGTGGTGCACGACGGCAAGCGCACCTACCGCATCGAAGGCATTCCCGAAGCGGGTGACGCGGACGCCGCGCGCAAGATCGCGCGGGAGATCATCGAGCGCACAATGAAGGTCTTTTAGTGGCTTCGATCGGCGCATTCAAGCCGACTTCGTGCAAAGCGAAAAACGAAGTCGGCTTAATGCGCCATTCGTTGTACAGGCAAAGGCGACCTGGAAGGTCGCCTTTGCTAAAACAGCGGACGGCGCGTTAAGCCGGCGTCGTTCTACGCTTCACACGACGCCGGGCTTGAACGCGCCAGTCGAAGTCAACCGTACCTCAGCTTGAAGTCGATCGACTGAAGGTATTCCGCCTCGCGCTCGAGATCGGCGGCGGTCAGCGGATGCTTCTCCATGAACGTCTTCGGGAACTCGAGCTCGAGGCTGCGCTTGCCGGCCTTCAGCTCCACGCGCGGTTTCAGATCCTCGATGCGGGAGCGATGCAGCAGCACGGCGAGCCGCAGGATGATCGCAAGGAACATCACGCCTTCGCGCCAGTTCGACGGCAGGTCCTCGATCACGTTCTTGTTGAACTTGCCGCGATGCAGGCGCACCAGCGCCGCGAGCAGCTTCTGCTCGGTTTGCGAGAAGCCCTGCAGATCGGCGTGCGAGATCATGTAGTAGCCGTGCTTGTGATAGCCCGAGTGGGCGATCACCAGGCCGATCTCGTGCAGCTTCGCCGCCCAGCCGAGCAGCATCGTCGAATTCTTCTTGTCGAGCTCCCACTCCGATCCGACCTGCTCGAGGCAGCGCAGCGCCGAGCGCTCGACCGCGGCGGCGTGCTGCAGATCGGCGCCGTAGCGCTTGGCCAGCTGCTCGACGGTCTGCTCGCGGATGTCGCGATCGGACAGGCGGCCGAGCAGGTCGTAGATCAGGCCTTCGCGCAGCGCACGATCGGAGGTCTGCATGCGCTCGATCTGCAGGCCGTCGAACACGCCGCACAGCACCGCGAGCCCGCCGACGAACACTGGCCGGCGATCCTCGCGCAGATCGGGGAAATCCATCTTCGAGACGTGTCCGCGCTCGATGACGATGTCGACCAGCTTGTTGAGGCCTTCCGGCGTGATCTCTTCGTGGTCCGCGAGCTTCTCGCCCATCAGCACGCGCCAGACGCCGCGGACCGTGCCTGAAGATCCGATCGCGACGTCCCAGCCGGCGCGACGGTAGCGGCGCTCGAGGAACTCGAGCTCCACTTCCGCGGCGACGCGTGCGCGATTGAAGCTGCGCCGGTCGATCACGCCGTCGCTGAAATATTTCGCCGTGTGCACGACGCAGCCGACGGCGATGCTCTCCATCAGCTTCGGCTCGTCGCCCTCGCCGATGATCAGCTCGGAGCTGCCGCCGCCGATGTCGACGACGAGACGCTTCGCCTTGCCGTTGCCGAGACCGTGGGTGACGCCCTGATAGACGAGACGCGCCTCTTCGACGCCCGCGATCACTTCGATGGAATGACCGAGCGCGCGCTCGGCGGCGGCGATGAAGTCGGTGGGATTCTTCATGCGCCGCATCGTGCTGGTGCCCACCGCGCGCACGCGCTGCGCCGGGATGTCGCGCAGGCGCTCGCCGAAGCGGTGCAGGCATTCGAGCGCGCGCGAGCGGACTTCGGGGCTCAGGTTCTTCTTCTCGTCCAGCCCCGCCGCGAGCCGCACCGATTCGCGCAGCCGGTCGATCACCTGCAGATCGGATCCGTCGGCGCGCGCGACCATCATGTGGAAGCTGTTGGAGCCGAGATCGACCGCGGCGACGTCCTGCTTGCGATCCGCTTCCGTGAGCGGTCGTTCTTCGGCGGCCATCAGCGCTTGGCCTTGAGCTTCGCGATCAGCGCCTTCATCGCGCCCTGCGTCTCGGCGCTGAACCACTCGTTGAGGAAGGTCTCGGCGTCGGTGTTCTCTTCGCGGAACGCGGCGTGCAGCCGAGCGCGCACGTAGCGGCGGGTTTCGGCAACCACGCTCTGCGACGGGAACGCGAGGATCGTGCGGCACCAGGCGAGCGCCTGCGCGACGACCTGATCCTGCTCGACCACTTCGTCGACCAGGCCGATGGCGAGCGCCTCGCCGCCGTCGAGGATGCGCGCTTGCATCGAGTACTCGGCCGCGAGCCGCGGACCGCACAGGTTCTCGAACGCGACGTACACCGGTCGCGGCACCGGCAAGCCGACGCGATGCTCGTTGAAGCCCATCTTGAAGTCGCCGCGCGCCATGACGCGGTGGTCGCACAGCGCGGCGAGCACGGTGCCGCCGGCCGGCGCGTGGCCGGTGATGGCGGCCACGACCGGGATCGCCGATTCGCCGAGCGCCCGCAGCGTCCCGAAGAACTCGAAGAAGAACTGGCGCATGCCCTCGCGATCGCGCTGGAGCAGGTGCGGCACATCGAGGCCGGCGGTGAACATCCCGGGCTGACCCGAGAGCACGATGGCCCGATGGCCCTGCTCGGGCGCCGATCGCACCTGCTCGGTCAGCCAGATCAGCGTCGCCGAATCGAGCGCGTTGACTGGCGGGTGGTCGAGCCGAAGCTCGAGAATCGCGGGATCGTGGCGGATGAGCTGGTGCATGACGCGGCGAACTATAGCCCAACGTTGTTCCCTTATAATTGCGCCCGCGACGCACGCTGCCCGCGTCGAAAAATCATCAGCGAGGAACGTGGAAAATGATCAAGAAGGTGCTCGGCGCCATCGTCTTGGCTGCGCTCTCGTCGGCGACCAACGCGGCCGGCGATCCGGAAGCGGGCCGCGTCAAGGCCAACACCTGCATGGGCTGCCACGGCATCCCGAACTACACGAACGTCTACCCGACCTATCGCGTGCCGAAGCTCGGCGGCCAGTCTGAAGGCCTGATCGTCGCCGCGCTGCAGGCGTACAAGTCGGGCGATCGTCCGCACAAGACGATGCACGCGCAGGCGGCGTCGATGTCCGACCAGGACATGGCGGACATCGCGGCATTCCTCGCGCACGCGCCGGCGAACAAGGACGGCATGTCGGGCACGGGCGTCAACAGCGACAACGACAAGGCCAAGCCGTGCTACGCGTGTCACGGGCCCAACGGATCCAAGCCGGTCCTGCCGAACGCGCCGATCCTCGCGGGCCAGTACGCGAACTACATCGAGCACGCGCTGCACGAGTACAAGGCGGGGCTGCGCAAGAATCCGCAGATGGCGCCGATGGCCGGCCCGCTGTCGGACGCGGACATCGAAGAGCTCGCGCGCTACTTCGCGTCGCAGCAGTCGCCGCTGTACACGCCGTCGGTCGGCGGCGGCGCGCAGTGATCTAGAAGACGATCAGCAATCCGTAACGCGCGCCGCGCAGGCGCGCGTCGAGGTACGAGTCGCTGGTGCTGATCTTGTAGTGACGGTCCTGCCAGCCGCCGTAGAGGCCGATCGGCCCGAGCACGCGCAACTCGGCCTGCGCCCCGTACTGCAGCACCTCGTTGTCGTTCGCCTTGATCCAGTTGATCTGCGTCGACAGCCGGAAGCGGTCGCCGAACGGCCACGCGAGCTGCGCGTGCAACATGGGATACGGCGTGTTGTAGGAGCGCTCGACCGTCGACGTCCCCGTCACGTCGGTCGTGCTCGTCGTGATGTGACCCGTGATCCAGCCGAGGCTCAAGCCCGGCGACAACTGCAGCGGCCCGAGCTGGATCGCGTAGCGCGCCGTGACGTCGAACTCGCGGAAGTCGCCGCTGGCGGTCGTCGTCGTCGACGTCGGATCGGGAATCGGCAGCGGCAACGGCAAGCCGCCGCCCGGAATCGCGCTCGTGGTCTGGCTGCCTTCGCCGGAGAGCTGCGCGTAGCCCGCGGCGAGATCTGGCCACCACGAAGGTCGATGCGTGTACTCGAGCGTGAGGAAGCCGTCGCGCTGACGGCCCGGCGCGAAGGTCTGCAGATCGGTGATGGTGCCGTGATCGTCCTGGAACCCGCGCACGGTGTAGTCCCAAACGCCGCCCGCGACGCGGAAGCCCTCAGCATGCGCAGGCGCGCAGAGCAGACCCGCCAGCAGCGACCCGCCCATCCATTTCATCCACATGCGACGCATCGTTCCCTCGCGCGGTCCCGGCCGTTTAGGCTAGTATCGTTTTCACAATAGCGAACGGGGGACCTCATGAGAAGCGCGACTTTGCTGGCGGGCTTGCTGATGGCTGCTTCGACGACCGCGCTCGCCGCGACGCCCTCCTACGATTACATCCAGCTCGATTACGTCGGTGTCCACCGCGACGATCCGCGGTTCGACTATCAGGGCGCCGACTTCCAGTTCTCCGCACTGATCGCGCCGTATCTCGTGTTCGACGCGAGCTATCAGTGGCTCGTCAGCGACCGCTTCCAGCAGGGCCTCATCAACGGCCGCGTCGAGCAGCAGACCGTCACCGGCGGCCTCGAAGGGCGCCTGCCGCTCGTGCGCAATCGCCTCGACGCCTTCCTCGGCGCCGACTTCGTCTACTCCGACCTGAAGAACCGCGAGGACTTCAAGGGCGTCTACGACGATCAGTACAGCAACGGCTATCAGGTGAAGGGCGGCGTGCGCGCGAACTTCGATTATTTCGAGGCGATCCCGACCGTGCGCTATCTGCACATCTTCGACAGCGACGAAGTCGCTTTCGGCATCCAGGGTCTCGGCTGCCCGGGCTACGGCGTGTGCTTCACGGCCGGCTACGAATATTTCAAGCAGGCGAAGGACCATCGCTACTTCGCCGGCGTGCGCTTCAACTACGACTAAGACGGGGAACGACATGCTGAGGAGACTTGGGGTCCTGGTTGGATTGATCGCGCCCGCGCTGCCGGCGTGGTCGGCGGCAGACGGCTTCGTCGACGCGTACTACGTGCCGTCGGCGCAGATCAAGGAATCTTCGCCGGGATTTCCGGAGGAGTCGGTGAGCGGCGACGGCGTCGGCGTCCACGCGACGGTTCCGCTCGGTCAGCTGTTCTTCGTCAACGGCGAGTTCCAGCACAACAATTACAGCGACAGCAATTCCAGCGGGCACATCAACGAGTACCGTGCCGGCGGCGGTATCGAGAGCTCGCCGGACAAGGCGCGTGCCGCGGTCTACGGCGAATACATCCGGCTCGATCCCGAGAAGGCGGACAGCGCCGACGGCTTCGGCCTGCACGCGCGCGTGACCTTCGACGTGATCCCGCCGCTCAATTTGTTCGGCGAGGTTGGCTATGTCCGTCTCACCGCCAATGGCGACACGATCGACGGGCCGGAATTCCTCATCGGCGGCGCGTTCTCGTTCACCAAGTACATCGCCGCGTTCGCCGACTATCGCATCTCGCATCTCGACGGCAACGGCGAGAACGAGTCGAAGGATCGGCTCTACGACGTGCGCGTCGGCGTGCGCTTGAACCTCGGACCGGTCATGTCGCCCTGAACGGCGACGCGATGAAAAAAGCCCCGCGATGCGGGGCTTTTTCTTTGCAGCGGATCGCGCTTATTCGCCGTCGAGGAAGCTGCGCAGGTAATTCGCGCGGCTCGGATGGCGCAGCTTGCGCAGCGCCTTGGCCTCGATCTGGCGGATGCGCTCGCGGGTGACGTCGAACTGCTTGCCGACCTCTTCCAGCGTGTGGTCGGTGTTCATGTCGATGCCGAAGCGCATGCGCAGCACCTTGGCTTCGCGCGGCGTCAGCGACGCGAGGATCTGATGGGTGGCTTCGCGCAGCGACTCGCTGGTCGCCGACTCGAGCGGCGACACCGCGGCGACGTCCTCGATGAAATCGCCGAGATGCGAATCCTCGTCGTCGCCGATCGGCGTCTCCATCGAGATCGGCTCCTTGGCGATCTTGAGCACCTTGCGGACCTTGTCCTCGGGCATCTCCATCTTCTGCGCGAGCTCTTCGGGCGTCGGCTCGCGCCCCATCTCCTGGAGCATCTGGCGGCTGATGCGGTTCAGCTTGTTGATCGTCTCGATCATGTGCACCGGGATGCGGATGGTGCGCGCCTGGTCGGCGATCGAGCGGGTGATGGCCTGGCGGATCCACCAGGTCGCGTAGGTCGAGAACTTGTAGCCGCGGCGGTATTCGAACTTGTCGACCGCCTTCATCAGGCCGATGTTGCCTTCCTGGATCAGGTCGAGGAACTGCAGGCCGCGATTGGTGTACTTCTTCGCGATCGAGATGACGAGACGCAGGTTCGCCTCCACCATCTCCTTCTTGGCGCGGCGGGCCTTGGCCTCGCCGACGGAGACGCGACGGTTGAGATCGCGGATCTCCTCGATCGACAGCAGGTTCTCTGCTTCGATCTGGCGCAGCTGCTCCTGCAGGTTCTTGATGTCGTCCTTGTGGCCCGACACCGCTTTCACGTACTTCTTGCCGGTGCGCACGATGCGCGCGACGAGATTCGGATCGGTCGAGTGGCCGACGAACTTCTCGAGGAATTCCTTGCGCGGCATGCCGGCGACGTCGACGCACAGCAGCATGATCCCGCGCTCGATCTCGCGGATCTGGTCGACCTTGTTGCGCAGGTTGTTGGTGATCTCGTCGACGATCTTCGGCGACATGCGGAAGGTCATGATGTGCTCGGCGAGCGCATCGCGACGCTGCTGCGTCTTCTTGCTGTCGGTGCCGAGACGCTCCATCGAGTCCCAGGCGGTGTCGAACAGCTTCTGCAGCTTGTCGAAGTTCTTCTTCGCCTCTTCCGGATCCGGGCCAGTGTCGACGGTTTCCTCCTCCTCGTCGCCCTCGCCCTTCTCGTCGTCGAGGTCCTCGTCCTCGTCGATCTCCGGCATCGGCTCCTCAGCCGCGATCGGCGCGTTGGGATCGAAGAAGCCGGTGATGACGTCGGCGAGCCGGCGCTTCTGCTGCTTCACGGCGTCGTGCGCCTCGAGCAGGATCGCGGTCGTCTCCGGGTACTGCGCCATCGCGTACATGGCCTCGTTCTGGCCTTCCTCGATGCGCTTGGCGATGCGGATCTCGCCCTCGCGGT
>Ga0070741_10010145_pt1 | contig 17935 bp, 15 predicted proteins | sample Coa_R1_4_FD_66440 | JGI IMG/M metagenome (GOLD analysis project Ga0070741, IMG submission 66440) | Surface soil microbial communities from Centralia Pennsylvania, which are recovering from an underground coalmine fire - Coalmine... | ecosystem: Environmental > Terrestrial > Soil > Unclassified ...
GAAGGAATACGTCGATTTAAAATTTAATCCCCCTCTGTGAGCTCTGTGATCTCTAGCGAACCTTGTTCGCGGGTGGTTGAAAAATGCTTTTTCCCGATTCTTCAGTTTTTTTCGGTATAGCTTCTGAATGCGGAACCCCTCAGCAAGTGGAGACGCTGTCGGAGATTTCTCCTATTATCATAGATTCTTTCATCAAACATTTGCTTCGCTCTTGTGTTGGATATAATCAATTTTCAACAGGTGCGATGGATCCCTCCATGAAACAATCTTATGATCTGCAACGCCACGTGCAACAGGCGATAAGCACCATAAGAAACTAGCCTGGGGGCTACGTACAAGTCTTACAAGTTGCGGACGGGGGCTAATAACTCACGTTCGCGATGTCTTCTATTCTCACAACTTGAAAGTGGATGCCTTCTTGGGCACTCACTCGGAAAAGCACAAGAGTCGAATTGGACATCGGTATCATCTCGATCACATTGAAAATTCTGGATCCATCCGTGAGCTCAAAGAAAACTTTCCCTGCCGTCTTTTCTCTTTTGAGTGCTTCGTAAGCTTGTTTTAAATCTTGCGCCCTTGCTGCGGGAGCGATCATCATGTAACTTTGGGTCGAAAAGCTGGAATGGAAAGGAGGCGTCAAAGAAGTCGTATCAGCGGCGGGTGCGGGAGCTGAGGTTGGCGCAACGGCGTGACTCAGTGTTGCGGATGTCAAAAATAAAACGTATCTCCACATAATATCCTCCATTTGGCGTGCCTATTTTCGGCATAGGGCAACAATAACTACAGAAATGTCGGCAGGGGAAACGCCTGAAATGCGCGAGGCTTGCCCCAAATTGATGGGTTGCACCCTAGCTAGTTTTTCGCGCGCTTCATTGCTCAGTCCGGATACACTGAGAAAATCAAATCCATTCGGAACTAAAAACTGATCGAGATTTTCCATTTTGGCAGCTTCCTGGGATTGCCTTTCGATATAGCCGGCGAATTTAAGATTTAACTCGATTTGGAGATTGATGTCGATACCGTGGTCGAAGACATGATCTGGGTAATCCTCTAAAAGCTTGGTATAGTTATACTCGGGACGGCAGAGCAGCTGGGCGAGGGATGTAGACTTGCCGCCGACTTGCTTGTGGGCTTTGCGGAGGGTTTCGATTTGGCTTTGCATGCTGCTTTTCTTATCGATGAGACGCTTGTATTGAGCGTCGTCGATCAATCCGAGGTGATATCCAAATTCTCGGAGGCGCAAATCGGCATTATCTTGTCTTAAAAGCAGGCGGTGCTCGGCTCTACTTGTGAACATGCGGTAAGGTTCTTCAATTTCTTTTAAAATGAGCTCATCGATCATTACGCCAATATAGGCTTCGGAGCGCTTTAGAATAAATGGAGGCTTTCCACTGACTTTAAGAGCGGCGTTGATTCCTGCGATGAGTCCTTGTCCTGCCGCTTCTTCGTAGCCTGTCGTCCCGTTGATTTGTCCTGCGAAATAAAGACCTTCGATCCGTTTGGTCTCTAAGGTGGGCAAGAGCTGACCGCTTGTGACGTAGTCGTATTCGATCGCATAAGCAGGACGCATCACTTCTGCTTTCTCAAGGCCGGCAACGGTGTGAATCATGCGGAGCTGTACATCGAACGGAAGCGATGAAGAGATTCCATTGACGTAGATCTCTTCTGTTGTTAATCCCTCTGGCTCCAGGAAGAGCTGATGGCGTTCTTTATCGGCGAATCGGACGATTTTGTCTTCGATCGATGGACAATACCGCGGGCCAATACCGCGGATTTTCCCCGAGTACATGGGTGAAAGATGGAGGCTTTCGCGCACAACCTTTTTTGTTTCTTCGTTCGTATAAGTAATGTGGCAAGGGACTTGTGTAAGACCGGGGCCTTCAGGTGCGTCGTAAGAGAATTTAACGCCTAGGTCTCCTGGCTGCTCTTCCGTTTTTGAGAAATCGACACTGCGACGGTTGATGCGCGGAGGAGTTCCCGTTTTGAGGCGGCCTAATTTAAAGCCCAGTTCTTCCAGATGGGCGGATAATCCCACAGAAGGCTTGTCCCCCGCCCGTCCCCCAGCGAAGTTTGTGGATCCAATGTGGATCAGCCCGCGCATGAAAGTGCCTGAACAGAGGATGAGTGTTTTTCCGCGGTAAACAATTCCCTCTAAAGTGGCAACGCCCGCAACTTTGTCTTCTTCGACAAGGAGTGACTCGATGGTGCCTTGCTTAATGTGGAGGTTAGTTGTTTTTTCCAGCCGGTGTTTCATGACTAACGCATAGGCTGCTTTGTCCGCTTGGGCTCGGGGAGACCACACTGCGGGACCTTTAGAAGCGTTGAGCATCCGAAATTGGATTCCTGTTTGATCAGCTACCTTTCCCATGATCCCGCCGAGAGCATCGATCTCGCGAACGATGTGTCCTTTGGCTGTCCCGCCGATTGCGGGATTGCAGCTCATTTTGGCGATGGTGTCGAGGTTCATCGTCAGCAAAAGGGCCTTTGCGCCCATTTTCGCAGAGGCATGCGCAGCCTCGCACCCGGCGTGTCCGGCGCCTACGACAATGACATCAAATTCTTCAGGATATACCCACATAGAAAAATAGAGGTTAATGACATAAAAGCCCTCGAAGCAGCAGAAAAACCTGCTGCTTTCGAAGGCTTTTACAAGTTTAAATCCTAACGCTTACGATTTTTTATGGCGATCGCGACGTCTGCGTTTTTTTCTTTTGTGCTTTGCGATTTTTGAGCGGCGTTTTTTCTTAACAGATGCCATAGAATAGGAAGCTCCTATAAAAGTTTATCGATAGTGTAGAGCGGAGCTAGGAAAAAGTAAAGAATGAAAAAATCTTTACTTGGAACGGTTTCTTTTGCCCGAAGAGACCTCTGCTGTGACGCGGATTCCTTTGGGACTATATTCCGTAGATGCAGGGCGGAGAGGTCTTTTGTGGTCTTTCATTGAAGGGATGACCGCGCCAAGCTGCTTTGATTTGCCCTTTTTGGGGCTACCTTTTTTTAAAGGCATAAACTGCCCTCCTTGTTATTGTGATTATCTATTATTAAAATAACTAAAAATATATTTTTTGTTCAAATTAATAATAAATGATGCAATTATGTAATTAATAAATTAAGCGATTAAACGGGGGTTCATGTTTAAGACGGATCGCGATTATCGCACCTTTTTAACGATTCTTCTCACTTATACTCTGGACCTTGTCGGTTACTCCATTGTATTCCCCGTATTAGCCCCCTTGCTTCTTAGTCCGGATCTGCATTTTTTTTCAGCAGGTACAGCAGAGATCGTAAAAACTTCGATGCTGGGGTTTATTTTTGCAGTATTTGGGATCACGCAATTTTTTGGGGCTCCTATCGCAGGGGCTTTAGCGGATCACTATGGCCGCTACCGTGTCTTTTTAGGAACGGTTGCCCTTTCCTTCTTTGGCTATCTGGTCATGGCTCTGGGCGTTTACACACAAAGTCTGGCATGGCTTATTATCGGACGTATGGTGACGGGCTTTTGTTCGGGAAATTTTGCTTTAGCCCAATCAGCAACCGCTGACCTTACCGATACGAAGCATCGCAGCAAGGCCTTCGGGATTTTATTGGGGGTGGGAGGCCTGGGATTTGTCGCAGGACCTTGGATCGGAGGAAAGTTAGCAAATCCCGATTGGCTGTTTGGTTCAGGGGCTTTTCTTTTTGCTGCGATTGCTGCATTCATCAATTTTTTTATGGTCTATTTCTTCTTTATGGAAACCTGGAAGCGCAAAGAGAAGCAAGCAGGGCTACTTTCTACGTTTAAGGATATGAGTATGGTGTTTCATCGCAAAACCCTCCGAAATATTCTGATTACTTACTTGTTATTTTCGGTGGGTTGGGGATTTTTTCTCATCTTTTCCCCCACCTATCTTGTGCAAAAATTCTCCCTGGGGGCAAGTCAGATTGGAGATATCTATGCTTACATGGCCTTAGTCTGGTTTTTTGCATCGATGTATCTCAATAAAGAGCTCACCGCAAAATTTTCTCTACGGGCACTGATCAACATGAGCGCTTTTATCGCAGCGATCGGTGTCGCTCTTTACGTTTGTCCGAATAGCCTTTGGCCTTATTGGTACATCATTCCCATCGCGCTTTTAGGCGGTGCGATTTGCTGGGTCAATCTAGGCACACTGCTTTCGATTGAATCGTCTGAAGCGATGCAAGGCAGGGTAATGGGTGTGAGTGGGTCGATGTGGTCGATTGGGCAGATCGTTGCTCCACTTGCAGCAGGACCGCTTGCTGGGTGGGACATTTATTCCCCGCTCGTCATGGGCGCAGCGTTCATTTTGCTTAGCTTGATTTACTTTTTATTTTGTTATCACAAGGCAAAAAAGGGCCCTTCTCCGCGCACTTAATGCCAGCCTCAAATTAAGGAGAAAATGCAGCGAAGGCTTCGTCGTTATTCTCATTGGAAGCAGAAGACGCATGCATGGGGGAGTAGTTGGCGAATTGAGCGAGCTCCTTCCGGTAAGTCATATTGACGCTACCGACGGCGCCATGACGATTTTTGGCGACGATAAGCTCGGCGAGTCCCGGCTTGTCATAAGGGTCATAGTATTCTCGTCGCAGCAGGAACATCACGATGTCACTATCCTGTTCGATGCTGTTATGAACAATAATGCCATTTGCGACAAAGTTATGGACATCTTCCACAGTGGCATCATACACATCTTCAATGCCAAGTTCTTCAATAGAGACAATTTCATCCCAATAGAGATCAGACTCAGCTAAATTTTTTAACTCTTTTGAAGGCATTGCATTGTATAGACACTTCATTCTTTGCCGCGAGATCCCATTTTTAAACAGGGAGCTGCCACAATAAGAAGTGTTTAACGCTGAACAAACATCTCGCCAACCGAGGTTAAATTCGTTTTTTGTTTTCCGCACGATAGTATTCCAAGCTTCTTTTGGAATGACATCGTTATTTGGATTTTGGGAAATTTCAAGTAACAGCTCTGTCAATTGAGGAATGATGTTCCCTCGCTTGCCAGCGCAGCCTACTTTTTTTAAGAAGAGGAGTTGATCAGAGGCGCCGTAAACATTGACATGGTACATGTTTCGATATCCCTTATTAGAAGGAACGTCGCACAACTTACTGGCAATGCCTACTTGCGTTAAAAGGTATTGAGTTTGTCTGGCGAGGATCTTGCTTGAACTGCTATAATAAATCGCTGCAGAATCCTTTCTTCCTTTTAATTTTTTGATGCTAACGTTTCCATCAGTAGCCCATAAGTGTTTTAAAAAAAGGGCGACTTTCGTTTCGGAATTTTCAAAAACAGCGTTGGGAATGCGTTTATCGTAAGAGCGAACGCGTTCAATGCCTAGAGAGGAATACCAGGAGGTAATGGGGTGATATTTATTATGCGTCAAATGAGTTGGGCTAGGTAAATAGACGTGATACCAGTTCTTTTGCTTAACTACCCGGGGATTAATCCCAAAAAGTGCAGATGAGGTTCGAGAAACGATGTCAATGTTCTCTTCATCTGCACTCGTGTAATGATAGGGTTGATTGGGGAGAATGCATCCATCTCCTAAAAGATGTCCCAGTAAAATTAATTCATCGTCTTGCATTTCGTTATTTTCAATGCGGATTTGACGAGGAAGGGCAAGTTTATCACCCACTTTTAGTTTTTCTAAGGGAGTCCATCCTTCTAGTTTTAGGAAGGGATGGTTGTCGCTAGCCTTGATAGATCTTCCAGATCGAGTTTTTAATTCAAAAACCTTCTTTTTTCCCGAGTAGAAAGCTTTTATCATACGGTGCTTGCCCACTTTTAAATCTTTATCTACTGCATGGACATAGATGGGGATTTGCTGTTTGCGGTCTGCTAATTCTTGAATTGTATAGAGAGTTCCGGTTTCAGCATCTTGAATGACAGCATCGCCTGTAAGACATCCCGATTCTCTTAGATCGCTCATCATGGGACGGTGGCCTTGTCGCTCTTCCACTTTTCGAGAGAGCTGGGAAAGGCAGATGATAGGGAGGTTCAGTTCTCTGGCGAGAGTTTTCATCATGCGGGAGATTTCGGAGATTTCGTTTTGGCGATTCTCTCCGGTGCGCGAGAGGCCGGATCCAGAAATAAGTTGAAGGTAGTCGACGACGAGCAGCTCGATGTTATGGCTTTCTTTCATGCGGCGAGCTCTTGCACGCAGATCGGTGATCTTTAGCCCCGGTTGATCGTCGATGACAACCGTGCCTTTCATCATCGAATTCACGGCGGCAACGATCCGTTGGTATTCCACGCCGTTGAGTGCGCCTGTGCGGATTTTATCCGACTCCACTTCAGATTGGCTGCAAATCATCCGATGGAGGAGTTGCTCCGCAGTCATCTCTAAAGAGAAAATGCCGACGGGAAGTCCGCTTTTAAAGGCGACGTTTTCAGCAATATTGAGCGCCAACGCCGTTTTACCCATCGCAGGCCTTGCGGCGAGAATCATTAAGTTCGAATGCCCGAGGCCATTGAGCATCTTATCTAGATCCACGAAATGGCTCGGGATGCCCGTGATCCCTAAATCCTCAGGTCCTTTTTTCTGAAACGCCTCTTGCTTGGCTTGCAGCTCTTTCAAGTAGGGAAGCTGGGAAGCAGCTTTTATTCCCGAAAGGAGATCTTTGATCAATACACCGGCATTGTTGTTTGCCGATTGGCTGATCGTGAAGAATTTAGCTTGTGCCTCGTCGAGCAGGATGTGGACGTCTTCTGGATTATTCAAAGCTTTGCGCTCGACGTCTTGGGCAGCATTGATCATCCGGCGCAAGATCGACTTGTCGCGCACAAGTGCGATGTATTCTTCGATAAATGCAGATGTGCCCGCATATTGAGCGAGCGTTGTAAGATAGCCGACACCGCCGACTGCTTTCAACTTGTCTTGGCGCTTGAGCTCTTCAGAGATGAGATGGACATCAGCAGGTTTATCATTGCAGTAGAAAGCCTTCAGCGATTGGAAGATGATTTTATGTTCAGTGAAATAGAAATCGTTCTCATCAAGTCCGTCGGCTCCGATGTTCAGGCTGTTGATGCTTGTGAGCATTGAGCCGAGAACGATCATTTCTGATTCTTTAGAATGGGGGGCTACTTTGAACTTATCTTTTTGAGGGAGATCTTCAGACATTGATCATTCCAAGGTTGAAGGTCAGTATAACTGTCTTCTAATATTTGGCAACCGGATCAGGAATAAAAAAAAGCCTTGGTAGATCCAAGGCTTTCAGAGAATCGGAAAGAGAGGGATTTGAACCCTCGGTACCTGTTTAGCAAGTACGCGTCCTTAGCAGGGACGTGCCTTCGGCCACTCAGCCATCTTTCCACTCAAAAACAAATACAATTTATCTCATTTTGGACAAAGAGGGGCAGTTTAACCGCTTAGGACTTTCAGAATCAATACAAATTTGCACATGTAAGGCAATTCGAAATCAAGTCCTAGGGGAAGCGGAAAAAGAGGGTTGGGTTCTTCATAACTTTTGATTGTTGTAAAATAGTAAAAAGCTATAAATTTGTTGTCACGAAAATTTAGGTAAAAATTATTTCAAAGGGAATAGATTGTGACTGCAGTTGCCTTGAAGAGTTTTAGAGAATTTGCAAATGGAATTCGGCAGCCCGCTTCTTATTGCCCAGTGGTTACAGAATTGAAAGGCATTACGAATATAGGATTAGGCTCAATGGAATTTTAACGGGCTAATGCATGAAATACAGCAATAATAGTTATCTCAATTGGCTATCAACAAGACACGTGCAAATTGGCAAAGAGACTCTTAGTGTTGGCTTTAAACAATTTATACCTGGATGTCTCTTCGGCATAAGTGCGACATATTTTATAGGAAAAATGATTTCTCTGCATCATGTGCCCTATGAACCTATTTAAAAAAATAGCTATCAATGCCCTCATCACTGTCAATGTAGTTTTCTCCATAGAAGCAGCCCCTATTGCCTTAATGGAGAATTTTGATCCAAAAGAATGGCATCACGTTCATATTAATCTTGAAAATCTTGAAAAAGCAGCGGAGATTTTTTCTCAAAACCTAGAAGATCCAGATTGGAATTCCGTTTTGCCCAATGGTCTCACCTTTGAAGAATCTGTTAATTATTTGCTTGGGTTAGTATCCATTGATTTTTGTCATTGGGGCTTCGATAAAAACGCTTATCAACCTTTGAAGCAATTTTATACGATTACAGGGGAAGGAGAACAGCTCCGCGGTTCAATGGCAATGTGTGAATTAGCTAAAAAAGCCTACAATAAGGGGGCCAAACTTTTTGAAGCTTCTTTTATGCAAAAGGTTAGCTGTGATGAATTTCGAAAGTATTTCATGGGAGTAGATGAAAGAGGAACTCCTATGGAAATCCCCATGCTTGAAGAGAGAGTGACCATTTTAAATGAAATCGGTGGGCGCCTTTTGAAAAAATGGAAGGGCTCATTTTCAGAAATATTAAAAATGGCAAATCGAAGGCTTTTGAACGAAGGAGCTGGTTTTTTAGAGCTTCTGATCCAGGAATTTCCTCGATTTAAAGATGAATACAATTATCGCGGTAAAAAAATTGGAATTTATAAGCTCGCCCAACTGAGCGCAATGGCCTTGGAAAATGCCCTTCATTATCATCCTTGCTATCAATCTTTTCTCGATGTCGAAGTCTTAACTGTGTGCGCCGATTATCAAATACCTAAAGGGCTTCGAGCTTTAGGCTTATTAGAGTATGAACCGGGCCTTGCAACTAAGATTGAAAAAGAGGAGTGGCTGAATTCTGGTTCATTGGAAGAGATAGAACTAAGAATGGCAAGTGTTTATGCGGGAAATCTTTTAAAGAACAGAATAAATAGCCTTTTAGAAAAAAAGGGCACATCCCCTATTACTTCAATAAAACTCGACTATCTTGTATGGAGTTATGGGCGGCATCTTAAGGACAAACATCATTTGACTAGAAGTATCATGTACTAGAGTGTCCCGACAAAACATTTTCACGCTTATATTCGGTATAATCTTTCAGCATTCCACGTTTCTTAAGTTCTGCGCGAATTCCTTCCACAGACTCAAATAAAATTGCGTCGATGCCTAGTGTTTTGGCAGCATCCACATTTTCCACTTTATCATCGATGAACACAATGTCGCTAGCTGGCAGGTCTAATTCGGCCAAGAGGATTTCATAAGACTGAAGGTCGGGCTTCCACGCCCCGATTTCATAAGAAAGCAAGCAAGGATCAAATGGCGCATAAAGTCCTTCATTGCGCAATAGAGTTGCCAGAGGCTTATCGATATTGGATAATAAAGCAATGGTCAGCTGTTCCTCTTTAAGCTGATTGACCAATGCGTACATTTCAGATGAAATATGGATCGATTGTCTTCTAGCCTTGACCAAACCTTCTTCCCAATCTTGAGGAAGCTGAATCCCTTTGTTTTCGGCGTAGGAAAACCAAAATTCAATCGCTGTTTTTCCTTCTTTAAAAGCGCGCATTTTTTCTAGGTTGGCCTTCTTGAATTCTTCAGAAGAAAGATTAAGAGAGGACTGGATGTATTCATAGATGACCTCTCTCTCGGGTTCCCCAACCAGCACTCCTCCAAAATCAAAAACAACAGCTTGAGGACTTGCCATTAGCGAAGCTGTTGTGATAAGCATTGAAACAAATAAAAGAAATACTTTCTTCATTAGGCCTCATCGTAAACTACAAGCTTACTAGCGCATTCGATTTGCAACAATGTAAAAATATTATTCGAGTTGTTTTTGATATATAGTGTTGACACTTGAAAGTTGGAGGATTTTGCAAGGAAGCGGCGCAAATTTTTGTGTCTGGAGCGAGTGACCATTGCCGGATAGGCAAGGCACGAGTGAAGATCAAAAATTGGCTGCCAAGCTGACGAAGCAAAAACTCCAGGTTTCCAGTGGAACCAGTATAAACTAATCGATGAAGTGGGAGTGCATCCGCTTGCCGTTAAGGGCGTTCCAATGGCTGGTGTGGATCGAGCCATCGGGATTTTGGACGACGATGCAATGGACAGGGAGATAGAGATCGACAGTTTTGCGGATGGCAAAATCGTTGCCAAAAGCTGCCCTTGCCAGCTTTTCAATTTGTGAGAGGGAAAAGCGGCTAGAAATCTTTTCGGCGTTGCGTTGAGGCTTGGTCACTAGGCGCTCATCGATTTTTGTGGTGGGAATGCTTTTAAGAAGGGGTTTTTCCAAATGAAGGCGGTAGCGGTTTCCCGACTGGACGATTAGTCTTTTCTTTCTGCAATTTTCAATCCACACATCGAGCACTTCATTCTCGACATGAAGCGTTTTGGAAAGCGTTTCCCGGTCGGCAGAACCTCCTTTAGAAGCGAGAACGTGGATGACTCTAAATTCATGCCTGTCTGTATTGGCAATGATGCAGTCGCCAAACCCATGTGTCTTTTCCCAATCTTTGGTGTTGACGACCATTTCTCCGTCATTTAAGTCCCAGAGAATGACTCCTTCCCGTGTTTTTTTGTCGGAGACGGTGTATTTGACCTCCATCAACACGTAAGGATAGAACTTCATCGAAGCTTCAAGAAACTTATGGCGGTTGTCTTTGAGGAGCTTTCTTCTCTGGACGTCCATGATTTGGTTAGCAGTATAGCGCACTTCAAGGGTATTGAAGGAGCCTGCGTGAAGAATTTCTTCCACTTTTGTCTTGAGTTCAGGTTTGGTTTCAGAAACCCACCAGAGGCCATAGCAGGCGGCTCCCAAACTGCAGAGTGTAAAAAGAAAGCGCATGCGCGTATTCCTAATGAATGTATAAATCGCATTTTGCCTTTTTTTGTAATTATTCTCCAGGCCTCTGGTTTCAACTTTTCAATAAAAAGAGCAAGGAATAACATTGTTGAATCAGTTTCAGTATGGAAAGATAATGCTTAGAATTTTTTTACTTGGGGTTGCTTGCTGTGCACTTTGGGGATGTCAAAAGAAGGAAATAAAGCCTCTAGCGCGCTCTATTTATGACCGGAGCGTTTTTGCAGAAATGGCGTTGAGCGCAGCGCAAGACGATGCGCAGTTTGCTACCTTCAAAAGAAATCCTTTTTTTAATCTTCTGTGGGAAAATTTTTCCAAAGAAGAAGGAGAAATCTGGCTTAAGACAGTTCAAGAAAAGTATCCTGCGATGGTTGAGAGAATGGACGCCTTTGCTACGAGCGACAAAGTGGGATCTCCAAGAACATTTTCTTTTGAAGGAGTTGGAGAGTTTTCTCCTTCGACTCTGCGCTTTGTGGCGATCGCAGGCCAAATGGAAGCGAGTCTAGGGGGTCTGTCGGAAGAGATGCACGTGATCCAAATTGGTGCAGGATATGGGGGGCTTTGCAAAATTCTTCACGATATCTCTCCTTGTGCAAGTTACACGATTGTCGATCTTCCCGAGCAGCTCGCTTTAGCGCAAAGATACTTAGATGCTTTTGGATTGAACGAAGTGATTTATAAGACCCCCGATGAGCTTCCCAAAAATACCAAATACGATTTAGTTATTTCCGACATGAGCTTTTCTGAGTTTAATCGTCCCGATCAACAGAGGCTTTTCGATCGCGTTTTCGCGTATGCTAAATCAGGGTTTATGTTGGGCCGAGTTTTTCCCAAGCATTATGGCGTCGCTCCGATGGGCTGGGAAGAGGTTAAAAATCGCTTTGAAAAGAGAGGAAAATTCTCTTTTTGGGAAATTGAAGAACCCACGCTTGAGAAAGAAAATTATTTAATTTGTTTTAGAAGAGGGCTCTAAAGAATTTTATTTCTTGATGCGCCCTTGCCAATCTTTCAAACAGTCCTTCAGTGTGGAATAGAAAAGATTTCGGATGCTAGGATCTCTGTTTTGGTAAAGATAACCAATGCAATGAATGCCGTAAGCATTTACATAGGTGCATGAGAGTTCAGAAGAAGGAATTTTAAGCTTTGTGATGAGGGAAAAAAGTTCATCTTTTAAGCAACTAATGGGAGACGCTGCCATGATCATTAGCTCATCAGACTCAAACTTCGCCCTCAAGGAAAAAGTTTCTTTTTTGTAATCCACTCCAAAGCTTTCTTGCATGAGCGAGAAAAGGGTCTTTAAGGAAGCCGGAGGGATAAGGGTTTGTCTTAAGGGTGGAGTGATCGAATAAAAAAAGTTTTCAAGCAAGAAGTCGTTTTGTGAAGACGTCTCTTGGATGAGGCCTCTCAGCGTTTGGAAAACTTCCTGTTGTTTGGATAGGATTCCTCCGTTAAAGTCACGTATGCCATTAAAAATAGCATTGAGCTCAAAGGAAACCTCTTGGCGGGCTTTAAAAAGATCGATAGTAAAGTCTCTTCTAAGAAACTTTTTCTTGTCTAAAGAAATTTTGAAGACATTAGATTCTTTGGGATAGCGCTTTCTCAGCAGTCCTACTCTTTTCACCTCGAGCTCTTCGATTTTAATTTCCGTTCCCGAGGTGGCAAAAATCTCAGGAAGCGTTTGATCGTTATCCCGCAACACTCTTAACAGAATCACGATGAATTGAAGGGATTGTTCTGTTTGCGCATTGAATGAGATGATCAATTGGGGAAGGTCGTTGATGTATTTGAGCTGCTGGCTGAGAAGCAAGATGTTACGCATGATCTCTTCTTCATTGCGCGGCATTAAAACAGGATGAAGAACGCTTTCTACGCTATCTTTGAGCTGGTGGGGCAGGTTGCGCTTCAACTCTTTAAGCTCCTGGATAGTGAACCGGCTTGCATTGATCTTTTCGATTTCAACATAGAAAAGGCGAATAGGGTCATGGCTGCGCCTATCGAGCAAGAAAGAGTTCTCGACGATACATGCATGGGGAATGCAGTGACTGATGGCCTCGACGATATGTCTTTGTTCGAAGAGCTCATTTTCGCGAAGCACGTTCATCGCACCTAGAATCCCTAAAGCCATCGTTCCTTTTTTATTGCTCGTTGTAGTCAGTACTTTGATGCTTAAGTGACGCTCTTCGGGAAATTCCAAAACCTGCCGTAGAAGAGTCTTCCGGAAAAGATACTGATAAGAGATTAATCGACTCACATGGCGTAGATTGCGCATTCCGGTAAATTTATCTCCAAACAAAAGGATCGAGTGCTTGATCTCGTGGAATATGGAGCCGTCGAAGATTTTTGTCCTCTGTTCGATACGCGGAGAAAATTGCTCCTGAATTTGCTGAATTTTATCCTCTGCGCTCAAGTGGAGCCAAAAGTTATGCATTTGGTTGAAGATATTATTCTCAAGGCTTTTGGCGGGAGGGTCGATCACAGCGGCGATATTTTCTTCAATCATCGCTTTTTTCTGTTCAGCGGAAAGCTTTTTGATAGAAATGACATTGCGCGCATGGCGGACAGCGAGAATGCTTAAACGGATCTCATTGCACAGGCTTTCCCAATTGTTTTTAACAATCTCAAGCTGTTGCTGTGTGTCCACGTCGATTAGAAGTTGATGGAAGAAAAGGCTTTGTTCTGGGCATGAAGTGAAGCTAAAGTTCAGAGAGCGTACAGAGCTGATGTTCAAAAACTTCCCTGGGATCAACCATTTGGTCATGATATCGCATAAATATCTTCCCACGCCGCTCGTGTAATCGGAATGACATAAAAGGCTGACGCTGAGAGTGCAGGGAGCTTGCTCGGGATTATTCCACCCGATGATAGGAAGTTTTTCATTGAGTGCATGCACCTTGATCTGAATCTCTTCTTCATTTTCGGAAGAAAGAGCTGCGATCAGATCCTGAGGAAGCAAATTCCTTAGGATTCGTTCGATGAAAGCGACATAAATATCAAATTCAGCATCGTCTTTTTCGCACGTGGAGTAAGCGGGCTTAATGAGAGATGCGCTTTTGAGGGTATTCGTCAGTTTTTCCTGCGCGTGTCTGAATAAAGCCTCCCCGCTCAGGGCGGGCAGCGGATCGCAGATCGCTTGCTGGGGAACCAGAAAAGAAACACTTTTTAACTCACAAAGGGTCATCCGTCCTCCGGCAGAAACCCGGCCCTTAAGGGCCAGGTATTTCAAAATACTTAAGCCAAATACGAAGCTCGGCTTCAACGACAATTCCAGGCCTTAGTGCCTAGTACTCTGCACCAAAATCTTGGTCTTCCGCGCGCTGGATTAACGCACAAAATCCCTGTCAATAGTGAGCTTTTCAAAAACGATATCGCCGATGGGAGTGATACCTACATTGTCTAAGTGAGGTTGTACAATGTATGCCACATCCCAATGATAGATCGGGCAAATGGGCATTTCGTTGAGAAAAATCTCTTCAGCCTGTTCCAAGATCTCTGCTCGCTTGGCGCCGCTTTCATAGAAAGAAGCGTCGAGAAGGCTGATGAACTCGGTGTTTTCCCAATTGGGATAATTTTTGGCATTGGTCTTATGCTTAAAGCGCTCTAGGATATTCATTTGATCATTATATTGAGCCACCCATAAGCTTTGTGCGGAAGCATAGTCGCGTTTTACAAGCTTGTCCATAAGCACTTTATAGTCGAGGTTTTCAATCTTGACTTGAACTTGCAGAACGTCCAGCCATTGCTGCTGAATAGCCTGTGCGATCTTGTGGTTGATATCTGAAGAAGAATAATAGTGTGTATACTCCTTGAATTTTTCCCTAGAAATCCCGAGTTCTTTCATTCCCTCCTCTAAAAGGGATTTTGCAAGTTCTTTATCGAAGTCTTTAAAGAAGGCGCGATTGCGATTGTTTTTTAAGATCGGAGGAACAGCATTTAATGCGGCAAGTTCTCCCATTTGCGTGATATTTTTCACGATCGCATCCCGATCGATAGCGTAAGAAAAAGCCTTGCGGATCTTAGCGTTGTTGAAAGGAACCTTATCGACATTAAAAGTAATCATCGTTGTTCCGCCGACAGGATACTTTTGAAGGATACCTTTTCGTTTAAGAGAAGGAAGAGCATCCGTAGGCAAGGGAGAAAGAGGTTCCCCAATCATGTCTAACTGTCCGTTTTCAAACATTTGAAGAGCGGTGATTTCATTGTCGACAATGCTAAAATGGATGTAATCGGGTCTGACGCGAGAAACATCCCAGTAAGTGGGATTTCTCATGGCCACAATTTCATTGTTGTGTTTCCACTCTTTCAAAATGAAAGGGCCATTTGAGACAAAGTATTTACCGCTGTTATGGGCCCAATCGGGATTTTCCTTATCGTTTTGACTATGCACAGGGAAGAATACGCAGAAAGAGATAAGGTCGAGGAAATAGGGGGTTGGTTTTTCCAAAGTGACCACAAAAGTTTTTTCGTCTTTCGAGATAATCCCCACCTCAGATAACGGCACATTTCCTTTTTTGGCAGCTTCTGCATTTTTGATCGGATAGAGCAAATGGGCACAAATGCTAGGAAAAGAGGGATCGAGAATGTCTTTCCAAGCCTTTTCAAAGTCATAGGCAGTCACAGCAGCGCCATTCGACCATACGGTATCTCTCAACTTGAAAGTGTAAACCCTTCCCTCTTCAGAAACTTCAAAAGACTCTGCTTGCGCAGGAGAAATAGAGCTATCAGGATTGAGTTTTACCAAGCCTTCAAAGAGAAGAAAGTGCATGTGAGAGGAAATGACATCGCCCCCTTTTCTAGGGTCGAGCGTCGCCGGTTCGTTTTTTAAATTAAGGCGCACCCATCTTTCTTGAGCCTCTGTCTTCAGCTCCTTTTTTTGACAGGAAGTCGGAAATAAGATCAGAGAAACGGCGGCAAGAGTTAAAGAAATAGAAAATATTTTCATTAGAAGCTCCAAAAAAACTAAACAACATGCCACCATAGGAAATGATGCGATTATTTGTAAACAGTTTATGAGGTTGGAATGAAAGTGGCGTTATTTGTTGAAGAGAATTACGAGGATCTAGAACTTTGGTACCCCAAGATTCGCTTAGAAGAAGCAGGATTTAAGATAGTGCTTTTGGGCCCAACAGCTGGGCAGACTTATAAAGGAAAGCATGGGTATCCTTGCAAGGCTGACGTCTCATTTAGCGAAATTTCCAAAACGAAATTTGATGCAGTTGTCATTCCGGGAGGATTTGCTCCCGACAGGTTGCGCAGATCTCCGGAAGTTTTGCAAGTTGTGAAGGAAACCTTTTCCCAAGGCAAACCCGTGGCCTTTATTTGTCATGGCGGTTGGGTTCCGATCTCTGCAAAAATCCTGAGGGGAAAAAAAGTAACGGGAGCCGCTGCGATCAGAGATGACTTAGAGAATGCGGGGGGCATTTGGCACGATGCGCCGGTTGTTGTCGATGGGAATCTGATCAGCTCGCGCAGTCCTGCCGATCTTCCTTTCTTTGCGAAAGAGATCCTCGCACAGCTTCTATAAAATAACGCAGGGAATTTGCATGATAGATGCTCTATTAATCTGAGTTTTCAGTTTGTATATGAAGATCGACAATAGCGGCGATGCCTTCTGAAACAGAAGCTCCTTGAAAATAGCCACTCCAATAATTTTCAAAGCAAGGAACTGTTGTGCAACAGCGAGTAAGCAAAGAGTCCATCCTTTCTTGACCAAAATTGTGAATAAACTCTGCAAGCCTTTCCTCTATTTTGAGCCTCCATATGAATCCGATGAGATCTGAATGATTAGAAGTTTTCTCAAAAGCTTTTTTCCACTCTTCTATTCTGCTTAATCTTATGTATGTATCAGGAAGCAAGAAGTTGATCGTGTTCGCCGACTCATCTAAAAATAGCCTTCCTTTTGGGTCTTCATATAATTTTTCAATGTGGAGAGCTGTGCATGTATTTAGTTCTTCAATATTTGTTATGTCAATGGGTTTAAAACCAGGGATTGCAATGATGTTTTTCTCTACATAATTGCGCAACAAAGAAATTGTTTTATGAGAAAAAATCGATCCCAAACTTATAGCAAATGGGTTAGTCATATCATTCTCTTCGCCTTTAACTATCCCCATTGCCACATTTTTATTTCCACAGCAGGAGATAAGAATGCCAAGGAGATGATTGAATTCGATTGCTTCTTCTTCAGAAAATGGTATGTGAATGCAGGAAAAAAATCGCGTAGGATTAACTACAACTGTTATGACAATTCGCGTAGAAAAACTTAGTCCTTCAATATGTATGGGTACATACTGCCAGATATTGGAAGTGTCCACCACGGAGACTTTATATTTACTTAAAAAGCCCAAATCGCCAATCGGTCCAATCGTAGAAACCATTCCTCCCGATTTAGCGAGCTCTTGTAGTTTTAAAAACTGAGATTCATTTTTATGATAGTGTAATGCTTCGAAACTTGGTTTATTGCGCCATGCATGCTCTTGTGACAAATAAATAGAGGCAAAGTCGCGAAGATGCTTGTTGTAGTATTGTTTTTGTTTGTTATTTAAGTTGCTATTTTTAATCTTATTAAACAAAACTTCTATTCTTTCAGAAAAAGCCGGGGTGGCAGCAATGGCAGCTGCTCTTTCCAATAATGGAGCGTTGTAGTTGCAAGGTATGGGGGCGGTTAATTTTTGATATTGTTTTATGTTTCCAGAAAGCTTAAGCGATAGAATATCGTAGTCATTGTAAGCTTTTACTCGGTGACTGATATCCCTCATCACAACGGCTTTAAAGTTTCTAAAAAGGGCGGCCTTACATCTCTCAGTTCCTGAGGAGACAAAGATTTCTTCTTCAGCTAAATCGAGATGGGGTTTAATCCCTTCGGGATGGTTCTCATTGGGTTCTAAATAATCCATAAAATTGCAGTCATCATGAATGTCGACGTCGACCATCCACTGATCTGCAAGCGCGTCCTCTAAATTTATAAAATGGGTTAAAGCTGTATTAATAGGGTTCATTTATTTCACCTTAATTATAATTATTATTAATATATTAAACAAAATTGTAATTAATTTCAATGTTATTAATTATGATGTAAGCGTTTTTTAGAAATGTCACCTTCCCGTTAAATAGAAATGTCACCCCTGGTATGCAGAAGTTACTGGTACTTAGGAGGTGACCAAATGGAAGGACGAATTTCTATGAGCAGTAAA
>Ga0070741_10010146_pt1 | contig 17933 bp, 12 predicted proteins | sample Coa_R1_4_FD_66440 | JGI IMG/M metagenome (GOLD analysis project Ga0070741, IMG submission 66440) | Surface soil microbial communities from Centralia Pennsylvania, which are recovering from an underground coalmine fire - Coalmine... | ecosystem: Environmental > Terrestrial > Soil > Unclassified ...
TCCATGTTCTCGAAGGCCGCCTCCACCGCGATATCGACAACCTCGAAGCCGTCGTAGGTGAGAGTCGGCTTGATCAGCGACATGGCGCGATCGAACTGCTGCTGGCTCATCTTGCCCTTGGATACGGTCGACTGATAGTTCTTGCGGATGGTGGCGAGGCCGCGGTCGAGCGCCTCCCGCGAGACTTCCTTGAGCAGCACGGGGATGCCGGCGTTCGCATAAGTCATGGTGATGCCGCCCCCCATCGTGCCTGCTCCCACCACGGCGGCGGATTTGATCACAACCGCCGGGGTGTCCTTGGGCACGTCCGGGATCTTCGCGACTTCGCGCTCGGCGAAGAACAGTTTCACCATGGCGCGCGATTCACCGGAGAGGACGCAATCGGCGAACAGCTCGATTTCGCGCTCCGATCCATCCTGGAACCCGCGGGTGACGGTGGCTTCGATGGCATCCACGGCCGCATAGGGAGCATGCGCGCCCCGCGCCGTTTTCTTCAGGCTGGCGCGGCTGGCCTGGCATGCCGCGACTCCGGCTTCACGGTCGGCGACTTTTTCCGACAGATCGCGGACGCGCCGGGCGCCCCCGGCACCGGCCTTTTCGCGCGCAAACGCGATGGCGCCGGTCAGGAGGTCGCCTTCGATGATGCGGTCCACGATGCCGGCCTCCAGCGCCTTCGCGGCTGGAACCTGTCCACCCAGCGTGCACATTTCGAGCGCCATCGGAACGCCGCACAGGCGCGGCAGCCGCTGCGTGCCGCCCGCCCCCGGGATAATGCCCAGCAACACCTCCGGCTGTCCGACCTTGGCCGACGGCACCGCCACGCGATAGTGGCAGGCCATGGCGAACTCGAGTCCGCCGCCGAGCGCGGTTCCGTGAATCGCCGCGACCAGCGGTTTGGGGCAGTTTTCGATGCGCAGCAGACGGGCGTGAATATTGTGCGAGCGCTCCAGCGACATCTCGCGCGTGCGCACGGTTTCGAAGTACCGGATATCGGCACCCGCGATGAAGGTCGTGCCCGCGCCAACCAGCACCACGGCGCGGGCGGCGGGATCCTCGGCGGCACGCGCGATGGCGCTTTCTATCCCTTCTGGTACGCCCGGGCTGAGCGCATTCACAGGCGGATTGTCGACGGTCACAACAGCAACTTCGTTCTGGATTTCGTATCGGACGAGATCGGGCATGGAAAATATTATGTCACTGCTCACTTGAAAAGCGAGAGGTCGACTGCTTCACCCATTGCCTTGTATCCCGCGTCGCCCGGATGCAGGTGATCGCCGCTGTCGTACGCCGGCATCATGCGGTCGGGATGCTGCGGGTCGCGCACGGCCTTTTCGAAATCGATCACGCCGTCGAACGCCTTGCCGGTTCGGATCCACTCGTTCAGAGCCTTGCGCTTATTCTCCTTTTCCGGCGTGAAATAGCCGCGGGCCGCGCCTTCGAACGGGGTCAGCGTGGCGCCGAAGATTTTGATGCCGTGCTCGTGCGCCCGCTCGATCAACTGCTTCATCCCGGCGATGAGGTCCTCGGCAGTCACTGTTTCCGCTTCCGGCGCCGAGGTGCCTGCATGGCCGAGATCGTTGATGCCCTCGAGCACGATCACGTACTTCACGCCGGACTGCGCCAGCACGTCGCGATCGTAGCGTGCGAGCGCGTTGACGCCGAAGCGCACATTGTCGCCGGCGTCGTGCAGAATGCGGTTGCCGCCGATGCCGGCGTCGAGCACGGCGATTTTCGGACCGCTGTGGCGCGCTCGCAGCCGGGCGGCGAGAGTGTCCGGCCAGCGGTGATTGGCATCGAGCGTAGAACGGGCGCCGTCGGTGATGGAATCGCCGAAGGTCACGACCGTGCCGGCGGACTCCGGGGCGAGCACTTCAACCGCCGTCAGGAATACCCACGAGGTGAACGTCGCGGCATCGGACAGAGAGGCGGCACCCGTGAGATCGCCGGCGCCGACGTATGAAGTCTGCTGCGCGGAATAGTGGATTCCGGCGCCGGTGGTGGGCTTTGGAAGAAAGATGCTGATGGCGAGGTCGGCAGCGGCCGGCACGTTCAACTTCACGGGATCGCTGAGCACAAGCGCGTTGGGTGGAATGGAGACAGACGCGCGGCCGCCGAAGGTGAGGGCGCGATCGCTGCCGGCCGCGACGGCCGAGTCGTTGGAGCGCAGGGCGATGTGCGCGGCGCCGATCTCTACCGTCTGTTTTCCGTACGCGTTGGAGAGCCGAACACGAACGGTATCGCCGCCAACCGAGGTGTGGACGATCTCGCGCAGCGTCTGGTTATTGTAGGCCAGTTTGGCGCTCCGCATCTGGCTTTCGTCCGCAAGTTGCGGCGCGGGGCTGGCGCCCCAGGTGGCGACCCAATGTGGTCCGGCGGCGCAGGCCGTGACCCAGGCAAGTAGCGACAGAACGAGTTTCTTGGGCATCACCGACATTTTAATGGCAGGGTCGGACTACTGGCGAAGCCGGATTTTCTCAGGCCCGCTTTAAACCCAGGCCCGGACCGTCAGGCAGAATCAGCTTGCCCTTCTCGACGCGTACGCCCCGATAGGGGTCGTTGCCGATGAGGAGATTGCCATCGAGATCCGCGTAGTCGACCAGCGGAGACAGGTGCGCCGCCGCGGTCACCGAGACCGAACTCGACACCATGCATCCGAGCATAGTGCGCATGCCGAGTGACTTCGCGATCTCGATCCAGCGACGCGCTTCCAGCAGTCCGCCGGACTTGTCGAGCTTCACATTAATGCCGTCGAAAGCAGTGGCGAGCTTCGGAATATCGGCGGCGTGCTGGCAGGCTTCATCGGCGATGAGCGGCAGGTGCACTTTGCTTCGTACCCAGCGCGTCTCCTCGATCATTTCCGCCGGCATCGGCTGCTCAACGAACTCCACGCCCTGCGTCTCGAGCCAATTGATCTTCCGGACCGCCTCTTCCTTGTCCTTCCAGCCTTCGTTCACATCCACGCGCAGCGGCTTCTTGGTCACGCTGCGAATGGCCTCGATCGTCTGCTCGTCCGTGCTCAGCCCTACCTTCACCTTCAGCAGCGGGTACTCGGCGGCTTCCCGGGTCTTCTGTTTTGTAATCTCGGGCGTGTCGATGCCGATAGAAAACGTGGTGACGGGAGCGTCGTTTTTGTCGAGCCCGAAGTAGCGATAGAGAGGTGTTTTTAGCTGCTGTCCGGCCCAGTCCATAAGAGCGATATCGATGGCGGCCTTGCCGGCGTTCTCCCCCTTCACCCGCTTGAAGACCTCGGCCATGATCTTGGTGAACTGCCAGGGATCGGCCGACGCCAGCAGTTCGCGGACGCTTTCGATAGCTTTGATGGCGGAGGCGAAGTCTTCTTTGTAGCGCACAATGGGAGCGCCCTCGCCGACACCGGTCACGCCGCCGGAAGTGATGCGGCAGTAGACGGTGTCGCGCGTGTTGCTGGAAGACATCACCGTCGTCCAGGTGTGGCGCAGTTGCAGGCGAATGCGCTCGGTCTCTATGCGATTGTGTGGCGCCGCAGCATTTCCGCCAATGCCCGTCAGCGGCAGCGCTGCCAGCGTCTTGAACAGGTCTCTCCGCGTCATCTCCCTCTCTCTTTCAGTGCTTTGGGCAGGCGGAAGCGCCCCACCCACCTACTTAAAATCTCCTGCCTTCACGATGCTCATGGCCTTGGGATCCAGCCAGCGCCGCACTGCGTCGCGGATCTGTTCGGGCGTGACGGCATCCAGCTTCTTCTCCAGCGCCGCATCCCATGCCATGGTGCGTCCGAAGAACTCGTTCCCGGCGAGCTTTTGCGCCAGGGAGGCGTCGCGCGAACGTCCCAGGATTCGCTCCTGTAGCCACGCTTTCTTGGATTCGGCCACCTCGGACGCCGGAAAGCCGTCCTTCAGCACCTTGTCCATCTCTTCCTGAAACGCGGCCTCGACCTTCGCCACGTTCTGCGGATTCAGGATGGCGTAGGCCATGAAAATGCCATCGTTTGCTTTGGTGCCTGCATTCAGGAAGGAATTGCCGCCGTAGCTCCAGCCTTCTTTATGACGCCACCGGTTCATCAGGCGCGACGCGGGATTCCCACCGATCATGAAATTGCCGATCACCAGTGCCGGAAAGTCGGGATCCTCGTCGTTCAAATTGAGCTGCTCGCCGGCAGCGAACATCGCGTTCGCCTTATCCGGCGACTTGATGCTGCGATTTGCCGGTTCCACCTTCTGGTAATCCATTACCACCCGCTCGTACGGACGCGGACTCTTCCAGTCGCCAAACAAATCCCCGGCCAGTTTCCGGATTTCCGCTGTATCGAAGTCACCCACCACCGCCATCTCCGCGTTTGACGCGCCGTAGAATTCCTCGTAGAACTTGCGCACGCCTGCAAGCGTGACCTGCTTGAACTCCACGATCTCCTCATCGGGTGTCTTAACCGCGCGCACGTCCTCCTTCGGATAACGGATCAGGTGACGTTGCAGCTCGTTCATCGCCTGGAACTGAGGCTCGCTGCGGATGCTCTCCAGATTGGTGAGCTGCGCTTCCATGACTTGCGGGAATTCCGAATCGGGGAAGGCCGGCTGGCGCAGAATCTCGGCCACCAGTTTCAGCACCGCCGCGAGGTTTGGCCGCGTGGTCTGGATCCGGGCATACGCGCCGGTGGCTGATCCGTTAACGTTGACCTGCGCCTTCAGTTTGTCGAACTCGTCTTCAATCTGCTGGCGGGTATGCAGGCGCGTGCCGCGCATCAACATGTCGCCGGCGAGCGAGGCAGTGGCGGACCGTCCCAGCAGGCTCTTGACATCGCCGAAATGGAGGTCTATCAGGGCCGATACTTCGTTGCCGCGCGTCTTTTTCGAGAGCAGCGCCAGTTTCATGCCGTTCGGCAGCGTGGCCCGCGTGGTGCGCGCGTCGATATTGGCGGGGGAGGGATCGAAGGCTTCGCCTGCGACCACGGGAGGACGGCCTTTGTAGTCCTTCAGCGCCGCCTGGACGTCGGGTGTCGCCGGAATCTCGGCGCGGTCGGGCTTCTCGATCGGGATGAATGTCCCGACGGTACGGTTCGCTTCCTTGAAATAGGCCGCGGCTACGCGCTTTACATCCTCCGCTGTGACCTTCTCGATGCGATCGCGATAGAGGAAGAACATGCGCCAGTCGCCCATCGCCTCCCACTCGCTGAGTTGCACGCCGATACCGGCGGAATCGTTGAGAGCCAGTTCGATCTGCTTCAACAACTTTGTGCGCGCGCGCGACACCTCGTCTGCCGAGGGCGGCTCCGTCACCACGCTCTGAATGGTGTCGAGCATGATCTTGCGCGCATCCCCCAACGAGTTCTCCTTGCGCAGTTCGGCTGTGAACAGGATGATGCCCGGTTCCGAGAGTTGGTATTCATAGTCGCCAACGCTCGAAGCCTTCTTGCTGTCGACCAGCGCCTTATAAAGACGGCCCGACGGCGTGTCGGCAAGAATCGCGCCGAGCATTTCGACGGCGGGAAAATCGGGATGCGTGCCCGCGGGGACGTGGTACAGCACGTCGATCAATTGGACGTCGCCCACACGACGGACGGTGGTGGCGCGCTCACCGTCCTGCACGGGCTCCGTCGTGTACTCGCGATCGAGCTTGCGCGCCGGACGAGGGATCGCGCCGAGCGATTCCTGGATCCAGGCCAGAGTCGTTTTCTCGTCGAACTTGCCGGCCACCACGAGCATGGCATTGTCGGGCTGGTAGTAGCGGCGATAGAACGCCTGCAGATGATCGATGGGGACGTGCTCGATATCGGACCGCGCGCCGATTGTATCCTTGCCATAGGCGTGCCAGACGAACGCGGATGCCATCACGCGCTGCAGCAGCACGCGGAACGGGTTGTTTTCGCCGGATTCAAATTCGTTGCGCACCACGGTCATTTCGCTGTCGAGGTCTTTCTGCGCGATGCGCGAGTGGACCATTCTGTCAGCTTCCATATCGAGCGCCCAGCGCAGGTTCTCATCGGTGGCGGCGAGAGTTTCGAAGTAGTTGGTGCGCTCGTACCAGGTGCTCCCATTGAATTCGGCGCCGTGGTCTTTGAGTTCCTTCCAGATGTCCGCGCGCTTCGAGGTACCCTTGAAAACCAGGTGCTCGAGCAGGTGCGCCATTCCCGTTTCGCCGTACTTCTCGTTCTTGGAGCCGACCAGGTAGGTGATGTTTACGGTGACTGTCGGCTTCGAGGCATCGGGGAAGAGAAGCACGCGCAGGCCGTTCGCCAGGCGATACTCGGTGATGCCTTCGACCGAAGTGACTTTGACCTGCGGATAAAGGGGACCTGCGGCGCACAGCCACACCGCCGCCAAGGCGGGGAGGAGAGACTTCATTATTTTATTTTACCGGCAGCCGCGGTTACCGTTTTCGATAATCTTAGAAGGTCTGCCGTGCCGATATTCGTCAATGCGTTCTTCGAGAAACGCGTGGAACACCGGTCCTTGGAAGCTTGGCAACTTATCTTTACGTCGAAGAGGCGGAGCCTGACGCCGGCCGCCTTACCAGGATATCGATATCGCCGTTTGGCGCGGACCTCGAGAGGATAAAGCAGGCGGTCGAGCCGTACGGCCTCCATTACCGTCATGTTCCCGGTCTCGACATGCTCGTGCAGGTTGGACAGCCGTCCGCGCGCCGGGCAGTTCACTTGTTGTTCGCCGGCGGGAAGGTCCGACCAGCAGACCCGAACCCGTGCCGGAACTCGGCCAACATCGAACCGTAGAGGGAATCAGCCTCATTCCGATCGGAGATTTGGTTCGCATGGAGCTCACCTGCTTTCGGGCGAAAGACCTCAAGGATCTGGATGAAGTCGGTCTGATTACGCCGGAAATCGAATCCACTCTTTCGCCTGTCCTTCTGGATCGACTTGCTCAGATGCGCGCCCGTTGAGCGGCATTCTATAACGTCATTCCGCCGTCGACGCTCAGCACCTGACCCGTGATGTAGTTGTCCGGCTCGAGCAGAAAGCGCACCGCTCGCGCGACGTCTTGCGCGCGGCCGAACCTCGGTATGGTCCCGTCCTTCAGGAAGCGATCGTACTTGCCCGACGCTATGCTCGCCTCCGCCATGCCCGCCTGCATCACGCCCGGCGCGATCACGTTGACGCGGATGTTCGCCGGGCCGCGGCATTCCTTCGCCAGGATCCGGGCGGCGTGCTGCAAGGCTGCTTTTGCGGCGGCGTAAGCCGTCGATCCCGCGAACAGCGCCACGGCTTGCATCGTCGATAAGAGCACGATCGCCCCTGGAGTGCCCGACACTTTCATTCTCTCCGCAGCCTCGCGCGCCAGTAGGATCGGGCCGGCGAGATTGACTTCCCAAGATGTGCCGAGCGCTTGCTCCAACTGCGCGGGATCGGTTGTACGCGCTGGATTGCCGGCGAAGACCACCAGCCCGTACATCGCAGGCGCCGCGTCCAGCAGCCGTCTCCGACCCTCCGCCGACGCGAGGTCTGCCTGCACGACTTTCGTATGGTCTCGCCACCGTTCGGCGCGTTCGGCATCCTTTCGGTAACTGATCACCAGGCGCGCGCCTTCGGCGTGGAGCAGTTCCGCCGCGCTTGATCCCAAGCCGCCGGTGCCGCCCGCGAGCACGATCTCGCGTCCCCGCAGCGCGTCAGGCATCCGCTTTCTCCAGCGTCTCGAGCGCCACGTAGCCGCACGCCGCGACCGCCAGGAACATGCCCAGCACGCCGCTGATCCCCAGGTTCACTTCGAAGAACCCTTCCAGCACCACGCCGATGACTACCGCGGTAGCTGCGTGGAGGACGAACTTGGCGTCGCTGCGGGCCGGGAGGTTGCGCGTCCCGCGCCAGAAGTCCCATGCCATTTCGAGCAGCAGCCACACCAGTATCAGCATAGCCGGGATGCCGCGCTCGGCCGCGTAGTGGATATACAGGCTGTGCAGGTGCCCATACCAACCCACCGGCAGGGGGCGCGGAATGTCCTTCGGCACGTATTGGTCGAACAACCCGCCCGCCTGGTTGGCCCGCTCGGGGCCGACGCCGAGGAGCGGATGCGCCTTGATCATCTCCAGGCCGGTGCGGAAGGTCACGCGCCGAAAATCGTTCGAGTCGACATCTTTTCGTGGATGGAAGATGGATTCGAAGCGCTCCTTCAGGGGCGCGGGCGACACCAGAACGGCGGCGAGCGCGACCAGCGGAAGCACCGCCACCAGCCAACGCTTCCACCACCAGACCAGATAGAGAATTGCCACCGGACACGCCATGAAGACGATGATGCGGGTAAAGCCGAGCACCATGGCGGCGGCGGCAATCGCGCCGCAGGCAGCCGCGAGCCAGTTCCACGGTGCGCGCACCTTCGTTGCAAAAAGCAGGAAAGCGATGACGAACAGGACGACGAACATCATTTGGGCGGAGAACGTGTTCCAGTGGCTCATGAAGCCGGTAATGCGCCGGTCCGACATATAAAAGACGTAGAACGGCCGCTGCAACTGGCGCGCCTGCGATATGCGATGGACGAACTGGACGCATCCCCACGCCGCGGAAGCAGCCCCGAGACCCGCCCAGGTCCAGAACAGCCGCCGCGTCCAGATCAGGTCGAAGGTGGAGAACACCACCAGGAGTTCGAGGAACAGATAGAATTTCCGGATCGCCGGCAGTCCCGCCGCGGGCTGATCCGAGAAGGCCATCGAAAGCGCGGTGGCCAGCATCCACAGCGCAATCGGCAGCCAGATGCGGGGCAGCCGGAGTTTGGCGCCGGACATCAGCAGCGCAGCGAGCGAAATCGCGAGCAGGATTTCAGAGACGGCGATCGACGCCACCGCCGACGCCGCCGAACCGAACGCGCACCATCGCGCCACCCGCAACAGCGGCGGGCCGGATTCAGATTGGAACTGGATCAACTGCCATCATAGCTGACGGCTTCTCAGGCCGCCGCCCCGACAGGCGCCAGTTGCCGCAGGTGCGATTGCAGAACCTCGAGGGGCTGCAACAGGTCGATCTGCGGCATATTTTCAAATCCGCAGGATGTCAGCGCCAGCCGGAACTCCGCTTTTGCTAAATTGCGATAAAACCTCAACTTTTGCTTCGCCAGTTCAGCCGCCAACTCCGGACGGTCGACATGCGATTGGATCAGCACCATGTTGACGCTCCGCTGTACAAAGTTGAAGTCGTACGCCAGGTTGCGCAGACACTGGCGATAGATTCGGCGGCGCTCCGCGCGCAGCTTTTTTACCCTCACTTCGCTCACACCGCGGCTGCGCAGGAATTCGAAATCGGCCGGGTCGAGCAGACGATCGAACGGGCGATAGTCCCGCCAACACAAATCCGTTAGCGAGACTTCATTATGGCGACTGCTACCGCCGAAAAACGATCGCAACAGCAGGACTGTCGCAACCGCGAGAGCCAGCATAACCAGGCTGGCGACCGGCATCAGGATATGCATCGCTGTTTCGGTTCCTCCGACATATGACTTATTAACGTCTGATAGTTTTCTCGAACACAGTTATCATGCGACATTGCGAGAAGCTGCGATACTCACTTTGGTTAACGACCGTCCCGGTTCGGGTACTAACGGTCAGCAGGAGTAGCGTTATCTGTTCGAGCAAGCACCTTGGCGGCCCGGTTGCTCCTCCGACAGTGAATGCCTGGAACCAAACTGCAAGTCGACACTACAGTTATCCCCGAGTTTTTCGCGCCTCATCAGAACCTCAGCGATGCGATTAACAGCCAGATCATCGAATCCGAGATTGAAGGCGGCGTTTACCTGGATAGAATGCTGCCCGGCGAAGTGTTGGAAATCGAGACGAAGGATTGGATCTGTCGGCTCGAATACTGTGGCGACTACATAGCCCGCGTTGCCGGCCATCCGGAGTTCTGTCCGGAACCCGTCGAAGTAATCGTCTGCGGCTCAACTTGGGGCGGATCGTTGCTGAAACAGCACTTTATCGGACGCGGTATGCACCTGGAATTCATCCACCCTGTCTACCAGCGGATCCTTACTTCACGGATTCTCGAGATTCGGCAGGTACCGGCCTGACGGGATCCTCGCAGGGCAACTCGATCGATACCTTTAACCCCGGGTTCGCATTTTGAGCCCAGATTCGTCCGCCGTGCAGCGTGATGGCCCTGTGAGCGATGGCCAAGCCTAATCCAACGCCACCGGTAACGTTATCCCTGGCCTCTTGCACGCGGACGAACGGTTGAAAGATCGATTTGAGCAGTTCGGGGGGTACACCGGGTCCGTGATCTTCTATGGAAATGACCGCCGTAAGGTCCTTCCGCGCGAGTCCGACGGCAATGGCTGCATCCTCCGGTGAGTGGCGGATCGCGTTGCGCAGCACGTTTTCGATGGCGCGGCGGAGCAATTCGGCATCGCCACGGGTGCTGGCCGGCGCCGCGAAATGCAATTCGACGTGACAGCGCCGGGCATCGGCTTCTATCCGGCAATCGTCCACCACTTCTGTAAGAAGTGCGTCCAACCTGACGGGTTGGGTACTGCGGACGGAAGGATCGCCCTCGGCGCGGGTGACCTCGAGCAGCGAACTCACCAGGCTGGTCAGGCGCGTAACTTCTTTCCGGATGCGTGCCACCGCTGCGTCTCGGTCTTCCGCCGTACGCACCAGTTCCGTAGCGAAGCTGAGCCGCGCCAGGGGCGAGCGCAATTCGTGAGAAATATCCTGCAGCAGGCGCCGTTCGGCGGTGAGCAGCGTCTGGATGCGGTCGGCCATTTCGTCGAAAGCGCGGCCCAAGTGCCCAATCTCGTCGTTGCGTCGCGGTTGCATGCGGACGGAAAGATCGCCCTTGCCGAACTGCTCCACTTTCTGTGCCAGAACGCGCAAAGGAGAAGCCATGTTCACGGCGAGCAGGTAACTGAGCCCGCCCACCGCCACCAGGATCAGCAGGTAATAAGGAGTGAAGTTGAGCAGCGCGATGGGCGGCCGTACCAGCGCGAGAAATTTATAGCGGTGGTTGGCCGATTCCATTCCGATCACCATGCGGCCGTCGTCAACCGAAAAATGAGGCCGCCAACTCGTGTCGGTCGTGGAGGCGGCCAGGGCGGAGCGGTCCTGGCCCGTGGCCAGATCCCGGCCGGCAGCGTCCGTCAGGATGTGATCCGCATTCGGGAAAAACTTGCGCAGGTGTCCCAGGTAGCCGCCAAGCCGTTCGGACCCGCCTGATTCGTAGGCGTAAATCGCTTCCGTCATTTCCATTCCCGCCAGGCGCCGGAAAATGTTGTCGCTCCTGTCCACCGTATTCCTGGCGATCAGGATCGAAATCACGACGAAGGCGACCAGGGAAAGCACCAGCGTGCCGAAAGTCCACAGCAGAATCTTGGCGAAGATGGAGCGCATGCACCTCTATTCCGGACAGAACAGGTAGCCGATGCCGCGCACGGTGCGGATCAGTTCCCGATCTTTCCTCTCCAGCTTTTTGCGCAGATGGCTGACGTGCACGTCCACCGAGCGCTCGAAAGGCGTGGCCTCGCGCTGATAAAGCACGGCTGCCAGTTGGTCGCGCGAAACGACGCGGCCGGCCGAGCGCATCAGCACGTCGAGGACGTCGAATTCAGCCGAGGTGACGTCGACGCGCACTCCACCGCGCCACACCTCGCGCGTCGCCGGGTTCAGACGGACGCCGTTGACCTCCATCTGGTCGGGCGGTGAAGCGGGCATCTGCCGCGCGCGACGCAGCACGGCGCGAATGCGCGCCAACAGTTCTTCGGGGCCGAACGGTTTGGGCAGATAATCGTCCGCCCCGGCTTCCAGTCCCGCGACGCGATCGGCCTGCGCGATACGTGCCGTCAGCATGATCACCGGAATCTGGCTGCGCCGGCGCAACTGGTGCAGGATCTCGAATCCGTCCAGACCGGGCATCATGACATCGAGCAGCACCAGGTCGAAGCCTCCTTCCAGCGCCTTAGCCAAGCCCCGCCGGGAATCTGACTCGGACGTGAGATCGAAGCCTTGGTGAGCAAAGAACTCCACCATGAGCGAGCCCAACTCGGCGTCGTCATCCACCAGCAGAATGGAGTTCGCCATGTCTTTGATTTCAGCATGCCAGATTGATCCCTCGACGGGACGGCCATTAACAAATCTTTACACGCCCGCACCTAACTGGCACGTCGAATTCGCGTCTTCACTTTTACAAAACTTAACGCGCGCAAAGACCGCTTTGCGCTGAACTGAAGTATACGCAATGGTGAGAAATACCCTTATTCTTGGTGGATTGTGGGCGTTGCTGGCGTGCGCCCGGGCGCAGGCGCCGGCGGCCCGCAGCTTTGTCGGCACGGTGACGGCATTCCAGCCGGAGAAGCTGGTGATCGAGATCAAACCTGACAGCGGTGATGCTGTGCCCGTCAGCTTTACCACCGAAACAATGGTGCAGCGGGTCGCGGCGGGCTCGAAGAGCCTCAAGGACGCGACGCCGATCAAGATCACCGATGTCGCCAAAGGCGATCGCGTGCTGGTGAGCCTCGCGGCCGGCACGAACCAGGCGCGGCGCATCGTCGTGATGTCCGCCACCGACATCGCGCAGCGCAACGAGGCGGACACGCAGGATTGGAATAAACGTGGCATCGCCGGCATCGTGGCCTCGAAGAGCGCGAACCAGGTGACCCTCAAAACGCGCTCCTTCCAGGGCGAAACGCAACTGACAGTCACGGTCGACGAGGAGACGAAGTATCGCCGTTATGCGCCGGATTCGGTGCGTTTCGTCGACGCGAAGAAGAGCGGCCTGGCCGAGGTGAGCGTCGGTGATCAACTGCGTGCGCGTGGCAAAAAAAGCGAGGACGGTTTGCACGTCGACGCAGAAGAGGTCGTTTTCGGCACCTTCCTGACCAAGGCCGGCACCATCACCGCCGTGGATCCGGAAGCGAAGCAGGTCGTGGTGAAAGACCTCGTCACGAACAAGCCGCTGACGATCCATCTGACGGCGGACTCGCAGCTCAAATCCATGCCGAATATCGCGGCGATGATGGCCGCGCGCGGCGGACAAGGCGCGGGTGGACCGGGCGGGCCTGGCGGACCCGGCGGCCCCGGCATGATGGGCGGCGGTCCGGGCGGACGCCCTGGATTCGATCTGGCCCAGATGCTGGAACGTATGCCGCAGACGAAACTGGAGAATCTCAAGCCGGGCGACACCGTAATCGTCTCCAGCACGAAGGGAGCTTCCAAGGACGAGGTGACTGCTATCACGCTGCTTTCGAATGCAGGCTTTCTGATTGAGATCGCGTCGCGGCAGCAGGCGGGCCGCGGCGGTGCGGGCGCCGGCGCCGGCATGATGAACATGCCGTCGATGGGCATGGGCGGACTGTCCGGCGGGCTCGATGGGTTGGGTATGCCCGGCATGATCCCGTAGAGGAACTATGAATCGATTCTTTATCCTGCTGTTCCTGTTGTCATCTGTATGCCGGGCGCAGGCTCCGGCGCCGAGCCTGCACGGAATGATCACGGATCCTTCGGGCGCCACGGTGCCGGGGGCGACAGTCCAACTGCGCGGACCGGGCGGCGAGCAGCGCGCCAAAACCGACGCTGCCGGTCAATACGCATTTCTGTCGCTGCGGCCCGGCAGGTACACGGTGCGGGTGATCGCTAAAGGTTTTACCACCGCCCAGCGCCAGAACTTCGAAATCAACAGCGCGACCACCTTCGACGCGCAGCTTACGATTCAGGCGGAAACCCAGGTAGTGAACGTCGAAGACGAGCTGGCGAAGGTGAGCGCCGATCCGGAGTCGAACGGCACTGCGATTGTGCTGCGCGAGAAAGAATTGGAGGCGCTTTCCGACGATCCCGACGAGCTGGAGCAGCAGTTGCAGGCCATGGCCGGTCCCGGCGGCGGTCCCAACGGCGGCCAGATTTATATCGATGGTTTCACCGGCGGCAACCTGCCGTCGAAGTCCTCGATCCGCGAGGTCCGCATCAACACAAATCCGATGTCGCCGGAGTACGACCGGCCCGGTTTCGGTCGCATCGAGATTTTCACGCGTCCCGGCACCGATTTCATCCGCGGCCAGGCCTTCTTCCAATACAACAAGGAAGCGCTGAATTCGCGCAGTCCGCTGCTGACGCAATCGACCCGTCCGCCGTATCAGCAGAAGTTCCTCGGCCTGAATCTGAGCGGCCCGGTGAAGAAACAGAAGGCGTCGTTCGGATTCGATTTCGAGCGCCGCGACATCAGCGAGAACGCCTTTATTCTGGCGACTGCGCTCGACAGCGCGCTGAATCCGCTGCAGATCAACCAGGCCCTTGTGACGCCGCAGGTCCGCACAACGATCAGCCCGCGGCTGGATTACGCCATCACGCGCAATCACAACCTGACGGTGCGCTATCAGGACACTCGCGCGGAACTGGACAACGAAGGCGTAGGCGGATTCAACCTGTCTTCGCGGGCCTTTAATCAGACCGAGACCGAGAACACCGTGCAGGCTACCGAAACCATGGTGCTGGGCGCGAAAGGCGTCACCGAGACGCGCTTCCAGTACATGCGGACCAACATCGCGATGACCGGCGACAACTCGATTCCCGCGCTGAACGTGCAGGGAGCCTTCTCCAACGGCGGCGCCGCCATCGGGCATTCCTTCGCGCTCAATCACCACTGGGAGCTGAGCAACGTCACGACGTACAACCACAAGACCCATACGATCAAGTGGGGCGCGCGACTGCGGCAAAATTTCCTCGACGACACTTCGGTCAAAAACTTCGGCGGCACGTTTACGTTCTTCGGTGGCGTGGGCCCGGTGCTGAACGCGGCCAACCAGCCTGTGGTCGATCCCTCGACCTGCCTTGGCGCCGGCCTCGCAATTGCGTTGCCGGCAGGCTGCGAGCAACTCACCGCGCTCGACCGCTACCGCCGCACGCTGCTCTTCCAGCAGGCGGGACTCTCGCCGCAACTCATCCGCCTGTACGGCGGCGGCGCATCCCAGTTCAGTCTGAGCGGCGGGACACCTTTGACCTCCCTCAACCAGTTCGATATAGGGCTGTTCGCGAATGACGATTGGCGCATTCGCCCGAATCTGACATTCAGTTACGGGCTGCGCTACGAAACCCAGACGAACATTCATGATCTCAGCGATTTCGCGCCGCGCGTGGCTGTCGCCTGGGGGATCGGCGCAAAAGGCAACAAGAGTCCGAAGACCGTGCTCCGCGCGGGCCTGGGCGTCTTCTATGATCGCCTGGCGGACACCACTACGCTTGCCGGGCTGCGCTACAACGGCATCACGCAGCAGTCTTACCTGATTCAAAATCCGGATTTCTTTCCCACGATTCCGACCCAGTTGACGCGCCAGCCCCAACAGTTGCAGATCGTGGACAGCTCTTTCCGCGCGCCGCGCACGTACCAGTTGAGTACGGGCATCGACCGCCAGATCGTTTCGTTCGCAAAACTAAGCCTCCAGTACATCGAGAGCCGGGGCGTTCACATGCTGCGGTCGCGCAACATCAACGCGCCGATCGGTACTGCGTTTCCCTTTGGCGATGCCGGTATCCGGCAGCTCTACGAAGCTGACGGCTTCAGCCGAACCCACACGGTGCTCGTGAGTCCGAATATGAGTTACAAGAAGATATTTGTGTTCGGCTTCTATGCGCTTTCCTACGGCCGGAACGATACCGAGGGGCAGCCTGCGAACCCGTATAACCTGCGCGCCGAGTGGGGACCGAGCACCTTCGCCGACGTGCGGCATCGCCTCGTGATCGGCACGAGCCTGCCGGTAAAGTGGGGCATCAGCGTCAGTCCGTTCTTCATTTACAACAGCGGCGCCCCGTACAACATCACCACGGGTCAGGACACCAACGCCGACGGATTCACCAGCGAGCGTCCGGCGCTCGTGGCGGGCACCGGGCAATCGGCCTGCACCGGCGGCAACCTGGTTTATGCGAAGAGCTTCGGCTGTTTCAACCTGACGCCTGGACCGGGTACCGCCACGATCGAGCGAAATCTGGGACGCGGGCCGGACATGGTGACGCTGAACCTGCGCCTCTCGCGCACGTGGGCATTCGGGCACAAGGGTGAGTCGGGCGTCGATAATCCGAGCGGCATTCCTCCAGGAATCGGCGGTGTACGCGGGCCCGAAGGGATGGGCGGCCGCGGCGGCGGACCTCCCGGCGGTGGACCTCCACGGGGCATGTTCGGCGCCACCAGCGGCAAGAAATACAACCTGATGCTGAGCATCTCAGCGCGCAACGCGCTCAACCATCCGAACTACGCGGCGCCCAGCGGTGATCTCTCGTCGCCGTTCTTCGGGCAGTCGTTGAGCCTGGCGGGCTTCGGTCCGTTCGGCGCTCCGACCACGTACAACCGGAAGTGCGACGTGCAGTTGCGCTTGATGTTCTGAGCCGTCGAAAAATTCGAGTTCCCGGCGCAGGCGCGCCAATACTCGGGATCCTGCGCGCTTTTCCTCAGACGAAGCGCTCGGCCGGAGTCATGCGATACCATTCCGCCACTCCCCTGCGGCCGGTTCTTCCGCCGAGGAGCCGTGTTGTTACTCTACCCGATCGCACGTCCACGGACCTGCGAGAATGTGGGGGTGGCGGTTGATCTTGTCGATCCCAAGCTGCTGGCGAAAGCTGCCGAACTGCATCGGCAGTTCGAATCGGCGCGGCCCTTCCGGCACCTGGTGATCGACGCTTTTATCGACCCCGCCGCCTGCCTCGAATTGCAGACATCGTTCCCGGCTTTTTCCGCCGATCGCGCGCGCAACGAATTGGGCGAGATCGGACGCAAGGCCGTCGTGCCCGAACTCGGCACGCTCGGTCCGGCATACCAGCGCTTCGATCGGATGCTGCGCTCGAAGCCGTTCCGCGACTGGCTCGGCCAGGTGACCGGCATCCCAGCGCTTTTGTACGATCCTGTCTACGTCGGCGGTGGCACGCACGAGAACCTTGATCGCCAGGATCTGGACCCGCACATAGACTTCAACTATCACCCGGCGACTGGACTGCATCGACGCCTGAATCTGATCCTGTTTTTGAATCCGGAGTGGCAGGAGGAGTGGGGTGGCGCGCTCGAACTGCATGTCGACCCCTGGCTGCCGCCCGAGCAGGACGAGGTGACCCGGATCGTGCCGCTGGCAAACCGCTGCGTCATATTCGAAACCACCGAGCGTTCCTGGCACGGGTTCCGTCGCATCCAGTTGCCCGATGACAAGCGGCAGCTTTCGCGACGCTCCATCGCAGTTTACTATTACACGCGACACCGTCCGCTGCCGGAAGCAGCGCCGTCGCACGGCACGCTGTACGTCCCGCGCCAGCTACCCGGTCACATCCAGCCAGGCTACACGCTGCGCGACGAGGACGTCGAGGAAATCCGGCTGCTGCTGGCCCGTCGCGACCGGCAGATCCAATTTCTGTATCAGCGCGAGTTGGATTACTCGCGCGTGGCGCAGTCGCCTACGTATCGCCTGGCGCGCGCGCTGGCGTGGCCGATCCGCAAGCTGCTAGGGCGTAAAAGATGAAAGCCGCGCCGCCTGTTCAAAACGGCTGCCGCATCATCTATCTCCCGGAGGAAAGCCGTGCGCAGAGCGGGATCGGCTGAAGCGCTCCCAGATACCGTGCTACAACACGAGCGACTGTGTGAATCACGCACAAGACGTTATGATCGCGCCCGATTTCCGCACGAAGGTTCCGATCCGCCGTTCTGGTTGAACTCGAGGATGCGGCCATCTGGTGTTCCTTCGCGGCGGCCCTATCGAAATCTCGTGGGGAATTGAAAGCGGACATGCAGCGCTTCTCCGAATCCAGCGCGCCGAAGCTCTGTCCGCCGGACGGCAGTTAGCGGGCGTTTAGCCGGCTACTTCTTCCTGTACGGCCACTTCTCGTAAGCCTCATCCAGAATTTCGATCACGTGCACCACCCGCTGATCCTTTCCGTGCAGCCTGACCCCGGCTTCCAGTTGCAGCAGGCATCCGGGATTCGCCGTCGCGATCACCTCGGCGCCGGTGTTGTTGACGTGGGTCATCTTTTTCTCGAGAAGCTGCATCGCCATCTCGTTGTGCACCACGTTG
>Ga0070741_10010147_pt1 | contig 17933 bp, 16 predicted proteins | sample Coa_R1_4_FD_66440 | JGI IMG/M metagenome (GOLD analysis project Ga0070741, IMG submission 66440) | Surface soil microbial communities from Centralia Pennsylvania, which are recovering from an underground coalmine fire - Coalmine... | ecosystem: Environmental > Terrestrial > Soil > Unclassified ...
TCCAGGACGCCATACAGGAGGTCGACGACCAGGTTCACCACGATGTAGATCACCGCCCCCAGCATGGTGACGCCGAGGATCGCCGGGTAGTCGAGGCGGGTCGACGCGGTCACCGCGTAGCGGCCGATCCCGGGCCACGCGAACACGGTCTCGGTCAGCACCGCGCCCGAGAGGAGGCTCGCGAACGTGAGGCCGATCACGGTGACCACCGGGATCAGCGCGTTCCGGAGAGCGTGCAGGCCGACCACCCGGGCCTCGCGGATCCCCTTCGCGCGCGCGGTGCGCACGTAGTCCGCCGCCAGCACCTCCAGGAGCGCCGCCCGCGTGGTCCGCGCGATCAGGCCCATGATGAACCACCCCAGGACGGTGGCCGGGAGGACGAGGTGGCGGAGCGCCGACCCGAACAGCTCGAGGTTCCCCGCCACCAGGCTGTCCACGAGCAGGAACCCCGTCACCCGCGGCGGGAGGGTGAGGTAGCCGTCGAGCCGCCCGGGGCCGGGCGCCCACTCGAGCCGGTAGTAGAAGATGTAGAGCGCGACGAGCCCGGTCCAGAAGATCGGCGACGCCGCTCCCACGAGCGACACCGCGCGGGCCGCGTGGTCGACCGTCCGGTTGTGGTGGAGCGCGGCCCAGACGCCGAGCGGCACCCCCACCACCACGCTGACGAGCAGGGCGGCGAGCGACAGCTCGACGGTGGCCGGCAGGAACTGGGCGAGATCCTGCAGGACCGGGCGCCGCGTCGTGAACGACTCCCCGAGGTCGCCGCGCGCGACGTTGCGGAGATAGGCCACGAACTGCTCGGGCACGGAGCGGTCCAGTCCCCAGCGCTTCATGTAGGCGGCGCGGATCGACGGGTCCTTCGTCGCCATGTCGCTGAGCACGGTGGCCAGCGGGTCGGCCGGGACCATGTGGGCCACGCTGAAGGCGACCAGCACGACCCCGAACAGGGCCACCAGGGCCAGGGCGAGGCGCCGCCCGAGGTAGGTCAGCAGCATGCGGTCACGCCCCGGGGCCGAACCGCGCGGGCCCGGCCGGGGCGGGGCGGCCGCGCGCCGGCCGGCCCGGGCGGGGCCGGGCGAGCCCGGGACCGGGCGCGGGCCGGCGCGGGAACGCGCAGGCGCGAGCGGGTGGACCGGGGCGCCCGGACCTGAGGCCGCGTACCGGCCGTCGGACCCGGGCGCCTCATCCCTCCGCCTAGCGGCTGAGCTTCGAGACGGTCACGAACCAGATCGGGTGGATGGCGTACCCCTTGATCGCGGGATTCAGCCCCACGTAGGACTTGGGCTGGATCAGCATGATCTCCGGCACGTCGTCCATGGTGATCCGGGTGATCTCCTTGTAGAGCGCCTCGCGCTTCTTCGGATCCGTTTCCTTGTCGGCGGTCGCGATCAGGTCGGAGACCTTCGGATTCGAGTAGTGGACCCGCTTCGGCACCGGCCCCGCCCCGTAGAACGCGTCGACGAACGGGTGGGGGTCGAGGTAGTCCGGGGACCACGACGCCAGCATCAGCGGCGGCTTGCCGGCACGGTACTCGGACAGCATCACCGAGCGCTCCTTCGGCTCCAGCGTGACCTTGATGCCGGCCTGGCCGAGGTCGGCCTGGAGCTTGGCCGCCAGCGGCTCCGGCGCCACGCCGAGGAGCGGCGCCGTCCAGTAGTTCAGCTTCACCGAGATGCCGTTCGGGTACCCGGCCTCCGTCAGGAGCTGCTTCGCCTTCGCCACGTCCCGCTGCCGGTTCATCGACTTGTCCGCTCCGAGGATCCCGAGGGGAATCATCCCCGGCGGGCGCTCGGCGGCGTTGCGCATCAGCCCCTTGATGATCCCGTCGTAGTCGATGGCATAGGAGACCGCCTGGCGGACCCGGCGGTCGGCGAGCTCCTTGCTCACCTCGGGGCTGTTGTTCACGCCGAGGTAGACCTGGTTCATCGAGAGCCCCTCGACCACCTTGATCCGGGGGCCCTGGGTCACCTTCGCCACGATGTCGGGGTCGAAGTCCATCGCCACGTCGGCGTCGCCCCGCTCCACCATCTCCCGCTGGGTGGTCCCGTTCGGGACGTGCTTGATGATGACCTTGGCGAAGTAGGGCTTCGGCCCCCAGTAGTTGGGGTTCCGCTCCATCACCGCCTCGACGTTCTTGGTGAAGGAGAGGAGCTTGTAGGGCCCGGAGCCCTCAGACACGTTGTTGAGGGACTCGGTGGCCTTGTCCTTCTCCTTCGCGTCGTCGGCGTCGGTGCCGCCCTTGGCCATCACCGCCTTGGAGTCCGCGATGCCGCACGGGACCGCGGCGAGCGCGGCGATGAACGACGCGTCCTGGCCGTTCAACACGATCCGCACCGTCGAATCGTCCACGACCTGGACGTCCTTCATGCTGTCCATGAAGAACGCCGGGTTGTCCTTCAGGTTCTTCAGTCGCCGAAGCGAAAACCGGACGTCGTGGGCGGTGACCGGGTTCCCGGAGGCGAACTTCGCGCCCTTGCGGAGATGGAAGGTGTACGTCAGGCCGTCCTTCGACAGCTCCCACCGCTCGGCGAGGTTCGGCTGGATCTTGGTGAAGTCCGGCGCCTCCACCGTGACCAGCGTGTCGTAGGCCACGTGATCGATGATCTGGGAGGTGTACTCGTACGTCCGGTGGACGTCGTTCGTGACGTAGTCGTCGATGTTCCGCGCGATGATCAGCGTCTCCTGCCGGCCCTGGGCCGATGCGGGCGCGCCGCCCGTGACCAGCAGGGCGGCGAGGACGACCGCCGCCGCGAGCGCCCCTGAAAACAACCTCCTGGCTTCCATGCGTTTGGCCTCCTCCCGGTGAGTGTTCATGGCCAGGCCCGCGCCCGCCTACGCCGTCGGGCGCACCACGAGCGTCTCCGTGTAGGTCACGCCGTGGATCGCGCGGATGCGGCCGACGACCTCCGAGGCCGCGTGCAGGTCCAGTGACCGGATCAGCGCGACCAGGTCGTAGCGGCCGAACAGCTGGTAGACGTACGACAGCCCCTCGAGCTTCCGGAGCGCGTCGAGCACCTCACCTTCCTTCTGGGGCTCGCAGCGGATCAGCACGCCCGCGACCATTCGCAGACCTCCTTCAGGGCGCCACGGGGGCGCCTATGCCCCGGGCCCGGCCGGCGGCCGCTCGGGCCCGCCGTCGTCCGGCGGCGCAACGAGGATCGCCTTGATCCCCTGGCGCGAGAGCACGAAATCGAACGCCTCGGCCGCCTGCGCGAGCGGGAAGACGTGCCGGGTCAGCGGCTCCACGTCGACCTGCTCCTCGGCGAGGAGCGCGAGCGCTCGCTGGTACTCCCGGTACGTGTAGCAGATCGCGCCGACCAGGTGGAGCTCCCCCCGGACCGCCGGCTCGAGGTCCACCTGCACCTCCCGGTGGACGGTCAGCATCACGACCGCCCCCCCCTTCCGCGCCATGGCGATCCCCTGCCCGAGCGCCTGGGCGCTGCCGGCCGCCTCGTAGACGAAGTCGGCGCCGCCGTCGGTGAGCTCGCGCACGGCCGCCACCGCGTCGCGCTCCCGCAGGTTCACCACCTCGTCGGCGCCCATCGCGCGCGCGAGCGCCAGCCGGTCCGCCCGGGTCCCGATCATCACGACCCGGGCCCGCAGGATCCGCTTCAGGACCTGGGTCGCCAGGAGCCCCATCTGCCCGGGTCCGAGGACCGCCACCCACGACCCGGAGGTGACCGGGATCATCTCGAGGCCGCGGATCACGCAGGCCAGCGGATCGGCCAGCACCGCCCGGGCGAACGGCAGCCCCCGCGGCAGGACGTGCACGTTGCGCGACGGCACCGCGACGAACTCCGTCATGCCCCCGTCGACCGTCACCCCGAGCTCCTCGAGCTTCTCGCAGAGGTTCACCCGCCCCACCTTGCAGTGGCGGCAGATCCCGCAGCCGATGCAGATCTCGACGCCGACCGGGACGCCCAGCGCGACCTCGGTCACTCGCTCGCCGACCGCGACCACTTCGCCGGCGATCTCGTGCCCGATCACGAACCGCCGGCGCCGGGCCGGGTTGACCTCGGCGTAGATGCGCTGGTCGCTGCCGCAGATCCCGACCGCCCGGACGCGGACCAGGACCTCCCACGGGCCGACCGTGGGCAGCGGGACGTCCTCCAGAATGATCCCCCGCTTCGCCGGGTCCTTGACGACCGCGAGCACCGGGAGCCCCTACGGCAGGCCGGAGAACCGCTGCCGCTCCAGCAGCCGGGCCGCCTCGCGGGCGAAGTACGTGATGACCAGGTCGGCGCCGGCCCGCCGGATCGCGGTGAGCGCCTCGAGCACCACTCGCTCCTCGTCGAGCCAGCCCAGGCGGCCCGCCGCCTTGATCATGGCGTACTCGCCGGAGACCGAGTACGCCGCCAGCGGGAGCCCGAACTCCTGGCGCACCCGGGCGATCACGTCCAGGTACGCGAGCGCCGGCTTCACCATCACAATGTCGGCGCCCTCGTCGACGTCCAGCCCGACCTCCCGGAGCGCCTCGGTCGCGTTGCCGGGGTCCATCTGGTACGAGCGACGGTCGCCGAACTGGGGCGTCGACTCCGCGGCCTCCCGGAACGGGCCGTAGAACGCGGAGGCGTACTTCGCCGAGTACGCCATGATCGGGGTGTCCACGTACGTCGCGTCGTCGAGCGCCTCCCGGATCGCCGCCACGCGCCCGTCCATCATGTCGGACGGTGCCACGATGTCGGCGCCCGACTCGACGTGGGACACCGCCACTCGCGCGAGGAGCTCGACGCTGGCGTCGTTCTTGACCCGGCCGTCCTCGACGATGCCGCAATGGCCGTGGCTCGTGTACTGGCAAAGGCACACGTCGGTGATCACCAGCAGGTCGGGGATGGTTTCCTTCACCGCCCGGGCTGCCTGCTGCACGATGCCGTCCTCGGCGTACGCCTCCGAGCCGCGCGGGTCCTTGGCCCGGGGGACGCCGAACAGGAGGATGGCCGGGATCCCCATGCTGGCGGCGTCCTTGGCGTCCTTCAGCAGCTCGTCGAGCGACAGCCGGAAGACCCCCGGCATGGAGCTCACCGCCTCCCGCACCCCGCGCCCGTGCACGGCGAACAGCGGCAGGATCAGGTCGTCGACGCGGAGGCGGGTCTCCCGCACCATGCGGCGGATCAGCGGGGACTCGCGCAGTCGACGGGGACGGTACAGCGGATGTGGCATGCTCTCCCTCCTGGCTGCCCGGGTCAGCCCCGGCCGCCGGCCGGGGCGCCCTGGAAGTGGGCCGCGAGCGCCGCGGCGAGCGCCGGAATGGTGTAATCGGACGGGACCACCGTCGCCGAGAGGCCGACCTCCGCGAGCGTGGCGGCCGTCACCGGCCCGATCGCCGCCACCACCGCGTGCCCCACCAGCGCCCGCGGGTCGCGCGGGGCGAGGAGCTCCGCGAACCCGCGCGCCGTCGACGAGCTCGTGAACGTCAGCGCGTCCAGCCGCCGCTCCTCGAGGAGCGCGACCAGGCGCTCCGCCCCCTCGCGGGCGAGCGCGGTCCGGTACGCCGGGACGACGGTCACCCGCGCCCCCCGGGCCTCCAGGGCGCGCGGGAGCACGTCCCGCGCCTCCGCCGCGCGCACCAGCAGCACGCGGTCGCCCGGCGCGACCCGGCCGGCCAGCGCGTCGGCGAGCCCCTCGGCGCGGTACTCGCCCGGCACGACGGCTGCCTCGAGCCCGAGCTCCCGCACCGCGCGCGCGGTCTCCGGGCCGATGACCGCGATCGCCGGACCGGGCCGCGGTCCCGAGGCCGCCCGACCCGCGAGCCGCTCCCGGAAGGCCGCGACGCCGTTGACGCTCGTGAACACGAGCCACCGGAAGGCGTCGAGGGCGGCGAGCGCGTCGTCGAGCGGCCGCCAGTCGTCGGGGGGCCCGAGCCGGATCGTCGGCATCGCCACCACCTCCGCGCCGTACGCCTCCAGCAGCGCGACGAACCGCGCGGCCTGGGCACGGGGACGCGTCACGAGGACCCGGCGGCCGGCGAGCGGGCGGGCCGCGTTCACGACGTGCGCCCCGCCTGGACCAGCTCGCCGGCCCCCGCGCCCAGGAGCCGCCCGGCCAGCTGGCGACCGACGGCCTCCGGCGCGCGCGCGTCGCCGATCGCGACGTCGCGCAGCGCCCGCACGCCGTCCGGCGTGGCGACCCACGCGTCCAGCCGCAGCGCATCGCCATCGATCCGGGCGTAGGCGGCCAGCGGCGTCGTGCACGCTCCGCCGAGGCTCGCGAGCAGCGCGCGCTCGGCGAGCGATGCCGCACGGGTCGGCGGGTCGTCGATCGCGAGCGCCAGCCGGGCGACCCGGGCGTCGTCGGCCCGGCACTCCACGGCGAGCGTGCCCTGTCCGATCGCCGGCAGCATCTCGTCCGGATCGAGCGGGGTGGAGGTCACCTCGACGAGCCCGAGCCGCCGGAGCCCGGCGGCCGCCAGCAGCAGCGCCTCGTACTGTCCCTGCCGCAGCTTCTGCAGGCGCGTGTCGACGTTCCCCCGCACCGCGACCGTCCGGACGTCCGGGCGGCGCGCCCGGAGCTGCACGCTCCGGCGGAGGCTCGAGGTCCCGACACGAGCCCCGCGGGGGAGGGTGCCCAGGGTGGTGGCCGGGTCGGCGACCAGCACGTCCCGGGGATCCTCCCGCGGCGGGAAGGCCGCCAGCACGACCCCGTCGGGCCGCAGCGCCGGCAGGTCCTTCAGGCTGTGCACCGCCACGTCCACCCGGCCCCCCAGGAGCGCGTCGTCGATCTCCTTCACGAACAGGCCCTTGCCGCCGATCTCGGCCAGGTGCGCGGTCGCGAGCCGGTCCCCCGAGGTGCGGATGGGGACCACCTCGCAGGCGAGGCCGGCCCAGGCCGCCCGGAGCGCCGTGGCCACCGCCTCCGCCTGCCGGAGCGCCAGCGCACTACCGCGCGTGCCGATGCGGACACGGTCACTCACCCGGCGTCCACCCGCCACGCGAGGCCGCGGTCCAGCCCGACGTCCGGCGACCCCACCGGCAGCCCCTGTCCCGGTCACGCATCCGGCTACGGCGCGCCGGCTCGGGCGGCGTCACACCCCGACCGGGCGTGCGGCCGCCCTGGTCCGGAGCGCAGCGGTCTCGAGCACGGGAGGCCGGGCGCCCGGGCGGGGGCGAGGGCGACGCGGGATCGGCAGCGAGGCCAGGTCCACCCGCCCGAGCGCGCCCAGCAGGCTCCGCTTGAGCCCGGGATGCGCGTGCTCGAGGTCGCGGAGCAGGCGCTTGACCCGGTGGCGCTGGAGGGTGGGATCCTTGCACCCGGGACACGCGCAGCAGACGACGGGGAAGCCCCGGGCCCGGGTGAACTCGACGATCTCCTCCTCCCACACGTACGCGAGCGGCCGGATCACCGTGTGGCGGCCGTTCTCTGCCGCCAGCCGGGCCGGCATCGCCTTGACGTGCCCGTTGAAGAACAGGTTGAGGAGGAGGGTCTCGATGAAGTCGTCCGCGTGGTGTCCGAGGGCGATCTTGTTGCACCCCAGCTCGTCGGCATACCGGTAGAGCGCCCCCCGGCGAAGCCGCGCACAGAGCGAGCAGAAGGTCTCGCCGGGCTGGATCTTCTCCTTGACCGTGAGGTTGATCCGCGCGCTGCGCATCTCGTGCGCGTACCCCTCGCGGACCAGGTAGTCCTCGACGAGGTCCGCGCGGAACCCGGCGAACCCCTGGTCCACGTTCAGGGCGAGCAGGTCGAACCGGATCGGGGCGCGACGCTGCGCCAGCCGAAGGAGGTGCAGCAGCGCCCACGAATCCTTCCCGCCGGAGACGCCGACCAGGATGCGGTCACCCGGCTCGATCAGCTCGAAGTCGCCGATCGCCTCGCCGAGCCGCGCGAGCAGGCGCCGCTCCAGCCGATCGCCCTCGTTCAAAGGTGGCATCCGTCCTCTGGCGGGATGCCCGGATTGTAGCCCCGCCCCTGCCCCGACTCAACCGCGAGGACGCTCCGTAGCGCAGTTGACATCGTCCGGGGGCCCTCGTAAATAGCCTCCATGCCCGCGCCCGCCTTCCGGCTCGACGGCCGCGTCGCCCTGGTGACCGGTGCCAGCCGGGGGATCGGCCGGGCGATCGCCCTCGCGCTGGCGCGGGCGGGCGCCGACGTCGCGCTGGCCGCCCGGAAGCTCCCAGACCTCGAGGCGGTCGCCGAGGCGATCCGGGCCGAGGGACGGCGGGCGCTCGCCGTTCCGGCGCACCTCGGCCGGCGGCCCGAGATCGAGCGGCTGTTCGAGGCGACGCTCGGCACGTTCGGGCGCCTGGACGTCCTCGTCAACAACGCCGGGACCAACCCCGTCTACGGGCCGCTGGTCGAGCTCCCGGAGGACGCCTGGGACAAGCTCATGGCACTGAACGTCAAAGGGTACCTGCTCGCCGCCCAGCACGCGGCTCGCTCGATGACCCGGGCCGGTCGCGGCGTCATCCTCAACGTGGCCTCGACGGCGGGCCTCCGGGCGAGCCCCGGCCTCGGCGCCTACTCGGTCTCCAAGGCCGCCGTCATCATGCTGACCCGGGTGCTCGCCCGGGAGCTGGCCCCTCAGGGGATTCGCGTGAACGCGGTTGCCCCGGCACTCATCGAGACGCGTCTCAGCGAGGCGCTCTGGAAGAACCCCGAGACCCTCGCCCGCTACCTCGCGAGCACGCCCATGGGACGGACGGGCCAGCCGGAGGAGGTGGCCGAAGCCGTGGTCTACCTCTGCTCCGATGGGGCTTCCTACGTCACCGGGCAGACGCTGGTGCTCGACGGGGGCCACCTCGCCTGACGTCGGCGGGAGGCTTGCCGCCGCGCCACCACCACTCACCCGGGCGCTCGCGGGCTCGCCGGGGCGGTCGGGCCGGGCTTCACGCGCCGTCCAGCGCGAGGTGCTCGCCGCCCGCGTAGACGCTGAAAGCGTCGTGCCGCAGGTAGCCGACCACCGTGATCCCGAGCTGCTCCCCCAGGCTCACCGCCATCTCGGTCGGCGAGGTCCGGGAGACCACCAGCGGGACGCCCATGCGCGCTCCCTTCAGGAGCATCTCGGATGACACGCGCCCGGTGCTCAGGAGGATGCGGTCGCGAGTCGAGAGCCCCTGCAGGAGGGCCGCGCCGCACACCTTGTCGACCGCGTTGTGGCGCCCGACGTCCTCCGCCATCACGAGCAGGCGCTCGGGATCGCTCAGGGCCGCCCCGTGGATGCCGCGCGACGCGCGGTAGCCGACCGCGTGCAGGTAGAGCTCCTTCATCCGCTCGAACAGGCGCGCCGGCGCGACCCGGAGCGACGATTCGAGCCTCGGCACCACGCGTGGATCGATGCGGAACGTGATCCCGCCGCCACAGCCGGAGGTGAGGATCCGCTCGCGCGGCAGCTCCACCGGGTGGACCAGCTCGACGTCGGCGCGCCCGTCGACCTCCGACACCGCCAGGCGGCGGATCTCGTCGAGGGAGGCGATCACCTTCTCGAGCCAGAGATAGCCGACGACCAGCGCTTCCAGGCTCGCCGGCGTGCTGAGCAGCGTGATGAATCGCTCCCCGTTGACGTACACCGTCAGCGGCTGCTCGCGAACGACGTCGCCCTTGACCTCGCGGAGCTGTCCGGCCTTCCAGGTGTAGTAGGTTCGCATCGCATGCCGTCGTCCAGAGGCTAGCCCGCCGGTCTTTCGAGCGTCAAGGCGGCGCGCGCCTCGGTGGGCGGCGGCTCGGGCTCGCGCCGGCGCTCGCGGCCGCCAGGCGCGCCGAGGGCCGGCCGCCCGTGGGCGTCGCCCCGGAGGAGCCGCCGCTCGAGGCAGGTCGCGGCCACGAGCCCGATGGTGCCGCCGGCGCCGGTCCACCCCACCTCGTGCCGGCCGGCGGTCAGGTCGTGCCACCCGGGGCGGATCGGCCGCCCGTCGACCGCGACCGTGGTGCCCGGGGGCACCGTCACCAGGTACAGGGCCGGGACCAGCAGCGAGACGGTCGCCCGGCCCTCGCCGCCGGCGGCCGGAATCCGGGCGCCGGCCAGCAGGAACCCGTCCGGGCCCCGGACGTAGTAGCGCCGGAGGAAGTCGGCGACCGGTCCGATCATGGCCCGCAGCCGCCGGTCCGGATACGCCACGCGCGGGCGCGCGGCCTCCAGGTCGGCCACGATCGTCTCCTCGGCGACGACCCCCTGCGCCACCCAGTAGCGCACGCCCGTGATCAGGGCGCCGAACCGGTAGGCTGCCGGGCGGAACACCGCGAGCGCGGTGCCGTCCAGCACCGGCTCGCCCGGGCACGCGAGCCGGAGCGCCTGCCGCGCGGCCAGGAGCTGTCCCGCGTTCTGGTCCCGCACCGCGAAGAGGACCGACTCGCCGAGCGGCACCAGCAGGGCCGCGGCGAGCCCCGCCGCGGCCAGCGCCCGCCAGCGCGGCACGGCGCGGCGCCGCGCCCACTCGGCGAGCGCGGCGACCCCCAGCCCGGCGTACGTCGCGACGACCGGGAGGACCGGGAGCCAGGCGTGCTGGTACACCGCCGGCGTCCACGGCGCGGCCAGCGCGGCGGCGATCACGGCCGCGGGGATCAGGAGCGCGCCGTGCGCCGGGTGCCGCAGGAGCCCCCACCCGCGCATCCGGGCGAGCAGCAGGAGCGCCAGGCCCGCCACCGCGAACGTCCCGATCTCGCTCCCGTAGACGGGCCAGGTCTTGCTGCGGTCCACGAACCCCAGGGAGCCCCGGATCACGTCGCGGGCGAACCCCGCGAGCGCGGCCGACCCGCCCCGCCCGGTCAGCCACCCCAGGACCAGCGCGCAGGGCGCGGCCGCGCCGGCCGCCACCCGGAGGAGCGCGCCCATCCGCCCCGCCCGCGGTCCGGCGCCCGGCCCGGTCGGGCCCGCCACGGCGGCGGCCACCCCGAGCACCCCGAACGCGGCCTTGAGCGAGAGGGCCAGCGCGAGCCCCTGGCCGGCGCCGGTCAGCCAGAGCCAGCGGTCGCCGCCCCGCTCCCGCCACCGCACGAGCGTCCAGAGGCTCAGGACGTGGGCCAGGAGCGCCGGGACGTCCGGCCGCGTCTCGGTGGACGTCTCCGCGAACTGCGGCAGCGCGAGCAGGATCAGCGCCGCCCACACCGCGCCGTCCGCGGAGAGCCGCCGCGCGATCCGCCACGTCACGACGACCACCGCGGCCGCACACAGGGCCATCAGCCCGCGGGCCGCCCAGTAGACCTCGGGCCGGTCGGTCAGCGCGGCCACGAGCGGCGCCATCGCCGCGTGGAAGAGCGGGACGTGGTGCTCCCAGAAGTCCCGGTAGGGCACCTGGCCCCCGGCGACCCGCCAGGCCGCGTGGAGGTGCTGGCTCTCGTCGGGGTCGATGGCCCGGTTCACGACGACGCCGGCGCGCACCACCACGGCCAGGACGAGCGAGCCGAGCAGGACCGACGCGGGGACCCGGCGCATGGCGAGGCGCATGATACTCCCGCGCTCGTGGTACGATCCCGCCCGATGCGATGGGGCGTCGCGCTCTGCAGCTGCAACGAGACGCTTCGCTTCGACCCGCGCCGCCTGGCGGCCGCGCTCGGGACCGACGGCCCGCCGGCCGTGTTCGCCCGCCTGCCGAGGGACGAGATCCACGCGTTCGTCGACTGGGCGAGCCGCGAGCGTCCGGACCGGGTCGTGGTCGCGTGCTGCGGGGCGCCGGAGCTCCTCCGGGAGGCGCTCGCCGCCGCGGGGCGAGAGCCCGGCGCGGCGCTGGTGGTGAACCTCCGGGAGCAGGCGTGGCTCTCGCACGACCCCGCCGCCTGGGAGCGGAGCGCCGCCCGCCTCCTCCGCGCGGCGATGCGGGCCGCGGAGCACGCCGCCCCCGGTCCCGAGCGCGCGCTGCGCGTGGGACGGACGGTCCTGATCTTCGCCGACGGGCCGGCCGGGTTCAGGCTGGCGCAGCGGCTGGACGGGGTCGCGCGCCCCGTGCTCGTGCTGGACGACCGGTCGACGGCGTTCGACGCCGAGCCGCCCGGTCCGTTCCCGTGGAAGACCGGCTGGGGCCGTCTCGTGCGCCTCGAGGGGACCCTGGGCGCGTTCCGGGCCACGATCGAGCGCCAGCAGCCGCTCAGCCTCGAGGCGTGCATCCGCTGCCACCGCTGCGTTCCGGTCTGTCACACCTCGGCGATCACGGAGGGGCTCAGGCTACGAACGGACCTCTGCGACCGCTGCGGGGACTGCCTCACCGCGTGCGGCGCCATCGGCGCGATCCGGATCCCTCGCGACGAGCGGGAAACCGTGCGCGCCGACCAGGTGGTCGTGCTCTCGGCGGCGGCCGCGGCGGCGGCCGCGCCGGCGCCGCGCCGGACCGGGCACCACGTCGCGCGCGCCGACGAGCCGGGGGTGGTCGACCAGCTGGCCTGGACCGTCCTCGGGCTGATCGGCGACTTCACCCGGCCCGAGCACGTCGCCTACGACCCGGGGACGTGCGCCGGCGGGGCCTCCGGGCACGCGAGCTGCGGCCGGTGCGTCGGCGCGTGCCCGTACGGCGCGATCGCCCGCGATCCGCGGGCGCCGCTCCGGATCGCGGTCGACCACGCCGCGTGCGAGGGGTGCGGCGCCTGCGTCGCCGTCTGCCCGACCTCGTCCCTGACCTTCACCGACCCGACGCCCGGCGCGCTCCGCGCCCGGCTCGGCACGCTGCTGGCCCCGATCCCCGGCGCCGCGGAGCCCGACCGCCCGGTCGTGGTGTTCCACTGCCCGGAGCGGGGGGAGGCCGTGCTCCGGGACGCGGCGCGCCGCCGACTGCCCGCGCCCCCCGGGCTGCTGCCGGTGCCGATGGCGTGTCTCCGGCACGTGTCGGAGGCCGACGTCCTGGGCGCATTCCGGCTGGGCGCGGCCGGCGTCGCGCTCCTCGGGTGTGCCGAATGCCCGCACGGCCCGCGCGAGGCGCTCCTGGAGCGCCTCGGCCGCCTCCGGGCGGTGCTCGACGCGTTCGGGTCCGGTGGGGACCGGATCGCGCTGATCGCAGCCGACGGGGGCGACCGGGACCGGGCGGCGAGCGCCCTCCGGGAGTTCGCCGCCGCGGTCGGCCCGCCCCCGATCCGGTGGGACGGCCAGGGCGCCCTCCCGGCCGCCGACCGCGAGGTGATCGCGGAGGCGGTGCGCGCGCTCCTCGACGCGACGCGCCGCGAGCCGGGACCGCTGGCCGTCGCGACCGACGCCCCCTACGCCGTTCCCCGGATCGACCCCGCGAGGTGCACGCTCGCCCGCGCCTGCGTGAACGCCTGCCCGACCCACGCGTGGCGGTTCGACGAGAGTCGGCAGGCGCTCGAGCTCCGCGCCGTCGCCTGCGTCAACTGCGGGCTCTGCGTGAAGGTGTGCCCCGAGGGGGCGATCACGCTGGAGCCCGCGATCCCGCTCGAGGCGCGCGCGCTGGACTGGCACGTCGAGGTGCGGGACGAGCCGGCGGCGTGCTCCCGCTGCGGTCGGCCGTTCGGGAACCGCCGCGCCGTCGAGGCGGTCGCGGCCAAGGTGCTGGCGCTCCCGGCGATGCTCGACGTCTTCGCCGGGGGGCGCCGGGAACTCCTGCGCATGTGCCCCGACTGCCGCGCGGTCGCGGCGATGCTCGAGGTGCACAAGGGCTGGGAGCCGTGAGGCCGCGCGGCCGCCGGGCCGCATGATCGGCGACCGCGAGCTCCTGGGCTTCCGCCAGGGCTACTACGACCTCCTGGTCGGGCTCCTCTGGCGGGAGCCGAGCGACGAGCTGGTGCGCGCGCTGACCGCCGGGCTCGGCGAGCGGGTCCAGGCGGCGGGCGCCCTGCACCGGCTCCTCGGCGAGGGCTGGGCCGCGCTCGCCCGGTTCGCGGCGGACGTCGGGCCCGCGGAGCGGGGGGAGGCGGTCCGCGACGAGTACACCCGGCTGTTCCTGGGTCCCGGTGCGCCGGAGCTGGCCCTCTACGAGTCCCACTACCTGACCGGGCGACTCCTCGATCGCCCGCTGGCGGCGCTCCGGGCGACGCTGGCCGAGCTCGGGATCGAGAAGCAGCCGGAGTACCCGGAGCCGGAGGACTTCGTGGCCTTCGAGCTGGAGGTGATGCGCTGCCTGGTGCGCCGGCAGGGCGAGGCGCGCGATCCGGACGGCGAGACGCCGGCAGTCGACGCGCAGGCGCGCTTCCTGAAGCGACACCTCCTGGTGTGGGGCCCGGCGGCGGCGCGGGACCTCGCCAGCGCGCGAGCCCCCTTCTACGGCGGCGTCGGCCGGCTGCTCCAGGGATTCCTGGCGCTGGAGCAGGACCTCCTCCGCGAGTGGGGACCCGAGCCGCTGGTCTCGCTCGAGGCCGCGCGCGGCCGCTACGCGGGCCGGCCCGGCTTCACGGGGCGCGTGTTCGAGGTTCCATCCGACTGAGCCGGCGCCCCGGCTCCACTCCCCGCCTCGCGCGCCGGGCCGGGGCGTGTTCGAACCCGAGGAGCGCGACCGGCGTCGCCTGACGCGACGCGTCAGGCGACGCCTGTTGACAGGCGTCCGCCCTCTCTGCGACGATGCCGCAATCTCGGTCTGCTGGTCGGACCGGGCGCGACTCCACGCCTCGGTCCAAGATCTCCACGCGATGCTCCCGAGGGGGTGAGGGACATGGCGTACGGTCAGATCCGCCACATCGATCCACTCCAGCGAACCGCCGTGATCGCGCTCGACGACGGGCGCGAGATCGCCCTGAGCTTCCCGCCCGACGCCAACATCGAGGTGGTGGAGCCGACCACGCTCGGCACGATGGGCGGCACGCTCGACGACCTCCGCGTCGGTTACTGGGTCGAGGCGGCGATTCCCACGGCGGGCACGAACGCGTGCTCGTGCGCCTCGCTCACCTGCCTGAGCTAGAGGAGGGCCCCATGAAGCGCGTCAAGACCGCGGTCGGGCGGCGCGGGTTCCTCGCCGGGCTGTTCACGGGCGGCGGGCTCGCGGCGGCCCTCGGGACCACGACGGGCCGGGCGGCCCCCAAGGCCGCCGCGCCCGCTCGCCAGCCGTCGCCGGGGGAGCCGATCCTGTTCCGGCGCTCCGCCGAATCCGAGCGCTACTACCGGACCCTCTACCGTTGACCGAAGGGAGGGTGGCATGAAGCTCAAGCGAGTCGACCGCCACGTCGCTCCCGACGAGGCGTGGCTCCCCGCGGCGGCCCGCGCACTGGACCGGCGCGCCTTCCTGAAGGCGGCCGGGACCGGGGGGCTCGGGATGGCGGTGGCGATGACGCCGTCGCTCGCCCGCCAGGCGGCCGCCCAGACACCGCCCGCGCCGAGGGCGCCGGAGCTCCGGCAGGCCAAGACGATCTGCACCAAGTGCGCGGTGGGCTGCGGCTTCATCGCGGAGGTGCAGAACGGCGTCTGGGTCAGCCAGGAGCCGTGGTTCGAGCACCCGATCAACCAGGGCAGCCTCTGCTCCAAGGGAGCCGGCGCCCGCTCGACCGTCACCAGCGCCAAGCGCCTCCGCTACCCGATGAAGCTCGAGGGCGGGAAGTGGAAGCGGCTGTCGTGGGACCAGGCGATGTCGGAGATCGCCGCCAAGCTCCAGGACATCCGGAAGCGCCACGGGCCGGATGCGCTCCACATCAACTTCTCGGCCCACATGTCGAACGAGAACGGCTACGCCATCCGGAAGTGGGCCGCCATGTGGGGGACCAATAACGCGGACTTCCAGGCCCGTATCTGACACAGCACCACTGTGGCCGGTCTGGCCAACGTGTTCGGGTACGGGGCGATGACGAACCACCAGAACGACATCCGCAACAGCCGGAGCATCATGATCATCGGCATGAACCCGGCTGAGAACCACCCGATCTCGATGCAGCACATCCTGACCGCCAAGGAGACCAACCGGGCGGTCGTGATCTCGGTGGATCCGCGGTTCACGAAGACGTCGGCGTTCGCCAACAAGTACGTGCGCATCCGCTCCGGCACCGACGTTGCCTTCGTCTACGGCCTGATCCACATCGTCCTGGCCAACGGCTGGGAGGACAAGAAGTTCATCCAGGAGCGCACGTACGGGTTCGAGGAGTTCCGGGCCGAGATCGCCAAGTACGATCCCGACACGGTCTCCGGCATCACCGGCGTGCCCCGCAAGGACCTCGAGTGGGTCGCCAGGACGCTCGCCGACAACCGGCCGGGCACCGTCATCTGGGCGATGGGCGGCACCCAGCACACGAACGGCACCGGCGTGGTCCGGACGTACACGCACCTCCAGATGGTGCTCGGGAACATGGGCGTGCCGGGCGGCGGCTGCGACGTCTTCCGGGGCCACGACTCCATCCAGGGCGTCACCGACATCGGAGGCGGCCCGGAGACCCTGCCGGGCTATTACGGGATCGGCGAGTCGGCCTGGAAGCACTGGAGCAAGGTCTGGGACGTCCCCTACGACTGGCTCCTGTCCCGCTTCAAGTCCAAGCAGATGATGGAGAAGCCCGGGTTCACCGTCGCCCGGTGGTACGAGGGCGTGCTGCTCGACCCGAAGGAGCTCGGCCAGGACACCCCGCTCAAGGCGGTGATGTTCTGGGGCCACTCGACGCAGTCGATGCAGCAGATGGACCGGGTCAAGAAGGCGCTCGAGAAGATCGAGCTGATCGTCGACATCGACCCGTTCGTCACGAACACCGCGGTGCTGCCCGAGCGTACCGACGGCATCTACCTCCTCCCGGCGGCGAGCAACTACGAGCAGGTCAACTCCTCCGTCAACACCAACCGCGACAACCAGTGGCGCCAGAAGGTGGTCGACCCGGTGTGGGAGGCGCGGACCGATCTCCACATCATGATCGACCTGGCCGACCGCCTCGGGTTCCGCAACGAGTTCGCCCGGAACATGAAGGGGCCCTGGAAGGGCGTGCCGGCCGACGTCCGCCAGGCCAAGGTGCTGCCGGACGAGACGGTGGAAGGCATCCTGCGCGAGATCAACATGGGCGCGCTCTCCGTCGGCTACGCCGGACACACGCCCGAGCGGCTCAAGCGCCAGCAGGAGTGGGCCCACGTCTTCGACATCAGGACCAAGAAGGCCGAGGGCGGGCCCGTCGACGGGGAGCAGTGGGGGCTCCCCTGGCCCTGCTGGACGGACACCCACCCCGGCACGGCGATCCTCTACCGGAACGACATCCCGGCCGCCGAGGGCGGCTGCGGGTTCCGGGCGAACTGGGGCCCGACCGCGCCCGACGGCCGCACCCTCCTGGCCGCGGAGGGCTCGGCGCCGCCCGGTGGGCCGCCCGGCGGGTACCCGGCCGAGAAGGACTACGCGACCGACCTCACGCTCGGCGCCATCAAGAAGGCGCTGGCCGAAGGCCGGAGCCCGTACGGCAACGGGCGGGCGCGCTTCAACTCGTGGAACATCCCGGACCCGCTGCCGGTCCACCGCGAGCCGATCCACAGCCCGCGGCCGGACCTGATCGCGAAGTGGCCAACCTACGACGACGTCAAGGAGCACTACCGCGTCCCGCAGCCGTACAAGTCCATGCAGAAGCCCGACTGGGTGAAGGCCTACCCGCTGATCCTCACCACCGGACGGGTCGTGGAATACGAGGGCGGAGCCGCCCAGGAGCGCAGCAACGAGTGGCTGGTCGAGCTCAACCCGGAGATGTACGTCGAGATGCACCCGAAGCTCGCCCATGACCACGGGCTCCGGCACGGCGACTGGTGCTGGATCGAGTCGCCGGAGGACATGGACGGCCGCCCGAGCCGGATCAAGGTGAAGGTCAAGGTCACCCGGCGCGTCGGCCCCGACACGGTCTTCCTGCCGTTCCACTGGGGAGGGGTGTTCGAGGGCAAGTCCCTGGTCGACAGGTACCCCGAGGGTACCGCGCCGTACACCATCGGGGAGTCGGCGAACACGGTGACCGGCTACGGCTACGACCGGCTCACGCAGATGCAGGAGACGAAGACCGGCCTCTGCCGGATCAAGAAGGCCTGAGGGGGTGGCGAGCATGGCTCAGAGCACCGTGACCGTGCCGTTCCGGCAGGCGGGCGGCCCCGAGCTGAAGTACGCCGCCACCCGCATGAAGTTCTACATCGACGTGAA
>Ga0070741_10010148_pt1 | contig 17933 bp, 25 predicted proteins | sample Coa_R1_4_FD_66440 | JGI IMG/M metagenome (GOLD analysis project Ga0070741, IMG submission 66440) | Surface soil microbial communities from Centralia Pennsylvania, which are recovering from an underground coalmine fire - Coalmine... | ecosystem: Environmental > Terrestrial > Soil > Unclassified ...
GCGGGTTTCGTCACGGCGGCCGCCGCAGCCGGCGCGAGACGAATCCGCCGCGCGAGCGGTCAGGCGGTGACCGGCTCGGCGGTGTCGACGTCGACCGGGTAGCCGCGCCGCGTCAGCTCGTCCGCGAGCGCGTCGCGCAGTGCGCGGCCGTGGCCCGTTCCGGCCCGGACGAGCAGGTGGATGTGCAGCGTCTCGCCGGTCCACGACAACAGAGGGCTGGTGAGCAGGATCAGGGCCTGAGTCAGCGCGCGGTGGGCCAGCTCCCATGCGGCCTGCGCGGGGGTGTCGGCGTCGGCCTGGTCGACGTCGGCGGCCGTCAGGTCGAGCAGCAGGCCGCTACCGGCTGGCGGCGGGCCGCTCGACTCGTGCACGCGCACCGCGACGCGCGCGGTGGGCATCGGGCGCAGGACGCTGACCGGCCGGGGCATCGGGTCGCCGTAGGGGGCATCGTCGATCATGAGGCCGATTCTCGGACTGCCCGGCGGCCGGACCGGGGCAGCCACGCGGGCCGCGTCCCGGTCCGGCCGAGGGATTCCCCCGCACGGGGCGAGGGTCCTGCACGCAGAGCGTTTATACCAGCACGCCCCGGACCTGATCAGCAGGCCCGGGGCGTGTGGTGGGGTGTGTCAGCTTACGCGCGTGACCTTCAGCGTGGGCGCGTATGCGAGCATCGGGACCTCTGCACCGTGCGCGGCGTAGAACGCTGCGACGGCGGCCTCGTCGACCCGCTTGCGGTTGGACGGCTCGCGCTCGACGCGCCACGGACCGTAGAGACCGTCAGCGAGCAGGTCGACCAGCTTGCGCGCGGCGCGCACCTGACGAGCTGCTGCGTTCGCTGCCTCGCGGCCGGAGTCGAACTGCGCGAGCGCGGATTCGATCGCCTCGCTGGTGGGCTGCTCGGGCAGCTCGGCCGCGTCGTCGTCGACCAGGACGACGGGGGCTGAGGAGACAGGGAGCAGCAGGCGCAGTAGCGAGCGCAGACGCGCGGCGCGGCGGGTGCGCGGGGCGCGGTGGTCGACGTCGGCGAGGGGGGCGGTTAGCGTGGTGGTCGACATGGTTCGGACCTTCCTTGGCTGGACGGGTCGGGCTGGTCGTCGCGACGCTCGGAGGTAGGACTCCGAGCGTCGCCTTTTGTTCGAATGCTGATGTGCTACGCGGTGAGCGCGTCGGCGAGCTGCGCGGCCAGCGTGAGGTCGGCGTACCAGAAGGCGAGTCGACCGCGCGCGGGTACCGGCTCGATCAGGCGGGCGCGCTCCAGCACCCACGCGAACCCGTGCGGCTCGGACCACTGCGGGTCCGGGTAGTCGGCGGCCGGGACGCAGTCGACGACGTGCACGAGACCGAGCACGGCTCCGCGCACGTGCTGCGGGCCACCGGCCGGGACCTTGTCGGGGTGCGCGGGGCCGATCGCGCTGTGAACCCACATGGGGCCCCGGTAGCGGATGGCCCGTGAGCGGATCTCGATCGGCCGGGTACCGGACGCGATCAGTCCGGCCCAGGGCTGGCGGATCGTCAGCAGCGGCGCGCGGACCAGGTCGCGAACCTCGATAGCGTCAGCATTCGAACTCATGCGATAAGTATCTCGCCTGCTCAGAGGCTATGTCAATGTGTGGCGATACTCCGGTTCGCGGTTCTGTGAGAGATTCCCCGGGCGGCGCGGCGCTCAGGTTGCGTCGCGCCGCGGAACGCCGCCGGCTGATGACGAAACCTCGTCGGGGTCGTCGAACTCGACCTCGTCCTGCTCGTCGTCGCGCGTGGCCGCGCCGGGCAGCGGTGCGGGTCGGCCCGCGCGGCGCTCCATCTCGGCCAGGACCTCGCGCATGTACTCCCGGCGCTCGGCCCGGCTCATGTCGGCGATGCTCGCGGCCAGCTCGCCGCTGCTGGCCTCAGCCGTCGCGCTCGCGCTGGCCTGCGCGTTGACGACGACGGACGGAACGCTCTGCGCGGTGAGCTGCTGAAAGCCGCGCGTGCCCTGCTCGACCGCGCGCAGGTGCTCGCTCGCGGCCAGCTGCCGCAGCGGTTGGGTCAGCAGGTACCGGCCGCTGCGCGCGGCCAGGTTGTAGTTGACGCCGATCAGGTTCTCGCGCTGCTGGCGCAGCCGGATGGAGACCTCGGCATCGTGCACGCGCTGCTGCTGCGCGTCCCAGGCCTCGGCGCGCTGCACCCACCGGTCCCGCTTAGCGATCTCGCGCAGCCTCGGATACGACAGGCCGACGCGCTGCGCGGTCTCGGTCAGCGTCCGGGCCGGTCCTGCGTCCCGGAACACGATGAACCGCTCGTACTGGCGCGCGGCCTCACCGGGCTGGCGGTTCCACGCGTCGCGGTCCTCGGCCAGCTCCAGCCACCGCTGCGGGGCGCTCACTCTCGGCCGTCCCGGCCGGGGCGAGGTGTCGACGCTGGGGCAGCGAGGGGGGCGGGTGCTGGTACTCGCCGCGAGGTGTTCAAGGTGCTCACCACAGCACGCCCTGCCGCGCAGAGGTTGGGTTACTCGACCGGCGCAGCTGCTCTAAGCCGGTGGGCAGCGGCTGCCAGTCGGGGTGTCCGGCCATGGCCGCGTTCACTCGGTGCGCGGCCAGCCGGTACGCCTTGATCAGGGCCTCTTTGCTGGTGAGCGCCATCCCCGGAAGCTTGGCATAGCTCGTCTCGCCGCGCTTCGCGCGTACGCCGTTCGCGGCCACCCACAGCATGCCGTGGTCGGTCCCGGTGTGCGGGGCCAGCAGCTCGGCGCGCGACTCCAGGTAGCGGCGCAGCGCGCGGCGGGTCGGCTCGTCGACCAGGCAGACGTCCGGCGCGGGCGAGCGGCCGGTGTCGCGGTGCTGCGGTGCTCGGCGCACGATCAGCGTCTCCAGGTCCGGGCCGAGGTCGACCAGGCGCATCGTCAGCAGCTCGCCGACGCGCGCCCCGGTGTCGAGCACGACGCCGACGAGGGCACCGAGCCGCACGTGTGCGTGGTAGCTGGTGCGCGTGCGGGTGGCCGGGATCGTGGTCGCGTAGCGCCACATCGCGGTGCGCTGCTGGCCGCTCGCTGCGGGCAGCAGGTCCGGCTGCGGCAGCTGCGGCGGGTCGAACGGCACTCCGGCCGCTTGCGCGATCAGCCCGAGGCACTGACGGCGGATCAGCAGCGAGTTGACCGACGCGCGGCGCGGCGCGCGGTCCATCGCGGTCAGCTGCTGCGCTGCGGCCAGCTCCAGGTAGCGGGCCACCGGGCCGGGGGCCAGCAGGGCGCGCAGACTACTCGCGGCCTCGGCCGGGAAGTCGGCGCGCTCCAGCGCGCGGCGCAGCTCTCCGGCCACCCACCGGACCTGCTTCGCCCGCGACGCGCTGACGGTCGGCTCGATCGCCAAGACGGCACGCTCGATCGCGACGGCGGCGATCGGCTCGGACGTCACCGTGGACACCTCCCGTGCGCTCTCATCGGGTGAGTAACCAAACCTTTGCGCCTTTGGCCAGGGGCGGCGGCCGGTCGCCGGGTGGGCGGGTGCGGCCGGTCGGTGGCCCGGTTCCCGGATGGCGGCTAGGGGGCGGGTGCCGCGCTCGGGCGTGTCACGCGGGGTCGTCGCTGCCCGGGGGCGGCCAGCTGGGCGCGCAGTCGCTGATAGAGCAGCTGGGCGCGGATCAGCTCGTCGGGATGGTAGGCGGCCAGCGTCTCAGGTTCGCGCAGCGCGTCACCGAGCAGCGCGAGGGTTGCCGTCAGGTGCGCGGGCGCGCTGCTCGATCGGCGCTTGGTCATGCCCGCCATGATCGCCTGTTTGTCCGGGTTAGGCCAACACCATCAGCGCCCGGGCGGTCGAGCCGGGCGCGCATCTTTACCACGGTAAAGACGATCGGCCGAGGGATTCGTCCCGCCGCGGTCGCCAGCCGGCGCGGGACGAATCCGCCGTGAGGTCGGGTCAGGTGCTGGTCTGGAGCGTGCCGAGTTGCGCTATCACGCTCGCGAGTGCCTGCGGGCTCAGGCCGCGCGCTGCGGCCGTCAGGAACGTCACGGCCTCGTCCTCGTCGAGTTCGTCGCGCAGCAGCTCGGCCACCGCGTCGGCGCCGTGCACGGCCTTGTACCGCGCGAGCATCTTCCCGGCCGCTTTCGGGCTGGGCGCTCGCTGCGCGGGCACGCGCGGCGGGTCGTCGGCCTGGTCCGGGGGCGGGTCGTCGTCGACCTGGTCCCGGCCGCTGGCCTGAGCTTGCGCCTGCTGCCATGCGGCCTCTTGCTCGGACGCGGGCAGGGTCGCGATCGAGCGCGCGACCCGCACGGGCATCTCGCCCCGGGCTACGAGCTGCTGAAGCGCGGGCACGAGTTTCAGCAGCGCGCGACGCTGCGAGATCCAGCCCTCGGACTTGCGCCAGGTCGACGCGGCGGCCGTCGCGCTGCCGCACTCGGCGACCATCCGCTCGACCGCGCGCGCCTCCTCAATCGGGTTGAACTGGCGGCGGTCGAGATTCTCGGAGAACACGGCATCGAGGAACGCCGCGCGGGTGTCGGCGATCTCGTCCCGGATCACCGCGTCGAGCGTCGACAGGCCGACCGCGCGCGCGGCCCGGAACCGTCGCTCACCGTTGACGAGCACATGCGACGCGGTGCCGACGTGCTCGGCGTGCTCCGGCGCGACCCGCAGATACTGCGCGCGCGAGACGACGACAACCGGTTGCAGCTGCCGGACGCGGATGCTCTCGCCCAGCTCGGCCAGCTCGTCGCGGCTGCCGAACTCGGTTCGCACGTTGAACGGCGTGGGGGTGATCTGCTCGACCAGGATGCGGGTCATTATCGGCGCGCTGCGGCCAGGTACGTCCTCCACCCGGTCAGCGGCCAGCGACGCGAGGCTGATGCGTTTGGCCGCCGCCATCAGGGCCGTCCTCCGTAGCCGAGTTCCAGGGCGAGCTGCGCGAAGTCGGCGCGCGCTTCCATGCTCACGCGGTTCTTCGGGTACTCGGTGACGACCGTGCCCTCTGATCCGGCGCGCGTGTGGACCTTGTACCGGCGGATCACCGTGCGGGCGCGCGGCCAGCCCTGCGCGTCGACATAGGCGATCGTGTCGTCGCGGTCGGTCTCTCCGTCGCGCGGGTCCCACGCGTTGAGCACGACCCGGAACGGCAGCCCGCGCGGCTCGACGACTTTGCGGATCGTGCGCGCACTCGGGTCGAACGCCAGCGGCTCCGGCGGTATCGGCACCAGCACGTCATCGGCGACCGCGAGCGACGCGGCCAGCAGGTGCTCATCCTCGATCGAACCGGGGGTGTCGATGAAAATGTGCTGATAGCGGCCGTCCTGCCCGCTGCTGCCTAGCGCCTGGTGGACGGTCGCCGCGAGGTTGACCGTGATCGTGGTCTTACCGACGCCGCCCTTCTGGTTGCAGACGACGTGGATACGCGCGCCGGTCGCGCGCAGGTGGGCCAGCTGGCCGGGGTCGTCGTGGGCCTGCGCGTAGTCGAACGGCAGCTCGCGGCCGAGGGATTCGGCACGGCTGGCCCACCACACGCTAGAGCCCTGCGGGTCCGTGGACACGACAAGGACGTCTGAACGAGACATAGATGCTGCTCCGTTTGCTTCCCAGGGGGTCTGGTACTTCGGGCAGGGCCATCCTGGCAGAGGCGGCCGGGTCGACCGCGAGCGGCACGCGGGCGCATCTTTACCGTGGTAAAGACGGCGGGCCGGGTTTCGTCGCTGAGGCCTGCGCCGCCGGCTGGTGACGTAACCGAGCGAGTCGCACGGGTGCGAGCGGTGCGATACTGCGGGCCATGGCCCGCACCTCGCAGAGCGACGACACCCCCGCGCCGGACGCTGCACAGTTCAGCCGCCGGTCCTGGTACATGCCCGCAGACGCGGCCGAGCGGTTGCAGCGCGCGGTCAACGACCTGCATTTCGAGACGCGGCTGCCGAAAGGCCAGCTGCTCGGCCTGGTCGTCGACACCGCGCTGCGACACCTGGACGAGGTACGCGACGCGGCGCAGCGGTCCGGCCGCGCGGACTGAACCGGCCGCGTCTTTACCGTGGTAAAGATCCGGGGCGGTCAGTCCTCGTCGAGCCGGGCGAGCAGCGCGCGAGCGACCTTGCCGGGTTTACGGCCGGTGCTCTCGCTCAGCTGGAGAACGGCCGCCGCGCCGAGCTGCGCGAGCACGGTCACCAGCTCGCGGCCGAACTCGGGGCGGCCGTCCTCGGTGTACGCGTCGAGCGCGTGCAGCAGCTGCTCGACCGGGTCCGGCTCGTCGTCCTCGTCGGCGGGACCGCTCAGGCCGAACTCGAGTCCGCCGGGCTCGTCGTCAGGTTCGCTCTCGCGACGCTTGTGTTCCTTGGCCAGGCCGACGACGGTTTCGACCGCGAGCTGCTGCGCGCGCTGGACGGCCCGCTCGGACGCGTCGGCCTGGTCGAACGAATCGGCCAGCGCGTAGCGGCGGCGCTTGCGGGATGCGCGCGGGCGCGCGGCCTGGCGGTCCTCGTCCGACCGGGCGAAGTGCCGCGCAGCGTGTCGGTCGTCGGCCTCCCACGCGCGGCGAATCTGCCGGTTACTGGCCATGGCGCTCCCCTGCTCGTCAGGGGTCTTCTCCCCTGCGGCCGGGGCCATCATGCCGCAGCTGAACCTCGCGCGACGCGGGGCGCGGTTTCGTCACGGCGGCCGCCGCAGCCGGCGCGGGACGTAACGCCGCTCACTGCTGCGCGGTCCGGGCGAGTATCGCGGCGAGCCGGTCGGCCAGCGGGGTACGGCCCTGCTCGCGGTCGCGCTGCTCGTGCGCGGCCTGCTCGATCCGCTCAACCTCGCTCGCGGGCAGCAGCCGCACCGGGGCCAGGTCGACCACGGGCACGGGCTCAGGTGCTGGCGTGGGGTGTCGAGTCTGGCGGGCCTGCTGCGCGCGGGCACGGGTCCGGCCGCCTCGGTGCGCGGCCCGCACAGCGGCCGGTCCGGTCAGCGCGGGCTCGTCGACCTGGCCCTGCTCGGTGTCGACGTCGGCCGGGGCATCGTACGGTGCTGCGATCGCGTCGACCGCAGCGCGGGAGGCTGCCGCAGCCCGTGCGCGCACGTCGGCTAGCGGCTCCCACGCGCGCCAGCCGGACAGGCCGCGCAGCCGGTGAGCGAGCAGCCCGCACGGCCGGGTGATGCGCGCGGGCAGTCTCCAGGGCAGCCACCCGCGATAGGTCCCGGTGGTGTCGGTGTACCAGCGCGGGACGGGTCGCAGCCCGAGCCACGTCGCGAGGTCGTCGCGGGTCCAGCCCGCTGCTGCGTGCGGGCGCAGGACGTTTGCGAGCCAGCCGACCGGGACATGACTGAGCCCGTTGACCTCGGTCGTGAGCCAAACGGCCAGGTCGCGGGCCGTCCTCGTCGCTGCGGCTTTGTCCGTTCGAGCGCAGGTAAACCCAATAGTGACTTTCGATGTAGAAGAACCTTTACCCCGTGGTGGGGTGCAAATTTTCGTTTTACCAGCAGAGACCTGACCGCGCGTCACGACGCGAGCGACCGTGCGACGGGACCGGGCAGCGCGGGCTGTAGCGGCCGGGCAGGTGACGCTGCGGCCGGACACCGAGGGCACCACGCGCTCGCGGTTGGCACACCCGACCAGCTGCTGCGCCTCATCGGCTGCGGTGCGGACGAGCGCGGTCCCGGGCAGACGCGCGGCGTAGACGCTGGCCATCGTGGTGCCGCCGGGCAGGTGCGTGCCGTGGTAGACGCGGACGAGCAGCCCCGCCTCCTGGAGGTGCCGCAGGTGATAGGCCAGCGAGCGGCGCGAGCAGCCGACCTCGGCCATCAGCCGCGCCCATGTCGGCCGGATGTCCGCGCCCGTGGTGTGGTCGGCGAATCGAGCCAAGGCGCGCACGAGCGGCGCGGTGATCCGCGCGGTGAAGCGGGGGTGTGTCTTGCTCTCGACGAGCAGCAGCGCGGCCTGCTCCCAGTGGCGGATACCGCGCAGCGACACGTCGCGCGGGTCTAGGACCAGGGCGATTTCCGCCGAGGTCGCGTTCTCTGTGTCGGCCAGCGACACGCCGAGCCCAGGTGTTTCGGGCATGGCTGTACCGGCCGAATAGCCGCCTGCTATGGTGGCCTCCGTCTGCTGAAGGTGGACGACAACGACTCGGGCCCTCAGGCCGCTGGTAACGGCCGAGGGAGTACCTGCTGGGAACGCGGGTTATAAGAGTCCGTATATAGCGTGTGAGCACCGCGTGGGCTGGCGCGGTGCTTCCGCATTTTTAGGGGGTCAGCGCTGCTGCATCCCTCCCGAAGCAGTGGGCGTATACAACCGCCGTCCGGGGTGCCACGGCGGGCGTCGTTTGACGCGGTCCCCTGATGGGCCAGGGGTCGGGTCGCAGTCTCCCACCACGATCACCCGGACGCGGCTGTTTCGAGCCCGTCCGCGTGTCGCGTTGTGCGAGCTGGACCGGGTCAGTCACAAGGGAACTCGCTGTCGAGAATCCACATGTGCTGCGGCATGACGTGCAGCGCGACCTCGACCGCGCGACCCTCAGCGCTCCAGCCGACGTGCGTGACGTCGTAAACGTGTTGGTCCTCGCTGATGCCGAGCGCGCGGGCTTCCTCGGCCGTCGCAGGCCTGCCCGTGATGCTCTCGGTGACGCGCACCTGCGCGTATCCGAGCTCTGCCATGCGGGAGACCATGCCGCCGACTCCCTCGTCGTCCTGCTCCAGCACGGTGTCGGCCGCGATCTCCAGCGGGATGTACGAGTCGGCCAGCTGCGTCGTGGTGGTGGTCTCGCCGTCGCTTGCGGTCATCACCCGCGCGCGCACGACCGTTGAGACCTCGTCCGCTGAAACGCCCAGGATCTCGGCGACGTTGGCGGGCGGGATCACGCGCTCGACGCGCAGCTCTACCCCGGGGGTCAGGCCCAGCGACCTGATCTCGGCGTCGTAAGCGCCCTTACCTCCGGCGCGCTCGCGGGCGGCCCGCGAGTACCGGATAGAGGGGTTGCGGTGAATGGGAGGGATGGCGGTCACGATCGTCCTTCTACCTCGGATGGGCTGGACAACGCCCTCGGCGGCCAGGGTCTTGATCGCCCGGCTCACCATGGATTGAGTCACCCCGAACTCGTCGGCCAGGTCTTCCTGGAGCGGCAGTGCGCTGCCACGGGGGTACTCGCCGCGCTTGATCCTGTCGCGGATCAGCGCGGCCACCTCTCGGTATGTGCTCGGTGCGGGCGTCATGAACGTCAGCCTATCCCCCTCTGAATCGCGTATGCGATAGCCCGTTGACATGAGTGCGCGAGACGCAGTGTACTGGGTTAAGCACGATATCGCATATGCGATTGAGTGCGGGTGGCCCCGGTGGTCGCAACACCGGGGCCACGGACCTGATCCGCATAGCAGCTGGGAGCCAGATCCATGAGCAGCATGCCAGCACACCCGCAGTCAGCGACGACGGGGGCCGCGAGCGACGCGGCCCGGGATTCGTCCCTCGCCGGCGGCGTTCCGCGGCGCGACGAATCCGCGACCCGCGCCCGGTGCCAGACCAAGGACGCGCCCCCGGCCGACGACTGGTTCCAGCGCGACGACGAGTCGACCTCGTCCTGGCACGCGCGCGAAAAGCAGCTGATCCGCTGGCACTGCGCGGGCTGCCCGCTGATGTGGCAGTGCCGCCGGGACGCGGTCGAGCGCGGCGAGCAGTACGGCGTGTGGGGCGGCCTGACCGAGGCCGACCTGCGCAAGCTCCAGACCAGCATCCGCCAGGCCCGACGCGCGGCGGTGGCGGCATGACGCGGCCTTACGACGCGGTGCTGCTCGGGATCGAGCGCCCGGCCGGTTCGCGCGACACGTCGACCGCGCACCTGGAGCTGCCCGCCGTGGCCGAGGCGGCCGGGACCGCGCGCAGGTTCACCCGGTTCGTACTCGCGGCCTGGTCCGCGCAGGTCTCGGCCGAGGACGCCGACCTGATCGTCTCGGAGCTGGTGACCAACGCGCTGACCGCGTCCGAGCAGCTGCCCGGGTCGATGGTCGTGCTCGCGCTGGCCGCGCTGGCCGATGGCGGGGTGCGGATCGACGTCTGGGACCCGGTCAAGTCCGGGCCGCTGGCTGTCGTGCGCGCGGGTCGCGACGACGAGGGCGGGCGCGGGCTGCTGCTGGTCGACGCGCTGTCGAGCGCGTGGGGTCAGGCCGACTGCGCGACCGGGACGCAGGTATGGGCGCGGCTGACTGCCGTGGCCGCGACGACGGGCCGGGCCACCGGCCAGGAAGGGATCGAGCGGTGAACAAGCGGAAGGCAGCCGGAGTGCTGCGCACACAGGCCGAGATGCACGAGTACTGCAACTCGGTGCGCCGGACGGCGGGCTCCGAGTTCCGGTACCTGATGGAGGGCGCGCACGAGCTTCGCGCGACGCTGGCCCCGACCCACCGGGTCAAGGCCTGGATCGTCAGCTGGCATCTCGTCCTGGCCGCGCACGCCTGCAAGGCCGCGTCGGCGCACGCGGTGGCCTCGTACGGGTCGTTCACCCGCTGGTTCGAGACCGAGCTGGCAGAGGCGCGGGCGAAGAGTCGCACGAAGGTCAAGAAGGCGGCGGGTCCGCGCCCGACCGCTGACGGTTTCAAGTTCGGCGAGCACTGAGGGAGCGGGTCATGTCGAAGACGGATGACACCAGCGGCGGGCTGCCGGTGCGGGCGCGGCCGGAGGCGGTGTTCCGCAGGGAGGAAGACCTGCGCCACTACTGCGGCGAGGCCGGTGCGCGGCTGACGGACTACTCGATCGACGTCAGCCTGGCGGCGGCGCAGATCCGCGCGCAGCTGGGCCAGATCCCGGACGGTACCGGGATCGCGATCACCTCGAAGATCCGGGCGGTGTTGGTGACGGCGCACCTGCGCACGTGCGCGAAGGTGCTGGAGACTGCGGCGGCCTACAGCGCCGGGACGTACGCCGCGTATTGCAGGCAGTTCGCGAGGGAGCGGGCCGAGGCCCGGGCGCGGGCAGGTGCGGCATGAGCAAGAGCATCGCGGACAAGGTCGAGCGTCACGGCCGCTCGCTGTTCGAGCGCGCGGTGCACGCCGCCGCTCCGTACTCGCCCCCGTGGATTCTCGGGGTGACCGCGCTGCCCGTCGCCAACGCAGCTCACGTGCACTTCGGCGCGAGCCCGTGGACGAGTGTCGGGCTGACGCTGGCCGACGTCGTGCTGACCGGGGTGACCTGGGAAGCCGCGTCAAAGCGCTCGATCAAGACCCGGATTCACTCGACGCTGAGCACCGCCCTGACCGGTGGGTGGCTGACCGCTGCCGCGATCACCGGGCTGACGCACCCTGAGCTGTCCCTGTGGGCCATCGGCGGCGGAACGCTCGCGGCCAGCTGGAACCTGCGCCGTGCGCTGCGCAACAGCGGCACGGACGAGAGCGGCGAGGGCGGTCTGTGGGAGCGGGTCAAGCTCGCCGGGATCAAGCACCGCAACGTGAAGGTAGAGGCGAACAAGGTCACCGCGCAGCTTCAGCTGCCCGGCGGCCAGCTCAGCGCTGAGGACGTCCAGCGCAACCGCGTGCGGATCGCGGGCGCGCTGTCCGTGCCCGCCAACGGGGTGCGGCTGGCCGAGGACCCGGACCACGCCGACCAGATGGAGATGACCATCGTGCCCGAGGACACGCTGCGCAAGGGATTCGACTACGCCGGGCCGAGCGCGCCGGGCACGAGCATGGCCGAGCCGCTGGTGATCGGCTACTACGAGGACACCATCGACGCGATCATCTACGCGGCGGCCGACCCGCGCAGCGGCCGGAACCTGGGCCACTACATGCTCATGGGCACGACCGGCTCGGGCAAGAGCGAGGGCGGTCGCAGCATCCTGGCCGAGATCGCCACCCGCCGCGAGTGCTCGGTGTGGGCCATCGACGTCGTCAAGCGCGAGCAGGCGATCGGCCCCGCGCGCGGCATGTTCGACTGGTTCGCGACGACCCGCGCGCAGGCCGAGGCGATGTTCGACTGCCTGCCGGGCGTGATCAGCGCGCGCACCGACTACCTCGCGTCGCGCGGCCTGGACAACTGGGTACCGGGCTGCGGTCTGAACTTCCTGGTGATCTGGATCGAGGAAGCGGTCTCGGTGATCCGCGACTCGGAAGCGTTCACCGATCTGGTCGCCACCGCCCGCTCGGCCGGTGTGTGGTTCGTCATCTCGCTTCAGCGGGCCAGCCACACGAGCCTGCCGACCGACGCGCGCAGCAACATCCCCGGCGCGCTGTGCTTCGGTACTCGTGACCTGACCGACGCCGGTTTCGCGCTGCCCGAGGAAGTGATCGAGGCGGGAGCGGACCCGAGCAAGTGGGGCAACCGCCGACCGGGCTACGCGTACGCGGTCGGCCCCGGCATCCCCGAGAACCGGTTCGCCACGCCGCTGCGGTTCCCGCGCTTCCCGGCCGACCTGCTCACTCAGGTGATCGACGCGTACGCGCACCTGCGCGACCCGCTCGACCCGGTCACCGCGATGGCCGGTGGCGAGGCGTACCGCAACCGCACCCCGGGTGTCGCACCGAAGCCGGCGGCGGTCCAGGCCGCCCCGGCCGAGGTCGACGCCGCGAGTGAGCCGCAGGACCAGGCCCCGGTCTGGCAGCCGCCCGCGCCGCAGCAGCCGCAGCCCTCGGCCCCGGACGTCGCCGCGAGCGTGCAGACGATGTCACAGCCGGACGACCTGGCCGCGATGCTGGCCGCGCTGCCGGAGGATGTGCGCGCGCAGCTGCCCGCCCTGGAGTTGCCCGGCTCGCACGAGCCCGACGAGTTCCGCCGCGCGCTCGCTGCGCTCGACCAGGAGCTGCCGCCGCTCGACGACGAGGACGACGACGACTCGGACGAGGTCGAGGACGCGCGGCCCGAGTACACCCGCCAGCAGGCGCAGGACGAGGTGACCCGCCACCTGATCGAGCTGGCCGACGAGCCGGACCGCGAGACGGTCGCCGCGACCGATTTCGTCGATGTGCTGGCCAAGGTCGACCGCTCGCGCCCGTGGCTGGTCGACGAGCTGAATCGCCTGGTGCGTATCAAGGTGCTGGCCAAGACGGAGGCCGCCGGGCAGTACCGGATCATGCGCGAAAACCTCGCTCGGGAGCTGGCCGCAGCCCCCTGACTGTCAGACGGCGGTGTCAGCCCCGGGCCCCGCTTATTTCCCCTGCGGGTGAGAGCCCTGCGGCCCGGGGTGTCAGATCGCCTGACACCCGACCTGACACCCCGTCTGACACCGCCCCGACGACCCTCTGACAGCCGACCTGACACCCCGTCTGACACCCGAGCCGACCAGCGGAGGAACCCGTGATGACCACCCGCCACAGCCACCCGCCGAACTTCGGCCGCATCGTCGAGGGCTGCCCCCGCTGCGCCGAACTCGCGGCCGGTGCCGAGCCGGTGCGCTGGACGAACAGCCCGCGCGCCCGGGCCGCCGACGACGCGCGACGCGCCGCCGAGATCCGCGCTCACGACTGCGCGACGGCGGGCTGCTCGGTCGTCTGCACGTTCGGCCAGTGGTAACCGCCGCCCCCGGCATCCCCGTTCGACCTGATGAGAGGACTGATCGTGACCACCACCGCCGACACCCCGTCGCGGCGCGGTGACGCCCTGGTGGCCAACGCCGTAGCGCTCGTGCTGGGCGTCGCCGCCTTCTCCGTCTCGTTCACGCACGTGATGGACGTCGCCGCCGAGCACGGGCAGCGCGGATGGGTCGCAAAGGCCATCGCGACCAGCGTCGAGCTGATGGCGCTCGCTGCGGTCGCCGAGATCCGCCGCCGCGCGGCCAAGGGCGAACCGCGCTGGGTCGCGGTGTGCGTCCTGCTGCTCGGCGTCACCATGAGCCTCGCCGCGAACCTCGCGACCGCCGCCCCCGGTGCGTGGGGCAAGGCGATGGCCGCATGGCCCGCTATCGCGTTCCTGGCCGTCGCGGTGCTCGTCGAGACCCGCACCGCACCGGCCCCCGATACCGAGCAGCAGGCCCGTACGGACAGCGCGACCGCGTCCCGTACGGACGTCCCGGCCGACCCGCAGCAGACCCGTACGGAGCCCGGTGCGCTCGCGCAGCTCGTCCGTACGGACGTCCGTGCGGACCTGGCCCATATGGACGCGCAGACGCGCGCGGACGTCCGTACGGACGAGCGTACGGACCTGACGCAGCGGGCCGAGGACACGGACCCGGCCGGGTTTCGTCCCGCCGCAGCGGCCAGCCGGCGCGAGACGCAACCGCCCGCCGAGCCGGTCGACCAGGCCGACGACGCGAGCAGCGACACCGCGTCGTCTGACACTCCGGCCCTGACCGCCCGGGCCAGCACCGACACCGCTCACAGCGGCCCTGAGAGCGCGTCTGACACCGTGTCTGACACTCGACCTGACACCCCGGCCGACCGCGTCACGGTGGACGGCTGGCAGGCCGCTGCGACCGGGCTACTGGTGCCCTCGTCCTACATCCGCTCGCGCGTCGACCTGACCGCGTCGGAGCGTCCGGCCCCGGTCCCCGGACCGCGTCAGCACGGCCCTGTGACACCCCGTACGCACCGCGCGGCCCGTACGGAGCAGCGGTCCGTACGGGCCGCGAGCGACACCCGTACGGACGTCCGTACGGAGTCGGGTGCGGACGAGGTCGAGAGCACCCGTACGGACCGGCCGACCCGTACGCAGGTCGTGGCCGAGCTGGTCGAGCAGATGCGTACGGACCCGGCATGGCGGCCCGACTACGCGGCGCTGATGGCCCGCACCGGCTACGGCCGGTCGTGGCTTGAGAAGCGCGTCGCCGATGCCCGCCAGCTCGTCAGCCCCGCCGCAGTCGCTTAGACCACCCGCTCTGCGGGACCGGCCGCCACATCCGCCAAGACCCGGCGGCCGGTCCCCCTCCCATGGACAGGAGACCCCCATCATGTCGAACCTGCCGCAGCTGCCGCCCGCAGCGCCGCTCGGTGTGGTCGAGCCGCGCGCCGCGTACCTGCCGATGCCGTTCACCCCGCCGCCCGTCCCGGCCCCGGCCGCGAGCGTGCCGGGTGCCGCGTTCCGCCGGGTCGACCGATTCGCGCCGCTGCTGCTCTCGACGCCGCTGCTCGTGCTCGGCCGTGTCTGGCACACGCACGGCGCTGCGCACTCGATCGGCGACGCCGCGCTGCTGGGCAGCCTGTCGGCCGTCTCGTGCGCGGTCGGCTGCGTCACTGCCGTGGCTCAGGCCCCGGTGCTGGCGGGGGTCGCTCTCGCGGTCAGCGGCGGCCTGGCCGCAGCGGCGATCGCCGGATACTCCAGCGGCCTGACGCTGCCGCTGATCACGTGGGCCGTCGCGACGCTGACCGCGTACGCGACCGCGTGGCGCGGCTGGCGGGCCGACGCGCGCCGCGAGGTCGACGCCGGGCACGAGCGCGAGCGTCACGCGATGGCGTGCTCGACGACGCTGCAAACCGAGGTGATCCGCGCGCAGCGGGATATCGCGGTCGAGCAGATCCGCGCCGCGCGGGACGTGCGGGTGGCCGAGCTGATCGGCCGCTCGGGCAGCGAGTTCGAGGCGCGCTACGGGCTGTCGACGTCGCCGCGCGTCGCTCCGGTCGACCCTGCGCTGCTGGAGCTGTCCGAGATGGCCCGCGCCGCGCTGGCGCCCGCGCGGCCCTCGGTGCGCGTAGAGCAGCTGGTCGTCGATGCCGAGGTGCTGGAGCAGCAGGGCTGACGGGCCGCGCGGCCACGCTGGCGCACGAACACCCGCTCGTGCGCGCGGCGCGGCCGGTCGCAGACCGACCAGCTCAGACGCGAAACGCACGCGGGGCGCGGCCTCCCTCTCACAGTCGACCGCGCCCCGCCTCCCTCACTCGGAGGTGTCTCCATCATGACGCTCGCCACCGACCAGGCCGACACCCGGCGGGATTCGTCCGCCGCCGGCTGCGGTCGCCGCTGTCACGAAACCTGGCGCTCGGACGGCCCCGACCTCGAAACCCTGGAGCTGATGCACACGATCCGCGAGCAGCGCCAGGAGGCCGACGCGCTGCTGCTCGCGCTCGACCTGATCGCCCAGGCGCTGCACAGCGGCGCGCGCGACCCGCTGACGAAGGCCCGGCCGGTGCTCGCGCGGGTCGGGATCGAGCCGCCCGCGTCCTGGTCCAAGTCGACGACCCGTCCGCAGCGGCAGCAGCGAATCGGGGTGGCCGCATGATCCTGCACACGAGCAGCAAGTCATGGGCGTGGCGCTGCGAGCGGCCCGGCTGCACCGGGCCGCGCTCGGTCGGCGCGGGATACGGCTCGGACCGCGCGGCGAGGAACGCGCACGACCGTCACGCCGACAGCCACCCGCGCGAGCGTGTCGACGTCGACCAGGCCCCGGCCGCCGTGGCCGTGTCGCGCGAGCTGATCGGAGTGGCCGCGTGATCCCGGGGCTGGTCGACGCGGCCGACCGTCACCCGCTGCTCGCGCTGCTGCTCGTCCTCGCGCTGCTGTGGGCGCTGCACCTGTCCGGGTGCAAGCGGTGCCGTCGCAGGCTGCGCGGCGGTTCGAAGGCCCGTCGCCGCATGGACCAGGTCGGCCGCCGCTCGCGGGGTGCGCGGTGAGCAGATTCCGGGCCAAGTTCCACGACCCTGACGGCCGCCGCTACGGATTCCCGACGTACGGCTGGCGGTGCGCGCCGCAGGGACTCGCGACGCGTCGTCAGCTCTCCCGGCTCGGGCTGCGTCCGGCCGGTGCCGAGCCGGTCGCGCAGCTGATGTGGTCGCGCGGCCGGGGCCGGGTCGGCGTCGCGTACCTGTACGAGGTCGCGAAGGCCGCCCCGAAGCGGCCGATGGACGCGGGCCGCTGGCGCACCCATCAGGCGATGATGCGCGCTCGCCGCACCTGCCGCAGCTGCTCGACCGTGTTCGATTTCGACCTGTCCCGCAAGTTCGGCCGGGTGTGCCTCGGCTGCCTGGAATCACAGGGGGTGACCGTATGACCAGCGGATTCGTGTTGCCGCCCGCCGGGGCGCGCGTCTCGTCGACCGCCCGCTACCTGCGCACCGAGGGCGGCGCGGTGATACGCGTCGACCAGCCCGCCGCAGGTGTGCTGCTGTGGCTGTGCGGCGGGTGCCAGCGTCACTACGTCTGCGGCTGGCCGCTCATCCGCGAAGTCGCCATCCGGTTCACGACCGACATCGAGGCATGGTGCGCCGCGCTGAGCACCGCCCTGGAGCACGCGCGCGGGTGCCGCGTCCCGGCCGGTGCGGTCACCAGCAGCACTGCGCCTCCCTCGGTGCGGGTTGAGGTCGACGCGCTGCCGTACCGGCTGCGGGCGGTGGCCGAGCTGGTCGAGCAGCTGGCCGACGACACCGCCGCCCTGATCGTCGCGGCGACCGGCCGGGAACTGCCGCCCGTGCGGGTCGTCGTGACGACGTGGGCCGGGATGCATCGGCGGCTGCTGGCCGAGGCGGTGGCCGTCACCCGTGCGCGGCCGAGCTGGCGGGGTCGCGCCCGGTTCCTGCTCGACGCGCTGCTGTATTGGCCCGACCAGGCCACTGCGCTGCCGAGTGCGGACGGCGGGGTCACGGTCCTGGTCAACGCGGGCGCGGTGGCTCGCAGCGGCGACCCGGTGCGGCGGGTGCTGCTGCACGAGCTGGCGCACGTCGAGCAGCTGGCCCGGCCGGGTCGGCGTCTGCGGGCGGTCGACGCGCTGCGCGTCGCGCTCACCGCTCGACGTCCCGGGGCGGCCTGGTCGCGTCGCATGGACGAGCTGCTGGCGGGCGAGGAAGCCGAGGCAGAGGACGCCGAGGGCTTGACCTGGCAGCAGGTCGACCAGGTGAACGCTGCGCAGGAAGCGGCGCGGGTCGTCGAACGGGACGAGGTCGGCCGGTGATGCGCGGGCTGGCGCTACTCGCGGTCGGGCTGTACTGCGCGCGGGCGGTGGCCGACGCAGCGCTGATGCCGATCCGGCCGGAGAACCGCTCTCGCTATCCGCGCGAGTGGCCGGAGATCAGCCGCCGGATACGGTTCGACCGGGCCGAGGGACGCTGCGAGTGCGAGGGTGAGTGCCTACGCGGGCACGCGGACCGCTGCTCTGCGCTGCACGGGCAG
>Ga0070741_10010149_pt1 | contig 17930 bp, 14 predicted proteins | sample Coa_R1_4_FD_66440 | JGI IMG/M metagenome (GOLD analysis project Ga0070741, IMG submission 66440) | Surface soil microbial communities from Centralia Pennsylvania, which are recovering from an underground coalmine fire - Coalmine... | ecosystem: Environmental > Terrestrial > Soil > Unclassified ...
CCCTCCCCCCGATCGGACAGGCAACGCTGACCGATTCCGGCGAATCGCAATGGCCACCAAAGTCGTCGATCATGACCAAATCTATGCTCAACACCGATCAGCAAATCGCGTCCATATGGCAACTTGGCGGCCTCAGCAAGCGGGATCTCGCCAAACGGGTGTGGCAGCAAATCAATGAAGACAATGTGCTCGGCCGCGCTTCCGAACTGGCTTACAACTTTCTGCTTTCAATCTTTCCGTTATTACTTTTCCTGCTGGCCTTGTTCGGACTTTTTGCCTCTCGAGGCACGGAGCTGAAGAGTAACTTGTTTTTTCATCTCTCCCAAGTCTTGCCGCCGGCTGCGTATCAGCTTGTTACCAAGACGATCACCGAGGTTGCTAATAATACAGGTAGCGGAAAACTGACGTTCGGCTTGCTCTTCGCACTGTGGAGCGCGTCCGGCGGTATGACCACCATGATCTCGGTGCTGGACGAAGCGTACGGCGTCAGGGAGTCCAGATCCTGGATTAAGGTCCACCTGGTAGCAATCGGATTAACGATTGCCATTTCCGTACTGGTACTGGCCGCGCTGGCCATCGTTCTACTAGGCGGCTGGCTCGCTCCTTTTCTTGGAGCGAAATTCGGCATGGGCCCGGTCTTTGTCGTCGGCTGGAAGATCCTTCAGTATGTAGCCGCCCTTTGTTTCATCATATTGTCGTTCGCGCTTATTTATTACTTTGCGCCGGATGTGCGCGAGCAACACTGGTATTGGATCACCCCCGGTTCGGTGGTTGGCGTTGGCCTGTGGATTCTGGCCTCGTTCGCCATGCGAATGTACCTGCACTTCTTCAACAGCTACAGCCGGACTTACGGATCACTTGGCGCCGTTATTATCCTGCTACTTTGGTTCTACGTGACCGGCTTAGCCTTCCTCATTGGTGGGGAAACAAATTCGGAGATCGAGCACGCGGCCGCAGAACACGGTCATCCGGAAGCAAAAGCAGAAGGTGAGAAGGAGTCGACCGCCGACAAGGCGGCGTAATCTGCGGAAGCACTCAGTCAGCAGGATGCGGCCGTGGGGAGAGACTGATTCTCGCTTGTTTGGCTCGTCGCCGTGCTCCAGCCCATAAGCGCAGCCGATCCAAGTACAAATAGACTACTGGCGTGGTATACAGCGTCAGAGCCTGGCTTACGATCAACCCGCCGACAATTGTCATCCCAAGCGGCCGATGGAGTTCCGATCCAGTTCCGGTACCGACAGCCAAAGGCAGAGCCCCGAGCAGCGCGGCCGCGGTGGTCATCATAATGGGACGAAACCTCAGTACGCAGGCGTCATAAATAGAATCCGCGGAGTTCCTCCCTTCCCGCCGCTCTGCATCGAGAGCGAAATCGATCATCATGATGGCGTTCTTTTTCACAATGCCAATCAGCAGGATGATGCCGATGGTGCCAATCACGTTCAACTCGTTATGTGTAATCAAGAGCGCGAGTAACGCTCCCACTCCGGCAGACGGGAGCGTGGAGAGAATTGTGATCGGGTGGACATAGCTCTCGTAGAGAATGCCGAGAACGATGTAAACCGCAAGCAAAGCAGTAATGATCAGCACCCATTCATTCGAGAGCGACTCTTGAAAGGCAGCCGCAGTTCCCTGAAAGCTGGCATGAATGGTGCCCGGAAACCCGATTTGCCGCTGGATATTCTCTATGTCGCGGGTAGCCTGTCCCAGTGAGATGCCCGGTGCAAGATTGAACGAGATCGTAACCGACGGAAACTGCCCCTGGTGGTTTACCGCCAGCGCCGTATTCGATGACTCGTAATGCGTGAATGCCGAAAGCGGCACCTGGGTTCCATTGCCGCCGGGAACATAGATGTTCTCCAGCGCATCCGGGCTCTGATAAAACCGCGGTTCCACTTCCATAACCACGTGGTATTGGTTCAGGGGTCGGTACATCGTCGATACTTGCGCTTGCCCAAAAGCCTGGTACAGCGCGGTATCGATGGCCTGCGTGCTGACTCCGAGCCGCGAGGCGGTGTCACGGTCGACGACGACTCGCGCTTCGAGCCCACGATTCTGCTGATCACTGTTTACGTCACGAAGCGACGCCAGGGTGCGCATCTTCGCGAGCAGCCGTGGAGCCCACGAATTCAACTCGCTCAGGTTTTCGCCCTGCAGTGTGTATTGGAATTGCGCATTGCTTTGCCGCCCACCAATCGTCAGATCCTGAGCCGATTGCAAATATAGTGTGGCGCCCGGGATCACCGCGAGTTTTCGGCGGAGGCGTCCGATCACCTGGTCTGCCGTCACCTTCCGCTCTTCCAGAGGCTTCAACGTCAGAAAGAACCGGCCCTGGTTTGACGCAGTATTGCCGCCCGCAAATCCCATCACCGTATTGACGGCGGGATCCTCGCGAACAATGTCCACGTACTGCTGCATCTTCGTCTTCATCGCATCGAAGGAGATGTCTTGCGACGCCTGCACCGACCCCACGATACGGCCGGTATCCTGCTGCGGGAAGAAGCCTTTGGGAACAATCACGTAAAGGTAGACGCTCAAGGCGGCAGTCGCGATCGTCACGAATAATGTAAGCGGCTGGTGCCGCAGCACCCACTTCAAACTGTGCTGGTATCCGAGATGAACGCGGTTGAAAATGCTTTCACTCCATCGATAGAACCTGCCATGCTTCTCTTCACCGAGAGGCTTAAGAAATTTGGCGCACATGGTAGGAGTGGTGGTGAGAGAAACCACGAGCGAGGTACCAATTGCCACGCTCAGAGTGACGGCGAATTCGCGAAATAGCCTGCCGACTATCCCACCCATCAGCAGAATGGGGATGAACACCGCGACCAGCGAAGTGCTCATGGAAAGCACGGTAAAGCCGATCTCGCGCGCTCCGCGAAAGGCCGCTTGCACCGGCGGCATACCGCGCTCCAGGTAGCGCGTGATGTTTTCGAGAACGACAATGGCATCGTCAACGACAAACCCCGTCGAGATCGCCAGCGCCATTAGTGACAAGTTATCGAGACTGAAGCCCAGCAGGTACATCACGCCGAAAGTCCCGATGAGCGAGAGCGGTACGGCGACACTGGGGATCACTGTGGCCCGAACGGTGCGCAGAAAAACGAACACGACGAAGATGACCAGCAGAATCGAAATAATCAAGGTCCCTTCAATGTCGTGAACCGAAGCGCGAATCGTCGTGGTGCGATCCAGCACAATGCTGAGGTTGATGGCGGGCGAGATCGAGGACTGCAACTGCGGCATGAGGGAGCGCACGCGGTCGACGGTATCGATAATGTTCGCTCCCGGTTGACGGAAGACGATCATCAGCACCGCCGGCTTACCGTTTGCCAAGCCCACATTGCGGATGTCTTCTACCGAGTCGTCCACCTGGGCAACATCTCCCAAACGCACTGCCGCCCCATTGGTCTGGTTGTAGCCGACGATCAGATTGCGATATTGATCCGCACGAAAAATCTGGTCGTTGTCGGTAATAGTCCAGGCATTGACAGGGTTGGACAACTCGCCCTTAGGCCGGTTTGCATTCGCCAGCCCGAGAGCACTCGCAATTTGTGTGAGCCCGATTCCAAGCTTGTTGACGAGAGTGGGATTCACCTCCGCGCGGACTGCGGGCCGCGCGCCTCCGCCAACGAATACCTGCCCCACACCCGTCACCTGCGCGAGCTTCTGCGACAGTATGGAGTCTGCGGCATCGTAGATCCGAGGCAGGGTGACTGTATCGGAGGTCATCGCAAGAATCAGGATTGGTGCATCGGCAGGATTTACCTTCCGGTACGACGGATTCTGCGGCAGGTTTGCCGGAAGCTGGCTGCGGGCAGCGTTGATGGCAGCCTGCACGTCACGAGCAGCGGCATCGATGTTGCGGTTGAGATCGAATTGCAGAACAATGCTGGTAGAACCCAACTGGCTCGTGGAGGTCATCTGGTTGACCCCGGCAATCCTGCCAAATTGCCGCTCGAGCGGCGTAGCTACGGCGGAGGCCATAGTTTCCGGGCTCGCGCCCGGCAGCCCACCGGAGACCTGGATAACGGGGAATTCAACCTGGGGAAGCGGCGCTACCGGAAGAAAGTTGAAGGCAAGCGCCCCGGCCATGAGGAGAGCTAGCGCCAGCAATGATGTGCCGATCGGCCGCTTGATAAAGGGGGCGGAAATGTTCATGGCTTAATCCGCCGGGACCCCGTGCTCCTCGGCAGGCACTTCGATTTTGTTACCGATGCGGTATCTCGAGAAGCGCTGCGCCAGCCGATCGAACCAGAGATAGACGACCGGTGTGGTATAGAGCGTCAGCATCTGGCTAAGAATCAGCCCACCAACAATGGTGATTCCCAAGGGACGCCGCAGTTCTGAACCAGTGCCGGAACCTAAAGCAAGAGGTAATCCGCCGAGGAGCGCCGCCATGGTGGTCATCATGATCGGTCGGAAGCGGAGAAGACTGGCCTGGTAGATCGCTTCTTCGGGTGGCTTGTGCTCTTCGCGTTCCGCTTCCAAAGCAAAGTCGATCATCATGATGGCATTCTTCTTCACGATGCCGATCAGCAAGATGATTCCGATCAGCGCCACCACGCCCAGATCATTTCCCGTGATCAGTAACGCGAGTAGTGCTCCGACGCCGGCGGAAGGCAACGTAGACAGGATCGTAATGGGGTGAATATAGCTTTCGTACAGCACGCCCAGCACGATGTAGACAGTGATGACGGCAGCGAGGATCAGCCAGGGTTCAGTCGAAAGCGAATTCCGGAAAGCCGCGGCCGTGCCTTGAAAGCTTGTATGAATACTGTTCGGAAGCCTGATTTCCTTCTCCGCCTCATCAATTCTTTTTGTCGCCTCGCCCAGCGAAACCCCTGGCGCCAGATTGAAGGACAGAGTCACCACCGGAAATTGTCCCTGGTGATTAACGGCCAGTGGACTATTCGAGGGCCGGAAATGACTGAACGATGCCAGCGGGACCTGCGAACCCGTGCTCGATTTCACGTAGATGTCTGTCAGCGCGTCCGGATTTTGACGGAATTGTGGGTCAACCTCGAGCACTACATGATACTGATTGAGTTGCGTGAACATCGTCGAGATTTGGCGCTGGCCGAAAGCGTCGTAAAGTGTATCGTCGATGGCCTGCGGCAAAATGCCAAGACGCGACGCTGTATCTCGATCGATTACCAGGTCCGCACGGAGCCCATTGTTCTCCTCGTCACTCGCGACATCCCGCATCTCTGGGTATGTGCGCAGCTTCTCAACCAGCTTCGGCGCCCAACTCGCCAGTTCCGCGGCATCCGCGTCTTCCATCGTGTACTGGTACTGTGTCCGGCTGACACGATCCTCAACCGTTAGATCCTGCACAGGTTGCATGTAGAGCGTGATCCCTTCAACCTGCGCCAGCTCAGGCTGCAGCCGGCGAATAACCTCAGACGCCGAGTCGCTGCGTTCATCCCGTGATTTCAGGTTGATCTGAATACGTCCGCTGTTGGGTGTGGTGTTGATCCCGTCCACCCCAATAAAAGAAGAAAGGCTCTCCACATCCGGATCTTTCAGGATGACGGAGGAGAGTGCCTGCTGCCGTTTTGCCATGGCATCGAAGGAAACATTTTCGGGGGCCGCAGATATGCCGAGGATCACGCCAGTGTCCTGCACCGGGAAAAAACCTTTTGGCACTACCACATATAAAAGCAACGTGAGCACCAGCGTGCCTGCCGTGATGAGCAACGTTGTCGTTTGATGTCGCAGGACGAACTTCAGAGTGCGGCCATAGAACCGGATGACACGGTCATAGAAATCCTCGGTTACCCGGTAGAAGCGGCTCTGCCGGGCGCGATCCTGGCGCTTCAGGAGCTTTGCCGACATCATGGGAGTTAAGGTCAGAGACACCGCCGCAGAGACCAGGATCGTGACCGCGAGAGTGACGGCGAATTCCCTGAACAGCCTGCCGACGACGTCGCCCATAAACAGAAGCGGAATCAGTACGGCGATGAGCGACACGGTCAACGAGATAATCGTGAATCCGATCTGCCCCGATCCCTTCAGCGCAGCGTCAAGCGGGGAGTCTCCCTCTTCGAGGAATCGATCGATGTTCTCAATCATGACGATGGCGTCGTCAACCACGAATCCTGTCGATATGGTCAGTGCCATCAGGGTGAGGTTGTTCAAGCTGTAGCCCAGCAGATACATCACCGCGAAGGTACCCACCAACGAAAGCGGCACCGCCACGCTTGGAATTACGGTTGCGGACAGGTTCCGCAGGAACAGAAAGATGACCATCACTACCAAGGCGATGGTCAGCATCAGCTCGAACTGCACATCCTTCACGGAAGCGCGAATGGTTTGGGTTCTATCGGTAAGGATCTGCACTCGCACTGCAGAGGGGAGTGATAACTGCAAGGTCGGCAGCAACTTCTTTATTCGATCAACGACACTGATAATATTCGCACCCGGTTGGCGCTGAATGTTGACGATCACGGCCGGGACGAGGTTCATCCACGCAGCTTGCTGCGAGTTTTCCACCCCATCGATCACGTTGGCAACGTCGCTGAGCCGTACCGGAGCGCCGTTCCTGTACGCAACGATGATGGGCTTGTACTGCGCGCTGGAAAGCAGTTGATCGTTGGCTCCGATGGTGTATGCCTGGCGCGGGCCGTCCAGCACACCCTTTGCCTGGTCGACGTTGGCTGACGCAATGGCCGTACGCACATCTTCCAGGCTCAAGCCATAAGAGGCCAGCTCGGTGGGATTTGCCTGGATCCGCACGGCAGGCTTTTGCCCGCCGCTGATGGAAACCAGGCCTACACCCGTGAGTTGCGAAATCTTCTGCGCCAGCGCGGTGTCCGCGAGATCCTCAACCTTGGACAGAGGCAGCGTGTCGGAGGTGAGTGCCAGAGTAAGGATGGGCGCATCGGCAGGGTTGACCTTGCTGTAAATGGGCGGATTGGGTAGGTCGCGCGGCAGATAGGTGCTGCCGGCATTGATGGCCGCCTGCACTTCCTGTTCCGCCACATCAATGTTCTGCTCGAGGTTGAATTGAAGCGTGATCAGCGACAATCCGAAGGAACTTGTGGATGTCATCTGGCTCAGACCCGGCACCTGCCCAAATTGACGCTCCAGCGGGGCAGTGACTGACGACGCCATTACGTCCGGATCAGCGCCCGGATAGAAAGTCTGGACCTGGATGGTTGGATAATCGACTTCCGGCAGGGCTGACACCGGTAGTTGCCGGTAGGCAACAATGCCGACCAGCAATATGGCGACCATGAGCAGGGTGGTCGCCACAGGACGCAAGACAAAAATTCTTGAGGGACTCATGACGTCGTGCTTGCGGCGGTTTGGCCGCTACGATTTGCCCCTGTACCTCCCGCTCTCGGCTCGACCTTGGTACCCGCTTGCAACTTGTCTTGTCCGTCGGTAACCACGATATCGCCGGGGGACAATCCAGCGGAAACAGCGGTTGAATTTCCCTCGGTCATGGCCACTGTCACGGGCCGCACCTGCACCGTCTTGTCGGCCTTCACCGCATAGACAAAGCTGCCTTGAGGACCCCGCTGGATGGCAGCGGCTGGCACGATTGTGCTGTTTTTACGAATCTCCAGCAGTAGCCGCACATTCACAAACTGGTTTGGCCAGAGAGAGTTTTCATGGTTGTCAAAAATCGCCTTTAAACGACCCGTACCCGTGGTCTGATCGATCTGGTTGTCGATGGTCAGGAGTTGTCCGGTTGCAAGCCTGGTCTGATCGTCGCGGCTGTAAGCGTCGACCTGGAGGGCACCTCGGGCCATGTGTTGTGAAACTGACGGCAATTGATCTTCGGGCAGGGTGAACAAGACGGCCACGGGTTGTAATTGCGTAATTACCAGCATGGGGTTAGTGTCTGATGCGTGCACCATGTTCCCGGGATCGACCAGCCGTATGCCAACGCGGCCGCCGATTGGCGCGGTGATGTGGCAATACGCAAGATTCAGTTTCGCGTTGTCGATGGCGGCCTGATCGGATCGCACCGCTCCTTCGAACTGATCGGCGGTTGCCTTCTGTGTATCCACTTGCTGCTGCGACATCGCTCCAGACTGCTGCAGTAGATCCTTATAGCGCTGATAATTGAGCTGCGCATCCCGTAAGGAGGCCTGGTCCTTAAAGAGCTGCGCTTGTGCCTGGCTGAGCGCTACTTCGTAAGGTCTGGGATCGATGAGTGCCAGCAACTGACCCTGGTTGACGTTTTGTCCTTCCTTGAAATTCACTTGCACCAACTGCCCGTCGACTCGGCTCTTCACGCTCACCGTCTTATATGCGGTCACCGAACCGAGCCCGGTGAGATACACGGGGAAATCTCGCTGCTGAGTCGTAGCCACGCCAACGGGAATTGCTTGGGGACCCGCTGCGCGGGCGCTCGTCGGCCGGGTTCCGGAACCACCACTGCAACCGACGCTCCAGCTCAAAGTGATGAGGAGCAAGGCTGCAAGCCAAGAAACATTTTTTGTTGGAGACATCGATTTTTCGGGCAGTGCATAGCTTCCAGCCGATGTGAGCGAAGCGGCGTGAGCAGAGCTTTTCTCCCCAACTGGTCTGGATTCGTAAGTTGCCGTTTTTGTCATAGAACTCCGGTCAGGCCTGGAGACGAGCACCGCTTCGAATCATGCGAAGCATCTGATGCTGAGGCGCTTTGGCAGGCTGCTGCACGGGCCCGCAAAATGCATCGCAACCCTTGATTAATCAACATTCTGACAGATAAGGATGTGAGTACTGAGGAGGAGTCGCACGTTTTACAAAACTTTACCTTCTTACCTCCGAGAAACTGCGAAGTTTAAGACGATGCTGATGTTCGCGCGGTCGCAACCATCGAGTTCGGGAGACTTGTTCTTGGAACGTGCAGTTACTCGCATGTGAGCGCATCACCAGAGTTCGCGCGCAGAAAATGCGGCCCAGACGACAACTTGTGCGGCGTGGCTAGCTTCCAATGGCAAACCATCCACGGAGGCCAGAATGCTGGGTTTAATTCGACAACTTCCTGTTCCCAAACCGATTACTCCAAAAACCCATAAGCTGCTTGACTATCTTACGATCGGTGCGTTTGGAGTCATTGCGGGCCTGTGCTGGGGCAGTAAGCGCCGGGCGTCAATCGCGGCAATTGCCAACGGCGCGTTCATACTCAGCTACACGCTATTGACTGACTACGATGGAGACGGCAGGCGGCCGGTCAGCTTCAGCACCCACGGAGACCTGGATGTGATTCAGGCGGGTATGGCTGCCATTGCTCCGGAGCTACTTGCTTTCCGCGACAGCGGAATCGCGCACGTGTTTCGTGGACAGGCACTCAATGAAAGTGCGGTTATCGCGATGACCGACTTTGATGCTAACGAGGTGAAAGCAGGCCGGCGTTGGTTCCGACGCGCGGCATAGATGCGCGGGTTGGTCAGTACACAAGCGAATATGTTGATGAACTGGCGGGGGACGACCCCGCCACCCACCTGCGGTTTGTGAATCACTGTCCGCTCGGCCTGCTACTTCTTACCCTTCGGCTCCGGTTTTGCCATGCTCACACGGTCTTCCGTAGGACCAGTACGCTTGCGCCAGGAGTGTTTATTGCGAGTTGTCGAGGCGGGTCCGCTATGCGAGACTGGAAATACTGCGGGCCCGTAGCTCAGCGGTTAGAGCAGTGGACTCATAATCCATTGGTCCAAGGTTCAAATCCTTGCGGGCCCACCAGTATCCTTAATTTTTGGCATTTCTCTCTTTTTCCCTCCGTATTTCGCTGCATGCGTTGACAGCAGCATTCCCGGCGAATAAAGTCCTTGGGCTGCATTTTCCCCCGGAAATGCGCGCTGCACGGGCAATCTGTTGCAGCAGGAACACCTTCGAGGAGGTTTCGCATGCGCTCGTTCCGGTTAATGGTTGTCAGCTTCTCACTCATGCTACTGGCTGCCGTCGGATTCCTCAGTACGCCAGTACCGGCCTTTAATTCTCCCAAAATCGCGCCTCGTATTTTGTCCGACACTGCGCATGGCGCTTTTACTGAAGCACTCGTGGTCTTGCGCGAGCAGGCCGATCTACGGCCGGCTGCAACCCTGACGACCAAGCTGGAAAAAGGTCGCTTCGTGTTCGAGACGTTGCGAAGCACCGCGGATCGGAGTCAAGCTCCGATACGCGCTTTTCTTGAGCAGCATGGGATTGCCTACCAGAGCTTCTACATCGTCAACATGATTAGAGTGACAGCGAACCTCGCGGCGCTCGAACAGTTGGCGGCGAGAGACGACGTGGATCGCATCGACGCGAATCCTTACGTTCGCGCCAGTTTGCCAACTCCAACTGGCATAGACAACCGTGCGTCAGATAATCCCGATACCGTGGAATGGAACGTTCAGCGTGTGGGAGCGCCCACCGTGTGGAGCATGGGATTCCGCGGCGAAGGGCTGGTGGTAGCCGGCAACGACACCGGTGTGCAATGGGACCACCCCGCGTTGAAGAACCACTACCGCGGATGGAATGGCAGTACGGTAGATCACGACTACAACTGGCATGACGCCACAAGTCAGCATTCGCCAACCCCGATCGATCCCAATGATCACGGCACATTTACCGCGAGCCAAATGGTAGGTGACGACGGCGCCGGTAACCAGGTGGGCGTGGCTCCCGGCGCAAAATGGATCGCGTGCCGCAACATGGACGCGAACGGAACCGGGTCGCCCGCGCAGTACACCGAATGTTTTGAATTCCTGGTTGCGCCTTACCCGGTGAACGGCAACCCATCCCAGGGGAACCCTGCGTTGGCTCCCGATTCGATTAACAACTCCTGGAGTTGTCCGCCGAGCGAGGGCTGCTCCACAAACACGCTTTTGGCTGTCGTGAATGCTGTGCGGGCGGCCGGCATTTTCCCCGCCATGGCAGCGACCAACTCCGGCCCGTCGTGTTCCACCGTAGTCGACCCGCCTTCTCTTTACGCCAGCTCCGTGTCGGTTGGTTCCACCAACAAATCAGACGCGATTTCGTCGTTCAGCAGCCGCGGCCCCGTGACCGCCGATGGGAGCAATCGTTTAAAACCGGACTTATCGGCCCCCGGAGAAAACATTCGCGGCGCGGTTCCAGGCGGCGGTTATCAATCCGGTTGGTCAGGTACTTCCATGGCTACTCCCGAAGTAGCGGGCGGGGTGGCTCTGTTGTGGCAAGCAAAACCTAACCTCGCGGGTAATATTACGGGTACGGAAAACACTCTGACCCATACGTCTCGTCATATGAAAAGTACACAGAACTGCGGGGGCTCGGGGCAGAATATTCCCAACAACGTATTTGGCTGGGGAATTCTCAATATCGCACAGGCCGTGAAGACTCCATAGACATGGAGAGCGGGTGCCCTCAAAAGCACCCGCCGCCCAGCTTTCTGTCGTATGGCGAGGTCAAGCAGTTCGCAATTCAATCAAGCAGCGTCGCTGTGGGGGCCCATCGTTTCGGACCCCCGTATTGCATTGATAAGCGCTTCAGGACCTTCGATTCCGTAGACGAACGCGTCAGCGTAGGAAGGCTTCGCGGGAAGCTTCTCATTGGTAATCACGATTACCCGCGCGTGCCGCTGAGTCCGCCGAAAATCGCGGGCAAGCTGCTCTGCGTCGTCCGCAGCAAGACTGTGGCACACGAGCAACACGCTACCCGGCCGCTTTCGGAATTCCGATCTTGCCGCGCCGGGAGCGGTTGTGCTAAAGACGTCAAACCCCGCCGTGGTCAGGACCCATTCCCGCAGCCGCAGCAGTTCCTGGTCAGCGCCCACTGAGATGACAATCATCCGGACCCCCTGCCCGATTTGAAAGTTTGGATTCTGCGGCGCTCATTGAAGATGTCTGAACGTCCGCAGCGAAGGCTCGTTGCACGGCGTAGCCGAAACGAGCTAAGCCCAGGAGCTTGCATCGAGATTACGATGCGCATCTAATTGATAAGTAGATTATGAATCAAGCACAGCAAGCATCAATCACCTGGAACACTCGCCGGATCATCGGCGCGATCGTCGTGGGATTGCTGATGGGTGAGATCGCTTTAGTCGTCGTCGTAGGCATTACCCGCGATCTCATTCTGCCGGCATTCGCGCGACTCATGGGGGGTGAGCAGAATTCACCGCTGTCCCTGGGTACGCAGGACTACGGATGGGCTGATATGTTCAGCATTGTGCTGCAGCTTTGTCTGGCGGCGATCGTTTCCATCCTGGTGTATGCGTGGTCACAGCGTACACCCAGAGCTCCGCGGGGAGGATCCTTGGGATTGAGTGGAGCCGCACTGCCGTTGATCACCGCAGTACCTACTGCGCCTCCCGTTACGCCGCGTCCGACAGGCGTGGAGCCCATTGCGCCGGCGGGATCGGCAATCGCGACCGTAGCATCGACCCGGACAGTATCCCCTGGCGCGAGCTCGCCAGGAATTGCCGCGGCAAGCGGAGCAGCAGTGCCCGTTTCGACTCCTGCAGCAACAACACCCAGGCCTGCCGTTGAGCGTGCCCCCGAACCCTCTGATGCCCGCCCTCAGCAGGCGATTCAGCCCCAGCCGGCAGTGACGAAGCCCGTTAACACGGTTCCGTTGGCGCCGGCGGGCGCAGCAACGTCAAAGGCGGCTTCGTCGAACCTTGCGCCGCAGGTCTCGCCGGCAAGATCCTCCGACGCGCCGCCCAAAGTTCAAGCTCCTCCGGTAGCGGGCAAGGTTGTTAAACCAAAGAAGCAAAAAGAGATTTATTACAACATTGTCGGCGAGCGTATCTCGCCGCCCGATGATGAGGAATAACGGAAGCCGTGACGCAGAAAAGCCTCCGCATAACGGAGGCTTTTAATTTTAAAATTGCCGGACGGAGTTGGTTTACTTTTTCTCAGCCGCCGCCTTTTCACCAGCCTTGGCGTATTTGCGGCGAAAACGTTCAACTCTGCCAGCCGTGTCCACCAACTTCTGTTTGCCGGTGAAGAACGGGTGGCAAGCCGAGCAAATTTCCACATGGATGTCACCCTTGTGGGTGGAACGCGTCAAAAAACTGTTACCGCACGCGCACAGCACGCGCACTTCATTGTATGCGGGATGAATGCTCGCCTTCATGATTCTCCTGATGTCGATTACCGAAACTTAGATTCTATCGAAGGACTGAAGGATTCAGCAAGCCGCTCGCCTTCACACGACATGCCAGATTGGCGTTAAGCTATGGAACTCGGCGATCTGCTATCTGTGCGAATGAGGGCTCTGGGCGGGATTGTGCTTCACCGCTGGAGGCGCCTTTGTGACCCTCACATCGAAATTCACCGGCAGTTGCTTGGGCGGATAGCACTGGGCATTGTCGCAGGCCTGATACTTCAGCGTGCCCCGCATCGCGTATTTACCCGGCACAACGGAGTGCAGTGGCCGCACCTTCACGCTGACAGCAAAATCTCCCGTATAAACATTAATCTTCTCGTTAGGAGCGAATGGAAAGCTCATGTCCTCGCCTGCCGGGTAGCTGACTTTCCCGATGACGATGTCCGTAGGAGGATCGAGCTTCAAATTGGTGGCGATAAGGTATTCCGCATGCGGCGTATTGGAGTTGATGTGAAAACCTGGAGCAACGCGAAAGTGCAGGTCTGCGGTGCCCGAACTGCCGGGAGCGATGCTGACCACCGCTGGTGGAGCGTATGCGACTGAAGGACCTTTAGATCCGAGTATCTGTTGAGCGGCGGCAATCGTGGTCGCAAGCACAAGGGCAGTTATGGCGATCGATTTTGTGAGGTTAGAAGTCATCGACAGATTGGCTTTACTTGAGCCTATGGCATCGAAATTAGCAAAAAACAGGCACGCGTCCATGTTACCTTCGCCCTACTTCTGGGCCTGTACTTGTTGACCCTGTCCGAGAGCGCGTTTGACATTACCTTCGATCTCGCTGCGGCTCTTCAGGCCGAATACGCTGTCAATCACCTTGCCGCTGCGATCAATAAAGAACGTTTCAGGCAAAAACTGCACGCCCCCGTATGCCTGGCCAACAGCCTCTTTGCCGATGAGCACGGTATAGTTGACACCCATCTCCTTCGCGAACTTGGCGATGTCTTGCTCGGCAGCGTCATCCATGGCTACACCGACAATCTGTAAACCTTCGGGGCCATATTGCTTCTGCAGTTCTACGAACCAGGGCATCTCAATTTTGCAGGGTTCACACCAAGTCGCCCAGAAATTCAGAAGCACAGCTTTTCCACGGTAGTCGGTGAGATGCACCGTTTTGCCGTCCAGCGACTTGAGTTCGAAATCAGGAGCAAGCTGGCCCTTCAGCCCTGCTGTGGGCCCAGACGTGCCTGACCGGCGGGCGAGGTGAAGTCCGGCATACAGCATCACCGCGACGATCACGGCAACGAAAACAATGATCAATGGATTGCGCTTCACGAGTTATACCCTTCTCACATCGCAAATCGGTTCAGGAAGGACAAATAATTCGAGATCAAAGTAAACCGGTTCAGCACCAGCAGCCCGCCCAAAGCAATCAACAGAACACCGCTGGCGACTTCTACAGCATGCATGTGCATGCGAAAGCGGCTATAAAACTTCAGAAACCGCTCGATGCCCAACGAGGTGAGCAGAAACGGGACGGCTAGTCCGAGCGAGTAGACAGCCAGCAGGAGAATGCCTTTTGCAACCGAATCCTGCGCCGCGGCGAAGCCGAGAATCACGGCAAGAATAGGACCCACGCAGGGTGTCCACCCGAACGCGAAAGCAAAGCCGATTACAAAAGCGCCCCAAGGCCCACTGCCCCCCTGCAAGCTGTGGAGCCGTGCATCCGTGTAAAGCGTTTTGATTTTGAAAATTCCCGTGAGGTGCAGGCCGAAGAGAATAATGATGACGCCCGCGATCTGGGCCAGCGTTGATTTGTAGCGCGCCAGGATCTGTCCGACTTCGGTGGAGATCGCACCCAGAGTAATAAAGACGATGCTGAAACCAACAATGAAGGCTGCGGAGTTCAGCATGACTTTCCGGAGCAGTTGGCCTTCGCGTGCCTTAAGTTCTTCCACCCCCGCCCCCGAAATCAGCGATACGTAACCTGGCACGAGCGGTAGGACGCAGGGCGACAGGAACGAAATCAACCCGGCCACGAACGCTGCCAGGGGAAGTGGAAGTGTCTGCATAACTGTATTGTACCCGCCGTAAAGGAAATCACCGTTGCTGGGCCGCGACGCACAGACCCTCAAATCAATGATGCACGCGGGCATGAAGATGTTACAAGGTTTTCACCATGCAGCCATTTGGAAAAAGATCGAAAGCCGAACTGCGCTGTCCTCCGTCTCCAAGGACCTAGCGCCTGTTCTGCGGACGTTGTTGTTTGTGTGTTGCGGGAGTGGCCCCCTCGGCCGGTGGTTGAGGACTGGGATTTTGGGCTTCGGAGCTCGAACTGGGCATGCTGAGTCCGGGTGGTTCCGTGAGAGCTTTGCGAATAAAGCCGGGGGGCACAGTTGCCGTCAGCACTACATGGTCCCTGTTTGTCGCTACTTTCAGGCTGTCGAAAAAAGCCTTCACATCAGGGTCGCTGCCTGGCGTAGCCACAGAGGTTTCCGCACCATGAAAGAGGTTAAGAAAAGTGTCGAGTTTCGTGGCGACGGACTGCGCGTCCTCTGCGCTGGAGGTGAAGGCCTCCGCTTTGAGATGTAAAGCGCGAATGTAACGGCCGGAGGTGACGAGCACAGCGGGTTTGTTAAAAAGCACGGCAACACTGCCGAGGATTGAATTTAATGATGGCTCTTCGCCAGGTTTGACTCGGGCTATCGCCCAGAAGAGGCTCGCGATCGGCACCTGCTTATAGTACTGACGCAATAACGCGGGCCCTCCAAACGGTGAAGCCAACTTGCGTGAGCGATCGACAATTCCGCGAATCACTGAGGGATCGGGGTGATTCGAAACGGCAACTGTGTCGACGGTAATGATCGCCACCCGCACCGTACGGCCATCGTGTGGAACATTGAAGATGCTGGCATTCTGATAGGCGTCGATTGACTTCGAAATCCTGGTCAGGTAGGCGGAGAGCTTGTCACCGTTGATTCTGCCGCGAAACACCTCAGAAAATCGCAGCGCTGGAGAACCGTCACTCTCCCGAGGAGTTCCAGCTTCGGGATAGTGCACCGCCACTGCCGCTTCGTCGAGATCGCGCTCAAACTGGAATCCGGTCTCACGAATAAACTGTTCGTATTCGGGATCATGCGAGACAGGGGGCAACTGGTTCACTTCGTTGACGGTCCGCACCCATTTGAGATTCACGTAGACAAATGCATCGGCCCCAGGCAGCAGTCGCGCCGGTTCAGGCGGGGCGTGCTTGCGCAGCTGAACGACGAGGGTGACGGCGGCGCCGATAGCCACCACCCCCAGGATAATGGGGAGACTGCGCTTTATTCGCATGGAATGCGGATAAAACAGTCATGATAGCATCTGCGTATAGTCGCACTGTGGAACGGGATCGTATACTGGGGGACCCGAATGGCCACTATGGTCGGGCGGGACTAGAATCCTCGCAGCCCAGGTCTGGTCCGCCTGCTGAGGTTCTTATCAAATCTCTGGGAAAGTCCTCCTCTGGTTGCACGTAGAGTACCGTTGTGATATTTTTTTAGATTGTCCCGGACATCAGGAAGGGATCAGGGGTTCTTGTGCCCCGAAAGGCACACGAGCCTATGCTGGCGTAGCTCAGCTGGTAGAGCATCTGATTTGTAATCAGAGGGTCGGGGGTTCGAATCCCTTCGCCAGCTCCAGGAACCGGTTTCCGGAAGCAATAAGAAGCAGCTTTGTGCACGGCGCGCGCAGCGGCAGCGGAACAGGCTTTTTTCCAACGCACTCCATTTGGGAATTTTTCCGACGTGTAGTGGTTTTCAGGCGCGGGTATGCTTGCGCCGTCCCTGATCTCCTTGTTTGCGCCAGCTTGTTACTGCGCAGCTTTGCGCCTGTTTCGCGGAACCCTGCATTTGCTTTGGAGCATGACGTTTCTGCACAGGTGGGTGAGTGGTTAAAGCCGGCAGACTGTAAATCTGCTCCTCCTTGCGAGGTACGGAGGTTCGAATCCTCCCCTGTGCACCAGGATGTGTGGTGAATCGTTTAGCGATTGCGTTCGCCGTTTACGCCGTGCTGGGAATTCTGGCGTGGACCACGCTGAGCGATCCCAAGTTGCGGATGGCTACTTTTGCCATTCTGGCGCTGTTTGCGGTGAAAAGCTGGGTGCGCCGGAATGACACACTGCATCCGGATTCATAACCGAGGCGTTTTGTTGAGAGCTGACAGCTGAGGGCTGACGGCTTTCTCGGAAGGCGGTAAGGCAAGTTCCGCGGGAGTAACTCAGTGGTAGAGTCACAGCCTTCCAAGCTGTTGGTCGCGGGTTCGATTCCCGTCTCCCGCTCCAGGCTTTTTGGGCCGATGTAGCTCAGTTGGTAGAGCACTCCCTTGGTAAGGGAGAGGTCACCAGTTCAATCCTGGTCATCGGCTCCATAGTTTTCGACAGGTGGGATCGCGTTGACGTTCGAACAAGCTGGTCTCCGGGTTGAGAAGGAAAAGGAATTTTCGGAGCTGAAAGGCGTCATTGAACGTCTGTTCGCTCCTGATAATGCTGAGAAATTTCTCGGTGCGCTGCACAAGAACGGCATTCGCGTCCGGGATTTTGATCTCTTAATTCCCAGTGGCGTTTTGGAGCGGCTGGACCCAAGCCTGCATGAGTTTGGAGCGCGCAAACTGTATGAGGCGCTTCCGCTGTCGGACCGGGCGCAGGTTAGGGAGTTTTACCTCTTCAAGGTCGAAGAGGTTGAACCTGGACTGCGGGCCAGGTTCCACAAGCTTTATCAATATTACTGAATTCACACATCCGCGATAGCAAGCGAGGCAACGGCAATTTTATGGCGAAAGAGAAATTTGAACGCACCAAGCCGCACTGCAACGTGGGGACAATTGGACACATCGATCATGGCAAGACCACGTTGACGGCGGCGATCACAAAGGTATTGCAGAAGCACAAT
>Ga0070741_10010150_pt1 | contig 17930 bp, 18 predicted proteins | sample Coa_R1_4_FD_66440 | JGI IMG/M metagenome (GOLD analysis project Ga0070741, IMG submission 66440) | Surface soil microbial communities from Centralia Pennsylvania, which are recovering from an underground coalmine fire - Coalmine... | ecosystem: Environmental > Terrestrial > Soil > Unclassified ...
TCCCAAACTGTAGCCTCAGTCGTAGGGTGAGCGCGACGCGTAGGGCGCAAGAGGCGAAGCCGTATTGCGCCGAGCCAGCGCCAGCAACGAAACGCACATCGGTGCATTGCGGCTTCGCCTCATCGGTGCATTACGGCTTCGCCGAATGCACCCTACGGCAGGTGGCGTCGCAATGCCGCGACGAGGCGATCCACATCCTCCTCGTCGTTGTACACGTGAGGCGAGATGCGCATGCGCCCGAGCCGTGGGGCGACGTAAATGTGCTCCGCGGCGAGCTTCTCGACGAGCCCGGCCGGCATGCCGCGGGGGAAGCCGAGGCTCAGGATATGCGGGGCGCGCACCCGCGTTTCGGGGATCACGATATCGAGGCCGCCGAGGCCGTCGGCGAGCCGCGCGGTCAGCATAGAGAGCCGCTCGACCACCGCGGAGCTGCCCCACGCCGCCATCATCTCCATGCCGACCGAGGCCATCTCCAGGGAGATGAAGTGGTCGCGCTCGCCCATGTCGAAGCGGCGGGCGTCGGGGACGTAGCGCGTGTCGGCGAAATAGGTGTCCTGCTCGGCGCGAACCGCGCGGCGGCCGTAGCTCGTCTGCTCCAGCGGAATGCCCTCCTGATGACGCCTGGCGACATAGAGGAAGGCGCGCCCGTAAGGCCCAAGCAGCCACTTGTAGGTGGGGAAGATCACGAAGTCCGGATCGAGCGTGCGCACGTCCATAGCCATCACGCCGGCGCCGTGTGTGGCGTCGATCAGCAGGGCGGCACCCTGCTTGCGCAACCCGCCGGCAACCGCATCGAGATCGACCATGCCGCCGTCCGACCAGTGCACCGAGGAGATGGAGGCGAGTGCCACCGGCGCGGCGCCACGGCGGGCGATCGCGGCGAGAAGGGCCCGCGTCCAATCGGCGTCGCTGGGGCGCATCACCATCTCGACGGTGAAGCCGCCCGCTCCGGCCCGCGTCATCCACTCCAGGACCGGCGAGGAATGGTCGTCCTGCAGGACGAGCACGCGCGAGCCGCGCGGAACGGGCATCGCCTTGGCCGCGGTAGCGACGCCGTATCCCACCGACGAGATGAGGGCGACGTCGCTCGGGTCGGCGCCGATCAGGCGGGCCGCCGCATTGCGGGCGCGCTCATGCTGCTCGCCGGCGAAGTCCGCGTCGAGCGTCCACGGGCGGCCCTTGCGGGCAACGCCGATGCGCCCGACCTCCTGCACTGGCAGCGGCAACGGGCTCCACGATGCGGCATTGAGGTAGCAGACCTCACGCGGGATATCGAAAAGCGCGCGTTGCGAGGGCAGCATCGGGCGGGTTCCTCATGACAAGCGCAGCGGGTCGGCTCCCGCGGCGTCGCGCATGATGGCACGTCATGCCCGCCAAGCGAAGCGCAGAGCGGGCATCCAACCACACGCGCTACGTCGAGTCTCGGGCTGGATTCCCGCCGACGTGCTCCGCGCTCGCGGGAATGACGCGCGGCGCTGCTCGGGGCCGGTTACCCGCCGGCACCGAGCCCGAGCGCCGTGGCGATGACGCGGAACACGCGCGTGTTGTCGATGCGGCCCTTGAACAGCTCGGCGCCCGGCCCCATGGCCGTCAGCACCACGTCGTCGGCCGAGTGCACGCCTTGCGGCTGGGTGAAGGGCAGGTTGCCCTGCATGCGCATGGCCTGGGGCGTGCAGTAGACCTCGTTGGCGATCGCCACCTTGTCCTTCTCCTCGGCCGGCTTGAAGGCGCCGGCGAGGTAGGGCTTGCCCGAGGCGCAATGATCCGGGAAGCCCGCGAACACAAAGGCGAGCCGCCGCGATACGTCGACGGAGACGGGATAGCCGTCGGCATCGGCCTGGGGATAGTTGGGGAACTTCGCCTCGGCGTAGATGCCGAGCTTGTCGCGCAGGCGCTCGCCGGGCCGCGCATCGTCGTAGGTGCCGATGATGCTGACGGGGTGCGCGTGGTCAGCGACGACGACGATGAGCGTATCGTCGCGCCCGGCGGCGAAGCGCTTGGCCACGCCCACCGCGTTGTCGAGCATGATGGTGTCGTAGACCGCGCGCTCCCAGTCGAGCACGTGGCTGTATTTGTCGATCAGGCCCGACTCCACCATCAGCACGAAGCCGTTGGGCTTGCGCGCGAGGATGTCGATGGCCGCCTGCGTCTGGTCGGCGAGATCGGGCTGGTCCGGGAACATCGGCACCGTGCCCTTCTTGAGCACGCGGCGGTCGAGCGCGCCGTCGAGGTTGCCGGGATGGAAGAGCCCGAGCAGGCTGCCTGTCGCCGTGTCCGCGGCGGCGGCCTTCATCTCGGCAGCGGTGGCCACGTGCCGGTAGCCGGCCGCCTTGAACTTCTCGAGGAAGTTCTCCTCGTCCTTGCGCTTGCCCGCCTTGTCGGCCTTGGGCAGGAAGAAGCCCGTGCCGCCGCCCATCATCACGTCGGGCTTCAGCTCGAAGAACATGCGCACGATGTCGTCGTAGTCGCTGCGCCGGCGCACGTGCGCCACCATGCCGGCCGGCGTCGCATCCTCGATCTCGGTGTTGGTCACTACACCCACGGCCATGCCGCCGTTGGTGCGCTTGACGAGCTCGGCGATGGTTTCGACCTTGGGGTGGGCCAGCCCGCTCTTGTTGCGGGCGCAATAGACGCCCATGGCGTTGACGCAGGACTTGTGGCCGGTGGCGTAGGCGCTCATGGAGTTGGCCGAATCCGTGACGATCGAGTCACTCCCGGACGTGGAGACGAGGGCCATGTGCGGCATGTCGTCGATGGCGAGCTCGCCGCCGTAGCGCCCTTCGGCCAAGCCCTTCGCCAGCACCCGCGCCGCCGTCCGGTGCGCCATCGACAGGCCGTCGCCGATGAACAGGATGACGTTGCGCGCGCGCCGGGCTGGCGTGTCGAACACGTCCCACTTGACGGTCTGCGACTTGCCGCCGGCCGAGGCCGTCACCTCGTAGCTGCCCGGCTTCGCCAGCGAGGCGCCGCGGATCCAGTAGGCGGTGTGGCCCTGGCCCTCCTCGTTGGCCTCGACGCCGGCCGCCTTGCCGAACACCTCGGCGGCATCGCGGCCGTTCACCGTGACCTTGAGGTCCGGCGCCGGCGCGGGGCCAGGAAACTCCACCTTGAAGTCGAACTTGGCGCCGGCCAGGATCTCCGCGCGCGTCAGCGGATAGATGGTTTGCGCGGCTGCCGGCAGGCTCGCCCCTGCGATGACGGTCGCGACGAGCGCCGTGAGAGTGCGCTTGGCATGCATGTGGTGCCCCCAGTGCTTTCCGAAAACGCGAGGAACCTACAACCGCGTGTGTGACAGCTGCGTGACGGAGCCGGCGGTACCTCGCAAACTTTCCGCTTGGCTCACGCGCACGTGTAACCGTTGAAACAGCAACGTCACGCGGCAGGGCTAGAGTGGGCCCCATGTCGGCCGATATCGAGAGGCGCCGCTTGGCGGGTCCGGTCCGGGAAGCGCGGGCTCAGCCGCAAGCTGGCTTGCTCTTGCTGTCGCCCCGAAGGCGTCTCGACTTGGCCATGTTGCTGGGCTTGTAGGATCAGGCATGAAGACCGGATGGATCATTGGGGTCGCGATGAAAGCCCAGGGGCGCGTCGAGGCCGAGGACTATGCCGTTGCCATCGACGACATGGTGATGGCGCTCAACGCCGTCAGGCGCCTGGTCGGCCGGGGACCGGACACGCACGTGTGGGTCAAGGAGCCGCTCCGCGATGCGGCCTCGCAGCTGGCACCCGGCACCATCCGCCGGCAGGCTGCCTCGCGCGAGGCCTCGGACCGCGCCCAGCGCCGCGCCGGCGGCCAACATCGCTGAGAGTGTGGAGCTACGAGCGCGGCGCCAGGTCGGCCCGCACCGTGTAGCCGCGGTGGGGATGGGTCACGTGGCAGGCGAGACCGTGCGCGGAGGCAAGCCGCGCGAGCTCGGGCTCGAAATCGGTGAGCGGCGTCACTGAGAATTGGGCGAGCCATGCGAACAGGGCGCTGCGGAACCAGCCCGGCAGCCCTTCGCATTGGCCGAAATCGACCATGTGCAGCGATCCCCCCGGACCGAGGGCAGCCGCAGCGCGCTGCACCACGGCACGCCAATCGGGGATCATCGAGAGCGCATAGGAGACATAAACGCGGTCGAACGTCGCCCGGCCGAACAGCAGGGCGGGGTCGAAGCTGGTGGCATCGGCCTGCGCCACGTCGATGCGGTCGGCGAGCCTGGCACGCGCAATCGACGCCCGGGCCGTCGCCAGCATCGCCGTGGACACATCGAGCCCGTAGAAGCGCGCATCTGGATAACGCCGGGCGGCACGCACGAGGTTCCACGCGGTGCCGCAGCCGATCTCCAGCACATGCCCCCCTGACGGCGGCGCGAGGTCGGCGATGAGGGCGGAGCGCCCCAGCAGATAGTACCTGCGCGTCAGATCGTAGATGAACCGCTGGCTGCGGTAGATGCGGTCCATGCGCTCGGCGGCGCTGGCGGCGAGCGCGGTCACGCCCCCTGCTCCCGCAGCACGTAGAGATGAAAGCCACCGTAGATCGCCGATCTGTCGCGCTTGTGTAGCTCGGCCGAGCGAGCCGCCTCGTAGCGCCAGCGGGCCAGAAGCGCGTGCGGGATGCGTTCCGGCAGCAGAGTCTCGGCGGCGGCCGTGCGGAAGATCACGCGGGCACCGGGCCGCGCCGTGCGCGTGATCTGGCGCCACAGCCCGGTGAGGTCGTGGTCGGTCATCCAATCCTGCGCATCGAGCAGCACGTAGCGGTCGACGCTCGCGTGCGGCTGCGCCGCTAAGTGCTCCGTGAGCGTCGTCAGCCGCACGTCGACGCGGCCGGCACGCGCCTTGATGTCGGCGAAGTTGCGGGCCTCCAGGTAGGGCGGCAGCGCGCCCTGGCCCTTCGGCGCGTAGCCGCGGCCGAAGGCCTGCCAGGCGAAATAGTTGTCTTTCAGGTCGAAGTCGCAGGCCAAGCGCGACAGGCGCGCCTCTACTACCTCGGCGATGCCGCCGGAGCTGCTGCCGGCAAGCGCCCGGTACTGGGCCGGCGGGATTCCGAGCCCGAACAGCGAGGCCGGCCGATCGAGCAGCCACCGCACCAGCGGGCGCCGGAAGAGCGTGGCCAGCGTACGCGCATAGATCTCGCGCTGCTCCTGCACATTGCGCGCCGTCAGCATCACGCGGGGGTCGATGCCCTGTACGCGCGCGAGCAGGTGGAGTGCGGCGATGAAGCGACCAAGCAGCCCGAAGCTATAGAGCCCGCGCTCCAGCATCCCCGAGCGCCGGCGTCCCAGGCGGTCGCGGCCGCCCCAGTAGGCGCGGGTCATGGGGTCGAGGTGCGGCCGCAAGATCCGCTCGTAGACGCCCACGTTGGCCGCGCCGCGCGCATCCCCGAACAGCGCGTAGAACTCGGCGTGGCTGTCGAGGCGCCGCGCCGCGGCGAGCTTGAGGCGCGTGAGGGCCACGTGTGCGCCGTTGAGGTCGACGGCCGTGACCCGCGCCGGGTCGGCGACGAGGTAGCTCAGCACGTTGCAGCCACCCGAGGCGATCGTCACCACGTGGCAGTCGGGCGTGATATCGAGCGCCTCGAGGTCGACGACGGGGTCCTCCCAGATCTGCGGGTAGACGAGGTTCTGGAAGGCGCGCGTGAAGACGCGCTCGCGCAGCCCGTCGATGGTGAAGACGCTGTGGCGGTGCACGGCCTGCTGGAGCAGATCCGCGGTCGCCCAGCGGGCCGCGTTGGAGAGTGCCATGCCGTGCCTCCTGCAGGTCGAGTTGGATGTGCCCGCAAATCGACAGCGGACGACCGGCGACAGAAGCGGATTCGCGTTGCAGGGTTGTGACAGCACGGCGTGAAGCCCCGGCGGGCCCGCGACCTCGAGAGCCAGCCCGGCAACTGCTCGCCAGCGGGGAAGGCGAAACGCAGCCACCGGACTGGCCTCGGCATCGGACGCTGTTGAAGGCGTACCGCGTCCGAACCAACCAGCTGCCGCAGCTCTACGCGAACTTCGAGGTACACCGGAGCCTGGCAGCCTTGACGTGTTCCTAGCTCATGCTCGCGGTGACGATATTGCCCGGGGTATGTGAAACTGCGACGACAGAGTTTGTCATAAAGTCTGGGCCGGCCTTGCTATTTTGGCCTGTGGAAAACGCAGCGCACGGAACGCCGTCGGACTCAGCGGACCTCGAAGCTATAGCCGGCTCCCCGCACCGTGCGGATCGGATCGGTGCGCCATCCGCGCACCAGCGCCTTGCGCAGCCGGCCGATGTGCACGTCGACGGTGCGCTCGTCCACGTAGACGTCGTTGCCCCACACGCCGTCGAGCAGCTGGCCGCGCGTGAACACGCGGCCAGGCGCCTGCATGAAGAACTCGAGCAGGCGGTAATCGGTGGGGCCCAGGTGGATCGTCTGCCCCCGGCGCAATACCGACATGGCGGTGCGGTTGAGCTCGATGTCGCCCACTGTCAGGACGTCGGCCACGAGCAGCGGGCGCATGCGCCGCAGCAGCGCCGCCACGCGCGCCGTGAGCTCGTTGACGGAGAAGGGCTTCACCACATAGTCGTCGGCGCCGGTCTCGAAGCCGCGCACGCGGTCGGCCTCCTCGCCGCGCGCCGTCAGCATGATGATGGGCAGGTTCTTGGTGCTGACCGCCTGCCGCAGACGCCGACACAGCTCGATTCCCGACAGCCCGGGCAGCATCCAGTCGAGCACGAGCAGATCGGGCACCGACTCCTTGAGCCGCGCCTCGGCCTGGTCTCCGTCGGCGATGGTCTCGACGGCGTAGCCGGCCTTCTCGAAGTTGTACCGCAAGAGCTCGAGGAGCGATTCTTCGTCTTCGACGACCAGGATGTGTGGCGGCATCGCTCTCCTGCTTCCTCTCAAATCTTGTGGGGCTCCAGCTTGGGATCGACGCCACTCGACTCGTCGGCTTTCGGGCGATCCGCGGAGAGCATGTCGCCCGTGAGCATGTAATGGAGGGTCTCGGCGATGTTGGTCGCGTGATCGCCGATGCGCTCGAGATTCTTCGCGCAGAACAGGAGGTGCGTGCAGAAGCCGATGCTGCGCGGATCCTCCATCATGTAGGTGAGCAGCTCGCGGAACAGCGAGGTGTGCAGGGCATCGATGTCGCCGTCCGACCGCCACACCTCGAGCGCGGCGCGGTCGTCGCGGTTGAGATAGGCCGCAGACACATTCTGGAGCTGCTCGCGGGCGCGCGCTGCCAACGGCGCCAGGCTGGAGGCGACCTTGACCGACGCAGGCTGCGCCGCAATGGCGATCACGCGCTTGGCCACGTTCTTGGCCAGATCGCCGATCCGCTCCAGGTCGTTGGCGATGCGGATGGTGGAGACGATGTGGCGCAGGTCGATGGCGACGGGCTGGCGCCTGGCGATCGTGGCGATCGCCTTCTCCTCGATGATGTGCTGCAGCTGGTCGACGGCGGCATCGGCCGCGATCACGCGCTGGGCGCGCTCGACGTCGCCGGCGGCGAGCGCCTGCGTGGCTTCATCGAGCAGCGTATCGGTGCGGCTCGCCATGTTGCCGATCAGCTCGTCCAGCTCCTTGAGGTCGGCGTCGTAGGAACCAATCGTGTGTGGCTGCATGGGTCAGTTCCCCGTTGTCGCGGCACGCGTGTCGAGCGGGCTCGGCTATCCGAACCGGCCGGTGATGTAGTCCTGCGTCCGCTGATCCTTGGGCGAGGTGAAGATCATCTGCGTCGGGCCGAACTCGACCAGGGTTCCCAGGTACATGAAGGCGGTGAAGTCGGAGACGCGCGCGGCCTGCTGCATGTTGTGGGTGACGATGACGATCGTGTAGTCCTTCTTCAGCTCGTCGATCAGCTCCTCGATCTTGGCGGTCGAGATCGGATCGAGCGCGGAGCAGGGCTCGTCGAACAGGATCACCTCGGGCTTCACCGCCACCGTGCGGGCGATGCACAACCGCTGCTGCTGGCCGCCGGACAGGCTCAAGCCGTTGGAGGCGAGCTTGTCCTTGACCTCCTCCCAGAGCGCGGCGCGCCTGAGCGCGCTTTCCACCCTGGCGTCGAGCTCGGCGCGCGCGAGCTTCTCGTAGAGCCGCACGCCGAAGGCAATGTTCTCGTAGATCGACATCGGGAACGGCGTCGGCTTCTGGAACACCATGCCGATGCGCGCGCGCAGGAGATTGAGGTCCTGCTTGGGCGAGAGGATGTCCTCGCCGTCGAAGGACACCTCGCCGGTGGCGCGCTGGTTGGGATAGAGGTCGTACATCCGGTTGAGGATGCGCAGCAGCGTCGACTTCCCGCAGCCCGACGGGCCGATGAAGGCAGTGGCCTTGTTGGCGTAGAGCGGCAGGCTGATGCTCTTCAGGGCGCGGGTGTCGCCGTAGAAGAAATCGAGATTGCGTATGGTCACCTTCTCGACGAGACCCCTCGTATCTGCCGTCGCATGCCTGGCGACGGGGACGGACACGGACGGGGATGAGCCTATGGCAGGGGTGGCTGCAGTAGCCATGGTCATGATGTCTTCCTCGATGCGGTGAGCGCCCGGGCGATGATGCTGAGCGCGAGAACGGTGGCCGTGATGATGAGCGCGCCGGTCCAGGCCAGCTTCTGCCAATCGGCATAGGGCGACAGGGCGAACTGGAAGATTACGGTGGGCAGGCTCGACATCGGCGCGTTGAGGTTGGTGCTCCAGAACTGGTTGTTGAGCGCCGTGAACAGGAGCGGCGCCGTCTCGCCGCTGATGCGCGCAACCGCCAGCAGAACGCCGGTGATGATGCCCGCCCGGGCGGCGCGATAGGCGATCCGCCGCACGATGAAGGCGCGCGGCAGGCCAAGGGCGGCCGCGGCCTCGCGCAGGGCGTTCGGCACGAGCAGCAGCATGTCCTCGGTGGTGCGCACCACGACGGGAATGACGATCACGGCCAGGGCGACCGCGCCGGCGATGCCGGAGAAATGACCCATCGGCGCGACCATGACCTCGTAGACGAACAGGCCGATCACGATCGACGGCGCGCTGAGCAGGATGTCGTTGATGAAGCGGACGACGCTGGTCAGCCGCCCGTAGCGGCCGTACTCGGCCATGTAGGTGCCCGCGAGGATGCCGATCGGCGTGCCGATCAGGACGGCGAGCCCCGTCATGATGAGGCTGCCCACGATCGGGTTCAGCAGTCCGCCGTCGGACCCCGGCGGCGGCGTCATCTCGGTGAAAACCTTGAGCGAGATGCCGTTGAAGCCCTCCCACAGCAGCACCGCCAGGATGAGCACCAGCCAGCCCACACCGAAGCCCGTCGCAGCGTAGGCCAGGCTCACCATGAGGCCGTTGCGGCGCCGGCGCCGGACGTAGAGCTTGTTGCTTGCCGCAGGCGTGGTGACGGCCATGGTGCTACCCGATCCGGCGCTCGATGCGCAGCAGCATGTAGCGTGCGCAGGCCAGCACGATGAAGGTGATGACGAACAGGATGAGGCCGAGTGCGATCAGCGAGGACGTGTAGAGATCGCCGACCGCCTCGGTGAACTCGTTGGCGATGGAGGCCGAGATGGTCGTGCCCGGATGCAGAATGGAGGCGGAGATCTTGTGGGCGTTACCGATGACGAAGGTGACCGCCATGGTCTCGCCGAGCGCGCGGCCGAGGCCGAGCATGACTCCGCCGATGACGCCGACGCGGGTATAGGGCAGCACGACGGAGCGGAAGACCTCCCAAGTGGTGCAGCCGATGCCGAAGGCGGCTTCCTTCAGCACGGGCGGCACCGCATCGAACACGTCGCGCGCGATGGAGGTGATGAAGGGCAGCACCATGATGGCGAGGATCAGGCCGGCGGTCAGGGTGCCGATGCCGTAAGGCGGACCGGCAAAGACGGAGGACAGGATCGGAATGGGCCCGAAAATGCCGATGAGGAAGGGCTGCAGCGTCTGCTGCAGGAAGGGGGCGAACACGAACAGGCCCCAGATGCCGTAGATGATGCTGGGGATGCCCGCGAGCAGCTCGATAGCGATGCCGATCGGGCGCCGCAGCCACATCGGGCACAGCTCCGTGAGGAAGAACGCCACCATCAGGCCGACCGGGACGGCGATGAGCATGGCGATGATGGATGTGACCAGCGTGCCGTAGACGGGAGCAAGAGCGCCGAACTGCTCGGTGACCGGGTTCCAGACCTCGGTGGTGAGAAAGCCCAGGCCGAAGGTGCGCAAGGCCGGCAGGGAGCCCGAGAAGAGCGAGAAGATCACGCCGCCCAGGAGCACCAGGACCGTAATAGCTGCGGTGCGCGTGAGGGCGCGGAAGATCGCATCGTCGAGGCGCAGGCGCTGCAGGACTTTGGCACGCGAAGGCGCGTCAGCCGCCTCGACTGCGGCACCTCGCAATGCGATATCGGTCACCGATCGCCTCCTGGCGGACGACATCGACGGTGCTCCCGACTCTGGAGGCGAACCCGGCCATCCGGGATTCGCTGGAGCACCGACTTAAGCGGCCAAGCGCCTGCCGCACAAGCCGTCTTCATGCGTGCGCAGGTCATTCGAGGAAGGAAGGGCGCCACCCGGGCGCCCTTCCTGATGTCTTGCGGTAGCGGCTCAGTTGGTCACCACGAGCAGCGGCTTGCCGCCCGAGTCCTTGATTTCAGCGGCCCACGAAGCCTCGATGTCCTTGACGACATTGGCGGGCATCGGGACGTAGTCGAGCTCCTCGGCGAGCTTGCCGCCGTTCTTGTACGACCAGGCGAAGAACTTTAGGGCCTCGGTCGTCGCCGACGCGTCCTGGGGCTGCTTGTAGACGAGGATCCAGGTCGCCGCGGTCATCGGCCACGACTTCTCACCGGGCTGGTTGGCCAGGATCACGCCGTAGCCCGGCTGCGATTTCCAGTTGGCGTTCGCAGCCGCCGCCTGGAACGCCTCCGAGGTCGGGGCGACCGTCTTGCCGTCCTTGTTGACCATCTTGGTGTGCGTCAGCTTGTTCTGCTTGGCATAGGCGTACTCGACGTAGCCGATGGCGCCCTTGGTCTGGCCGACGTTGTTGGAGACGCCTTCGTTGCCCTTGGCGCCGATGCCCGCCGGCCACTGCAGCGCCGTGTTGACGCCAACCTTGGACTTCCAGTCGGCGCTGACCTCGGCGAGGTAGTAGGCGAAGTTATAGGTCGTGCCCGAGCCGTCCGAGCGATGGACGATGGCGATCGCCTGGCTCGGCAGCTTGACGCTGGGGTTGAGCTTCTTGATTGCAGCGTCGTCCCACTTGGTGATCTCGCCGAGGAAGATCTTGGCGAGCGTGGGGCCGTCGATGACGAGCTCGCCCGGCTTGACGCCGTCGAGGTTCACGACCGGCACGATGCCGCCCATCACCATCGGGAACTGGGCCAGCCCGCTCTCATCGAGCTCCTTGCCGGTAAGGGGCGCGTCGCTGGCCCCGAAGGTCACGGTCTTGGCCTTGATCTGCTTGATGCCGCCGCCGGAGCCGATCGACTGGTAGTTGAGACCGACGTTGGTCTCCTTCTTGTAGGCGTCCGCCCACTTGGCGTAGATGGGGTAGGGGAACGTCGCGCCGGCGCCCGAGATGTCCGCCGCGCTTGCACTGGTGGCGCCAATGGTCAGCACGGACGTCACAAGGGCCGCCCGCGCCAAGCCCGAAATCGTGTTCCGCATTTCGCACCTCACTTGCGTTTGGGAGCCGCGCCGCCCAGGCGGCATGCCGAGGCCGACGGCTCAGTCGCAGGCCTGGTTAAGCGCAGTTTTGCAAAAGCTGTGTGACACGCCCGTGTAACGGCTGTGTGACACCTTGGTTGCCGGACTCAAGCTCTTGTTATCCAACGAGGAAGCTGGCGCTCCGCGCACGGATTCACAGGCGCACCCCTCAGGCAGCTAGAGCCGTCCTGCTGGGGATTGCCGAGAGCATGGCGGCTACCTCCGCCCCGGGCCTCGGAATGCTGATGTAGAAGCCCTGCACCTCGGTGCAACCGAACGCGCGCAGGCAATCGAGCTGCTCGCGCGTCTCCACCCCCTCCCCCACCGTCGCCATCTCGAGGTTTGCCGCCAGTCCGATGACGGCCTGGATGATCGCCACAGAGTGCAGATCGGTGCCCATGGCCTGGATGAACGAGCGGTCGATCTTGATCTTGTCGAAGCGGAACTGGCGCAGGTAGCTGAGGCAGGAATAGCCGATGCCGAAATCATCGAGTGAGATGCGCACGCCCATGTCATGCAGCTTGCGCAAGGTGGCGAACACCGGCTCGGTGTTCTCCATCAGCGCCGATTCGGTGATCTCGAGCTCGAGGCGGGAGGCGGGAAGGCGCGCTGCCGTGAGCGCGCCCGACACGAGCTCGGCGATGTTGACGACATTCAATTGCAGGGCCGACAGGTTCACGGCAACCCTGACGGCCTCCGGCCACGACGCGGCCGCCGAGCAGGCCTGGCGCAGAACCCATTCGCCGATCGGCACGATCAGCCCCGTCTCTTCCGCCAGCGGAATGAACTCGTCGGGCGGTACCGTGCCCCGCTCCGGGTGCTTCCAGCGCAGCAGCGCCTCGAAAGCGCTCACCTCGTTGCGATCGAGATCGACCAGCGGCTGGTAGTAGAGCTCGAACTGGCCGGCGCTCAGGGCGTTGCGCAGGTCGATCTCCAGCTTGCGGCGCGCCTGGGCCGCCGCATCCATGCCGGGGGCGAAGAACCGGTAGGTGCCGCGGCCGTCGCTCTTGGCGCGATAGAGGGCAAGGTCGCCGCTCCGCAGCAGCCGATCGGGCTCGGAGCCGTCGCCGGGCGAGACGGCAATGCCGACGCTGGTGCCCAGCACGACCTGGTGTCCTTCCAGCTCGAAGGGCATGCCGATGGCCTCGACGACGCGCCGGGCCAGCGCCGTGGCTGCGGCCGGCTGGGCGGCGCCGACCTGCAGGACCGCGAACTCGTCTCCGCCGAGGCGGGCGACGATATCCCCTTCGCGGACGCAGCCGCGCAGACGCAGCGCCACCGCCTTCAGCAGGGAGTCGCCTATCGAATGGCCGAGCGTGTCGTTGATCTCCTTGAACCGGTCGAGGTCCATGCACAGCACGGCAACCTTGTGGACGCTCGGGTCGCGCTGGAGCGCCTCCTCGAGGCGCTCGCGCAGGAGCACGCGGTTGGCGAGGTTGGTCAACGCATCATGGTGGGCCATGTGCGCGATGCGCGCCTCGATGCGGCGCTGCTCGGTGACGTCCTCGTGGGTCGTCACCCACCCCCCGCTCGGCAGCGGCTGATACTTGATGATGATGGCGCGGCCGTCAGCCAGCTCGACGACCTTCGTCCACGCGACCTTGCTGCGCGTGGCGGCCGCGACCTGCGCCTGGAAGTCGTCCGAGGTCTGCTCCACCGGATAGGCGCCCTGCGTGAACCGATGCGCGAGCAGGTCGTGCAACGTCGTCGCCGGCGTCAGCTGCTCCCGCTTCAGGCCGTACAGCTCCAGATAGCGATCGTTGCACACGATGAGCCGCTGCTCGCGATCGAACATGCATACGCCTTGCGACATGTTGTTCAGCGCCGCATCGAAGCGCTCGTTCTGCGTCTGCAGCTGCGCCATCGCGCGGTCGAGCGCGCGCAGCGGAAAGACGCGGAAGGCAAAATATCCCCCCGAGCCGAGCAGCAGGCTGAGAAGTGTCACCCAGCCGACCTGGGTGTAGAATTGCGCGAGGCCGATCTCGGCTTCGACCCGGCCGACGGGCGTCCCTTTGACGAAAATCGGGGCGCTGCGGCGCAGAATTGGGCCGGCGCCCCTGCTGCCTTCCTCCAGCACTACCTTTCCCGTGTCGTCGCGCACCCGCTGAAGCACCGGCTGCCGGTCGTCCGGCGGCAGCTCGACCAGCTCGGCCAGGCGGATGCGCTGGTACTGCCAGAGACGCTCGTGCGCATAGATGTACTTGGCCAGTCGGCCGGCGCTCAGATGCGCCTTGAACGAGAGGAGCCTTGCCCGCTCGAAGTATTCGAGCATGCCGTAGCCGGCGGGAACCGCCAGCGCGCACGCCAGCGCCACCGCGAGCGCCATGCCGCGCGCGGCCGTGCTCAGTGACATCGACGCGGCCCTGAGGTTCTTCTTCAGATGCATGACCATCCAGAGCGCCCGCTTACAGGATATTGGCCTTTCGCAGCATGGCTTGACCTTCAGGTGAGCGCAGAAAGCCGATGAAACGCTCGGCGGAGGCCGCCGGCGGGGTCCGCACGATGAAGTTGAGCGGCTTTGCATAAGGGTAGATGCCGCGCTCGAAGTTCTCGAAGCTCGGCTCCAGGCCTTCTATCGGGATCACGCGAAGCTTGCGCTTCTCGAGCCGTAGCTGCGTCAGCGTCGAGCCGATGAGCGAGCCCGGCGTCTGCTCGGCCATGTCGGCATTGTCCTGGTCGGTGGCGGCCACCGGGACGTCCGGGCGCTGGCGCGCCATCGCCATCGCCGCCGCGAGCCCTGGGAACAGCTCGCCCATGAGCGCGGTGTCGGCCTCCGTACGCGGGCGCAGGATGGGGCGGATCGGGCTGCCGTCGTCCCACACGGCGCGCTCCGACCGGTAGGCGTTGGCGATGTCGCCAAGCGTCATCGTGCCGGGGCTGGGGTGCGAGGTGGCAAGGACGAACGGGGTGCGCACCGAGAGCGCGACGGACAGCCCCTCCGAGACCTCCTTGGGCGTCAGGCGCCGTCCGGCCACGACGACGTCGAGAACGCCGTCGGCAAGGGCATGGATGGCGCCGGTGCTCCCGAGGCTGGCCACCACGTCGACGGTCACGCCGCTTCTTGCCTCGAAGGCCGCTCCAACCATCCGCAGAAGCTCGTTGGCCGAACCCGTGCCGCCGACGGTGAGCGTATCAGCCGCACCGGCCGGCAAGGCCGGTGCGGTGGCCGCGAGGCAGACCTGAACCGCCAGCGCCAAGGCGCGCGCAGGAGCAAACGCCACGATGAACCTCAGACGGAGAAGCGACGGCTACGGAACAAAGCGGAAGATCATCAAGATGCGGTTGGCGTCCGGGCTCAACCAGGGCGCGAGCGGGCATCATCGCTCGGAGCGGTAAGGAAATGGCTACTTCGATATCTGTTAACCGTTGGATGTCAGACAATCACCCTAGCTTCAGCCGGCGCGCCGGCCCAGCGCCTCCATCTCGGCCAGCCATTTGCGCCGACCCTCGGCGCCGACACCCTCGACGTAGCCGTAGATCGTCGAGCGAACCGGGCGCACGCCGATGAAGGCCAGGATATTGCGCCTCAGCATCTTCAGGGCATGGGCGCCGAACCACCAGCGATAGACGAAGCCCGGCATGCCCATGGTGATGACGACGCGCGCCGACTTGCCCTTCAACAGCTTGACGAACTCGCCCCGCTTGGCGGGCTCGACAAGGTCGGGCTGCAGCACGCGCTCCAGGAAGCCCTTGAGGATCGCGGGCAGGGTGCCGAGCCAGAGGGGAAAGATCAGCACCAGATGGTCGGCGGCCAGCATCGCATCGTGGGCCGCCTCGAGATCGGGCTCCAGCGGCTGCACCTTGGCGAAGCCCTCGCGCAGGATGGGATCGAAGCGCATCGCGCCGGTGAGGAACAGCCTCGCCTCGTGTCCGCCGGCCTCGGCGCCGCGCTTGTAGGCCTCGCCCAGCGCCTCGCAGTAGGTGCCGGTGCGCACGTGTCCCACCACGATGACGATGCGTGCCATGTCGGTCGGTCACATCCAACGCGCCGGACGCGTGCCTCTACGGGCCTCTATATGCCGACGACCCGCGGAAACAGGGACACGTGGTCCTCGACTTTCCGCACGCCCTTCACGCCTTCCACCAGCACCCGCAGCGCCCGACGCTGGTCGTCGGTGTCCACAGATCCCCACAGCTCGACCACGCCGTCGGCCACGGTCAGGCTGACGTAGGCAGACTTGAGCCAGGCCTGAGCCTTGATCTCGTCCCAGATCGCCTTCTGCAAGGCACCGTTGCGCGGGCGCTCGGCGGGAGCGACGATCGCCACCTCGGCCAGCCTGCGCACCAGGTCGGAGCGGCTGATCATGCCGACGAGCTTGCCGTTGTCCAGCACCGGCACCTGGCGCACGCGGTTTCTGTCGAGAAGGTCGGCCACCTCGGCCAGGCTCGCCTTCGGCGGCACGCTGACGACGTGGCGCGTCATGACGTCCCTGGCTCTGACGCCGTGGCTCTTGACGTATTCGCGGGCCTTGATGTCCGGGTCGGCGAAGACCTCGAGCCACCATTTGCGGCGCTTCTCCGTGTCCGTCTCGCTGCGATGGGCCAGGTCCGTCTGGCTGACGATGCCGATGACGTTGTTGTCCCCCTCGACCACGGGCACGGCGCTGATGCGGTGCCGCACGAGCAGGGTTGCGATCTCCGCGACCGTATTGTCGGGCCCAACAGTGAATACGTCCCTTGTCATTGCCTCGCGCGCGTCCATGGCATTTCCTCCAAAATGTGCGCAAACCCCAAATGCGAGAATTCGTGCGCGAGTTATCTGCTCCTCGCGGAGCGCAGCGTTGACCCACGTCAAGTCGGCGCGCTGGGCGCTCTGCGACAACCTGCAAGGCTTCGGCGTTCCGGCGCCGCCCTGCTCGGAGCCTCCTGACATGCCCTACGCCTCCAATGCCGACCTGCCGCCCTCGGTGCGCAGCCATTTGCCCATCCATGCCCAGGACATCTTCCGCAGCGCGTTCAATCATGCCTGGGACACTTATGGCGCCGCCGAGCCGGAGCGGGTCGAGGAGATCGCGCACCGCGTCGCCTGGGCGGCCGTGAAGAAGCGCTACCGCAAGCTTGGCGAGGCCTGGGTGCCACGCGAGCTCGCCGGCGGCGATTAAGCGAGAGCGGCGCGCCGTTGATCCCAGTCAATGCGATTGGCAGGGCGGGCGCGAGAGTTGGGCCGGCGATTGGATGGAGGTCTCGAGATGGTCGAAAGGTCGCACACTGCGGGTTGGCTGCCCCAGGCTTATGGGCCGCTGCGCAAGCTCGGCGAGAAGGTCGCCGACTGGTTCGCGCCCAAGGCGGACGCGGCCATGGCAGAGGACTGCTACGAGATCAGCCTGGAGCTTCCGGGCGTGGCGGCCGGCGACATAGCCGTCACGGTGCAGGACGGCACCCTGACCGTGCAGGGCGAGAAGCGCTTCGACCACGAGGAGGCGGGCCGCACCTACTTCTTCTCGGAGCGCGAGTTCGGCGCCTTCCAGCGCTCGTTCCGGTTGCCGCCCGACGCCGTCGCGGAGCGCGTCGACGCCGCGTTCAGGAACGGAATCCTCACCATCCGCATTCCCAAGCTGCAGCCCGCCGCGGGCGGCGACGGCCGCAGGGTGACCGTGCGGACGGAGTGACCGCAGGCCGGCGGGCGAAGGGAGAAGACCTCCATGACCATTCCACACACCATCAATCATGCCGTGCAGCAAACGCAGGAATGGCTCAAGGAGCTGCGCGACAACGCCGGCCTCGCCGACGAGAACGAGGCTTACAGCGTACTGCGTGCCGTGCTCCACCAGTTGCGCGACCGTCTGACGGTGGAGGAGGCCGTCGATCTCGGTGCCCAGCTTCCCCTCATCGTCCGCGGCGTCTACTTCGAGAGCTGGCGGCCGAGCCACGTGCCCGAGAAGGTGCGCACGAAACAGAAGTTCCTGGATGCCGTGATCTTGAAGCTGCTGCCGCACCGGGTGCCGCCGGAGCCGGCGGTGCGCGACGTGTTCGCGCTGCTCGCCCACCATTGCGACCCGGGCGAGATCGCGGACGTCATCGAGCAGCTGCCGGCCGAGCTCAAGGAGCTGTGGCCCTCGAGCGCCAGGACCTTCAAGAGCCGAACGGTCTGAGGCAGCCGCGGCCATTTCGCTGGGGCCGGCCTGTGCAGGGGAGGCGCCACAGCTGCGCCCCCGTCCTTGCTGAGCTTGTCGAAGGACGGACCACGCATGCCGACCGTGCTTCGACAGGTGTATTGTACGGAGACATGGTGGACAGGCGTACGAGGACATGGTGGACGGGTTGATGGCAAGCCTTTTTGCCTCCACTGCCTGCAGCGGATCGCGTCGAGCCAT
>Ga0070741_10010152_pt1 | contig 17926 bp, 18 predicted proteins | sample Coa_R1_4_FD_66440 | JGI IMG/M metagenome (GOLD analysis project Ga0070741, IMG submission 66440) | Surface soil microbial communities from Centralia Pennsylvania, which are recovering from an underground coalmine fire - Coalmine... | ecosystem: Environmental > Terrestrial > Soil > Unclassified ...
CATCGTGACGGGAGTGGGGTTTTTGGGCGCGGGCTCGATTCTGCGCACAGGCATGGAGGTCAAGGGACTCACGACCGCCGCGAGCATCTGGGCCGTTACGGGAATTGTGATGGCGATCAGCATCGGCGGCGCGTTTTATTGGGTGGCGTTGTTCGGCACCGTTCTGACCCTGGTGACCTTGGCGTTCGTGACGCAGATCGAGCGGGCGTGGTTCCCCCGGCCCCATGGCGATCTGCTGTTGGTTCAGGTCGAGGATCGAAACATGAAGTCAGACGTGATCCGGCGGCTGGAAGCGGGGGGCCTGGAAGTCAAGAGCGTGGCTTCCGAAGAGTACGAGGGCGGCGAAATGCTGAAGATTTCGTGCGAAGGGCCGCGTGAACGGGCGATCGGCCTTGCCCTCGAGGCGCCGTCGGTTCGGTCGGCCAAGTGGTCGGAATAGGTGGGGCTACGGGTAAAATTGACGCTCGACCTGCCGGGGCTGGAAGGCCCTGGACGAAGGAGAGACTTTTTTGGCTACCACCTCGATGCCCGAATCCCAGGAGTTCGATTTTTCGCGCGCCGGGGAGGTGGTGGCAAACCCATCGGCGGCATGGCTGATCGAAGAGGCGATTCGAAACGGAGAGGGCCTGCTCGCATCGAACGGCGCTCTGGTAACCCGAACCGGGAAGTTCACCGGACGCACACCGAAAGACAAAGCGATTGTTGAAGAGCCCGGCTGCAAGGCGAACATCTGGTGGGAGAACAATCCTCCGTTTGATCCAGAAGAGTTTGAGCATCTGAAATCTCGAGTATTGGATTACGTACGCGGGAAGAAGCTGTACGTGATTGATGCTTTCGGCGGCGCCGATCCGGAATTTCGGATCGGCGTTCGATTTGTGGTCGAGAAGGCGTGGCACGCACAGTTCGTGAAAACGCTGCTCATCCGCCCCTCTGCCGGCGAGCTGCGGCGGTTTTCGGCTGACTGGACTGTGGTTGACGTTTGCAATTTTCAAGCCGATCCATCGCGTGACGGCACGCGTTCGGGTGCGTTCATTTTGCTCAACTTCGATCAGCGGTTGGTGCTGATAGGAGGCACCGAATATGCGGGCGAAATGAAAAAGTCGGTGTTCACGGTTTTGAACTATCTGCTGCCGCTGAAAGGCGTGATGGCGATGCACTGCTCGGCGAACATCGGGCGCGATGGCGACACGGCGCTGTTTTTTGGACTCAGCGGGACAGGAAAAACGACGTTGAGCGCCGATCCTGATCGCAGGTTGATCGGAGACGACGAACACGGCTGGAGCGACAAAGGCGTGTTCAACTTCGAAGGCGGATGCTACGCGAAATGCATCAGGCTTTCCAAGGAGTCCGAACCGCAGATCTGGAATGCGATCCGTTTTGGATCGGTGCTGGAAAATGTTGTGCTGCGCGAAGACCGAACGCCCGATTACGACGACGCTTCGATCACCGAGAACACGCGCTGCACTTATCCGGTGGAGTTCATCGAAGGCGCGGTCATTCCGAGCGTCGGCGGACATCCGAAGAACATCTGCTTCTTGACGGCGGACGCGTTCGGAGTTCTTCCGCCGATCAGCCGGTTGACCGATGAACAAGCGATGGATCAGTTTCTGCTTGGATACACCGCGAAGGTGGCGGGCACCGAGTCGGGCGTAACCGAGCCGCAAGTAACCTTCAGCACCTGCTTCGGCGCGCCGTTTATGCCGCTTAGACCGGCGGTTTATGCCAAGCTGCTCGGCGAACGGATTCGAGCTCACGATGCCAAAGTTTGGCTTGTGAATACCGGATGGACGGGCGGCAGATATGGCGTGGGCAAACGGATGAACCTGGCGTGGACTCGTGCAATGGTGAAAGCCGCTTTGAACGGGGATCTGGATCACGTGGAATACGCCGAACACCCGATCTTTGGATTCGCGGTGCCCAAAACCTGCCCCGGAGTTGACGCGCATGTGCTGAACCCAAAAGAGACATGGGCAGACAAAACGGCGTATGACGAACAAGCGCACGCCCTAAAGAAAATGTTCGACGAAACGATTCAGAAAATGCGCTAACTGGCGCACAACTGTTTGGCTGGATACCCGCCGATTAAATTGACCAGATCGTTTATTCCGTGCATATCCAAAATCGAAATGGCGACCAGCGACCTGTAGCCGCTTCCACAATTCACCACCAACGTTTTCCCGCGAGGTACTTCTGCGATCCGATTTTCCAAACTCCCGAGCGGAATGTTCACCGCGCCATCGAAATGTGCGGAACCGAATTCGGAAGGGGATCGCACATCGAGCGACGCGGCGCCTTTTTTCAGCATCTCCTGCGCTTGTTCAAAACTGACTTGGCGTATCGCTTTTGGTTTCATCGCCTCCGCAAGTTCGCTTGAAAGAAACCAGCCGCGGACATCGTCAAGCCCGACTGAACGGAGATCTTTTACCGCTTCGTTCGCGGAGGCTTCGTCGTTGGCGATCAAGTAGATCGGCTTGTCATAAGGGAGCAGCCATCCTGCCCAATTTGGAAACGAGCGCGCAAGCGGGATAGCATAAGTCTTGGAAAGAAAGCCGTTCACGATTTCGGACTCGGGGCGGATGTCAATGACCAGGTTCCCGGCGTGCAGTATCTCGGCGGCAGCTTCGACCGGCAGAAGTTTTGGTTTGGGCAGATCGCTTACGAAGGGCGGCCCCTGCCGGTTCAACTGCTTCATCCGCTTGAAATACGCAGGCGGATCGGGCTGCCCTTCCAGCACTTCCGCCACAAACTCGCTTTCTGAGTGGGTTTTGAGCCCCCAGTTCGAAGCGCGTTCGTAGCCGATGGAACTCACAGGGAGTGAGCCTAAGTTTTTTCCGCACGCCGATCCGGCGCCGTGGCCCGGCCAGATCAGCAGATGGGGTTCCCATGCCGCGGTGTTGGCTAAGGATCGAAAAAGCTGTTTGGCGCTTTCGGTCATCGTGCCCTGCATGTTCGCGGCGCGCTCCAAAAGGTCGGGCCTTCCCACATCGCCAACGAAAATGAAATCGCCGGTCAGCACGCCCAGCGGTTCGGGAGATGAAGCGAGGTCGTGAATCATGAAGCTGATGTGTTCGGGCGTGTGGCCAGGAGTGTGCACAACACGGATGCGAACGCTGCCGATTTCGATCAGATCGCCGTCTCGAACGAGTTTTACGTTCGGTTCGTTAGCGTATGCATACTTCCAATCGGGCCCGCCCTCGTCACTAAGATATAACGCCGCGCCTGCACGCGCAGCAAGTTCGCGCGCTCCAGAAACGAAGTCGGCGTGAATGTGGGTTTCAGTCACGGCAGCGATCGCGACGTTTTGTTCTTTTGCGGCATTCAGATACAGTTCAACATCGCGCCCTGGATCAACGATGATCGCCTGCCCGCCGGACGCGATCATGTAGCTTGCCTGCGCAAGTTTCTCATCATAAAATCTTTGAAAGTGCATGATTGCCGCCCGTTTACAATTTACCGCGTTCGGGTAAGGTTTTGAGCGGCTGATGCCGAACGACTGGCTCCCCGGCATAGAAATCGGGCTGATCGCTTTTGCCGCTGGGACGTTCGGCGCGATGGTCGGATTGGGCGGAGGACTGCTGCTCATCCCGTCGCTCATCACGATTTTTTCGATTGACGAATACTCGGCGCGGTTCGCTGGGCTTGCCGCTGTTTGCGCAACAAGCCTTTCGGGAAGCTTGGTTTACATTAGGCAGGGCGTGACCGATATGAGCGCCGCGGGGTTGCTTCAGCTGCCGGCAACGATCGGCGCCGTGATCGGAGCGCGCATCGGCGAAAACGCGCATCCGAACGTCATGCGCGTGGTGTTTTCGATCGTGCTGATTTACACGGCGTGGAGGCTGATCGCAAACAGTCCAACTGCGAGCGCTGCGGAACCTGCCAAGTCGAGAATGATGTTTGCTTGGTCGGCATGCTGTTTGGGCGGAATGCTCAGCGCGTTTTTGGGAGTTGGCGGGGGCGTTGTGTTCGCTCCGGTTTTGACTTTGGTGATGAATCTGCCCGCGCGCGCAGCGGCCGCCACCAGCACGTATCTGATATCGTTGACTGCTGCGGGGTCGGCGCTTCTGTTTTATCGTCATCTGCGCGCCGAAGCGATTCCTTCGGTTGTGATGCCTGCGGTGATCGGCATTCTTCTTGGCGCACAATTGGGTGCGGTGCTGAGCGGAAAAGTAGACGCCAAAGTGTTGAAAAGAGTGCTTTCGGTTGGAGTTATTTTGGCAGCGGCGTCACTGATTTGGAAGGCGGCTTCGCATGGTTAGCAGATTGACATATTGGACGATTCTGATTGGTTTGTCGCTGTTTTTGTGCTGCGTCATCGTGCCGGGTTTCCGCGGTGCGGCGATTCATGCGCTCATCGTGCTGCCGCTGGTGGTGGGCGTGATGAACGGAATCGAGTTGATCATTGCGAAGCGCTCGGTTTCGGGGGTGCTTCTGCTCGCTTCGGTTGCGGTTTTGATCGGTTCTGTTTTGCTCAGGAGCCGAAATTGAAAGTGAGGGCGTTCGCCAAAATCAACACGCATCTGCACGTGGGCAGACTGCGCGAAAACGGCCTGCACGAGATTTCATCGCGCATTCGAATGATCTCGCTTTGCGATGAGATTGCGTTGACTCCCGCCGATGAACTCAGCGTTGAGTGCTCGGTTGGCGAATTGAGCGGAGAGAACAACTTGGCATGGAAAGCGATGCGGCTTCTTTCCGAAGCGATTCCGCTGCCAAATTATCGCATTTTCATTGAAAAGCGGATTCCGATGCAAGCAGGGCTGGGCGGCGGAAGTTCGGATTCTGCCGCCGTTTTGCTTGCGGCGGTGCGCGCTTCCAAAATCGAACTGCCGGGTTCGCTGCTCGATGACATCGCGCTGGCGTGCGGCACCGACGCGCTGTTTTTCGTTCGAAAACTTGCGTGCGCAGATGTGGCGGGAACGGGCGATCTGATTACTCCCTGCGGACAGGATGCACCGATGTGGATCGTTTTGGCAAAACCCGAAGTCGGTTCTCCGACAAAGGATGCTTACAAAAGGTTGGACGCGGCGGCCGAGCGCGGCGCATTTGCCAACGAGTTCGATGCGGTGGCGTGCGGCGAATCGCTGGCGCTGAAGAACCGTCTGTTGGAAGAAGGCGCCAAAGAAGCGATGCTTTGCGGAAGCGGCTCTGCTGTTTTCGGCGTTTTTGAATCACAGAGCGATTCGGAACGCGTTGCGACGGCTCTTTCACAAGAGCGCATTTGGAGCAAGGCTGAACGCACGCTGACACAAAAAGAGGTGGATGAGGAATGGACGTTGTAGTGCTTGCAGGGGGCAGATGTCCCGACGACCTGCGGCTTGCATCCGGATGCGAATTCCGCGCCGATCTGCCTTTCGGCGAGGGCAGGCTGGTGGATGTGGTGATTCGTGCGGCGCAACAGTATTTTGGAAGCGATGCGAGAGTTCTTCTTGTGGGTTCGCGCGCCGACAACGCGATTTCGCTGCCTGCCGGAACCACGTTTCTTGAAAGCCTATATTTGGGAATCGAGCAGTGCTCAGGCCCGAACGCGATGATCGCAACCGCCGACCTGCCGTTCGTTGATTCTTCCACCATCGCCGAGTTCTTGCCGAAGTGCGATCTGAACGCTGCGATCAACTGGCCGATTGTGGATGTTCGATTGTGTCAAACCGCCTTTCCCGGAATGAAGCGCACAACGCTGAAACTTCGCGAGGGCCGGTTCACTGGCGGCAACATGGCGCTGATTCATTTGGAGCGGTTTCAGCGGCTGTTTTCCGAAATCGAGCGCGCGTATCGGAATCGGAAAAGCCCGTTCAGGCTGGCGGGACAGATCGGCCCGATGGTGATGTTGCGTGTGCTGCTGGGTCAGATGCTTCCGTTCACGCTTTCGGTTGCGGGCTTGGAGAAAAGTTTGGAGCGTGCGTTCGGCGAACCCGTGAAAGCGGTGATCTGCGATCATCCAGAAATTGCGACCGATGTTGACAATCTCGATCAGTATCGGTGCGCGCTGGAGATGCTTGCGAAAAGGAACGGCTAATCTGCGTCTTCGTCTATCGGCTCTTCTTCCTCGTCCAGATCTTCTCCATCCGCAGGGTCGGCGGCCAGAAGGTCGTCGTCCAGATCCTCTTCATCTTTGGCATAACTGCTGGCGACAACCGGAGCGACGACCACCGCGCCGGGGCATTTGTTGCAGCGAAACGCCACATTGACTTTGTCGAGCCATTTGGGAAGTTTTTCGATGCGGGTCCCGCAACTGCATGTGGGCATCGTTATGAATCTCCTTGGTTTCGTTGTTCGCGTTCGTGCACTTTATGGCTTAGGAATCCGTTGCACACAAAAACCGCTGCGGCCAAAAGATACAGCCACGGCAGCGAACTTGTGGTGGGATATTGGCCGGGGTCGGCAATCGAGTTGGGCCCTTTCACCAGCCCGATGATGCCGATGATGGCGAGAATAAACCCGAAAATGAAATAGGTGTTTCGCCACCATGGGCCGGGCTTTTTTTCATCAGCCATAGGCGCGTGATTATACCGAAATCACACCCGCAGGTCGAGGTTTTGGCCGAGCGGCGAAGGCTGGTCGGCTTGTTCCGATTCCTGCGGCGGCTGCTCGGCGGCGATGAGTTCCAGCAGCCGTTTTCGAGCCGTGTTGGGCATCGGGCCGGACGGCTTGACGGGGCTCGTCGGGCTTGGGCGCTTCGAATCGTCAATCCGCATGATCGCTGCTTAGGATTTTAGGCGTTCGGCGGGTTTTCGTGAGGGGTTGACCGCTTTTCGAGTTTACGAATCCGCTTCAGAACGGTCAGAGCGTAGCCGTATAGGGCGCACCACACCAGAATTGGACACAGCAGGATGAGAATCAGATACTCGGTTTGCAATGGGGTCTCCTGTTTGTTGTTCAAGGTCAAGCTGCCGGGTTCGCAGTTCATACGCCCAGCACGCAACCAGCAGAACGACGAACGCCGTTGAATAAAGATAAATTCTGTATGTGGCGTCCAACTGGTTTCCGATAACGACGTTGTTGGCCTGGGCGTGCTGCGAAAACTTGGAAAGAGCAACGAGCCGCGGCATGATCCAGATGAGAAACGGCACGGTGACGAAAGCGAAAATCGCATACGCCGCGCCGATGACGGCCCGCCTTTGCGGATCGGTGAACGAAGACCGCAGCGCGAAATATGCCGCATAAACCATTAGCTGCAAAAAGATGTCGAGCTGACGCGGATCCCAATCCCAAAACCTTCCCCACTGAATGTAAGCGAACATGGACCCGGTGACGGTGGCCAACGCGCACAGCAAAGTGCCGATTTCGACAGCGGCTGATGATTTGTGATCGGATTCCGGCGATCGTTTGACAAGGTGCACTCCGCCTTGAATCGCAGCCCACAAATAAAACAGACTGCACAGCATGGCGGGCGGCACATGGAAGAACAGAATGCGTGCGGTTTCGGGCGCCGTTGACCACCCGCGCGCGTTCGGCGCGAACGCATAAGCGGCGGTCGCGGCGATAGAAAGAACAACCAACAGCCAACGATAAATCATGATTCCCACACGAACGGAAAAAGCTGCCGCCCGATTCCTGCAAACACAAGGCTGAGGCCGGCGAGCGCGGCGACCGACTTCCACGCTCCGATCACAACGTCCGAATTCGATGATTCAAACGAACCCGAAATTGCGCCCATTCCCGAAATGATGATCGGCAAAAGCACCGGCAGGCAGATTACCCCCGCGATTGCGCCCCGTGCCGACGATTTTGCGACGAGACTTCCGCAAAACGTTACTCCAGAAGCGAGCGCTCCGCATCCGCTGATGGTTCCGACAATCAAAAGCGGCCAGTTTTCGGGATGAACCGATTCGAAAATCAGATGCAGCGGAACGACCACCGCCGCAACCGCAAGAACCAGAAGGAAGTTATAACTGAGTTTCGCCCAGAACACCGGTCCCGGCGGCGACAGAAGCCGCAAAAGATCGCTCGTTCTTTGGTCTTCTTCAACGATGAAAGCGCGGGCGAGCCCCGTTACCGATGCAAAACCGAGCACCAGCCACAACAGCGCCGAAGCGACAAGCGGAGACGGCGCGCGCTCGATGGAAGTGAACCCAACGGCAGTTGTGGTGAGCACCGCGAACAGCAGCGTCGAATAGATGCCGCTGCGGGTTCGCAACTCCGATGCGAGCTCCTTTTTCAACAGCGCGTTGAATCTATCCAAGCCTCAGCTCCTGTTCGGCAAATCGAAGTTCGCTGTGGTCGTTGGTGGCAAGAATCAGAAACCCTCGGCGCTTCTGCTCGGCCACGATTTCCGCAAGCATCGCCTTTCCCTGCGCGTCCAGGCTCGATCCCGGCTCGTCGAGTATCAGCAGCGCGGGTTCGTGCTGAACGGCGAGGCCCAGTTTTAGGCGGGTTTTCATTCCGGTGCTCAGCGCCGATGCTGGCAGAGTTTCGGCGCCTTTGAGCCCCACCATTTCGATCAGTTTTTGTGCGTTTGCTTGAACCGATCTCAGGCGCGCAGCAAACAGAAAATGTTCGTAAACCGTGAGCGGCGGATATAAGTTGAGATCGGGCGCAACACATCCCATGCGCGGCCTGTCGAATGCAGAAAACGTTCCTTCGGTCGGCTGTTCCAGTCGGGCAAGAATTCTTAATAGTGTGGATTTCCCGGAGCCGTTTGGGCCCGTTACGGCGAGACATTCGCCTTGAGGAATTTCGAACTCGACGCCGCGAAACACCCATTGCGAGCCGAACCGTTTCCCAACGTTTTTGGCTGCAAAAAAGTTTTCGCGGCAGCCCATCTACGTGCCCTCGATCGGCTCGTCTGAGATTTCTTGGACAAAAAGCCCATAGGGGCCGACGCCGAGGATCGTGATGAACACACCCATGCATCCGCCTGCGACGTTCGCCGTCGCGATCACAACTCTTCTGTTCGGCTGAACCTTCACTGCCAGCCGTTTTTTGATGAGCGTGTTGTCGAACAGCAGTTCTCGCAGCCCTGGTTCGACCTGCTTTTCGGACGTTTGTCCATATAACAGATCAACCATATGCTCGCCATCCACGAACACTTTCACGTCGCGGATTTTGATGTCGTTCGGCTCGTTGCGAACCACGCGAATCGCTCCGCTACTCATCAAACCCGCCCACCATTGTAAAAGATTTCGGCCAGCCCTTGAACTTTTCCACGAACAGTTTTGCCCCCGGAAAGGCTCGCATCAGCTCCCGCTTGGTCATCAGCCTTGCGCTTTTGGCAGCGCGTTCGGCCTGCTGTCTGTCGCTCATCTTTTCAAACCAGCCTAATTTGAAATGCATCAACAGCCAGACTTTCATGCGAAGCGGAAAGAACTGAAAAAACGGAAACAGGAAGTGGGGCTCGATCGGGAAATATCGGTTAGGAGTTTGAATGTAATACCGTTTGCCGACGCGCATGCACTCATTTGCCATTTGAAACTGGTCTTGCAGATCGCCTACGTGCTCGATCACCGAGTTTGAAAACACGATGTCGAACTGTTTATCGGAAAACCGGCTCAGGTCGCGGGCATCGCCGGCGAAGCATTGAAATCTTGGGCTTATCGGCTCTTCGGCTTCCAAATTGATCAGCGTAAACTCGATTCCATCTTCGTCCAACATTCCCATCTGCTTCCAAAAGTTCTGCGTTCCACCTACGTCGAGAATATGAACGGGACGAGGAACGGTGTCGAGCAAACGATGAAAATATTCGAACCGCTTGCGCCGAAGGCGGTTCCCCAGCGAACTGTCGCTTTCGGAATCGGCGTGTCGTACCAAACCGCGCATGAGAATGCTTTCTTACCAGCCGACTTACGTGCCTTCATTCCAGCTGGAAAGATACTTCTGCTGTTCGGGGGTGAGCTGGTCAATCTTCACGTTCATGGATTCGAGTTTGAGCGATGCGACCTGTTTGTCAATCTCCTCGGGAACTTTGAACACGCCTTTGGCAAGCGAAGCGCCGGTCTTGGCAAGATATTCAGCGCACAGCGCTTGATTTGCGAAACTCATGTCCATCACACTTGCGGGGTGCCCCTCGGCTGCCGCAAGATTGATCAGCCTGCCGTCTCCCAACAGATAAACGCATCTGCCGCTTGGCAGTTTGTATTCGTCAACAAACGGGCGGACTTCGCGCTTTTTCGCCATGCGCTCCAATGCTGGAATATCAATCTCTACATTGAAATGGCCCGAGTTGGAAACGATCGCACCGTCCTTCATTTTTTCAAAATGCTTTTCGGCGATCACATCTTTGCATCCGGTAACCGTTACAAAAAGATCGCCGAGCGGCGCTGCCTCGTCCATCGGCATCACCGCAAAACCGTCCATCACGGCTTCGATCGCTTTGGTCGGGTCAATTTCGGTAACGATCACGTGAGCGCCGTGCCCTTTTGCACGCATCGCAACGCCTTTGCCGCACCAGCCGTAGCCTGCGATCACCACAGTTCTTCCGGCAAGCAGAATGTTGGTTGCACGAAGAATGCCATCCAATGTAGATTGTCCAGTTCCATAACGGTTGTCGAAAAGATGTTTTGTGTCGGCATCGTTCACCGCGATGATCGGATATTGCAGAACGCCGTCGGCGGCCATCGCTCGAAGGCGGATGACGCCGGTCGTGGTCTCTTCTGTTCCCGCAATAATCGTGTCGAGAAGATCGCGGCGTTCGCTGTGAATCACGCCGACGGTGTCGGCTCCGTCATCCATGGTGATGGTCGGCTTGATGTCCAGCGCTTGATTGATGTGCCGGTAATACGTGTCGTTATCCTCGCCTTTGATGCAGAACGTGGCGATGCCGAAATGGTGCGAAAGCGCGGCGGCCACATCGTCTTGAGTGCTTAGGGGATTGCTTGCGCAGATCGCAACTTCCGCGCCGCCGGCTTGCAGCGCCAGCAGCAGATTTGCGGTTTCGGTGGTCACGTGCAAACAGGCCGCGATGCGCTGCCCTTTCAACGGCTTTTCTGCCGAAAACCGTTGGGCGATCAGTTTGAGAACGGGCATATCTTTGGCGGCCCATTCAATGCGGCGGCGGCCCGAATCGGCGAGCGAAGGGTCTTTTATGTGGTGAGATACGGCGAGGGACATCGAATTAAGTCTACCATTTTCCTTCTGATCACAACACCCGAAGCCCGATTCGCAACGTCCTTTGAGTAAAATCGCCACCGAGATCGCGGCAAAAAACGCCGAACCTGCATGAGTCTATCGAACTTCACCATCAAACTTGCGCGGTTCTTCGAAGGCCGGCCCGAAGGCCGCGGACTTCGGAACGGCGGCGCGGTTTGGCTTGCGATCATCGCAACCGTGCTTTTGCTGGCTTCCGGGCTGATCTTTCTCATCGAGCCGGAGTCGCGGTTTGCGCTCCCTCTGTTTGGCGCGTCGGTGGTCATCGGTCTGATGACGCTGATGATCGTGCGTCACGAATGGCTTTTCATCATGGCCGTCATCTGGGGACACACGCTGTTTTATGGCAGGCTGGACGAACGTCAGTTCGGATTAAGAATTGCCAACGCACTCGGCCCCGCGGAGCTGCTGTTCTTTATGACGTTCGTTGCGGCAGTCGCTTATTGGGCGAGCGAAAAGGAACGACCGCCGATCTATTTTTCGTTGGTATGGCCGCCGATTATCGCATTTGCGTATGCCGCCGGCTACATGTGTTACGAATATTTTTTCAACAACCGAACTGAGTACATGATGAATCAGAATGACGGCTGGCTGTTGTTCACTCTGGCGCTCGTCGCGTATTTGGCGCTTTCTTCCGGCAAGGTTTGGAAGCCGTTCTTTTTCACGCTGCTTGCGGCGCTCATTCTTTCGGCGATCATCGCAACTGCGGTGGAATTCAGAAACGATACGCAAGTGAAAGATTTCGTGCGCAGGCTCGGCTGGGGTTCGATGAGCACCCGATCGTATGGCGATACTGCGGTCAAGACCACCTTTTTGGCGATGTGCATCATCGCCACGAGTTATGCCGTTGTGATGGTCGGATTTGCGAAACGTCCTCTGTGGAGATACCTTTCCATCGCGGGCACGCTCAGCGGGCTTTGGATTCTGTTTCTCGACCGCGGGCGCATTCACTGGGTGGGAATGGCTCTGGCAATCGCGATCACGCTTTTGTGCATGCCCCTTCGTCAGCGGCTGCGTTCGGTGTATTCCACAGGAATCGCGATGGTGGTCTGCCTGCTTCTTGTGTTGATGTCAGGCCCCGCAGCCGTGAAAAAAGTTTCCGAATCGTGGGATCGCGCGATGGGACGTTTTCAAGTATCCAGTCAACGGGCGGTGCTTTTCGATGAAGGTCTGGTAACGCGCGAACGCGAGATCAACGTCGCGAAGCCGTACTTTTATGCGAACCCTCTTTTCGGCGGCGGTCCGGGCACACTTTTTGGAAGAGTTCCTATTCCCGGAACCGATCGCTCGCTTCCCAAAACTTGGATTGACACCACCTGGTGGTATGTGCTCGCGCACAGCGGACTCGTGGGGTTGGTCACTCTGCTGCTTGCTTACGGATTCCTTTTCGGCACCGTGATCGTGATGTTTTTGAAACTGAGAAACCCGCTGCACCGAGCGTTGTGCGTTGCGCCCGTTGGCATCGTTGCATTCACGCTGATCGGAAGCACCGTAACGGGGTGGTTTGCCGAGCGCTCCTATATCGCCGCGTTTTCACTGGCCGTCGGACTTTCGTGCGCGCTGCTTTATCACGAGAAGACGCGCGGATCGGAACTGCCCGTGGTGGATTTTTAGAGCGCCGCATCTCCGCGTTCGCCCGTCCGAATGCGGATCACGTCGAGCACGTCGGCGACGAAAATCTTTCCATCGCCGATCTCGCCCGTGCGTGCCGCTGCGCAGATCGCCTCGATTGCCGGCTCCACTTGGTCGTCGCGCACGATCAGTTCGATGCGCGCTTTGGGAAGAAGGTTGATCGAATAGGCACTGCCGCGATAAAACTCGGTTCTTCCCTGCTGCCTGCCGTGGCCCCTCACCGGCTCGGTTGTCAAGCCGAAAATCCCCACTTCCTCAAGCGCCGACTTAATCTCCTCGACCTTGTTTGTGCGCACGATGCAGTCCAGCCTCTTCACTGCGCACATTTTAACATCCATCGGCCCGATTTGCGGCAAAATGGGCATCCATGTCCATGATCGGCGACCTTCCGCGAGACGTGCGTTTGCGTTCGCTCGATCTTGCGCTGGCAAAAGCCGCCCTGTTGGTGATTCTTTTGTTCGTGATCGGGCTCGCGTTCGATCGGCCGCCTCCTGATCCCGATTACTATGTGTACAAGCAGGAAGCGCGCGACTTTTCCGCCTGGCACAAAACGCAGCAGAAGTTTCCGCCCGGATATCCCGCCCTGCTCGAGCCGTTTTCGAACGCATCGCCTGCGGCTCAAGAAACATGGGCAAAAGCGATCGGAATCGTATCGCTTGCAGCGTTTGGTGTTGCGCTGCTTCGGATTGCAAAACGGTTCGACCTTGTCGGCGTCTGTTTTCTTGTTCCCGTGATAATCGGCAACCGATACTCTGTCATCACAGCGCTCAACTGCACTTCGCACATGCCTTTCGCTGCGCTTTCCGCGTGGACGTTTTTGCTCGCAATGCAGAAGCGTTGGACGTGGGCATACTTGGCTGCATTCGCGGCGTTTTCTATGCGATACAACGGACTGATTCTTCCTCCTTTTGTGGCGATTGTGCAGATCGCAGAAAGCAGGCGCAAACTTCTGGATTTTGTTCTGCCCGTTTTTTTTGCGGCGGTTTGCATCGCGCCGATTGCCGTTTGGCTGAAGATTGGGAGTTCGGCAGGAGTTGAGACGTATTCGAACGAAACTCAAAAACGCGGCACGGCGGGATTTGGAGTCGCGCAGTACGTTGCAGCGGGCGCACTCGTTTCGTTTGCCGACGAAACTTCCAGCGAAAAGATCAGCGGCGGCGGCAGGCTTTCAAAGGTTCTTTTCGGCGCGGCTGCGGCTGTGGTGCTTGGGCTTGCGGTGATCGGGCTCATCCGGTTTTCAAAGACCAGCCTGCTTGCAGGGCTTTGGCTGATCGGTTGGCTTGCCTGGTGGGAGCTGGTGCATTCCCGCTTCGCGGATGTCGGCGGCGTGTACTTCTATTCCACCCAAACCAGTTGGGTGGTGTGGCTTTTGGTGTTGGCCGCCGTGAGTTCTTGGCTCGAACGAGGGGGTGTGCTGGCGCATCTGCTGGCGGTTCCGTTCGTGGTTACGGCGATCGGAGGCGTTCACAGCGGACTGGCGATTGCGCTCGCCCTGGTGGGCTGGCTGTTTTTCCTGTTTCGGCCCGAAAAGCCGCTGGCTCCGGCGGCAGGGGGGTGCCTCGGCCTGGTTTGCCTTGCGATGGTGAACGGCTGGCAGAAAGTTTATGAAGAGAACTTCCGGCCGGCTGCCGCTAAGTTCCTCGCTTGGGCCAAGGATCACCCGAACGTTCTGGTTTCTCCATATATGCTCGATCAATGGTCGGCCGATGGCATCGTGCAATCCGGCCTGGTTTCGGAAGCGGCGGTGGATGGCACGAACCTTGCCGGATCACTCGATGCGCTGGGAGTGCGGTGGGCGGCGGTCACCAGCCGCGAAATGCAATTCAGGTCGGAAACAGAGTTTTTGCAGGGACACGAGTTTTTCTTGGGGAATCGGTACAAAACGCCGCTCCGCCCTTACGGTCTGCTGTTTCCGATTTTCAAGGGCGAAAAGTGGAAAATGGTTGAACAGTTCACCGAACGAAACTGTTGGGTGCGAATTTACGTTAGGCCAACAAACGAATGAAAATGGAAACCGAGCCAGCAGAAATGCCAGCCGAGCGGCTGGAATCCGATCCCAAAGTCAGCATCCTCGTGCCTGCTTATAACGAAGAGGCGACGCTGGCTGCCGTGCTGGATCGCTTGATCGCTCTGCCGCTCAATTCTGAAATCATCGTGGTGGACGATTGCAGCAAAGACCGAACTGGCGAAATCGCCCGCTCGTATGGCGAAAGAATCGTTTATGTGCGCCACGAGAAGAACATGGGAAAAGGCGCTGCGATACGCACCGGTTTGCAGCATGCGACCGGCGCGATCACCATCGTTCAAGACGCCGACTTGGAATACCGCCCCGAGGAGATCGCTTCGGTGATTCAGCCGATCGTCGAAGGCAAAACCGGCGTGTCTTATGGCACGCGGTTTGCGCACGGAATGAACAAGAACATGGCCGCGCCAAACAAGATTGTGAACCTGCTGCTGCGCTGGGCGGTGGCCGTGCTGTTTTTTAGAAGAATCTCCGATGAAGCCACCTGCTACAAAGCGTTTCGAACCGACATTTTGAAGCGGATGAACTTAGTGTGCAATCGCTTCGAGTTCTGCCCCGAAGTTACGGCCAAAGCGATTCGCATGGGACAAAACATTTATGAAGTGCCGATCAGTTATGAACCGCGCGGCAAAGAGGAAGGCAAAAAAATCCGGTGGACTGACGGCGTGGAAGCGTTTTGGACTCTGCTTCGGCACAGGTTTTCAAAATTCTAAGAGTTCCATCGAACTCACCCGCCGCCGAGACGAGATTTCAAAGTAAACCGCAGCACAACAAGATCGCGCAGCATTCTGGGCGCGTCTCGAAGAACTTTGACTTTCGAACCCTCCTGATGTGCCCACCTCACGGAAACTTCCGCGATCGAAAACCCCAGCGCCTTTCCGATCATCAGCGCTTCCACATCGTAGCTGAAGCCGTTCAATTTGCAGTGAGGAAAGATCGCCTTTGCGGCGCTGCGGGTGAACAGTTTGAAGCCGCACTGCGTGTCTTTCAGCCCTTTCACCGCCAGCATCTGTATCATCTTGTTCAGCACCCGCCCTCCAAACTCGCGCAGCCACGGCTGGTGCACTTCCAGTTTTGCGCGGTCCAACGCGCGGCTGCCGATTGCGATGTCGGCGTGTGCGGCCGCAAGTGTTTCGAGTTCTTCGATGGGTGTTGCCAGATCGGCATCGCAAAGCAGCAGAAAATCGGCATCGGCAGCCAGCATTCCCGTTCTCACGGCATATCCTTTGCCGCGATTGGGCTGGTATTCGATTAAACGAATGCGCGGCTCGTTTTCCGCAATGCGTGAAACAATCTGTGCCGTTTGATCTTTGCTCCCATCGCTCACCACGATCAGCGACCAGTCCCAATTTTCGTTTGAAAAATACTCGCGAATCCGCTGGATCGTCTTTTCGATGCGCGGCTGTTCGTCATATGCCGGCATGATCACGGCCAACGTCGGAGGCATGCGCGGAGTTTACTTCGAAACCACGATTCTTTCATCGCCCACGCGGCGGGTGATTTTTTGAGTGTCGAAATGCTGCAACAGCGCAAGAGCGAATTTGCGGGAACTGCCGGTCGCATCGCGGAATTGCGCCACGGTAAACCGCGTTCCCAACTGTTTCAGCCCGCTCACAAGTTGATCGAGAGTCGCATTCGAATAGGTCAAGTTTTGTTCAATCTGCGTCATTTTTCCGGCGGCGATTCCAAGCCGTTGAATCTCTTCCACCGCCTGTACCGGCACTCCCAGCGCCGCGGCGATTTCGCGGGGCGAAGGCGCAGCCGCCCCGCCCGCTTCCATCACTTGCAAGACTTTCGATAGCAGCGCAATCTGTTTTTCTGATAACCGCACCGTGAAATCTGGGTGACGAACTTCTGAACCCATCAGATCAATCTTGCGCTGTTCGTTCATTTTTGCGATCAGCCTGTCAAACGCCTTGGCGCTCCAGCGCCATCTGATTCGAGACATCAGGGCAGTTTTCGGCATCGAAGCCGCAGCCGGATTTTCGTTGTGAATCTCCATCGCGGCATTTTGCACCCCGCCGCACACGGTTTCGTAATGTTCTGCGGAGAACCATACGCCCGCAAGGCCCACCGCTTGGCCGCTTGATTTCAGAATCTCGAACGGATCGCCAAGCGCCTGCGGCGAAAGCCCCAACGCCTCGCAAACCTCATTCGTTTCCACACCCTCGGGTCGGCTTTGCAGCACTTGCAGAACTCTTGCTTCCAAAGCGCCTTCGCTTTGCGCAATGATCGGTTGTTCTCGTTTTCGCTTCCTGGTTGCGTTTGGGGTGACGATCGTTCCGCCAGCGAGCACCTCGAGCGGCGAATATCTGCGAATGACGATCTTTTGGAACGGCGCGCACGCAACGGTTTCTTCGAACCGAATCTGCACGACTCCCGGTTCGGTTTCAAAAGCGCACACTCTGCCGATAAACTCGCCTGCGCCGATGTGCGCCCTGATCCGTTCGCCGTGCCGGATTGTTGAGCCGCGGTGAATGCGGACGTTGATGCAGCGCGTTTCACAGACAAACCCCGGCGATCCTAACGCCTGTCCGCGATGCAGCTCCTGCTTTTCTGCGCCCGCAATGTTCATCGCTGCACGGCTGCCCGCTTCGGCAAACGGCACGGATTCGCCGTACATCTGAATCGAACGGATGCGCACCTTGCGGTTTCCCGGCACCAAAACCGGTTCATCGCCCACCCTAACGCAGCCGCATGCAACCGTTCCGGTGATCACCGTTCCGTGCCCTTGCACCGAAAACACGCGGTCAATCGGCAGAATCCAATCTTTCGATTCGGCGCGCTGCGGCAGTGAGGCGATGGTTTCATCGAGCAGGGATTTCAATGCTTCCAATCCGTTGCCGGTTTTCGCAGAAACGTTCACGATTTCGCTCAATTCAAACTCCGTTCCGAGCAGAAACTGTTTGATTTCTTCGCGAGTGTGGTCAATCTGCGCATCGTCCGCAGCGTCGCATTTTGTGATTGCAACAACCATTTTTTTCACTTCCAGCATTTCAAGAATCTGAAAATGCTCGCGCGTTTGGGGTTTGATTCCTTCATCGGCCGCGACGCATAGCAGCGCGACATCAACGCCCGAGGCGCCGGCAAGCATGTTTTTTATGAACTTTTCGTGTCCCGGCACATCCACGATTCCAACCCGGCCCGCTTCGGGCAGATCAATATGCGCGAAGCCGATGTCAATCGTCAGCC